>Ga0187886_1003268_pt1 | contig 12239 bp, 12 predicted proteins | sample June2016WEW_20_1_FD_133001 | JGI IMG/M metagenome (GOLD analysis project Ga0187886, IMG submission 133001) | Peatland microbial communities from SPRUCE experiment site at the Marcell Experimental Forest, Minnesota, USA - June2016WEW_20_150 | ecosystem: Environmental > Terrestrial > Soil >...
GCCCGGCGACGACGACAAAACCGTCATACTTGAGAACCTCGCCGAAGGCAAAAAGCTCAACAATGTTATCGCCAACAGGGTTTTCACTGCCCTTGCGAATTTGAGTTTTGAGGACGTCAACGCCGAATCTTCAAAGCGGGGTTTGCTGTTTGACAGAAGATACCTTTGCCGGCTGAAGGACACCACCGTTTATTCAATCTGGCTCGCCAAAAACGGGGATTTATGGTTTGCCAAATGCGATGCCCGGTTCGCCGACCAGACGCCTGTAACAAAAACCCAGGGCGAGGTCGAATCGGATGAGCAGTTGAAGATAAAAGAAGCCAAACTAATCGCCCGCGACGCCGCGGAAGAATTTTCGGAAACACATAAGGGTTGGGTATATCAAATCCCCGACTATTTGGCTGCGAATCTCACAAGGACCTCCGCCGAGTTGCTCGAATCCGCTAAACCAGTGCGGGCGGAAGTTAATGAGCCGTCCGATACGGCCGCGGAGCAATAATTCGTTTTTAACTCCGGCTTGCCCCACCCTCGCCGTGCTGCGCACTTGGCGCAGCAGGTCACTAAAAAGTTACATCCCTTCTTGTGGTGAGCGTAGTCGAACCTATTTCCTCGGTATGGTGTCCCTATATTTCAAGTAAACGTCCCCCATTTCCCTTGTGCCGATTATTTTTCCAATTGATCTCATATTCGTACCTTATAGATTAAATGTTATAAATTTTGTAGATCAGAGCCGGAATATGCCTTTTGTTTATTGATTGCGATAATAAATATTGGCAAAGCGGCAATCTGTAAGACTACTGAAAAGATAATCAGGGCGGCTATTGATTTAACATATAGAATTCCCATAATAGCGCTCCCTAAAAACCAGGCAATTCCAAATCCGGTATCAAATACGCCAAATGCTGTGCTTCTTTTATCTCTGGAGATCACATTAGCGAGCGTTGCTTTAAGAAGAGATTCTTGCGCGCCCAGGCCAATACCCCAGAGAATCATACCGATAGTAATCAAAATGAACTTACCCAAGAAGACAAACGGAGCAAAGAATGCCCCTAGGAAAAAGGCGATTAGCATCACCTTTGGGCCTATTTTGTCTAATAAGCGACCGAAAATAAGAGAACTAATGCCTCCTACGGCCATAGCTACTGCATAAAGAATCGGAATCCAATGCATGGGAACATTATTTGTTTTATCAAAATGAAATGCTATTAAAGCAAAATCTGCGAATCCCGCTGCAATTAAAGCGCCACCCGCCAAATAGAGCCAGTAAGAGTTTGTTAATCCGTGAGTTTTTAAACCCACAGCCTCTTTTTTATCCAAATCCTGCGGTTTAGGAAAAAACAATCTAGCGGCTATAAGCATAGTTATACACAATATCGCAGAGATTAAAAGAATACCATATCCGTATTTATAACTATTTTTTGTAAACAAGACCCAAGCCACGATTAAAGGACCTAACGTTGCGCCGAATTGATCCAAAAACTCATTTAGCCCGAATACCCATCCGCTGCCCATTTCTTTGCCGGCGAAGGAAAGCATGGTTTCTACCGCCGGCTTCCGTATAGCTCTTCCTGTTCGCTCGGCGATTATCAACACACAAGCCACAGGCCAATTACCTGCTAATGCCAAGGCAGGTACGGCAAGCATATTAATTGCATAGCCAACAAAGGCGAAAATCCAATATTTGTGAGTTTTATCGGCAAAAAATCCTGCTATGGAGCGTAATGCATAACCAAGCAATTCTCCAAAACCGGCCATAAATCCAACTGCAACGGCGCTTGCGCCTAAACTGGATAGAAAAGCCCCATTGATACTTCTTCCTCCTTCATAGGTAAAGTCTGCAAATAAATTTACAATACCTATAATCAGCACAAATCCAAATGCAAGTTGAGCAATATTCTTTTTATTCATAATTTTATTTCCCATATTAATCCGCCAATGGTAGGGCGGATTAAACGCTTGGCTAAGCAGCCAAACCTTTCAATTCAACGATAATATCAAAATCTTTCTCGAATTGCCTTTTGTTTTTTCAATATTTCCTATCCGCCGCCTTAAACAGCGTCTTCACGGTGAAATCTTTGGGTAGTGGGTCAGTTTGACTTATTTGGGGATGGCGTCTCGATTTGGAACATTTTGACGAGGGTCTTGTCTAATCTAAAAATAACCAAAAATAAGCAGTTGTCGCATTGACGTTAATTGGCAAATATCGTAAACCTAAGAGCTAAATAAGATTGAAACATAAATATGTGCAACAAAAGTATTTTTCGTAACTACTTATGGCATAGCAACTTAGCGAAAATTGAGCAAAAAATAATGCAAAGTTAGTTGTTGGTTTTGACGAAGCAATAGTGTAAACTAAAATATATATGGTTAGGTAGTTGCCGTGTGGGACACGTTAACCCAAACAAAAAGTATAAAGGGAAATACGCAACTACTGCGTTTTTTAGTGAGGAGCTTGGGATGAGCAAGAAAAACAAGAGAATGCGTTCTTCTAAGAAGAAAAAAAGCGCCAGCGATATTAGAAGCGCAAAAGCATATAAAATAACAGCCAAAGTAAAAGAATCTTCAGGCCAAATAATTCAAGCTGTTCGGTCTGGCTTAATATATGTCTAAATACCATTGTGTATTAGACACCTCTACTTTATTAAAAAAGTATCATAAAGAAAATGGTTCATCATTAGTAGAACGGCTTTTTAACTGCCAAGATTGCGCTCTTCATATTCTCAATATCTCTATCCCGGAAGTTACAGGAGCATTCTTAAAGTTTCAATTGGCAGGGGAAATTAAGCAAGCAGATAGATATTTCCTATTAAAGCTTTTTATTGATGATATAAAAGAATATCGGGTTGTTATACACAACATAACTCACCGAAATGTTGAATTTACAGATGACGTGTGGGATTATTCGTTAGTAGCGAAGCCCCCCAAGGAATCTGTAATCAAATACAAAGTTGAATGTCCACTTTGCAAAAAAGAATACGAAGAAGAGAAAAAAGTTGTGAGAAAATGGGTTGGGCCAATTGACGTTTTAATTTTGAGTGTTTGCAAAGAATTACTGAGAGCGTACAAGAATGCGATTCTGTTCACCTCAGATGGTCATATGCAAAGTATTGCCAATAAGATGGGGATAAAGGTTTGTAACCCCGAAACGGCCACTCAATTGCCATTTTAATCATCTTTAAATTAACCTTGACTTAGGCATATTGCCGACGATAGAATATCGGTATGCCTAAGCGGTCAAGTAAGAAAAAGCTGGATATGAACCTTTTGGCTAAGTCCATTGTCGATGATTCTACGTCTGAAAAATTGCTTGACAAGGCAGTCGAAGACGGCAAGAATCCGGCTGCTGTATTATTGGGGCGACTTGGAGGCCTCAAAGGTGGTAAAGCAAGAGCGATAAAACTATCGGCGGAACAACGCACGCAAATAGCAAAAAGGGCTGCAAAAGAACGTTGGAAAAACAAGGGGAATAAATAACATGGCCGCACAGAATCCAACTGATGCAAATGTTATTGTAGCACAAAAGTTAAACGGCTGCCTTGAGAAATTAGAGAACAAATTAGATGCAAACGCTTTGGTGTTTTCTGGCTCTATTTATTCCAACGCTGATTTGTTTATTAGAGATGCAGTAGAATGGCGAAAGCAAATAAAGCCGAAAAAGAATAAACTTGCTTTTTTCTTAGAGACCAACGGCGGCTATATCGAAGTAGTGCAAAGAATAGCTCACACCCTTAGAACTCATTACAGGGTAATTGAGTTCTATGTTCCTGACGCCGCTATGTCGGCTGGTACAGTATTAGTAATGTCGGGTGATGCGATTCATATGGATTATTATTCAGTTTTAGGGCCGATTGACCCGCAACTGCCCAAAATCGGCGGTGGTTCTATACCCGCTCTTGGATATTTAGAAAAGTATAAAGCTCTTATGGATAAAGCTGACAAGGGCGGCTTGAATACCGCTGAAATGACTTATTTATGCACCAAGTTTGACCCAGCAGAGTTATATCAATACGAACAAGCAAGAGAGCTTTCCGTACATTTAATTGGAGAATGGTTGTCGAAGTATAAATTTAAAAATTGGAAAAAAACACAAACAAGAAAAAAACTTGTGACGACCGCCATGAAAAAACAAAGAGCTATTGAGATTGCTAATATTCTTAATAAAACTGGTAAGTGGCACTCTCATGGGTATGGAATCTCAATGGCAGTATTAAAAAGTAAGGAAATAAAATTACAAATAGAAGATTTTGGGAAAGATAAAGATTTGCAGCAACAAATTAGGGGCTATTGGGGTCTTTTGTCTGACCACATGGGAAAGATGGATGTACGCGCGGTGGTACAAACAAAGGATTGGTACAAAATGTTAAGTGGCCCAGAAGGCATCTAAGGGTGTGATTTATATGAAGAAATCTGTCAGAAAATTAGACCTTAATAAGCTAATAAAGAACAATCCGAATGTGAATCCGGAGGAGTTCTCTCGCGCGATACAGATTCTTGGAGAATTACAAAAACAAGGTATAAACGTCTCTGGTCCTAATTACAATCTTGATTCGCCTTTTTCTCGCCCAGAATCTCATGGTGAGAAATCCCACCCCGCTGGGTCTGTATTGCGACCCAAATAAATTTCTAAAAAATCTCCATTTTCCTCTTGACTTTGCTTGACCGCTCAAGCATAATGGTCAGTATGAATATATTGACCAAAGAAAAGCGGATTCAGAAACAAAAGGGGTCAGGAGCCTTTTTTTCAGGGCGATTCAAAGATAAAACCGGCAGGTCAAAAAAGCTTACCGCCATAATGGCTTGGCCATCCCTAACGGGAGGCGATAACGGCAAGATCCTCCGCTGTTTTCTGTCATCGGTCATCCGTCCTCTGTCTTCCGGCTAAATCAGCGTTAATCTGCGTAATCTGTGGCAAAATCAATACCCGCCCGGCCCGGAAAGGCCCGTGTATCGTCTGCTGCCTGCCGTAAGCTCCGGCAATCCCTCTGGCCAGATGTTGAACATAATCGACTGCCGGTCAAGTGAAGCGTCCGTGCTAAATGACAACGACCAAAATACCCGGTTGTAATGCCTGATGAGTGTTATGTTACTTTCCACGTTGGCCCCGTACTTAAAATCATACTGCTGCGAAAACACAATCGTATATCGCGGATCGATAATATAACTCGCCGCGAACACAAAGGCGTTCGACCCGTGCTGGTCGAGCACCTTGACGTCACGCAGATACCTGCTGCCGATGTAATAGCTCAAATCGGGCAATCTCGTCCGCGAAAAGCCGATATCGAACTGCTCAACCGTCCCGCTGTGAATGTCATAATACCCGTCGCTCAGCAACGCCGTCGTATCGCTTATCTGCCACAAATAATCCGCGTCGTAATAATCTCTCACTGGCCCGTATGTCTCGAATTTCTTCAGTCCGTGGTCGAGGTCGCCATTCAAAATGCCCGGCATCGAATACGTCCGCAAAGGCGTCATCGGATTATTCCATAAATATCTGTATGGCCCCGAATCCGGCGTCCTCTCCTCATTGTCCGTAAACCACGTCCCGCCCAGATTCAGCCGCATCCAGTCCACTATTCGTTCATCTGGCCCTCGCTTCGTCTGTAATTGCTGCGATAGTTCTAAATGCACCACGTCGTGCTGCTTCACTACGGTGTCGCTTTCTCCGTAAATCGACGTGTCCACTTCAGGTCTTACGATATGACGCAGGCCATCCAAATCCCACAGCCGTGACTTGACATCAGGATATGTCTTCCAGTATTCGCTCGACGCTCGCACGCCCGCCTCGCCAATCCCAACAGTGTTATCGTTGGGATCGCCGCCCGGGTTACTCCCATCTACCAGCGACCTGTTAAATCCACTCCGCTCATCGTAACCCACCGTCCCCGCAACAAACGGCACCGCCTTTATCCCGCCCAGCCACATCGGCATATCAAGCTCAGTCCGGTGCGTGCCAAACCCGAATACTTCCTCGTTCATCGCCGTCGCGTGGTTTTCGCCTATCAGCTGCCGATATGCTCCTCCCTGCGTATCGCTGTAAAGCGTCATACTGTCGTCAAAAATCGACTGCCCCGTCAGGTGATACTCGCCTGTTGGCGCCTCTTGTAATTCGTCAGCGAAATTGTTGATTCGTCCCTTGGCCAAAAACGCCAGTCCCCAGTTGTCTTCAATTCTTTTCAGGTGGACATACGTCTCTCGGTCGGCGTCGGTATTGAATTCGTGCCTGCGGTAACTTTCAAGAAAGTTTTCGTCCGATTCGTAGTCAATGCCTGCGGTAACCTGCCAGTTATAAGGCATAAACTGCCGATGCACCCAGTCGAACCTTCCCCGCAACTCTTCCGGCGGTTTAAGGTCTCGCCTGAAGTCAACCCGCCCCAGCCGGTCCTCGCCCCTGTCGTCTATCAGGTAACCGCTGATTTTGCCCAATCGGTCCTCCTGGGCGTAATCCACGTCCATTCCCGTGCCGACGCCTCGTTTGCTGAGGTAATCCAAATCAAATGTTCCATTGGTTCCATCCGGCTCGCGCAGGCCCAATAGGCGCGACAAATACCATCGGCTCTCCACCGTCGTTCCCCAAATACTGTCGTTGCCGATGCGCACACTCTTTAGGGGCATGTCCGGCCTTTCGAGGTTGCTCCGCATAAATGGCCAGTAAAATACCGTCATGCCTTCCGATTTGAGCCGGACATCGCGCATCTGCGCGTCGTAGCTGCTATCCTTAACTTGGTTGCCGGCCGACTGGGACTGGTCTATCGTTGTCGTATCGGTAAGAAGTATGTTCGATGCCTCCAGCGAAACCTGGGGCAAGGCAAATTCGCTGGTCGTCAGGACCGCGTTATCAGCCGCGAATGTACCCTCCGCCAACTGCCTTATCTTGGCCGCACGAACGTAAATTGGAATCCCGCGCTCGGCGTCAAAAGTTCGTATCGTCGCGTTGACCGCCAGCCCTCTTTTGTTCTCGAAATCGTAATATATCTCGTCTGCCCGTATCGTCCGCAGGCCCTCCGTCATCACCACGTCGCCGCGAACGTAAATTGTCTTTATCGCCCCCTTGGCCCCGACGTCTTTTACCTTGTCCGACTCCTCGTCCGTGTTAAATTTCTCTCCTGAGTAGAATACAACTGCGTCGTCCGCCTGCATCTCCAGCAATCGGCCGGTCTCGTCCTGTTTTTGCCACAGGTAGAATCGCCCGATTACCGTGGCGAACCCTTCATCCTTAGTCGAACCGCCCCATTCGATGTTGGGCTCCTGCTCTCCCGCCGGCGCCAAATTCACCGGGTATTTTATCTTTGTCTGCTGCGGGATTTTCTCGATTGCTGTTTGCGGTTTTTCCGACGGGCCAAACAGCTTGTCAATAAATCCAAATGCGCCGGATTCCGGTTTGGCCCCGGCTGCCGGCGTCGCGGTCGGCCTGGCAGGGGGGGGATTTGTCCTGGCTGCGTTTGTTCGTGAGATTTGTTCAGGTTGCGCTGCCGCGGGTGCTGCCTGTGTCGGCGAGACCGCCCCGCATTCATCGGCGAATGTTTTGTGGACCTTCGCGGTCGCTGCGAACGCCTGATTGTAAAACTCCCCGCCGCGAACATCGCCTTTCTCAATTGTTTGGGCGGTAACGAACACCTCGCCCGTCGCCTTGAACCGGATTACTATCGCTTTGCCTTTCGAACCGTCTTTCTCGATTGTTTCCCAGTTAAGGCCCACTAAGCGAGTGCCGGTGCCCTTTTTCGCGGAGACCCAGCCCGACACATAGCACCAGGCACCGATGTTTTTGCTTTCGGGGCTTCTCTTGAGCCATACGACCGCCTTTTCGCCTGTGAACGTATCCGCTCCTGCTGCAATCGAGAACTTTCCCTCGGCGACAAGGACGTCTGTGCCGTTGGCGTCGTGATAATTAGTTAATTTGTCCGCGTTGATTTGAACGTCCCGGCCCGCGAACGCTTTCGCCTGTGTGTTGTCAATCGCACCAGCCGAATTGACCGGCATATACAGTGCAATCGCAATCAAAATCAATTTTGCCGTCTTTGCGCTCATATCCTCAATGATTATTCACTACGGCCATCCCCTCGACTTCGCTCGAGACAGGCCGGGCCGGCGCTTTCGTCAGATTATACTCAACCGCAACCCTAATGCCAGTGGAAATCGGTGGAACGTCGTTCGTCTTTCGTATTTAGTATTTCGTGGTTTCTTGCCTGAACGCTGCCCGCTGCACGCTAAACAAAGTTGAGCCGGGCGAACTCATCGTGATACTTTTTCGCCGCCTCATCATGCGCCTTCGCGGCTGCGATTTCGGTTTTGAAACACCCTAACCATATTCTTTTCCTGTGAAAACTGATATAGGCAGTCCACACGACCTTGTGTTTGTCAAAAGAAACGCCGATAAATCGAGAAGAGGTTTTTGATTTTGTCTTTTGTCTGTTACAGGAATTCTGTGAACAAGTTGCCAAACGCAGATTGGTTCTTCTATTGTCTAATGTGTCGCCGTTTCTATGGTCCACCAAAATGCCTGGTGGAACATTCATAATTTCCCTGTGTAATCGCATAGTTCTTGAATTTTCATTAGCCGATATTATATTCCTGACGGCATAGATTTTCTCGCTCTTTCCATCTGCGTACCACTGGAAGATATTGAGCCGATAAAAGAGCGCGGGGTCAACAAGGGTGAATCTGCCTTCGCCGAGAGGAATTTTGCGAAATGGGTAGCCGAACTTCAATTGCCGATAAGCCACCACCGGCCACGCGCAAATACGGTCTAACCAGTTTGGAACTTTGATTGTGATACTTGACATAATATCCTCCCTTCGTATCTTTGCAATTTAGCCCCGCAATTTATTGCGTGGGTTACTTTCAAATCTCAAATCTTAAATTCCCTTTCTCCTGTTCTCCTGCTCAACTTTCTACTTTCTCGCGAAGCGACCCGCTTCGCGCGTCCCTCTATAATTGGCGCGAACTTGCGCGCTTTTGACGAAAAATCCGATTTTGGGGATGCCTCGAAATGCACTTAACTTGTTATGGTATAAGGAGTAAAAAAATTTTCAGAATTTCCCGGATTTGCCAAAAAACACTTGCGCGCTTTTGGTGAACAAATGTATCATACAAATGTTTGATACAGTTGTTTTATACGACTTTTTTAGTCCTGTTTTATGTCCTTATTCCGCAAAAGGTTACAGCGAAAGGTCGGCCTGAAAAACATGCAAAAAATAGGCCCAAAATGGCCTCAAAAACGCAATAATCCTTGTTTTTACATTAAAAACTGGGACAGGCCTCGTTAGAAAAGCTTTTCCTATGATTTGCAGTTACGAATGTTCTCTTGCAAATTATCGAGCATGATTTAAACTAACAGTTATGATAAGGGAATATAGAACCAGTTCACGGATGAGGTCGCTATTTGGCGGCAGCTTTGAAATATCTGATAAATTCACGCCTGAGGCAAATCTCGTGATGGCCTGTGATGATGCTTTGGCTTTTGCGAGTTCTCTTCCAAAAGATTTCTTTTCGCTAATCATTACCTCGCCTCCCTATAACATCGGGAAGGAATATGAGCACAAATCGTCGCTGAAGGAATACCTCGCTCAACAGGAACCATTAATAGGCGAACTTGCGCGTTGCCTAAAGCATGACGGGAGCATTTGCTGGCAGGTGGGCAACTACGTTGAAAACGGCGAAGTATTTCCGCTTGATATTTATTTCTATGATTTGTTCAAGTCGAAGGGATTGCAACTTCGCAATCGAATTATCTGGCATTTCGAGCATGGATTACATTGCAGTTTGCGTTTTTCCGGTCGGTATGAAACTATCCTTTGGTTTACCAAGTCGGATAATTATATTTTTAACTTAGATCCGGTAAGGGTGCCCGCCAAGTATCCTGGGAAATGTCATTTCAAGGGTGACAAAAAAGGATTTCCTTCGGGTAATCCTTTAGGCAAGAATCCTTCCGATGTTTGGAAGATTGTTGCTGAAGACTGGGAGCGTCTGATATGGGACATCCCGAACGTCAAAGCGAATCATCCGGAAAAAACTATCCATCCCTGCCAGTTTCCCGTGGAATTGGTTGAGCGTTGTGTTCTGGCTTTGACCAAAGAGGACGACTGGATTTACGACCCGTATGCCGGCGTCGGATCAACCCTCATCGCGGCGGCGAAACATAATCGGCGTGCTGTCGGGTGCGACCGCGAAGAAAAATATCTGGATATATGCCGAAAACGTCTCCAGATGCTGGCTGAAGGAACGTTAAAGACACGTCCCTTGGGCAAGCCGGTTTTTACGCCAACAGGGCGAGAAAAGGTAAGCCGGCGTCCTGCAATTTGGGATAAGGAGGAAACCCTTCTGTGATTATTGCCGGAGAATATTCATTCAATAAGGGTAACGCGTATCTCGCTAAACACCACTCAAAATTAGTCAAAGAGGTTTATGAAGTAATCCGGCAGGTTGACAGTTCCGCTTGTATGAAGAAAATCAGTAAGGAAAAGACGATGCGAGGTCGGCGTCTTTTTAGTCCTGTTGCTCTCAATAAAAAATTCAAAGAGAAGTTTTTTGCATCGGGCTGGAGCTGTCAAAAAGTTCCGTGCCAGTATCCCACACAGTATTACCGGCCCGGCTATAAGCCGGAAACGCTCAATAAAGGCGCATTCCGGGAAATGGATTTTTTGAAAGAAAATCTTGGTGTGGAAGTGCAGTTCGGAAAATATGCCTTCATGGTCTATAACGTCTGTGCCAAGATGACAATCTTCAAAAACCTTGGATTCATTGACGCCGGAGTGGAAATAGTTCCCGTGAAGCGGTTTGCGGATCAGATGTCAACCGGTGTTTCATACTTTGAGCAATTCGTTTGGGATTTGGAACATCGCGGCGTTTCAAACATCGACATCCCCGTTCTCATTATCGGTGTCGATTCGTAATCCTCGACGAGCAAATTGCCTACAAACTGGCACAAAATTTAGTATTTTATTTGTGGCAAGTAAATTATGGAATGGGTCATAGACATCTTATTAAAATTAATCTCTCATTTGCCGAAAATAATTAGTTTTTGGTTGTATTCTCCCGGAAGAACAAAAAAGAACATTGAGGTTTTTGTGTCCGCTCAAGAGGGCACGGTGGAAGTTTGGTGCGATAAGTATCAGTCGCAGTTTAATATTATACTTGATGTTAGAAATAATAACCCTTTTCCAATCGAGGTCGATAGAGTAGAAGCGACTGGTTATATCCATAGTGCTTCTATGAAGGCAATAGATTTATTTGGCGTAGAAATTAAAGCGCATCAAAAAGCCAATATCTTTCTCAGAGGGAGGATAGATGCGGCAAATTTGGAACAAATCAATCAGGTTCCGGACGATGAGACGTTACGGCTGGAAGCTAAAGCTGTCATTGTAAATAAATATCACAATATCAGGGACTACATACATCGTTATGATCGTTTAGTGTGTAAATATTACAATAAACAGAAACAAAAATAGAGCATAGGAGCGATTCAAAGATAAAACCGGCAGGTCAAAAAAGCTTATCGCCATAAGGCGATAACGGCAAAATCCTCCTGACAAACCCACTATAGATTTTCACAAACGAGGTGTCAAATGTTAGTTTTGAGTGTTGAGTGTTTAGTTTTGAGTTATGGAGGCGGGACCCGGCAATAAAGTTGCCGGGCTAAACATATTCTCTGCGGAATCTGCGCAATCGGCGTCTAAAAAAAAATGAATTCCCTGTGCTCTCTGTGTTCTCTGTGGCGAAAAAATCCACCTTATTGCTATTATCTTAATGGCAGGATAAAATCGTCGGAAACCTGTGCCATAAGTAGAGTATATGTGGAACAAAAGCAGGATTATTCAGGATGCGGGAAAATGCGGGTAAACTATAAGATAATTCAAGCCAAGGATTTCATAAAGGCCAAGCCCACCGGCGAGATAGACCTTGATGAGAGCAAAAAAGTGCTCGGTCAAATCGCGAAGATGGAGCATCTAATCGGAGACCATGAGCTGCTGTTAGACTTGCGGGAAGTCCACAGCAACATGGATCATGCCGACTTGCATGAGCTGATTCTTGAACTTGGGCGACACAAGGAGGCATTCCGAAGTAAGATCGCCGTCATTGCAAGAGATGATGAACAATTCAACAAAGCTGTTTTTTTGGAGATGTGCGCGAATATCGACAGATTTACCGTTATGGCGTTCACCGATTTTGAAAAGGCGACAAACTGGCTCCAGTCCGATGAGGATATACAAGACCTGTGGGCATAGGCCTGCTGCCGCAATGAA
>Ga0187886_1003271_pt1 | contig 12225 bp, 10 predicted proteins | sample June2016WEW_20_1_FD_133001 | JGI IMG/M metagenome (GOLD analysis project Ga0187886, IMG submission 133001) | Peatland microbial communities from SPRUCE experiment site at the Marcell Experimental Forest, Minnesota, USA - June2016WEW_20_150 | ecosystem: Environmental > Terrestrial > Soil >...
CGATTTTCCCAATGTCGTGCAGGTAGGCCCCACGAGCAATCACGTCCAATTCTTCGGTCGAACAACCCATCGCCTCTGCAATTTCGTGGGAATAGCGGGTGACGCGCTCCGAATGCCCGGCCGTTTCGCTATCGCGTAAATCGATGGCGGCACCCAATGCCTTAAGGACCTCATCGCATATCAGCTCCGGAGGATTCGAAGCCGTCTTTGGCTGCTGAGTCTGCATGCCCATCCGTGTAGCACCCCTACGCACAGCTTACACATTTCTTGGCCTGTTATCAACCTATAATTAATGGCTGATATGTACACTCGTGATGGCCCACAACCCCTTTATCTTCAAGCAATTACGACATGGCGCCAGTTGCGCCCAACATGGATTACGGCCTTACTAAGCGCAGGCTCGCAAACCTTTCGAGCAATTCTCAAGGTCGAACAGCCATGCCGGAAACCTTCGGTTCCCGCACACCCCGCAGCACCCGAAGCCAAATGCCTATGGCGGAACGATATAGCCCTTTGCCAGAAACGCACCAACACCTTTCCCGCACGCCCGTGGCAGCCGCGGGCGGACTACTCCCCATAAACGCCGTAGGGTAGAGCGAAGTCGCTCAACTCCCGTATCGCCCACTCGGAGACAATCGACCATTGTCACTCACCGACATCCTGCAGCGAATTGCCAGTAAAGGCCCTTTGCGGAAATCAAGATGGGGAGTGATCCACGCAATCTGGCCGCAGCCCTAATTCATCTGTTTTTGGGCGATTAGATTGGAGTAGTTGCGACCCTTGAAGATCAGGCACTTGCGGAGGCTTTGCGTCGGAGGTTTTTGGGCAAGCTAGCACAGGCTCGTTGGGCGGTGCCCTTACCGATGCCCAATTCTGATGAGATCGCAGCCCAGGAACGCCCCTGAGCGCGCAGGGAGGCCACTTTAGAAGCATCCACCACAATACGGGGCCTTCCGAGTTGCCTCCCACGGCTTCTGGCGAGCGCAAGCCCCGAACGCACGCGGTCTCGAATCAGCTCCCTTTCAAACTCCGCAATGCTGGCAAAGATGCCAAAGACCAGGCGCCCGTTCGGCGTCGAGGTGTCCACGCCTTCATGGAGGCTCACGAAGTCAATTCCCAAGGCGCGGAACTCGTCGAGGGCGTTCACCAACTGGCGCAGGCTGCGAGCGAAGCGGTCGTAGCGGTAGACGACTACGGCGTCCACCTGCCGCTTGCGACAGTCCGATAACAGGCGATCCAGCGCCGGCCGATGCTCCTTCGACCCACTGATCCCCTCGTCCACATATTCGCTGACGATTTCCCATCCCCGCCGACGGCAGTACTCTCGAACTTCATCTAGCTGCATTTCAGGATTCTGACCATTGTGGGTGCTTACCCTCGCGTAGATGGCTGCTCGTTTCATCGCTTGCCTCCCTTAGTCCCTTTACGAGGGCGACCGCCGAGCTTCCCCCACTTGGAAAGCTCCTGCTTCGAGTGCCTGCTCGCACGGGCCTGTCCACCGAGTCGCGCCCAAGCCTGTCTTTGGGCCTCGGTCGTCGTCCGGGCTCGTGCCTCTCCTCCAAGGCTTCCGAGTGCGACAGCGTGAATGTTTTTCATGCGCTTTATATTACTTAACGCTAAGAATGTTTGTCAATAGAATTCTTGGGTGCGGAGTGACAGCGGAGGGAATCTCCGGCCAAGTGCCTCCTGCCTGTCGCATTCAGATGGTGGAGAGAAGGTCGGGTTTAGTTCGGGGAGTCTTCGCGAGTGTTCGGCTGGCGGCCGCCCAGGCGGTCCACCCTGAAACCAGGGAACCGCGGAGAATCAGGAACGCGCTCAACTCACTACCTGAGGGGTCCGAAACGGGGAACAAGTCGATCTGGCTCCAACCACGCGAAACACGAGTCTGCGGGCGAGGGGGTCTCCGCCCCCTCTAAACAGCCCGGCTGAATCTGTGACTCTCCGCTCGGCGCTGTATTCAAAAAAAATAGAAAAACGAAAAATCAAAAAATTCGTGGCGAAACGTATTCACCATTGGCAACTAGGCGAGTTTTCACACCAAGCTCCAAGTGCAGTACTGCACTAACGTGAGCCACCGAGAGCTGTACAGTCGAAGCTGGAGATCCTTAGCGGTCATGACCCCTCTTCGAGAGGTAAACTGCGCCCGCATGTCCACAGAAGGGGGTTGTATCAAAGGGCCGGTAAAACAGGGCTTCACTCTCTGGAAGAGCATGTCCAGAGTTCCTAGGTCTCGGCTGCATTAAAGGATTTCTTTTGGTGCACGCGTCACTATCCTGGTTCAACGAAAAACATGCCGATCGTCTGGCGCAATCAAACCATGGGCTTCGACCCCGCTCTACCCGCCCAGGCGGGTCGTCTGGTGGCGGGTACGGGGCAAAACACGGCCTAAGCCGTAGCTCCCTCCTACGCACTCAGCAATGCCAGAACTGAATGCGCCAGCCTTTCGCGAGTGTTGCCTGGGGCACCTTGCCATGTGGCGGAAGAGACGGGCACCTTCAACACGCAGACTTAGTGGGGGAACAAACGGTGCTGCTTAGTTCAGTTCAGACCCAGCGCTTTCATCGCGGCCGTCAGTGGATCTCCGAAGAAGATAGGATCAACACGCTCAACGATGTCTGCTGGGACATCCAGAAAGTGCCGCTTGTTCTCGCCTGAGAGAAGGACGCCGAGCCGGAGAACAGACTGCCTGGGGAGAGTTCACTACCTCGCCCCTGGGCAGCCTGAGCCCGACCCGAGGGAATGGCAATTTCGAAAGGTGAGCAAGAAGGGCAGCCGCGTCTATGTGCGGTGTGGTGTGCTCAGTTCGTGATAAAATCAAGGGGCGAAAGTAGGGCGAAAGATGATTACGACTTCCAATTTCGCCAAGAGCGCGAAGCATCCTGACGCGGTGGCGATCAGCCGGGGTGTGCCCCGATTCTACAAGGGTCGTCGATACATGCCCCTGGCTCCCCCTGCTTGGCTGCTCAAGGCGAAAGACTCAGAACTGTTTGACCGGGAATACCGCAAGCAGCTCGCTGCGCTGGACGCAAGACAAGTTGCTGAGGAGCTTGGTCCCAATACTATTCTGCTCTGCTGGGAGTCGTTTAACGTGCGGTGCCATCGGCGACTGGTGGCCGAGTGGCTTGAAGAAAAGCTCGGAATCGTCGTGCCCGAACTCGGCCACGAACGCGCTGAATCCATCCCCTTCAGCGGGCAGCCATCGAAGTGGGACGGGAAGCCGAGCCAGGGCACGCAATCGCTGAGGCTGTTTTGAACGGCGGTCGTCTAAGAGCCAGGACGCCGGTCCCTGTGATCGGAAATGCAGGTTCATCCCCTGCCCGCCGGACTAATCGAAACGATCAAGCCAAGCCGAAGCGCCAAACTCGAACCCTTCCAAAAACATTTGGTGGTGCTCAGCTCCCGTGAAGCCGACATTCCCAATCCCTTTCGTTTGCGTCCAGCACCCATAAGTTTCACTGTGGCCTTTAGAGAAGTTCTGGTCTGCAGCCGGGACCCTACCACGGTCGGCGGGAAGGAATTCTCCAACATAGCAAGGGGCAAAAACAGGCAACCCTGGAGCGGCGGTTCCAGCCCAATCTGGGCCAGGCGCCCGATCTAACTCGGGATGAACTGGGGACTGGACTGTAGCTTGGAAAAAACCTAGATGAGTCTCAGAATTGCTGAAGACGCACACTATTGGGTGAGTATGAGCAATTGATTCAGCAACACCGAAACGATGTCATCGAACTCTTCTTTATCGTGCTCGCAGACCGATCAGTTTTCGTGCGACGCAATACTTTGTCACGTCAGGATTACGCCACAGCCACGCGAAGGTGTCGGTGGCCTGGCCACGACCAGCATCTATTGGCGGCCGCGTTGGGCGGAGTTCACCCTGCAATCGTGGTCACGGAACCGCGCCTCGGTCAGTGTGCAGCACGAATCCTCGCTTGCTTCGCGGTGCACATCGAGCATTTGGAATGAGCAAGCAGCACACACCGGCTTTGTAGGTCTGCGGCTTCTTCCCTCAGCAAGGTAGCGCATCTATAAGGTCATCGGCGTTGTCAAGCGACGAATCCTCACGGGTCTGACGCAGGCGCTCCAGTTACGTCGCCGCACCCCGCCAGCGGGTAGACGCGGTTGGTGGCCTGCAAACCGTGGGCCTTTCTCCTCACGGCACACCGCTCGGCGTCCTGCTGTTCTCACTCTGGCACGCAGCGCTGTGGTTCTCGTGGTAGATTTGGATTAAGCGCTAGGGTCACTCTGACGATGGCTAGGATCGTGCCCGATCGGGAAATTGCCCCGCTCCTGGAAAAGGTGATCATCAGGGGATCGAGTGAGTGTGTCCGCCAGAACAGTTATGAGCTGCGCCTAGGTGATAAGGTCAAATTCGATTCGACCGGCGAGGAGATCGACTTACCACCTGGACCGATTTAAGGGGGGCACGTCAGTAAACGAGAGGGGTCAGGCTGCCTTTTTCGAAGGCGAAATCGAACTTCCGGAGGCTTTTGGGAATGCCTCACAAAGCCACATAAGTTGTAGGGGCACACGACAGTGCGCCCCTCCCGCCTGCCGGATTGGCGTCAGACATCGATTCATTCTAAACGACTAGAAGGGACACCATACTAAACGTGCTGCCAGTCCCTTAACCACTCGTAATGGCTTGGGAGCTTGGCCCACATTTGGTCCGTGGCACTTCCCAACTCGGCAAGGCCCGTGTCACCCAGCTTCTTTCGTTCCAAGACGGCCTTGGCCACGTTATCGACCTGCTCCTTACTAATCAACCCCGGTATAGGCGCTGTTATGGCAGGATTACTCAGAATATACCGAATGGCCAAACGTGCGCGGCGACTGTCCTCCTCGGCCGTGGGGCTGTTGGGGGAGCTATTGCCTTGGAATAGATTATTGTCCGCAAACGGCTTTATCCCGAAGACTCCCGTATCGTACTTCTTGACGCTGTCGAAGAGGCTGTCGTAGGGCAGGGTCCTGCTGCCAGCCGTATAGGGAGTCAGCACCGCTTCCATTTGCTGCGGGTAGTCCTCAATCATAGACTTCAGCCAGACCCTATTGTGGGTAGAGATCCCGGTGAAACGCACTCTTCCCTGTTTCTTAGCCCTCTCCAGGGCCTCGACCGCGCCGTGCTCGGTAGCCTCGAGCTCGTCGACATCGCTGATCTGTCCCATGGGCAGAGAGATGCGCCACAAGTCGATGTAGTCCAGTTGAGCTTCACGCATTCCCAGGTCGAGCCCTTCCAGTAGCTTCTTGGCAGTTCTCCACTCCGGGTAGCGCGACTCGCGCAGGTGCCACGAGTAACCCAGGTACATTTTGTCGCGTCGCCCCCGGAGAGCCTTTGAATAGACCATAATCTCCGCCCCATTGCAGGCGTCAACATAATTAATTCCCACCTCGATACAGCGGGTAACCACGTCTGAGCGGTTCTTCATGAACTCCGGATGGTTATGTTCCTGACCGGAATACTCGTCCTGGCTAAAGGAGCTCATCAGCATCGTACTGACACGCTTCCAGTGTCCCCCCAGGCACACCGCGGACACTACCAAACCGGTCCTGCCCAACCGACGGTATTCCATGTTCTCGTTATAGTTAAGAGGCCTTGGGTTGGGCGCCTTGGTGGCTCCTGAGGCGTTAACCCCTGAAACCAGGGCGGCTGCACCAAGGGCGCCCGTACGCACGAAGTCACGGCGGCTAATCAGCGCTTCTGCCACAGGGCTTTTTCTGCTCATATCAGGATCTCCTCACTTCTGGAGTGGTTGCATGGAACCCTCGCGAGGGGGTGCTAAGATTTCATCCAAGCCTGTACTTGCCTCCGTCCTGGCTCAATGGATCTTTCTCCCTGGCGGTACTGCGTCATTGCCCTTGGTGTTTCCACGCACCCTTTGGCAAGAATAGGCAATTGGAGCGCCCATCCCCTGCTTTCTTGACGCGAATAGACAAGATTACTCAATCGCTAGGGGATTCCGAGGCCGCCAACGACAGTCGGTCATGCCATCTCCGCTCGAAGGGCCTAAGGACAATTAGGCGAGTTCTTGGCAAAAACGACAAGGTGTCCATGCAGGCCTCAAAGGGCAGCCATTCCGGGATTGCAGCCGGTGATGCGGGACTCCAAATCGGCAAGTTGGGTATTATCTCTGACCGACAACTGCTAAGTGCCATTCTGCACCCCAAGGGCAACTGAGTCACGCTTTGATCTTCGTCAAGGCTGGCGCCGTCCGTCGTCTTGACTGGAGGCCAACTGCGACTGCACGACGGCTTCCGGCGGGATGCACGACGCCCGAATCGTGCGGATTATGGTTTTCCTGTTGATTTGCGCTCTCGGCTATAGTAAAGCGTAAACCCCTATGTAAGCCCTTCCTTGACAAGGACTCCAAGAGGGGCAAATGTTACTCCAAGTTGGGATCTTCACCTGCCTCCACCCAGAAGCCATAAAGGCGAAAGGATTTCACGATGATCAGAAGAGAATTCATGGGAAAACACGCTCGTCGGTATTGCGGCAACTCAACTCCCCTCGGCGACCACGGCGGGCCCCCAGAGCGTTTCTGATTCCTTGCCTCGCGCTCACTGGCTCGACAACGGCATCATCGATGCTGGGGGAAACCACGAGCCGTACATCTTTGTCGTGCGAAGAGGGGCACAGCGCCGTGACGCATATGAACAGCAACAGCGCAACCAGAGTGAAGCCCTCATCCGGCGGTTAAGGGAGCAGGGGGTCGAGGTTTCTCACACTCATCTCTACGAGGGATTTGGGATGTCCGCGGAGAAAAGCGGGATGGAAGACACCAAACGCGCTGCTGAAATTGCCCACTGCTACGGATTGAAGGCCGGGGAGGCTTCGGAATTGAGCTTTGTTATCCCTTCTATCCACACCTATGCCATTGCGGTTTTAGGGTACTGATCTGCGGATGAGGTTGGGGATAGAATTGCCGCGCATGCCGGGAAAAGCAGGGCTGGGGCAAACCTCCTGCTTCAGCAGGGCGAAAGTATTTCATGGAAATCATAGGAGTGCAAAATGGATGGCGAACAGGATGTAACGCGGCGCGATTTTCTGAAATCGGCTGCGGCGACTGCGGGCGCGTGGGCGTTGGCCCCCGTTGGCAGCCCGGCGATGCTGGCCAACCCCAGCCCCGGGGACGTGGTGCGCTATGGCATGATCGGCACCGGAACACACGGGTGTACTCTGCTGAGATTCCTCGCGACCATACCCGAGGGGCGATGCGTTGCCACCTGCGATGTTTACCCCCCCAACCTCAAGAAGGGGATCGAAACCATCGGCTCCAATCCACAGCCTTACGACGATTATCGGAAACTTCTCGAACGCAAAGACATCGACGCGGTGCTGATCTCGACACCGCTCAATCTGCACGCGCCGATGACCCTCGCTGCCCTGGACGCTGGAAAACACGTTTTTGTGGAAGAAAGCATGTTCTTCCAGGAAGCGGAGGGTGAACAGATCCGCAAGGCGACCGAGGCGCACCCCCGGCAGGTTTTGCAGGTGGGCTTGCAGCGGCGTTCGAGCGCTCTTTACCGGGTGGCCATGCAAATGGTCCGCAAAGGTGCGATAGGCAGGGCCCTGTTAGTGCGGACGCAGTGGAATCTCAACAACAGCTGGCGGCGTCCGGTACCTGACGCCAAGGACGAGCGACTCATTAATTGGCGGTTGTACCGTGAGTACTCCGGAGGGCTGATGGCGGAGCTGGCCTCGCATCAGATCGACGTGGCGAACTGGGCCATCGGCGCCGAGCCGCTCTCCGTCGTCGCGACGGGCGGCATCGACGTCTGGAAGGATGGACGTGAGACCGGCGACAACGCGCAGGCCATTTTTGAATACCCCGGCGGGGAGAAATTGATGCTAACCGCCCTTCTTTTCAACTCCCACTTCGGCTTCGACGAGCAGATATTGGGAGACCAGGGAACGATCGTAATCACCCTCGGCAAGGGATTATATTTCCACGAGAAGGTCCCTAAAGTTACCACCGGCTTCCTAAAGGAGAGTTGGCGGGCCGGCGCCACGGTGGTCGCAGCCGACACGCTGAAAGGAGTTCCCATTTTTCCTGAGAGGGTCTCCGACTCAGACCCCTTCCTGGACCGCGAGGTAAAGTACGCGAAGCGTTGGCTCGCCTCAATGGGGATCTACGAATATGAGGAGCTCCACGATCCTTGGTACAGCGAAATGGCAAACTTCTTCGCCAGCATTCGCGAAGGGAAGCCCGTGGCGGCATCCTTGGATCTGGGCATTTCGGCGGCGCGCGGGGTCATCTACGCGAATCGCGCCATCCACACAGGGCAGAAAGTTTTATGGCCGAAGGGGTAGATTAAGGAATTCCGAACACGGCCTGCGTCGGCAGGTGTTTATCCCTTGGGAGCGGACCCGAACCGCTTTTCTGCCTCGGTCCAATTCACGTTGGTTTCGCCAATAGCCACGTACCTCTATCAAGTTACCCTTCCCGTCGTAGCTGTATTCACCCCTCTGCGTCCGACCGTCTGGGCTGTAGTCTAAGGACTCGGTGATGTTGCCTGCGCGATTGTAGGTTTCGGTTGTCGAGGAAACCTCTTTTTCTACCAAGGCTCCGAATTGCTCCGTAAGAGTCACATACCGCGTCTTGACTGTCCTCACAGGGCCGCGCAGTCCCCGTCTCACTGAATCCGGGGTGACCCAAAACCCGAAAACTGGTCCAGGAAGAATTAGAGTAATCTTCGTCAGCCCCTCATACCCTGTGCTTCCAGCAGAGTCAGGCTGAGACGAGCGACCGGGAATTGGCAGTAAGAAAGAAGAACAGCAGCAAGGGAAAGAGCCTTACAATCAGCACGGGCATGTCCTTTGACATGCCGGTCGAAATGGGACCGGCAGAAACTCACACCACGAACTGGTTTCGCGCTGGCGAGTGCCGCCAGTTCTGGTTTCCCAAACACGCCTGGGAGAGTTCGTGGAGGTAAATGAGGAGGGGTTGAGATGAAACACGGCAAAACACCCCGTCTGCTGGCAGGCGCACTGGCGCTTTCTTTAGTTGCTCTCGCTGTTCAGACCGGATGCGCGCGGAATACGCGCTGGCAGAAGGCCAGCGCTGCAGGCCAGAAGGCTCTCCAGGAGGGTCGCTACGCCGAGGCGCAATTGCATTTGACGGCTGCCCTCAAGGATGCGGAAGGGTTCGGAGAGCAGGCCCCGCGCCCGGCCACGAGCCTCAGCAACCTGGCGGCGCTTTATCGCGCCCACGGCAAGTACGCCCAGGCCAAGCCGCTCTAGAAGCGTTCACTGGCAATTCTGGAGAAGGTTCTCGGCCCGGAGCATCCCGATGAGTCGGCTGAAAGCAAAAACCCGCAAACCTGCTGGGCATGCACGCCAGGGAACGCCTGAACCAGGAGGACTTCAGTGAAGCGTTCAAAAGTCAATGCAATCATTCGCGAGGCCGATAGCTTCATCCGACAGCGAGGGTTTTACCTACCGCCCTTCGCCTACTGGACTCCCGCGGAGTGGGCCGCCAAGGGTGAAGAAGCACGCGAGATCGCAGAGAATCAACTGGGTTGGGACATTACCGATTTCGGACGGAGCCAGTACGACGCTTGCGGTCTGTTTCTTTTTACGATCCGCAACGGTAGCCTCGAGGAGTTGAAAGCCAGGTGCGGCAAGCTTTATTGCGAGAAACTCATGGTCGTCGGCATAGACCAAGTGACTCCCATGCATTTTCATTGGAATAAGGTTGAAGACATCATCAACCGGGGCGGGGGCAGGTTGGTGATTCAGTTATATAACGCAACGGCAGACGATGGCTTGGCGGACTCGCCGGTCACGGTGAGTATCGACGGGGTGAAGCGTGTGGTCAAGGCCGGTGACCGAGTTGTGCTGGCCCCGGGAGAAAGCATCACCCTTCCTCCTCGCCTCTACCACAAGTTTTGGGGAGCGCAGGACCGCGTCTTGGTGGGTGAGGTTTCGCTGGTGAACGACGATAACACCGACAACCGCTTTTACGAACCGATCGGGCGCTTCCCTGAGATCGAAGAGGATGAAGCACCCTTGCGGCTGTTGGTGACGGATTACCTCAGGTTCTACAAGTACGCGAAACAATGAACCTGGGCCACTCCATGCCGTCGAAGAATTGCTTGGGGGGTCTGACGTTTTCTAGCCTTGACACAGGTGCGAAGGACTTGAGCTGACGAAGAAAGAGACGCCCATATGCCAGCTAACCATAAGAAGGGGATCGCGTGCGCGGGGAATTGGATCGTGGACTTGATAAAGGTCATAGATTCTTATCCGCCCGAAAACGCGCTGGCGAATATCCTTGCGGAGTCCCTGGGTGGGGGAGGATGCGCTCACAATGTGACGCTCAACCTCGCCAAATTCGATGCCAGGCTCAAGCTGTACGCGTTGGGCATCATTGGCGACGATCCGAACGGCGACTACATCGTCGCGCAGTGCTCTCAATTCCCCAATATCGACACCAGCCAACTGCGCCGAACAAACTGCGAGAAGACTTCTTACACGGATGTCTTCTGCGTCAAAGGCACGGGACGGCGGACCTTCTTCCACTATCGAGGGGCTAACCGCTTGTTTATTCCCCAGGTTGTGAATTTGGACAATCTACCCGTGGAACTGCTTCATTTGGGTTATTTGCTTTTGCTGGATGGAATGGACCAAGCGGATGGCGAGTTTAGGACAGTGGCCACACGATTCTTGTATGAAATACAGAAGCGCAATATCAAGACTTCCATCGATCTCGTGTCGGAAGACAGTGATCGCTTCAACCACATCGCCCCCCCGGCGCTAAAACACACGAACTACTGCATCATCAACGACTTCGAGGCCGAGAAGCTCTCGGGCGTGCCGCTCCGGAGCGGAAACAAGATACTGCCGCACAATCTCAGGAAGACGGCGAAAGTCCTCTTCGAGCACGGCGTCAACGATCTCGTCGTCATCCATTTCCCTGAGGGAGCTTATCTCTTGGCCAAGGACGGGTCGGAGATTATGCAGCCCTCTCTACTGCTCCCCGACCAATTCATTACAGGAAGCGCGGGTGCCGGCGATTCGTTCTGTGCCGGCATGCTTTACGGGCTCTATCAAGGCTGGAGCCATGAGAAGACCTTGCGGTTCGCAGTTTGCGCCGGGGGCATGAATTTGAGCGATTTGACAACGACCGGTGGGATCAAGCCCTGGAAGGACATATTCGGCATGGAGCAAGCATTCTCCTACAGAACGGATGTCTTTTAGCCTTCTCCAGTGGAGCGAACTCGCCCATGGGGACCGCATCTTGGGGAGACGTGGGATTCCGAGACCGCGATCCATACGTCACCTTCGGTCGCTTGGTGCGGGCACCTTGCCGCATCGGGCAGCCTGATGCATCTCCATACAGCCTTCTGAGATTCCACAATCTTATGGGGAGCGGTTTTGATGGGTCTGCGCCAATTGTTGTTGCATCGTGTCACAAGGTCCCCAAGTACGGCTACTGACTTTCCAAGAGGAGGTTTCCCGATGTCGGTAGTTCCCAGGTTGAACCGCTTGTTCGGGGCCGATGGCAAGTGCTTTGAGGTGGCGATGGACCACGGGGTGCATAATGAGCCAAGCTTCCTTCCGGGGATCGAAGATCTGAAGCGGGCGGTCAGTGCCGTCGCCGTGGCCAAGCGGGATGCCATAGTCCTCAGCATGGGCCAGGCACACCTCTTGCAGAGTCTTGCAGGAAAGGAGAAGCCCTCACTAGACGTGCGTGCCGACCCCACCAACCGCTACAATACGCCCAAGCCTAGGCATGTCTTTTGCCACTTGGTCGACGACGCGGTTGAGCAGGCGCTGGAACTGGATGCAATCTCCATCGTCGTCAACCTGTTGTGGACGCCGGACCAATTGGACTCGTACCATCAATGCCTGCAAAATGTCAGCCGTGTGAAGCCGCAGTGTGTGCGGTACGGCATGCCGCTCACGGTGGGACCTCTCGTGATGTTGCCCAATAAACGGGGCGGCGGGTACAGACCCGACCCGGATCTTCGCAAAACTGTGGCGCGGGTGCGTCAGGCTGTGGAGTTGGGTGCGAACGTCGTGAAAGCCGACCCCTCCGGGAATCTCCGAGAGTACTCAAAGGTAATTGAGACAGCGTCGCCCAAACCCGTTCTGCCCCGCGGTGGCCGCTGCAATCGTTTGGGCGCCAGATCTTTTTGCTTGGACACTGCCATTTAACTTCCCGGTTTGCTTGAGTCTGACCTACTATATGCAAATCTCTTCCGAAATCAGTCAAATTCATTCATGCCGGC
>Ga0187886_1003272_pt1 | contig 12224 bp, 12 predicted proteins | sample June2016WEW_20_1_FD_133001 | JGI IMG/M metagenome (GOLD analysis project Ga0187886, IMG submission 133001) | Peatland microbial communities from SPRUCE experiment site at the Marcell Experimental Forest, Minnesota, USA - June2016WEW_20_150 | ecosystem: Environmental > Terrestrial > Soil >...
AGGTAATCGAAATCGCAGGGCGCCGCTCCCGGCAAACTGTCGGTCGCCCACTCGCCGTTGTTGCCGGGTTTATTGCAACCGATGAAGGCCAGGCGGTTGCCGTTGCTTTCCACCAGGACGGGTCTCCGGGCCGCCTCCAGATTCTTCCCGCTGGCGTAGAAGGGCCAGCCGCGCTGGGTGTACAACTCCATCGTATAGATCAGCGCATCCGAACCCCAGTCCCGCACGTGGTTTCCGGTCATCTCGACGATGTCCACGCCGATGTTTTCCAGCAGATCGATGTAGCGCGGGTCGGAACAAAACGGGTAAAGACCCGGGGCCGGATTCGGGGGCGGGCAATCCTGGGCGAAGGGGACTTCGTTGCTCACATGGGTCAGATCGGCCGATCGAAGCAACTCGCCGACGTCCTTGGCCGGATAGAGCACGCCTTTTTGCTCCATGGCGTAGGCGGTGGCGCGCACCATGGCGGTCACCCCGGTGAGAATCAGGGTGGTGAATTTGGACGGGTCGCGGTTGGTCGAGGGGAGGGTGGATTTCGCGGCGGCCTGGTCGAACAAAGTCGAATCCCCTGAGAGGGAAATCGGCACCGCGAGAGGATAGGCCGCCGGATCGAAGGCGTTCCGCATCGGCGATTGCCCGTCCACCTCCAGCACTTTCCAGCGCGGGGAAAGCGCCTCCCACGGGACGATCGCCCAGGCGGGAGGGTCGGCCCAGGCGTGATCCGTCAGTTGATCTGCGGGAAAAACCTGCGACGCGCCGGGGGCGGGCATTCCCCACAAGGCGGAGAAGACGTCCGACGTGTTTTGATCCATCAGCAGCGGTCGGCTTGCGAATGGACCGCTTCCTTGCCCGGACCACGCTTGCCGCAGGTTCTGGCTGCTCACCCCGTCGGCGACGGTAGGAAACGGGGCTACCAGAGCGTAGATCCACGTGGAGACTCGGTGCTCGCCGCCGGGATAGAGTTGGATGGCCGAGTCCTCCGGTTGGGCGGCGATCCGCCAGCCCGGCGGAGGCGCGAACGCGGAGAGAAAGGAAGCCGGTAACGCCGGGGAAATCCACAGGGTAGGGGGAACGGAAGAGGGGATCGCGGCGGAGGTCGGCGTTTCGGTCGGCGGGTATGCCGTCGGCAGGAAGGATGTGCCGGTTCCCGTCGGAGGTTGATTCGAAGTGGAACCGGCTTGGGGGGAAGCGCTGGAACCGCCGGGATGCGCGCCGGGCAAGGCACCCGTGCAGGCGGAAAAAAACACTCCCAGGAGCAAGGCGGCGCAAATTCCCCGTGATATTTTCCGCATCGTAGGATTGGGGCGGTGAAGCTCCAGGGGATTATTCCTTAACCGCCTGCATCTCCTCCCAATTTTCCCCCTGCTTGGCATCCGCCGTGAGCGGAACGCTGAGGGAAAGAACATTTTCCATCACCTGGCGCGCGATCCGCGCGGCGGGAATGACCTCCGCATCCGGGCATTCGAACACCAGCTCATCGTGCACCTGCAGGATCATCCTCGTGCGCAGGCCCGCCCGGGCCAGCTCGCCCGGCAAACGGATCATGGCGATTTTCATGATATCCGCGGCCGAGCCCTGAATGGGCGCGTTGATCGCTTCCCGCTCCGCGCGGTTGCGGGCGTTTTGATCCAGCCGCGAGCCGGTCGCGAGTTCCGGAAAATATCTGCGCCGTCCGAGCATGGTCTCCACGTAGCCGCATTCCGCCGCCGTCTTTTTAAATGAGGCTACCAAATCGCGGATTTTGGAAAAGCGTTCGAAATATTTGCGAATGAACTCCTCGGCCTCCGTGAGGGTCAGATCGGTCGAACGCGTGAGGCCATACGCCGATTGTCCGTAGAGCAGGCCGAAGTTGACCGCTTTGGCGTGGCGGCGCATGGCGGAGGTTACTTCGGCCAGCGGCACCCCGTAGACCGCCGCGGCCGTGGCGGCATGGATATCCTCGCCCTGGCGGAAGGCTCCAATCATTCCCGGATCGGAAGCCATGTGCGCCGCCAGCCGCAGTTCGATCTGGGAGTAATCGATCGAGAGCAGGCGAGACCCGGGCGATCCCACGAATGCGCGGCGGATCCGCCGGCCTTCCTCGGTGCGCATCGGGATGTTTTGGAGGTTCGGATCGGAGGAGGAGAGACGGCCGGTGACCGTGCCGGTCTGATTGTAGGACGTGTGGATTCTGCCGGTGGACGGATTGACCTCGTTGCGCAGCGCCTCCACATAGGTGGAGAGCAGCTTCGAGAGTTCGCGATGGCGGAGGATCTGCTCGACCACCGGATGCGATCCGGCCAAGCTTTCGAGCACGTCGGCAGCGGTGGAAAATTTTCCCGACGCGGTCTTGCGGGATTTGTCCGGCGGCTGCAACCCGAGCTGTCCGAACAGCACGTCCGCCAATTGCTGGGTGGATTGCAGGTTGAACGGCCGACCGACCATCTCGTGCACACGGATTTCGATCCGGTCCAATTCCGCCTGCCAATCCTTTCCCAGACCGTCCAAATAGGGAAGGTCCAGCCGGACTCCCTCGCGTTCCATCGCGGCCAGAACCGGGATCAGCGGCATTTCCATTTCCGCAAACAGTTTCGATTGATTGCGCTCTTCCAAATCCTTCCGCAACGGTGCCACCAGCCGCAGGGAAATATCGGCGTCGGCGGAGGCGTAGGGCGCCGCTTGGGAAGCCGGCACTCGGTCCATGGTGATCTGTTTTGCGCCCTTGCCGATCAGCGCTTCGATCGGGGTCATTTCCGCTCCGAGGCGGAGGAAACCGAGATCCTTCAGACCGAGGTTGTGCGACGCGGGATTGCACAGCCATTCGGCCACCATCGTATCGAAGGCGGGCGCGGAAATGGGAAGCCCCGCGCGTTCGAGAACCGTCAGGTCGTATTTGATGTTGTGGCCGGTTTTCGGGATGCGGCTGTCGGCCAGCAGCCCGCCCAACCGCTCCCTCACCGCGTCCAGTTTCAGGTTCGGTCCGCCTTCGTGGCCGATCGGAAGGTAGTAGCCCTCGCCTTCCGTCACCGCGAATGATATTCCCACGAGCTCGGCCCGCATCGGATCGGTCGAGGTGGTTTCGGTGTCGAGCGCGAGGATCGGCGCGCGGGAAATGCTTTCAACCAATGCGGCCAGCTCGGCGTCGTTTTGAACCATATGCCAGCGAGTGACCTGGGCCCGGGAGTTCGGTTCGGCGAACATTCCGATTTGCACCGCGGAGGCGGCCGGGGCCGGCAGCCGCGAAAGCAGGGTGCGAAATTCCAGCACCTGAAACAGCGCGGCCACCTCTTCGCGCGAATATTGCCCCACGCGGCACTGGGCGAGATCCGCGCGCAGCGGGACGTCGGTGCGAATGGTGGCAAGCGTCCGCGAGAGCATCGCGCTTTCGCGCCCGGCTTCCAGTTTGGCCCGGTAGCGGGTCGGGATCTCTTCCAACCGGCGGTACATTTCGTCCAGCGAACCATAGGTCTTCAGCAATTCGGTGGCGGTCTTCTCGCCGATGCCGCTGACGCCGGGGATGTTGTCGGATTTGTCGCCCACCAGCGCCTTGTAATCGATCAGTTTCTCCGGTGAAAATCCCCACTGTTCCTCGAACGTCGCCGGATCGTAATCGGTGGATTCGGAGAGGGAGCGCCCCGGCAGGCGGACGGTGATTTTTTTGCTTACCAGTTGCAGCAGGTCCCGGTCGCCGCTGAGGATGAGCGTATCGGTTCCGGATTCCGACATTTGCCGGGCGAGCGTGCCGAGCACGTCGTCGGCCTCGAAACCCTCCGCCTCGAAAATGGGAATGCGGAACGCGCGCACCACGTCGCGGATGCGGTCGATTTGCGGCCGCAGATCCTCGGGCATCTTGGCGCGCGTGGCTTTGTAGGCCGGAAAGAGATCGTCGCGGAAGGTTTTGCCGGTGTCGAAGGTGACCGCGAGATATTCGGGTTTTTCTTTTTCCAGAAGCGAAAGCAGGATGGAAGTGAAGCCGAAGGTGCCGGCGGTCGGTTCGCCGTGGGAGGTGATCCAGCGGTTGGTTTGCGTGCCGGCGGAGGTCAGCGCGAAATAGGCGCGGTACGCCAGCGCGTGTCCATCCAGCAAGGTTATCCTAGGAGCCATGATCGTCCGTCGGTTTGGTGGGGGGAAGATTGCCGGTGCGGCGTTTTCCACCGGAGAGTTCGCCGGTTTTGCGCCGGGGGGACAATAATTCGCCCGTCTTGTGCCGGAGCGCGGCGAGATCGCCGGTGATCCGGCGCAGCGTTCCGGTCGCCGGCGGCTGATCGAGCGCTTTTTCAAACGCCTTGGCCCTGCGACGCGCGACGGAAAGCGAGGTCTTCCGGTCGAACAGCAGGGTCAGGTCGTAATTCATCGCGAGGGAAATCGAATACAGAAAGATTTCCTCGTTCTCCGGGGGCAGACGGACGTATTGGGCGATGGCGCCGCCGGGGGTTTCGGCCCACATCTGGGAAACGCGCCGCGCGACGAGGGATAATTTTTCCCGGGAGAGCGACCCGGCGCCGGCATGAAGTTCTCCGCCGTGGGTGATCAGACAGGCCAGGGTGGAATTCTCGGCCGACAGTTTTTCCAACCATACGCCGGCCCGGCCGGCGTTTTCCAGCCACGGAACGGAGCGCGTGGATTTCCTGGGCGGGGGTGGTTTAATCGCCGCCTCCTCGAGGGTCTCCGGCTCTTCCGGGAAAACTTCGGCCAGCGACGGAACGTCCGCTCCCAGCAGCGCGGCGATGTAAGGGACCAGGTCCGGCAGGTAGAACGGTTTGGTGATCGCTCCCTGCATCCCCAGCGTCGGGATGACCGGATTATCGGGGTCGTTGTCGGGCGGGATGCCGAGGAGAAGAATTCCCGGATGAACCCCCTGCAGCGCGCGGACGAGTTCCTCCGCCGGTCCGTCGGGAAGATGAAAGTCCACGATGGCCAGATCGATCGGCCCGCCGGATGCGAGTTGGAACGCCTCGCGGCCGGTGTGGGCCAGGAGGCATTGGAACCCCACCGACGAAAGCGCCTGCTGCAGCATCCCGGCAAATCCCGGGCTGGCATCTACGATAAGAATCGAACGTGCCATACGATAAGTTTACCCCGCTTTCGCCATTCAAGCTAAACCGTGATAATCCTTGAAAATAATTGACACCTCTGAAAATCATTATTCGTCCGGAGCGAAAGCTCCGAACTTTCAACTGCGCCCGGCTTAAGCCGGGCTTTAAAGCCGGATTTATCCGGCGCTGTTAATCGTCAGGGGATTTATCCCCCCGACGAGCGGACTTTTTTAGAGGTCTACGAATGATTTGCGTTGGGACAAGGATGCCGGAAGAATTTGATGTCGATTGATGACGGGGCGTTCTCCGAGTTGTTGATGGCGGGGTGAATGCGGGGCTACACCGAGCGAGGATAGAAATACCCGGGAACTTGATTCCCCCAAAAAATTCCCGCGGCATCCGGTGATGCCGCGGGAAAAAGACCAAATTCAAGTTATGTCGAAACGGGGCCGCCGCCGTCCTTTCCATTCCCGGATCCCTTCTGATCCTTGGTCAACACGTAAATCAGGATCAACCCCAGACCGAAGAACAGTGGGATGAACGCGCCGATCATCCAGGGGCCAAGTCCGAGCGGATAGCTGCTTCCGATTCCCAGCGGCCACAAACCGATCGTCAGCGCCAGGCCGAGCGCGGCGATCACCACGCCCCACCGCAGCGCGCCTTTGCCGTCGCCGCGGACTTCCACCCGGCCGCCTTCCGTCTTAAGCAGGCCCTTTTCCGCCAGCGCGAGTGTCTCCCGGTATTGCAGATAGCGCCAGGCAACCAGGAAGGCGAACAAGATGAGGAAGAACAGCAGCCCGCAGCAGAACGGGGCGAACAGGAAGGATGCATCGTTTGAGTACATGGTGTCTCTCCTTATGCAATGTGAAATTTCCCATCAGCAGTCATTCCGCCGATGGCGTTGCCGGATTCACGGAGCGGGAGTTTGCGGGTAGACGTTGACGCTTCCGCTGTTGGTCGAGGCTTTGAGCGTCGGTCCCCCCTCGCCCACTGTCCCGACCAGGTGCTTGGAACCTTCCGGATGGGGGGCGACCGCGAAGCCGCAGTGGATGTCGCCGAAATTCGTCGAGAGGTCGACCAGGAATTGCGCGTCTCCCGGCAGCAGCACTTTGATATCGCCGAAGTTGGTGTGCAGAATGCTCACTCCATCCCCGAGCGACCCGGTGAAAGAAATGGACCCGCTGTTGGTGGAAAGATCCAGGACGACGTTCGTGCCGCCGATACTCACGTCTCCAAACCCGGAATGAGCTTTCACCTTGCCCTGCATATCATCCGCGGTTACCTTCCCGGAGTTGGCATTCAGATCGAAGTTCCCGGCGGAGGTTTTTTTCACCCCCACGTCGCCGAAATCGCTGTGCGCGACCAGGTCATTCTGAATCTCCAGACCCTGGAGCTTGACTTTCCCGCTCCTGGCCCAGGCGGTTAGCGAACGGGCCTTCAGAGTGGTCACCTGGACGTCGCCAAAGTCAGAGGATATTCCGGCGTCCCAGATAAACGAAGAAGTCTCCACCGTCACTGCGCCGGAATTGGATTTCACCGTCAGGTCGCTGCCGGTCGCGTTTTGGACGAGGATTTCGCCGAAGTTGCTCGTCGCCTCTACGGATTTCTCCGAGGCGGAGATATCCGTAACCGTCACATCTCCGGAACTGGAGCCTGCCTTCAGCCCGCCCTGAATCTTTTCGGCGGTGACTTTTCCGAAATTGGAATGCAAGACGGCGTCGCCGGTCGTCCCTTCCAGGCGGATGTCTCCGCTCGAGGACGAAGCGTCGACCGAGCATTCCGCCGGCACGCTGATAGTGAAATCCACCGAGATCCCGGCCGGACCGATATGAAAGAGGTCGACTTCCACGGGCTGGTCCACGGACACGTTGACGGAATTCCCATTCTGTTTGACGACCACTTTCACTTTTGCCAGCAGGTCCTCCGCCGCCTGCTTGGTTCCGCCCCAGGCGTATTTGTGCGCGCTGACGACGATTTCCTTGCTCCCTTCCTTGGCCGCGATCTCCACTTTGCCGAAGGGCGTGTTTACTTTGAGATCGGCAGGCCCGTCCACGGCCGCGCGCTGCTCTTCGACGACGTCGGCGCCGATATTCTGAACCGAGAAGATATTCCATTGGATCTGTCCCGACAGCGCCTGACGGATGACAGGAACAGCCGCCACGACCGATCCAAGGCAGATTCCGAACAGGGCAAGGCCCAGGATTCCCACGATCGTCCATTTTTTCATCATTTGTCCCTCCGAGTACAATGGTCTGAAGCATTTGACCGGCATCCCGGCGGAAAGTTTCATTCCCGGAAGCCCGGCTGGAAGAAGAGCCTGGATTCTCCCCGTCCCATCCCCCGAAACTTTTTCCCGGGATCCCGGTCTAACTCAAAGAAGGGTTGATTCGCGTTGGAGAACGAGGCGGAGATTGTGGCTCGGGCGCAAGCCGGGGATACTTCGGCGTTTGAGATGCTGGTGGTGGAGCATCAGGCATACGTGTATGCTCTGGCCTTCCGCGTGCTGGGCAACCCGCAGGAAGCCGAGGATGCCGCTCAGGACGCCTTCGTGCGCGCGTGGCAGGCACTTCCGAAATTCCGAGGTCAATCCCGGTTCGGCACCTGGCTATACCGAATCGTCACCAATCTTTGCTTCAACCGGCTTCCGAAATTGCGGCGCGAACTCGCGGCGTTCGGCGAGGAGGAAATCCCCGATCGTACGGATCTCCATTCCGGATTGCCGCAGCCCGGGGCGGAAGCCGGGGAGCGCAGACAATGGCTGCACCGTCAGATCGACGCGCTTCCCGAGTCGTATCGTTTGCTGATCACTTTGCGATACCAGCGGGAACTGCCCTATGAGGAAATCGCCTCCGTCACCGGCCTGCCGCTGGGAACGGTGAAGACAGGCCTCTTTCGCGCCAAGGAACGGCTTCGTTCCGCGCTGGAAACGTACGAGGAGGAACGCGTATGAACTGCACCGACGACCACCCCGCGATGGATGTCATCGAAGATGCGCTGAGGACCTATCCGCTGGAGCCCGTGCCGGCTAGCTTGAAAACCCGCGTGATGAACCGGATCCGGCCGCAGACCTTCGTTCCTCGGTTTACATTCCCATGGCTCGAAACCGCGATCGGCCTGATGTTTTCCACCTTGCTTACGGTTGCGGCTACCCTGCTGCTGGAAATTCCCCCCGCGGCGGCCGCGCGTCTGCAAAACTCCGTGCGGATTTTCCTGCTTCAGCCAGGCTCCCGATCGATCGTTCAGGCGGCGTCCACGTCGGCGATCCTGGCGGTCCTGTGCCTGGTGCTCGCGGTGTGGTTGTTCCGAAAGCCGATTGCCCCGCGGATGTTCCCCCATCGATAAAAAACCGGGTAGCCGGCGGCATCCGCATTGTCTTTTTTCGACGCCTCGCTGCTTCCATCTTCCCCTCGAAATGTTTTCCGGGGGTGGCGCTTGAATACCCCGCACACGGTTTCCCGTAATGAATATGGGCAAACGGAATGATATAATTTTTCCATGTTCTCCGAAGATAAATCCGGGTGGAATGCCGGCGGCGCGAGGCGAATCCTGGGCATGAAAACCTGGCAAGTTGCCCTGCTGGGGGGGATGGGGCTGTTGGATTGCCTTGTCCTGGCCGCCGGGGTGATGATCGTCTACGGTTCCATAACCCCGCGTTCCACCGGCCGGACCGCGGCGGAAATTCACACCGCCGAGCCGACAACGGCCGCGACGGCGGTACCCGTCCCGACAGTCGCCACTTCCACGTTCACGCCGGAACCTTCCGCAACGCTCGATTATCAATTCCCCACCTTCACCCCGCTGGGAACCCTTCCCGACAGCCCGACTCCCACGGCGTCGGCCACCTCCTCGATGGAAGGGTGGATAAAATATTCCGTTCGCGAGGTGGAGATTTGGATGCCGGGAAGTTTTGTGGCCGGAAATCCGCACACCGACGCCAAGGCCATCATTGCATCCCTGAAGCAGAAGGGCGCCAATTTTAATTTCGACGCCATCCAAAATAATTTGACGACCTCCGACAAGAACTACGTGCTGTGGGGCGTCGATTCCCTTCAAGGGAACCCGGCCATTGTCACCAACGTGGCCATCCTCTATGAATACCCGAATTCGGGCGAGCCGCTGGGGGATTATGTCACCCGGTTCATCGGCAGCATGTCGGATGAGTTTGCGTTGATCGAGCAGAAGAAAATCAACAGCACGCTTTACGAAATCGATCAGGTCATTCTGGAGTCGAAAAGCACCCAGGGGTCTCCAACGCGGCTCGTGCTTTACGCCGTCCGCGATCAGAATATCATTTGGGACGTCCTGTGCATCACCGCGAAGGACGAGATGAGCACCCGTCTGCCGGTCTTCGACCTGATGGTCGACACCCTGCGGGTGCTGGCTGCCCCCAAATAACACCGCCCGATCCAGCTCCCGCCGGTTGCCCTATGCGGCGGCGGGAAGGTTGGCGGGAATTGCATTCCCCGCGAATCGAGTCTACTATTGACCCGGAGCTTTCGCGCAGCCGGGCCGCCCCGGCGTGCGGGCTGCCGGGAGGGAATGTCATGGGCGAATCCGTTTCACATATCCTCGGTTTGAAAAAACAACCCTCCAGCGCGCTCGAGATGGCGCTGGTCATCCAGAAAGGCCTGCCCGCTTTATCCCTGACCCACGTCTGCAACCGGTACGAGCTTGAGGAGGCGAGGCTCGCGGAAATGGTCGGCCTGTCGATCGGCATTGTCCGCCGGATGCGGCAGGCCCCGCAGCGCCGGCTTTCGCCGGCCGTCTCGGATCGGCTGTACCGGGTGGTGGATCTTTTCCTGCTCGCATCCGACGTGCTGGAGAACGAGCATACCGCACGTGATTGGATGCTATCCCCGCAGCCGGGCCTGGGCAACCGGGTTCCCTGCGACCTGATCGGGACCGAAGCCAGCGCGCGCGAGGTGGAGGATTTGCTGCTGCGCGTGGACCACGGGGTGCTGGCGTGACGGTGGCGTGGAGGCTGATCCCGAAACGGCGCCAGGGGGATGCCTTCAGCGGCGGAGGGGCGCGCCTCGCCCCCGGCCGCTGGAATGCGCGCGGAACCCGCGCCGTCTATTTAAGCGGAACGCTTTCCCTGGGCGCGCTCGAAATGCTTTTATACGCCGGGCGGGCCGCACTGACCATTCCCCTGGTGGTATTCCGGGTGGACATCCCGGAGGGGATCGGGGTCGAAACCATCATTCTGGAAAAACTCCCCGCCAACTGGCGCCAACAACCGCCGCCCGAGAGCACCCGTCGGCTGGGATCGGAATGGATCGCGCACGGGGCCGCCGTCGCCTTGCGGGTGCCCTCGGTGCTGATCCCGGAGGAATGGGATCTCGTCCTCAACCCGGCCCATCCGGATTTTTCCAAAGTTCGCATCTCCAAACCCCAGACGTTCCGGTTTTAACCGGCCGGAATCCCTCCTTGACAAATAGACAGTTATCTATATAATAACGGACCTCGGGAAGGAACATGGCCAATTCCATACCGCTCGGTAAATCCGTCGAATTTGCGAAAGCGATCGCCGATTCCACCCGGCAGAAGATCATGCGCTTCTGCTGTTGCGAGTGGCGATCGGTGAACGAAGTGGCGGACCACATGGGCGTCACCCAGCCAACCGTTTCCCATCATCTGGCCATCCTGCGGGACGCCGGCCTGGTGGAGATTCACCATCGGGGAAAGCAGACTTTTTACCGCCTCGATCAGGGAAAAATCGAAACGTGCTGCGGCGAATTGACGCGGAGCTTTGCTCCCAAAGGAGGTTCCACGGCGGCATTCAAAGACTGACATTCGCGATTTTTTTTCGGTCATTGCATAGACACACGTCTATATAAAAGGAGAACAAAATGTCGAATCAAGATTCCGAAACGATCCATACGGCCGTGCGGGACCATTACCGCCGGGAAGCGGAAAATTTTTCCTCGGAGTGCTGCGGGTCCAAGGCGCCTTGCGATTGCTCCTCGTCGAAAAATTACGCCGTGGGTGACTTGCAGGGCCTCCCGGAGGGCCTGGCGGACGTGTCGCTGGGATGCGGCAATCCGGTCTCGGCGATCGACATGCGCGCGGGCGACACGGTGATGGATTTGGGTTCCGGCGGAGGGCTGGATTGCTTCCTGTCGGCCAAGAAAGTCGGGCCAACCGGAATGGTGATCGGGGTGGATATGACCCCGGAGATGATCGCCAAAGCGCAGGCCAACGCGCTGAAAGTGGGCGCTTCCAACGTCGAATTCCGGCCCGGGCAGATTGAATCCATTCCGGTCGCCGACGGGGAGGTGGACGTCGTCATTTCGAATTGCGTGATCAACCTCTCGCCCGACAAGCCGGCGGTGTTCCGGGAAATGTTCCGGGCTTTGAAGAAAGGCGGGCGCGTGGCCGTCTCCGACATCGTCACGAGCGGCCCGATGTCGCCTATAGTGGCCAAATCGCTCGAGAGCTGGGCGGGTTGCGTCGCCGGAGCGCTGGATATGGAAGAATACCGGAACGGTTTGATCGCCGCCGGATTCCAGGACGTAGCGGTGACTCCCACCGACGGCACACCTTTGGCTTCGTTGGCGAAGCGACTCCCCGGACTTCCTTTCTCGGCGCTCATCACGGCGAAAAAACCTTAATCTTCGGCGGGGGAAATTCTTGCTCGGGGGATGATTTCCAAAAGATTGGGAAAGACCTTGTACGCGGGTTGCGCGGATTCCATCGATTTCGCAGAAAATGCGTCGAACAGGTTCGATACTATTTTCCATCTGCGAAATCCGGATTTTTCCGCGTAATCCGCGTACATTTGCTGCTCATCCCGGCCGAAGGCGCGGCATGGATGGTGCAGCGATGGCTGTGCTAGAATTCAAGGGACCAATCCTCCGGAGGAGAATTCCATGGACAACAGCAAACCCCGCGGAAAATATTATGAAGAGCTCGCGATCGGCCAAAAATTTTACACTGCCAGCCGGACGGTGACCGAAGCCGACGTGGTGGGTTTCGCCGGCCTGTCGGGCGATTTCAACCAGATTCATATCGACGCTCGCTACGCCGCCCAGGGACCCTTCGGCCAGCGCGTGGCGCACGGCCTGCTCGTCCTTTCCATGATCTCGGGCCTTGCCGTGCAGACCGGCATCATGGACCGCACGGTGATCGCCTTCCGTGAAATCGCCGATTGGAAATTCAGCAAACCGGTCTTCTTCGGCGATACGGTGCGGGGCGAGATGGAAGTGGTGG
>Ga0187886_1003273_pt1 | contig 12222 bp, 8 predicted proteins | sample June2016WEW_20_1_FD_133001 | JGI IMG/M metagenome (GOLD analysis project Ga0187886, IMG submission 133001) | Peatland microbial communities from SPRUCE experiment site at the Marcell Experimental Forest, Minnesota, USA - June2016WEW_20_150 | ecosystem: Environmental > Terrestrial > Soil >...
CAGCTCCTGTAAACCGGCTCCGAGGGGCCTATCCCTCATCTTCCATGCACCTTCGTGGCGCACTTTCACCTACAAGTCGTTCCTCCAATATGCTCATCGGAGTTGATGATTACCAATGGAAAGAGTGGATAACAATCGAACTGTGCGGGGGCTATCAGCCACCCGCAAGAGTGACTTGTTATTCGTTTACCCTCTCATAATATTTTTTGTAATTTATAAAGGTAACTTATTCTCCTCTCAGCCTTTTCTTCAAACTGCCTCAACATCACAGTCAATGATCATTGTCGATTTAAATACTATTCTACTTTTTCATTCCTCATTAAACTTCCTATATACGTTAATCAGTCAAGGATATTCTTCTAAACTTCCATTTATCTAAAAGAAATTGTCCTTTGTGACCCAAGAAGGAAACCATCGATAATATTCGGGAGGATTTGCCTTTTTCAACCCATCATAAGTAGCTTTTGATAAAGCGATCCCTTTTTTGTCTCGATAGAGCTTCACCATACCCTTTCTCTCCAATGAAAGGAGCAATTCATCGAGCTTTTTGTCATCAACATCAAAATATTTCTTTATGTCCTCACGGCTCATATAAAGACCAGGGTTTACTCGATAATCCTCAGCCAATAATTTAAGAAGACTTTCCTCATCGATGCTTTTTTGTTTTTCTGGCGAGGAGGTTGCCGGAACTGGAACTCCCAGTTCTTCATGAATGACGCGGCGGGGCATTTCAAATTCATCGGCCAATTGTCTCAATCCTGTTCTATATATAACAAGCCTACAGGCCTCCATTGATCCTCCAGAGATATTCTCAACCTTAGACACATTCATTAAGGCTGCAAGGGGATAAAAAGAAGTAACTCCATCTCCCCCCATTACCTGAATGGCATCCAAGGCGGTTCTTATCGCCCCCTCACAGATGAACACCTTGCCTATATTGGACTCTAATGTTATATCCCACCCGAGGTCCCATAAATACGCTGTATAATAAGTGACTAACCTTGCAATATTCACTTGCATCATCAAGTCCGCAATCTTGAATTGGTTATTGACTAAATCGATTATTGGCTTCCCAAATTGAACCCTCCTTTGAGCGTAAGGAACCACATTCCTTAAGAGTTCACGCGTCCAGCCTAACGTTTGTGCACAAATCATCGTTCTTTCGAAATTGAGACCAGAGATCATTACTCTCCATCCCTCCCCTTCCTCCCCAATACGATTCCCTATTGGTACAGGAACTTCATCAAAATTTAGGACCCCATTCTGTATGTTCTCAAAACCCATGATCTCGTTGATCTTCTCGACGGTAAAACCCTGGATCCCCTTTTCAACAATGAAGGCAGTAAGATGTCGATGATTTCTTATATCTTCAGGATTATTGCTTGTGCGAACATAAACCATATACCTACTTGCCACCCCCGCTGAAACGATAAATCTCTTCTTGCCAGTTAAAAAATAAAAATCTCCTTCACGAATGGCAATCGTCTCAATAGACGCAGCATCTGTCCCCACAAAAGGCTCAGTGATCACAATGGCCCCGATCTCTCCCTTTGCGATTCTGGGGAGAAATCTTTTCTTCTGTTCCTCAGTTCCATATTCAATAATCTGCCTTAGCCCCCCTAACATATTCCCCACAAAGGCTCGGCCTGGCCCTGGCATGCAATTAAGTGCCTCTGCTGCGATACAGGCACCTGTTGCCCCTAATCCTAATCCATCGTACTCTTTGGGGATTCCAGCTCCAGTGTACTTCCTCTCTGCTATTTTTTTGAAGATATCCCAGGGAAACTCTCTCTTCCACCTTGTCTCCGCATCTCTGGGTATGATCTCTTTTACAAAGGCCTTAATCTCTTGGTCAAGTTTTTTTTGATCCTCTGTCCACCAAGGAAATGCTTCCATAAACGTCTCCTCCTATGTCTGGATGATATAATTTCAATTACGTTTATCAAGAAATTTTGTATCAGTCAATCTGAAAATAGGCTTGTGAATATGATCTTTTTGAGGATTATCACTCGAAATCTGGTATAGAGATATAGTTTTTCGACTTGATGAGTTCAGGAAGGAATCCTCATTTTTCCCAAATCCTGCCGGTCCCGATGCCGACTTAACGCTTTCACCTACTTATCCTGACTCCTAGATAACAGTAAGACTCAACGATTATGAGTTGTAATGTGGAATAAAAAGGGATGTTCAATAGTATTTAAGCACCCCTGAAAATCTCACATAGGAGATTTGAATAGCAGCATCGACTTATTGGGGTGAATCGGCAGCTGCTACCATGGCTCTGAGCCTTAACTCTCTCTTCAGATCCTTCACCTCTCTAAGGAGGTCGTTGAGCGTCTTCTGCCGCTCCTGCACAACCTTCGTCAGTACCGCCACGATGTCCATCGCGCTCAACCCCTTCCTTTCCCTGGTTGCGACGAGTGCGGGCACGTCCTCTGCGATAAAGCCCACATGATTTTCTTCCCCAGCATTTTTATAGTTGTATGTGACCGGCTTCAGCTCGTATAGTGCCGCATCCGCCTCTTCCGCAGCAAGCGTCTTTGATGTTTTTTTTATTCTCCCTGCTTGAGGCGGATATCCACTGCCCTCCTGCTGAAAGATACGCCCCGCTTGCCGCCTCTATGGGGTGTGACGGATTTGTCTTGCCGACGCCGATGTTCCCTGCAAAGTAATTCAGACCGCTTGCCCCTTCCTGATACACCCCGTAGGCATTCGTTACTCCCGTTATCATCTGCGGTTGGATATCCACTCCATAGGCGTTGCTCATCACACCTGTGCCTTTCCTTGAGGGAGTGGCCGCCCTGACGGCAATTGCATTCGTAATGTTACCGGTCCCCAGCAAATAGGCATTTGTGATAACGCCCACGACCGTACCGGCTGTGCCTCTGCCATTGTGCTACGCCTGGAAATTAGCCGGCCCCCTGAGGGCGCGGGACAGTATCTTCGTGCCGATCACATGGGCATCCATGCCCACTGTACCTGTTATCACTGTTGGTTGTTTCATCGAAAGCTCCTTCTCTGCTCCAAGGCTTTTTCATCATAGGTCCTATAGGGCTTATAGGGCCTATTCAGTTCCCTCTGAATTCCCTTCCTAACAATTGCCCCTTGCTGAAAGCCCAGAAATCCCGCAAGGTCATTTCATAATCTGCCTTCAGGCCTTCTGCCTTCTCTCTCTCCGCCACCTTCTGGCGATGGAATTCTTTCACCTCTTCGGGGAAGGGCAGATTGCCAAACTCAACGTACCGGATCGCTCCTTTACAGTCTTTCACCCCGATTACTTTATCCTTTACCTGTTTGTTGGGACTGAAGGACGAGTCGATTACACCCGCATCAACCCCCCTCAAGCAGCCTAGAACGATGTCGCCATCGCCCATCTCGAGGAGTTTTTCCACCATTGCCCGTATCTCCATCTCCGCTATCCTTTCTTCCAAAGCAATCTCTTTCATCTCAAATTCTATATTCTGGCCTCTGATCACATTGAAGAACCAGTTCGCACACTCGTAGGTGACGGCGTGAGAATCTTCCGTAGGAACACCCAGGGCCTCGTCAATGGTCCTCACGTTTACCGATTCCGCCTTTCCCAATGCGCCCACAAAGGCGGTGTAGCCGGGATACGCAAAGGCTCCTCCCATTCCCTGGGGCATAGGGAAGAGTGGGGTCTGGGAACAGAAGGTACCCGGAATAATCACGTCAACGTATCCCAACTTGTCCAGGTACTCCCTCATCAACCGGGGCTGCACCCGCAGCCAGGCCAGATCCTGGGCCATATTGCCCGAAAAGTGGACCAATGGGACAATGCTCTTGACACCCTGCTCGGCGGCCATCAGGGCCTCTGCGATCATGGTCGCCAGGTTTACCGTCATAGGCTGAACACCGGTGAGGATCCACCCGTGGAGGTCGGTGGTGAGGGTAACACCTCTCTCGGCGTAGTACCCCATCAGCCTCTGCACATACTGGCTATGGGCAATGACTTCCTCCAAAGTGGCGTTCTTCTCGTAAGCGCCCCAGGAGATAAAGGGACCTGTGGACATGCCTGTCATGCCGGAAGCAAAGGCGATTTCAGATCCAAGGGGCTGGGCTTTGTACGACATCCGTGGATCAAAGGCGCCTGTACCGACGCTTTCAACAACTTTCCTCGTCTCTTTGACTCCGTGATTGATGAGAGGATACCCATTCAGCAATTTTCTCCCTGTCCGGCGGGTCTCCTCCAGGGCGTCTTCCACCTTTTTGAAATGAAGGAGGCGGGTGTAGCTGTCCGTTGTGACCGGAATATAGGGCACCCCTGTTTCCTCCAGCTTCTTGCAGAGGCTTATCTCGTCTTCCACAAGGGCAGTTCCCGCTCTCGGGTACACAACGGTTCTACCCTCCCTGTGGAGTTTCTCCGTGATCTTCATGAAGTTCTTGCTTTCAGGCAGGTTTCTCTGATAGGCGACCGCTTCGTCAAGATCCACTTCTTTGCCCGTGGGCCACATAGAGAGCACGTCCACCCGCATTTTCAGGAACTGGTCTTCGTCAATACGCTTCTGCTTCACTTCGAGTTTCATTCATCCCTCCTGTACGCTATATCACATCTTCCTTCTTCAGTTCCTCTATCTGTTCCCTGGAGTACCCGCATACATCAAGGAGTACTCCTTCCGTATGCTGGCCGAACTGGGGTGAATAGCCATCGACCTTCACCGATCCCAGCGTTCAGTCTCAACATTTCAATAGTATATCTGAAGAGCTGACATTCCCTTTCAAACTCTCTGGTCACGCCGACCCCACACGTGATTGGTGGCTTCGTTTCACTCTTGAAGACAAAGGCCGTTCTCTCATCGCGAAAGCGCAGGAGGTTTTCGGTGAAATTTAGTTTTGCACCCGTAAACCACTTCGTTCCAGGAAACCGATGCAAGTCCTCCACGACCTTCTTGTATTTGTTCGATGTCTTGATTTCTAAAAAATCCCAGACGCTTTCTCAGAAATCGGGTATGTTCTCAACAGACCAGGTGCAAAGGTCGAAATAATCGGTGAAGTGCTTGCCATATCGGGTCATGTTGGCATTCCGAATTCTCTCTTCAGACGGCCTCCAAAGCGGTTGCATCGTCTTCTCCCTCCTGTAGATATCCATTCCGGCCACCAAATTGGCCGGATTTCCTTCATACCATCTTGAATTTACGTTCTCTCGAAGGTAAAGAGAGAATGGTGCGAGCTTCCTTAGGCGTAGCTATTTCCCTGTCCAGTTCCCGGGCGATCCGTACCACCTTTTCCACCATTTCGGCATTGCTCTTTGCCTGCGCCCCTTTAGCCAGGTAGATGTTGTCCTCGAACCCCACCCTTACGTGTCCACCAAGAATCATGGCAGTCGTAACAATAGGCCACTCATTCAATCCGACTGCGCAAACGGACCAAGGCGCTCTTGGGGGAATGCAACGCTGCATATGGATCAGGTTATCGACTGTGGCAGGGATCCCGCCAAGAACGCCCATGACGCACTGGAAGTAGAGGGGATCTTCGAGAGCCCCCGTGTCTCGGAGAAAGACACAGTTGTTGATCATTCCCACGTCATAGCACTCCAGTTCCGGTTTGACTCCACATTCCTTCAAAATCCGCGCGCCGTAAACCATATCCGGAAAACTATGGACCATGACAAACTTGAGAAGATAGTCATCCTAGCTCCGGCTGTAAATATCAATAACAGGAGAGCCTGAGTTGAAGGAGGCCAGATCAGGTTTCGTCCGAGTGTCCTTGGCGAGGTCGGCAATTTTATTCTAAACTCCAAAAGGTTGAGATTGGGTTGTTAGATTATTTTTGACGCAGACAAACCGAGGGATTTATTATCAATTTACATATCAAAAAATGCTACTTATGTCAATTGGATAATAGGCTTATGAAAATTGTCTTGTATAGAATTTTATACCCTTTAGAAAAGGGAGTCAGTGCGATGAGTTCAATCGGATATGAATCTGGCAGGCATTCAATTAGAACATCGAACAAATCTTGTTAAGATTATGGATTATAGGATGAAATCTACAGTATTAGGCGAAAATGTTCCCGCAACAAGGAAGGAGTCAATGTCGTTCTTTACACCCTCAGGCAGATTAAGTCCTAATTTATACACGTTATTCTGTCCCCCAAAACAAAATTTCCTTTGAGCAAGGGAAAGTAAGGCGGGATTTTGAAGAAATGGGAATATTCCTGCCTATTACATGGCGCAGGGCATGAAAGAACCCTGCGCCTCTTCTTGGCCGATACACGTTCAATCAGCAGGAATGACTGGTACAAGGAGATGAGAATCGTACTTGCCACCAGTATAGATTACATGTTCGCCCTTGTTGACGGTTTCCGTATGACCATCCGAGTGATACTCCTCGGGGTAGTTGTAGATATCACTGCCTTGCACCACGACCCGCAGCTTCTCGCCTCGCTCAAACAGCGTACCGGAAGGTAATATTTCAATCTCTACTGGAACGATTTCACCGGGTTTAAGCTTTATTTCTCTCTTGTGTTTGTGGATCGGCTGGTATGGTGTTGATTTCTTCTCATCGAGTTCACGATGGGAGACTCGTAGCCAGCCAAGGGCCACCGGACCATCCTCATGGTTACCAAAGAACTGAAACCAGACAATGTCTCCGGTGCGATCAATTTTCTCTATCGCCACAAATAAATCCATATCATCGCTGCCGTCGGCTTGTACCCAAAGCTTCAACTTCATATGTCCTGTGAGCTCAGTCTTCTTGTCAAACTTAAATTCAAACTTAGCATTCTGAGTTTTATCGGTTATATCGTTCACGTTATAACGAACTTTAGCTTCCTTTTTGAATGGAGATTGGCCCAACTTTCCGTCACTCCCATTCAAGAAAAGTTTCGTATATTTAGTGCGTGCCAGCGGCCATTTATTTTCGCCCCGGAAATTTCCGACAAAGAATCTTTCTCTGACCTCCAGCATGACCTTGGGCCAGTACTTTACCTCGTTATCGATACCCTTTAAGAACCTATCGAAGAACTGCCTCCTTCTCTCCGCATTTTGGTAAAAATCCTGCCACTTCTTTCGTCCATGAATCCTAAGCCACTTGTCCTTGGAGGCAATCTTCTTGAAACCTTCAAGTGTCCCACGCGAATGCAGACCATGATCCGACCAACTCGCCACGACAAAGGCCGGCACCTTTATCTTTGATAGATCAGCATTCTTGCTTGCCCAGTAGTCATCAAACAACGGATGCTGCTTCGCCATCTCCACGATATCTTCTGCTCGTGTTGTCGTGAAGCTCATGTGGGTCTTCAATCCGGGAAGAAAATGCGTCTCTAGGATCCCTCCGTGGTAAACAAACTCGCGGTAAAAATCGCTTACTCCCTCCCATGGATTGATCGCCGCCAGATGGAGTGGATGGAGCGCCGCCACTCTCCACTGGGTCCAGGCCAGATAAGAGACACCATGCATACCCACTTTGCCGTTACTCCAGTTCTGGGTGCCAGCCCATTCGATCAGATCATAGCAATCCTCTGCTTCCTGCTCGCTCATATAGGTGAGATCCCCTTCAGAACCCCAGCACCCGCGCGGATCCACATTTATAATGATGTAACCTTTCGGACACCAATCAACAGGGTCATCTGCTTCAAAAGCAGCGTACTTGGAAAAATCCGTGTCACTTACGCCGCACTTCGGGAAAAACATATACTTTACGCGACCATGTTTGCCATAGGGGCTCCAACCAATAAGAACGGGATATTTTCCGTCTTTCTCCGGTCGAAAGATATTGACGTATATCTTTACGCCATCCCGCATCGTCACAGCGACATCGTACTCACAAATGATTCCATTTGCTTTTTCAGTCCGGGGGTTTAATCCTGGGTATTCGCCTTCAGCTGGCGGTACACCCTTCCAAAAGGTTATTTCTGCCGTTTTGTTATTCATAACAGTTCTCCTTTCGTTGTGAATGTTTAAATCAGGCTGATCAAAGACCTTCTCTCCCATAGCCTCATCACAGACTGTTGATTGTCTCTGGTACTTCAACTGTTATTCGGTATGATTGTTACGTCAAATTCTTTTTATCAAAATCAAATTTTTTGTCAATCCAAAAAAGAGATTGTGAAAGTTATCTCTTTAAGGATTATCACTTGAAATCTTGTATAGCGATTTGGATTTTCGCTTTGAGAAGTACAAGGAAGTACTATTCGACTGGACATCCGTTAATGTTCTCCAGATAGGCAACTGATCGGGGCAAAAATTATTGGAACATACCCCAAAGACTGAAGATTTCTATGAATAATTGATGGGGTCGCCCCTTCTACGCCCGTTGCATCTCCCGGGGGAACCCACACCATTTCCTCCAGGTTTGCCTGGAGGTATCAAAAAACCCTCTTTTTAAAGCTGGGAATCTGCTTTATATACCTTGCAGAGGAAGCCTCTCATCTTGGGTGAGCCCATCTCCGGGCTGTAAGGTGGACTATCATCCGTCAGGATGTTTATATTAGCCTCATCCCAGCCGTACATACTGGAGATCCCTTTCTCAGGAAACCACCACCCGTAACCTACGCCGATTACCCTTGGGTCAATACCATCACTCAGAGTGGCTTTTTGTTTTATCCTTCCCCTCTTGTTCTCAATATAGACTATATCCCCCTCAGCGATTCCCAATCTACTGGCTGTATCAGGGTGAATGATAACCAGTGGGTCAGGTTTCTTTTTGCGAGCCCCCACAAGGTACCTATCCTGCGAATGGACATAATTGGCTTCATGGGCGCTGGTAAGAATCAGGGGATACTCATCAAGTAATTCAGGAGCACTGACCGGTGTTTCCTCAGGTTCATGGTATACTGGCAGTGGCTCATAGCCCCATTGCTCACAGAGGCTTGAGTAGATTTCTACTTTTCCAGAAGGAGTATGAAAGCCCTTTCCCAGATATTTCCGGTACCGCGTAGCTGAAGAGATGACAGCCGCCCGGCTGCTTAACTCTGTAAAGGTCATGCCTATCGGTTTAAGATAATCATCTAAATAAGCGTGCAGATCCTTCCAGAAATACTCACAGAACCCCATCTTATCAGCCAACCTCATTATTATCTCCGGGTTTGACAAGCATTCCCCGACCTGGACCACCTTCTGCTGCGCCTGAAGGTAGGTCACTCCTGTTCCCATGCCGGAAACAATCACGGCATCCGTTTCCAGGTAAGAAGCGACTGGCAGAACGATGTCAGCCAGCTCTGCTGTGGGCGTCATTATCAAATCTGCGACTACCAGGAAATCGACCTTCTTTAAAGCCTGATAGACCTTTCTGGAATTACTCCAGGTAAGGAGGGGATTGCTGCCAAGAATACCCAGCGCCTTTATTGGATAAGGTTTATCTTTGAGGATGGCAGTCACCAGATGCTGCGGATGTACTTCCACCGGCTTACAGACTATCGAAGACCATAGTTCGCTGGGTGGCAAGTATCCTTGCTCTGCTCCCAGCCTTTTCGCCTCCTGTTCTTTGGGCAGCTTGTCACGTAAAATATCTCTGCCAGTGGCCTCGGTCTGGATAGGCCCTTCAGTTTCAATCGTGCCTCCGGGTATATCCAGAAGGCCGCAAATCGCCTGGATGATAGAAATCGCCCTGGCAAACTGAGTACTGTTATAGGTGTCTTCGCTGGCATTCCCATTCATTAAGCAGGCATACCGGTAAGCGGTGAAAAGTTCGGATGCCGCTATGATTTTCTTGGAAGGCACCCAGGTTATCCCTGCAACCTTTTCCGGAGGATAATTCCGGATATGCTTTTTCAGCTTATCAAAACCCACTGTCCATTCATTAATAAATTCACGGTCGTAGAGTTTTTCATTAACGATGACATTGAGCATGCCCAATGCCAGGGCAAGGTCCGTTGCTGGGCGAGGCTGAAGCCAGATGTCAGCTCGTTTAGCCGCTTCGGTCCGGAGGGAATTTACCACAATAAGTTTTCCACCTTCCCTGACCGGGGGATTGGCACCGCTGCCCCAGCACAGGATGCAATCGGGCAAACTCGTTAAATCAGGTTTGCCGTCATATCCATAGGTCATCAATCGGGCAGTCGCACTGGGAATGTAGCAAGTATTGTCAATACTGGCGACGTTGGGGGTCCCAAAGACGTTTCCCAATCGGGAAACAAAGTCAGCATGTCTGTCATAAAACCCCTTGGATAAAGCCACTGACTCAGCGCCAAACTTATTCTTAGCGGAGACAAACTTCTGCATTACCGTCTCTAAAGCCTCATCCCAGGTAATTCTCTGCCATTTTCCCTCACTACGCCCGCCTATTCTTTTCATGGGGTAGAGTAAACGGCTGGGATGGTAAAGCCGTTCCAGGCTTAGCTCAGCCCTGGGGCATAGCTTATCCTTAGGTTTGGGATAGCTGGGGTTGCTCTCTACCTTTATTGCTTTTCCTTGCTGCACCCGTACCAGCATCCCGCATCCGACCCGGCACTCGCGGCAGATAGTCTGAACCACCTTAGTTTCGATCTTTCTGTTTATTAGGTCCCCCATTTGCGATTTTTTTGCTTCTTCCCCGGTCGGCCTTGGCTACTTCTTGTATCGGATTGTGTATGGATATTGTGTTCATAAACGAAACAGATTATTATTTAGTGAAGTGATAAAAGTGATGAGAACTTGCTTTGGGATGTGTTGAATATACAAAAAAGAGGGTAGTCCGTCAAGAAAAACCGACCACAAGATATGGGAGTGTCCTCTTCATACGTTCAGTCGTCAACAAGGCAAGAAGCGTAAACAGCTAAGTCGAAGCCATCGCAGGAAGGGCTTTCGCCCTAACTCTAAACCGAGGATAGCTTGCCAATATGCGCCCCTTCAAAAAGGCTTCAATATGGAAAACAAATCAAAACCTTGGATTCGTTTCCGTTTGTTTCTGATTGAAATGTTGCGTGGAGGTGAGATTTTCAAAAAAGAAGAGTTCGGTAAGAAGTTGCCAGCCTCTTCACCTGCCAATGTTTTTCTCCGTATGTGCCGAGAGGTTTGCGATTACTGGTAGAAAGAACGAATAATGGCTAGTTAGCCCTCAGCCGCGCTCTAAAGCCGCAGCAAAGAGTGCAAGCTTCCACTTCCGGCGCCAAGTTAAGGGCGGAGCCCTGATGATCTTATCTGCATCGTCACGGGACTGCTTCTCCGGTACTTTCCAAACCGAACCTCTATCCCCCGAACCCCCGCATCATGCCCCGGATGAGGGCCACCTGGCCCGTGTGCTGGCTCTCCTCCGAAAGAAGGTGCCCCACGATCCAGGTCCCCGTGATCACTCCCAGGCGCGGGTGATGGTACTCCCGCGACAGGTCTGCATCTACGGCCTGTTCAAGGTATTGCCGCGTGCCGGCACGCACAGCCTCGAAGTAGGCCATCATGTCTGTGAGAGGGATATCCGGCATCGCCCGGACGTCCTCCATCGTCTGCCCGAAACCATGACTCTCGGGGCTCATGTTGAATCGGTCGGCCCATCCATCGGCCCTCCACACCTCGGAAGTCCCGCGGAGGTGCTGCCTGATCCACCGATCCTCAACACGCGCCATGTGCCAGACTATCCAAGCAATGTGATTGGTGTGGATCGTGGGCTGCCAGCGCGCCTCCGCGGGCGTTAGGCCCTCGATCGCGCGTCGCAGTACTTGGAAGTCTTCCTCGAGCCCACTCCGGATAGCCTCTTTAAATCCGCTCATTTCAGATCCCTCCGATAAGTCGCACGGGGAAGCCCTACCATTCCGGACCGGCTGTTCCCCGTGCCTTTGGAATCTAAGTCATTTTTTCTGTTACTGTTAACCTTCTCTCAAAGAATAAGCCTACGCATCTCTGAAAAGGTTTTGTCTCATCCCTGAACAGGCTCATTCCGAAAGTTAACGATTACGATAGAAATGTGCAAAAGGAGTCGCTCACTTTCATTACCGGCTTCTAATGACGCCCTCCTTTCCTTGGTTCGAAGTAACACCGGAGATTTTTATTTGCATTGACCATTACCGATAGGTTCCATCCTCTGTAGCTTTTGCCCGTTCTTCATGGGATATCTTGGCCAGACGCTCCACCTCCTTCAGGTCCAGCTTCAAGCCTTCGGCCACGCGGCGGCCATAGTCCTGGTCGGCTTTGTAAAACAAGGCGCATTGGCGCATTTGGATACGTTTTTGAGCGCCGCCCAGGTGATCCACGATATTGCCAATGAGATGGTCTCGATCCTCGTCTTTCATGACGGTGCGATAGAGGTCACCGGGTTGCACGAAATCATCATTAGGATATGTGAAATTGTAATG
>Ga0187886_1003274_pt1 | contig 12221 bp, 16 predicted proteins | sample June2016WEW_20_1_FD_133001 | JGI IMG/M metagenome (GOLD analysis project Ga0187886, IMG submission 133001) | Peatland microbial communities from SPRUCE experiment site at the Marcell Experimental Forest, Minnesota, USA - June2016WEW_20_150 | ecosystem: Environmental > Terrestrial > Soil >...
CCGCACACCGGAACGAAAACTAGCATATTGTTTTTGAGAAAATGGGATAAGAATGAAAAGCCACTGAAGGATTATCAAATCTTTATGGCCGTTTCAAAGAAGGCGGGCAAAGATAACTCGGGGGATTATGTCTACAAAAAGGATAAAGATGGAAATTACGTCCACGACGCAAAAGGCCGGAAAGTTCTAGATCACGATTTAGATGAGATCGCGGAAGAGTTTATGAAGTTTAGAAAAGGTCAAAAATTTATTTTTTAGAAATATGACTGGAAAAGAAGCACGACAACGACTAGACGTTTTAATTCAGGAAATCGAATTGAAAAAGGCTGAGCTAGACACTCTGTTATCCTCCGCTCAACAAACTAAGACGCAATTAGATACGGTTAATACCGATGCTAATAACAAATTGATTAGTATCAGTTCTATAGAATCCCAATCTAATCAAAAACACGAATCTATAAATCAAATTCTCGTAGCCACTCAACAAAAACAGACAGAGATTAATAATGAGAAACAAGTAGCGGAAAACTCGCGTACGGGAATTGAAAATCTAGAGAAAAAAGCGGAAGAACTTGAAAATAAAGTAGAAACCACCCAACAAAGAAGTGAGACTTTAGGAAATCGAATTGAAACCCAATTAGGGATTGCAGTTGCGGGTACTCTAGCCCACACATTTAATGATCGTAAGAAAGAATTAGAAACCTCACTTAAAAAATGGTTTTGGTGGCTAATAGCAGATCTTTCTGTGCTGCTGTTCGGCGTAGCGATCATTGTTGTTTGGGAACTTAGTGGAAGTAATGGAATAACCTACAATCTTCTTTTAAAGCTAACCATATCTTTCCCGCTTATATATGCTGCTTATTTTTTTCATAGCCAATATGATGAAGAAAAACGCTTACTTGAGGAGTATGCATTCAAATCCGCCGTATCTCTTTCTCTTGAAGCCTATCGAGAGCTTCTAAAACAAGAGGTAGAGCCAACTCAAGATAAAGCGAAGATTGTTGAATTTGTTACAGATTCTATTAATCGAATTTATACATCGCCGCGTGAGAATATCTCTAGTCATCCAGATAAAGAAAATAATATAAAGGTGGGAATGCTAAAGGAAGTCGTCGATATAATAAAATCCATTATAGGAAGATAATATTGCATGTCTGTTTTTTCTATAATCCAAAAATCACAACTTGAAGGCGCACACCGCCTAGATGCCGAATATTATCAACCCGAGTACTTGTCTTTATTGAATAAACTTAGAGAGTTTGATGTAAAAAACTTAGGGGGAATATCTAAAATTATTCGGGGTAACACTCCAAAAGAATATGGAGAATATGAAACCCCCATTATTAGATCTGGAGACTTATCTTATGAGTTTATTAATAACGAGGAAAATTTATTGAAAACAATAAAAGAAAATATATTTTTTGTTCAACAAAAAGATGTTTTAGTGTCGTCTATTGGTTTTGGATCAATAGGAAAAGTTAATATATTTACTGACCATGATAGGAAATTTGGGACAGTTGCAGAAGTCTCGGTTATTAGAAACTCCAAAATAAATCCTTTCTACATCTGGGCATTTCTAAGGAGTAAATTTGGACAATTTCAAATAAACAGAGAAATAACCGGCGCTACGGGTCAGTTACATTTGAATACGGGTAATATAGAAAATATTCTAATACCAATTATAAATACTAATGAATTTGAAAAAATATACCTCAAAGCAGAAGAATTTTACCAAAACTCGAAATCTCTCTATTCCCAAGCCGGAAGCCTACTTTTAGAGGAATTAGGATTAAAAGATTTCAAAAGCGAGGAAGATTTATTTAGTATTGTAAATTTATCCGACGTAAAATCCGTTCTTCGTATTGATGCGGAATATTTTCAATCGGAATGGGAGAGATTAAAAAATAAAATTGAAAAGACAAAAAATACTAAGTTGGGAAATCTAGTTAGCTTACAAAAAGGCTTTGAGCCTGGGAGTGAAGTCTACCAAGAAGAAGGGAAGTTGTTTATTCGCGTGAGTAGTATTTCCAGAGATGGGGTTATTGATAAAGACCAGAAATATTTGAAGGAAGAATTATATAGAAACCTTAGAAAAGATTTTGAACCGAAAGTCGGTGAAATATTACTCACTAAAGATGCAACACCAGGAGTCGCTTGTGTGTTAAAAGAACCCATAGAAGGAATTATCGCTGGTGGGGTTTTAAGGCTAAAAACAAACGAAGAAATAAGCCCGGAATACTTAACCTTATGTATAAATTCCATTGTTGGGCAGGCGCAAGTAAAACGAGATGCCGGCGGGTCTATTATTGCTCATTGGAAACCAGAACAAATTAAAAATTTGATTGTACCGATTTTACCAAAGCTTATTCAGCAAAAAATCGCCGATTTGGTTCAAAAATCCCACGAAGCTCACAAGAAGGCAAAAGAGCTTTTAGAAGAAGCCAAGCGAAAGGTCGAAGAAATGATTGAAAATAAATAATACACATGGATAGAAAAGAAAAGACGCGACAAGCATTTAGGTTGGTTGAGGCAATTGTCGGAGGTTATGCCGCCCATGAAAGCAATTCTGTGTCTGGTCTGGGTATGGGGGCATGGAAAATTCTTTTTAAAAATTGCTACGACGGTGTAAATGCAATGTTGGAAACTGCCAATGAAATAGACCCAGCTAAAATAACAGTTTGATCGAAAAAATTATTATGAGAACTAAAAAATGGTCCTCCGGCCATTTTTTAGTTAATGCTCTGAAATAAATAGCTAGGTATTAAGCTTTTTCGCCTAAAATAAATTCCATTCTCTTGATTTGTGATTTATTAAGAACGATAACCTTGTTTCCATCACGTACACGTACGTTATCATCGTTGATTTTTAGTAACAATACGCCACGTAATGGTTCGTCTGATCCCATGAAATAGATATCAACTTCTGGAAGTCTCGTGGTGCTCAAAGAATACTTCCAGGCAAGGAATAGAAAGCCCATAAATACTTGCGAGAAAATAGCAATAAACCAACCCAGGCTCCATGAAAGATACTCAAGTGTTAATAGGTAAGCGAATATAATTGGGAATGATATCTGTGGAATCCAGTGATCTATTTTTAAGACCCACTTTCTAAAGTCCTCCGCAAATGCTTTTATCTCATCATTGACGTTCAGCCTCGTTAAGTCTTGACGATTCTTGTATATCTCTTCGGAGGAGAAATGAGCCGCTAACCACAGCCACCCGATTAGGATTAAAACAATAACACATCGCAATAGGTGACCAGTTCCCAGGTCTCCAATACGAAGAGCTAGAACAGCTCCGATAACACCCCAGAATGCCGTTGAGCTCACGAAGAAGATCCCAGCGAGTTCAATGAGCCAATTACGATTGTCAGCATAGGGCTTTTGATCCGCTATTACTTTTCCAAAGAATCGTACGAGATATGCAAGCGCTGAAGCGATAATAGCTGGAGTTATAAATTTCGATGCGGTTTCCCAATCCATTATATCTGTAATACATCCAAAGTTACCACTATGTCAATTTTTAAATCCCCGTAAAATTTTTGAATCACGATTTTGAAAATCATCCAATCGGGCCGATTTTTTTGTTTCCGGGGTTTTGGGGTAGAATAATTGGGGCAAATGGAAACCTTACAACAAAAGCTTCAGGAAATTGGCCGGAAAAATTTGGCAGCCGTGGCTGTTTTTGAAAAGAATGGCAAAATGCTCTGCGGCTTAAGACATTACACACCCGACAAGTGGCAAACAGTTTCGGTTTGGACGACGCCGGGCGGCCGCTGCGACCCGGGGGAGACAATTGAAGCAACCCTGCGGCGGGAAGTCGGGGAAGAAGTTGGCTTTGAGAGTTTTAAAATTATTGAGTTTTTAGGCGAATTTTCCGGTGCGAAAGAAGGCGATATTGTTTATGGCTTTAGATGCGTGACGGATGAGGAGCCGCAACTCATGGAACCGGAGAAATTCTCGGAATGGCACTGGTTTACCCCCTCGGAAATCCCGACTAATTTCATTAACCCACCAATCATCAATTTCCTAAAAGAAAAACTGGCGAAATAATCGCTTCATTTTGAAGTTGGTTGTATAATAAATCCATGGCAATAATTAATAAAAAATGCTGGCCGGAAATGTTTGATAAATTTAGTTCCGGCGAGAGGACTCTTGAATTGCGGTTGGCTGATTTTGATTTAAAAAACGGCGATACCTTGGTTTTTGAAGAATATAATCCGGAAACCAAGGCGTACACCGGCCGAAAGGCGTCTTTTGAATGCAAAAAGGTAGAACATTCCGTTCAGGACCCGCTCAAATTCTATGAAGCTGAAGACGTAAAAAAGCACGGACTTTGGATCGTTGAACTGGAAAAGAAAAGTTAGTTTTTTTAATTCCACCCACGAAATGGAAATCGGCCAATTTGTGCCGGTTTTTTTGTTTCCGGCGTTTTGGGATAGAATGCTAAGATAATAAAACCGATATGAGAAATCGCGGGCCTGACAATCCTAATCCGCCGAAGCGCAATGAGATTAAGCTGGGGGATGCCGTCTGGATAATTGAGAAAGAGAATTACGGCACAAATAACTACACGCAAGGAATCGTGAAGGAAATTCTGTCGCCCGGGAGCTCCCACCCGCGCGGCATTAAAGTGCGGCTTACCGACGGCACCGTCGGCCGCGTTCAATGGAAAATGTAGAAAATCTTTATGATCAAATTCCGGAAAAACGTGAAAATCGCGCCGCTATCCACTTTTAAAATCGGCGGGCGGGCCGAATATTTTTGCGAGGCGAAAAGCCCGGAAGATTTGATTCGCGCGGTTGAACTGGCGAAAGAATTAAAAATTCCGTTCCGGATTTTTGCCGGCGGGAGCAACGTGATTTTCCCCGATGGAAAGCTTAAGGGACTTTTAATTTGTTTTAGAGGCGGGCGAATCATAAGAAAAAGAAATACCTTTATCGCGGACGCCGGCGTGGATTTGGCGAGCGTAATTAAAAAGTCCGTTGATTCAGGTTTAGCGGGGCTGGAAACCCTTTCGGGAATTCCGGGAACGATTGGCGGGGCGGCAGTGGGAAACGCCGGCGCCTACGGCCATTCTATTTCCGAAATCGTGAATCAGATTGAATTTTTTGACCCATTTGACGCTTCTAAGTGCAGGTGGGGCAAGAGGCAGTGGCTAAAAAACTCGGAGTGCCGCTTTGCCTATCGCGAAAGTATTTTCAAACGCGAACCCTACCTGATTCTGCGCGCAGAACTCGCTTTCAAAAAAGGAAACAGAGCCCGGCTCAAAAAAATCTCCAGAGACATCATTAAAGCGCGGGAAAAGAAATATAAACCAGGCCTGAAGTGCCCCGGCAGTTTCTTTAAAAATATCCTAGTAACGGATATTACCGGAAAATCTTTGAAATTAATTGATAAGAGGAAAATTATAGAGGGGAAGATCCCAGCCGGGTATCTTTTGGAAGAAGTCGGCGCGAAAGGGATGAAAATCGGCGGCATTAAGGTGGCGGATTTTCACGGCAATCTGATTATGAATACCGGGCGGGGAAAGGCGAAAGACGCGAAAAAACTGGCCCAGATTTTAAAACGGAAAGTTCATGGGAAATTCGGCATAAAATTGGAGGAAGAAGTGAGGTATTTTTGACGCGAAACCCGATGCGACGAAAAAGTGTGCGCTCCGGGGCGCAAGACCTCGGTCTTACCCACTTTTTCGCCGCACCGGATTTCACTTGGATTGTAGAGGATACGAGCGGAATTATTTTAGTTCGTTTATAATGATACTAATGACCTTAGTTTATCTGATTCGCCGGTTTTTCTATCGGATTCTGGAATTTCTGCGCCACTGGTACGTGAAGAGTGCTAAAATCTACTCTAATTTCGTTTTAGAGAGGTTAGAAAGCATAGATAGGGTTCTTGCCTGGCGCGTCAATTTCAAATACTTATTCCAGCCGCTCTACGGTGATTATTCGTTTTTGGGAAGGGTTTTGAGCTTTTTCATCAGAATCCCGAAATTAATCGGGACGAGTTTGATTTATCTGGTGATTTTTGCGGTCGCCGTTTTTATCTACTTGGTTTGGATTTTATTCCCGTTAGCCGTCGTCGCCGTAGTTTTTACCAATTAACATGACCGAACTTTATCTTAAAGAACCGAGATTGTCCCTTTCCGCCGGCGGAGAATTTTTAGTCCGCTTGATTTCTTATTCTTCCTATATTTTCCTCACTACCTCGGCTTTCATACTTTTTTATTCCGGTTCCCGTTCGCTTTCCGCACTCGCCCTCATTCTTTCTTTATTCTTGATTGACCGGGCCATTCATATCGGACAGGCCGAAAGAAGCATTTCGGAACTGAACAAAAAAAGCGCCAATCTGGCGGACGCGATAACTCCCTCCGCCTACCGCCTGCTAAGCTACTCTTTCCGCCGGTCCTACATCGCGGGACAGGATTTCTATCTTATTTTCCTGATTGAATTGCTTACAAAAAGGGATGTGAAGGAAATTTTGAAGCGCCTGGATACGAAGGTTGATGATTTCTCCGCCAAACTGAATGAGTTTCTAAAAAAGGGAAGCGGTTCTTCCAGGCCGGGCAAATCAGCCCTACTTGCCTTGATAACGAATTTAACGAAAGTGGCCCACGAAAGCGCCTCTCTGGGGGGCGAGAGATTTATTGAACCCAGAAACTTTTTTGCCGCCCTGGCGTTTACCGACGACCCGGCGATAAAAATGCTTTTTGATGCTTTTAATCTTAACGCCAAAGACATCCAAGCCGCGGCGGTTTTCGGGCGTTTCCATCGGGCGCTGGGCAGATTGAGATTTCTCCCCGCCGTCTTAGGAGGATTTGCCCACGAGCAGAAAGAAACCCGCCATCGCTTTATGAACCGTTCCTGGACGGCGCGTCCGACGCCGACCCTGGACCAGTTCAGCACGGACCTGACCGATCTTGCGAGAGCCGAAAAAATCGGATTTCTGATCGGGCACGAAAAGGAATTTGATGAACTGATTCAGGTCATCTCAAGGCCCGGAAAGCCCAATGTGATTATTTCGGGAGAGCCGGGAGTGGGGAAGAGCTCAATTATCGCTCATCTCGCCTTCCGGATGATAAAAGACAAAGTTCCGCCGGTGCTTTTTGATAAGCGTCTGGTTTCCCTCCACATCAGCCGGCTTGTTGCGGATGCGACGGGGGACGTTTTAAGCGGACGATTGCAGAAGATAACCGAAGAAATTTTGAGGGCGGGGAATATCGTGCTTTTCATACCGAACATTCACGATCTTTTCCGGACGGCGGAAGCCAAAACTTTAAACGCCATAGACGTGATTCTTCCGGTGATAAAAGAAAACGCCGTGCCGGTCATCGGCGAGACGTATCCGCGCGAGTTTAAGCAGTTCATAGAGCCGCGTTCGGATTTCCTGGAGCAGTTTGAGGTCGTGAAGGTAAATGAAATTTCCGAAGACGACGCGGTAAAATTTCTGACCTATGAAACCCTGATTTTGGAAAACCAATATAAGATTTTCATTACCTACCGCGCCGTCCGCGAGGCGGTAATTCTGGCGCATCGCTATCTCCACTCCAAACCGCTTCCCGGGAGCGCGACTAATCTCCTGAAGATGGCCATCAATGAAGCGAGGGAATCAAGAAGCAGAACAGTCGATGCGGAAATGATAGCGGCTGTTGCGGAAAAACTGACTCAGATACCGATTCAGAAAGCGGGTAAGCCCGAGGCGGGAAAACTTCTGAACTTGGAAGAATTCATTCATGAAAAATTCATAAATCAGGAAGCGGCCGTGAGAGCCGTTTCGCGCGCCCTAAGGGAGTACCGGAGCGGCCTTTCGCGCCGGGGCGGACCGATTGCCTCGTTCCTCTTTGTGGGTCCGACTGGCGTCGGCAAGACCGAGCTCGCCAAAATTCTCGCGCAGATCCAGTTCGGTTCCAAGGAAGCGATGCAGAGGTTTGATATGTCCGAATACCAGGACAAAACAAGCGCTTTCCGGCTCATCGGGAATCCGGATGGTTCAAGAACCGGCACGCTCACCGACGGGGTGCTGGAAAAACCTTACTCACTTATCCTTTTGGATGAATTCGAAAAATCCCATCCCGACATTCTGAATCTTTTCCTTCAGGTTTTGGACGACGGCCGGCTCACCGATAGCTTAAGCCGGACGGTTAGTTTTGAAAACACGATAATCATCGCGACTTCCAATGCCCATTCGGAGTTCATCAAGTCGGAAACGGAAAAGGGCCGGCTGGCCGAAGATATCGCGGATGAAATCAAGAAGAAACTCACGGATTATTTCAAGCCGGAGCTCATAAACCGCTTTTCCGACACGATGGTTTTCCGCAACCTCAACAGGAACGAAATCTCTTCGGTGACGGAGCTTCTGATGCGCGACCTGGCAGATCTGCTTTTTGAAACGAAAGGAATAGTCCTTTCGTGGGACGAAACGGCGGTCGGGAAGCTTGCCGACTTGGGCTACAGTCCCGTTTTCGGCGCGCGGCCGCTTCGGCAAACCATATCTGATAATATAAAAAGCGTTCTTGCCGAGAAGATCCTTAAGGAGGAAATTAAGCGGGGCGATAAGATTTTAATCTCTTTTGGAAGCGGCGCGTTCAAATTTGAAACCAATCAAAACAAATGAGATTCAGCGTAAACATAAATTTCAATTTCAAGGACCTGAAAGTTAATCGCCTTATCCGTTTTTTTGTCGTTTCGGATCTGTTTTTTTGGAGCGGGTGGGGGTTGATAAACCCGGTTTTCGCCATATTCATTATTGACAGGGTAGAGGGCGCGTCGGTCGTGACCGTCGGCATTGCTTCGGCGGTTTACTGGATTACGAAGGCCCTATTCCAAATGCCCGTGGCTCTTTATCTGGATAAGCACGAAGGAGAGAAGGATGATTTTCACGCTCTCATTTCCGGTTTGATACTGGCCGGCGTCGCGTCCTTCGTTTTTCTTTCCGTGAATACGTTTATCGGCTTGTATTTCGCCGTATTTATCCAGGCCCTGGCTTTTGGTTTGTACACGCCGGCATGGTCGGCTATTTTTTCCCGGCATTTGGATAAAAAGAATTACGCCTTCGACTGGTCTTTTGATAATACGGCCATCGGCATCGCGTTAGGCGTCACCGCGTTCGTCGGTTCGGCTTTGGCTAAAATCTTCGGATTTGACGCCATATTCATCTGTACCGGACTCCTGTCTTTCGGAAGCGCCACCCTACTTCTTTTCGTTCCCGATCTAATACTCCCGGAACCGCCCTCGAACGGGCAGTCGCCTCTTTTAGATCACACACCGGCTAACGTGGGGAAATAACCAAAATGATCACCAATAATAAAGAAGTTTCCGCCGGAGTCATTATTTACCGGCACACAAGCGAGGGACCGAAGTTCCTGATTCTGTATAACGGCGGCCCCTATTGGAATTTCCCGAAAGGCAAGCTCACCGAGGGCGAGCGGAGCTTTCGCGCGGCGCTTCGCGAGGTCTGGGAAGAGACCGGCTTGGGCGCGCAGGACCTGAAGATTTCCGACCGTTTCAGGGTAGAGGATAAGTTCACTTACGTGAGAAACCGCCAGAAAATCTTCAAAACCGTCACGTATTATCTGGCCGAAACGGCCAAACCATTCATCAGGTTGGATATTAAGCCGGAAAACGTGCCGGGGGAAAAGCATCAGGGATATGGCTGGTTTTTATATAAGGACGCGCTGAGAATTCTGAAGGCCCCTAATCTAAAAAATAGTTTAAGAAAGGCCTATGCTCTAATTTCAGGCAGGAATATCAGCCGCCCGCCCGCCGTCCCGAAAAAATAAGAGGTATTAATAAAAAACCCCCGGTGGGGGGTTTTAAAATTACTACTTCACGAATTCAACGATTTTCTTGAAAACTTTGGGTTCATTCTGAGCCAGTTCCGCAAGAATTTTTCTGTCCAGTTCAACATTCTTTTTCTTAAGGCCGCTGATGAACTTGTTGTAATTTATTCCCTCGGGGCGGACGGCAGCGTTGATCTGAGTCTGCCAAAGTTTCCGATAGTCGCGCTTTTTTTCTTTCCGGCCCTTGAATTTTCTGGAAAGTCCGTGAAGCAGCGCTTCCTTGGCCGCCCGTTCTTTTGATTTTCGGTCCCAACGGTAACCCTTGGTGAGCTTCAAAAGCTTCTCTCTTTTTTTATGGGAAACTACCCCTCTTTTTACTCTAGGCATTTTATTGTGTAATTATTTCCTTTATTTTTTTGGCGGTCACGAAAAGATTGCGTCCGATCTTCTTTCTCTGCATCTGGTAGGTATTCTTATTGGCCCGCGAATGCCCCAAAGTCGGCGCGCGGTGGAGCACCTTGCCGGATTTCTTTATCTTGATTCTTTTGGAAACGCTTTTTTGCATTTATTTTTTGATGATTTGGGCTATAAAGCCCCTCCCTCCCTGTCTCGGCTCCATCGTTACATGATGAGGAACGGTAATCATATTAATGAATTCGCCCATTTTTTTCAAGGCCCATTCTTTATTTGCTTTCTCCCGGCCCCGCAGAAATATGCTGATTGTGACCTTGTGTCCCTCATTCAGAAATTCCTCCGCCTTCCTCGCTTTTATTTGGAGGTCGTTTAGTGCCGAACGGGGCGTTATCTGAACTTGTTTAAGTTCATTTTGCTTCTGGGCGTTCTTTTGTTTTTTCTCTTCCTTATCCTGCTGGTAGCGGAATTTATCATAGCTCATTATGCGCGCCACCGGTGGCTGAGCCGCGGAGGCGATTTCGATAAGATCCAGAGATTTCTGCCGGGCCAAGGCAAGAGCATCATCTTTCTTCATTACCCCGAGGTTGTTCCCGGCTTCATCTATAACCCGGAGCTCCTGAGCGGTTATTTGATTATTGATTCGATTTTGAATGAAAGAATCATAACAGGTATGAATTTAGAATTCAAACCTCGTTTGCCTGAAATATCGGTAAAGGAAATCCCAATTCATAAAAATAAAAAGGACGATGTTTAATCATAAACACCGTCCATAGACAGTAACCCTTATGTTGTTACTTGGATTGCTGTGATGTCGTAAGGGAGGTCTGCTTTGATTTGTCGGAGTTTTTCGACCCCGACGCATTCTTTTGCTGACTCTCTTGTGTTTTGTTTTTGACCCGGATCTCAGTGATCTTCTCACTATCCAGGACTCCTACACATTTTGACATGACACACCTCTTTATAATTGTTCTCGCCATAACAAAAGGAGGAAACAGCGTAAACCGCGCGGTAGGTTTCCACGATCTCTTCCATCAGCTTCGGCGAAAGGTTGTTAAGGATGTTCCGAGCGTGAAACTCGAAGTCTGGAAGTAAACCGCGCTCTTCCAATCTCCGAGCATATAAGCAATCTCGGTGAAGCGCCAACACGATCGTGCCATCTGCCTTCGTCTCAAAACCCAGAGGGTAAAGACGGCAGGTCAAAGGACGATCTTGATGAATTTTACATCTTCGATTATCAGCACACAACTGGCTGCAGGGAGGATATCGAACTGACAGATTCAGTTGTCCTTGAGCGTTTGCGGGAAACGAATGAATGAATGTGGGGCCGTTATTAATCTGTACCAACGGAACGCCACACTCATAAAGTCCATCCGCTTCTTGTTTAAGCAACCAGACATAACCCATGCAGTCCGGATCCTGGCACTCTTTGCAATCCTGCTCGATGTCTCGGTAGAGACCATCAAGCGCCTCATAGAATTGTGGCAGCGTTTCAATGCTCTGATTTTGCGGAACAATGACATGACCTGTTTCTTTAGTCAGATCAACCGCTTTCACCTGTAGCATTTTACTCACGAAAAGCCTCGTCTCGCACTCGTCGACTCGATCGGTAAAGCGCGCAATAAGTTCTCGTTCGTCTGTGACAGTTTCATGAAGGATCGCCTGAGCCATCTCAAGGGCGGTTTTATCAAGTTTCACGGTCTGATAGCGGGTAACCAGAAATTTATCCGGATACCGCGTGGTGAGCTTCATATACCGATTTGGCTGGAAAATCCGATAGTTGGCCGGATATGAATCAGTCGGTTGGCGGTGTTTGACCTTAGCTGCCAGTTCAGCAGCCGGTTTTGACAGCCCGCGGACCGCGTAATCGATGCAAAATTTGTCGGAACAATTTGCATCAACCTTGCAGCCGCCCGTGCAGTCGAGTAATAATTCGCACGATCTGCAGGGTTCACCGACCCACGAGAGGTCGCGGAAGACGTCGAGCTCCGGTTTGTTCCAGATATCCTCGATCTTCTCGTCCGGCAGGGTGCC
>Ga0187886_1003275_pt1 | contig 12220 bp, 9 predicted proteins | sample June2016WEW_20_1_FD_133001 | JGI IMG/M metagenome (GOLD analysis project Ga0187886, IMG submission 133001) | Peatland microbial communities from SPRUCE experiment site at the Marcell Experimental Forest, Minnesota, USA - June2016WEW_20_150 | ecosystem: Environmental > Terrestrial > Soil >...
CTCACCCTGACCCTCTCCCTTGGGAAGGGAGAGGGGAGATCTCCTCGCCCCGCTTGCGGGGAGAGGATTAAGGTGAGGGGTTGCCGGACGTTTCAGGTGGTTCATGAATAGGTCAGGCTAACAACCATGACAATCCTGCGTTCACCCCTGTTCGTCGCTTTTCTCCTCGTCAACTCAGTTGGGCGCGCTCGCGCCGGTGAGTCTGCGGAAGCGCTCGACCCGCTGCGGCCTGCAATGGAGCAGGCGATGGCGCGGGTGAAGCCGTCGCTGGTGCGCATTCAGGTTGTGTGGGTGGACTACGCGCAGGGCCGCGAGATAAAACATGAAGCCAGCGGCAGCGGGTTCATCATTCGCAAGAAAGGCTACGTCGTCACCAACCACCACGTTGCCGGCCGCGCTACGCGGGCGGTCTGCGTGTTCTCCAACAATGAGGAGATCGAGGCGACGCTGGTCGGCACCGACCCGATGACCGACATCGCCGTACTGAAACTGGACGACAGCCGCCATCAGGAGTTCCCGGCGGCGGACTGGGGCGACTCCGGCCTCGTCAGCGTCGGGGACACGGTCTTGGCGATGGGCAGCCCGTTGGCGCTGTCGCAGTCGGTCACGCGCGGCATCGTCAGCAACGCCAAGATGACCATGCCGAGCATGTTCCGCCGCTACGGCGGCTTCTCGTTGGAAGGCGAAGACGTCGGCTCGCTGGTGCGCTGGCTGGCGCACGACGCGTCGATTTACCCCGGCAACTCCGGCGGCCCGCTCGTGAACCTCAAGGGTGAGGTCATCGGCGTCAACGAGATCAGCCTCGGCTTGGGCGGCGCCATTCCGAGCAATCTTGCGCGCGACGTCGCCGATCAGATCATCGCGAACGGCCGGGTAAGCCGCAGTTGGCTCGGCATTGAAGTTCAACCGCTGTTGAAAGGCTCGGAACTGACGCGCGGCGTGTTGGTCAGCGGCGTCGTCGAAGACTCACCCGCGGCGCAGGCCGGATTCAGGTCCAACGACATCCTCGTGCGGCTGGATGGCAGGGACATCAGCGTGCGCTTCGACGAAGAGATTCCGCTGCTGAACCTGATGGTGGCAGCCTTGCCGATCGGCAAGGAGATCGAAGCGGTGGTCCTGCGCGACGGAAAACAGAGCACGTTAAAGGTGCGCACTGCCGAGCGCGAGCCAGTTGACCCGAAACAACACGAGCTGAAGCAATGGGGCATGACCGTGCGCAACATCTCGTTCTTCACTGCCAAGGAAATGAAGCTCGAAGACCGCAAGGGCGTCCTCGTTACTTCTGTCCGCCCCGGCGGCCCGTGCGGCGAGGCCAAGCCCGCTGTCCAACCTCAAGACATAATTAAGTTCGTCGGCGGTAAACCCGTCAACAGTGTCGAAGACCTCGTCGCCGTGACTGAGGATCTGACCAAAGACAAGAAAGCGCCCGTGCCCACGACGGTTCATTTCGGCCGCAAGACCGAAAGATTCCTCACCGTCGTCAGAGTTGGGATCAAGGAACTCGAAGACCCGGGCCTCGAAGCGCGCAAGGCGTGGCTGCCGGTCGCCGTTCAAGTCATCACGCGCGAGATCGCCGAACAACTCGGCAGCAACACACTCACGGGCGTGCGTATCATCCAGGTGTACCCGCACAGCACCGCAGCGGATGCAGGCTTGAAAGTCGGCGACCTGATTGTCGGGCTCGACGGGGAGAAGATTCCCGCTTCCCAGCCCGGCGACGAGGAAGTGTTCACCAGCCGCATCCGCCAGTATCGCGTGGGTGACAAGCCCGAACTACGCATCCTGCGCGACGGCGAACCGCTGACGATCGCCGTCGAACTGGCGCGCGCGCCGAAACTGGAGCGCGAAATGAAGAAGTTTCAGGACGCCAACTTCGAGTTCACCGTGCGCGACCTCAGTTTCTTCGACCGCGTGCACGATGACCTGCCGGAAGACCTGCCCGGCGCGCTCGTCACAGAATTGAAAGACGGCGGCTGGGCCGCGCTCGGCCAGTTGCTGGCCAACGACATCATCCAGGCGGTCAACGAGAAGCCGGTCACCGACGTCGCCGCGCTGGAAGCAACGATGAAAGCCGTCGTGCAGCAAAAGCCAAAGTTTGTCGTGCTGCGCGTGATGCGCGGCATTCACACCCGCTACCTTGAACTCGAACCCAACTGGGACACCGGCAAATAGCCAACCCGACAATTTCGGAGGACAACCATGATGACCCGATTCGCTCACGCACTCGTCACCGCAGTGTTGCTCAACAGTTCTCTCGCGTTCGCCGATGATACCGCCGAGGCAGGCCGCCGCGTGCTGAGCCGCTACCAAGACGCCGTGGTTACCGTCAAACTCGTTGTCAGCTACAGCATGACCTTCGGCAGCCGCGACCAGCAATCCGAGAGCAAAACGGAGGCGATCGGCACGATTATTGACCCGTCGGGGCTGACTGTTATTTCCCTGAGCACGATAGATCCCAGCTCAATGATAAGGGCACGTATGCGCGGCCAGCAGACGGAGTTGAAGGTCGACAGTCAGGTCAAGGACGCCAAGCTCGTGTTGGCCGACGGCACTGAGATTGCCGCGCAAGTCGTGTTGCGCGACAAGGATCTCGACGTCGCCTATCTGCTGCCTGTTGAGAAGCCCGCCAAACCACTGACCGCCATCGACCTCGCGCACGCTGCCAAGCCGCAAGTGCTCGACGAGGTCGTCTGCCTCAACCGCCTCGGCAAAGTCGCGGACCGCGCCGTCGCCGTCTCGATCGAGCGTATTGATGCCCTCGTGGATCGTCCGCGACCGTTCTACGTGCTCGCCGCCGGCGGCTCGTCCGGTGTCGGCTCGCCCGTGTTCTCCTTGTCCGGCACGCCCCTCGGCGTCATCCTCATCCGGAACGCTCCGTCTGAAGGCGAGGCGAACGCCGCGTCGATGTTCTCCGGCACCGGTGGCCTCGGGATCATTCCGATCATCGTTCCCGCAGCCGACATTCTCGAAGACGCCAAGCAAGCTCTTGAAGCGAAGAAACCCGCGGTGGAACAACCCAAGCAAGAACCGAAACAGAAGTAGGATGCCCTCCGGGTCGGCGCGGCGTAGCGTGTGCCCGAAATGCATGGCCGTTGGTAGGGCGCGACCGCTGGGCGCGCCGTTGTGCCTTGGTTTCGGACGGCCCGGCGGTCCGTCCCTACCGCAACTCATTGGCGAGCGTGATCCACTGATCGAGGCTCAACTCCTCCGCGCGCGCAGTGGACGAAACACCCGCGGCGGCGAACGCAGCATCCACTCTCGCGGCGGTTGTAGCCGCGCTTGCCAAGCGCGGTTCACCATGTTTGCCCCCAGGGCCGCGCTCATCCCCCTTCGCCGAGGCTACGGCGGACGGGCCGAACGCGGCTACAGCGTTCACTAGGAGTTTGCGCAGCATTTTGCGTCGTTGACCAAAGCCAGCCCGCACAATCTCGTGAAAAGGCGCGCCCGCCTTCAGCTTCACGCGCGGGTCGCGCCGGTCCAGCACGACGACGGCGCTCTCCACATGTGGCGACGGATAAAAACAACTCGGCGACACGACATGCGCCACCGTGCAGTGGTAATGCAATTGGGTGAACAGCGTGAGCGCGCCGTAATCTTTGTGTCGCGGCTTGGCGGCCAAACGCTGCGCTACTTCGCGCTGCAACGTCACCACCATGCGCCTTGGTTTGAGATCGCCTTCCACGAGCCGCTCCAGAATCGGCGTCGAAATGCTGTACGGAAGATTGGCGACGACCTTGCAGAAAGGATGAGGGATGAGGGATGAGGGATGAAGAAGCTCTACCGCGTCGCCTTCGATCAATTCGACCCCCGGAAACTTCTCGCGCACGTACTCGGCCAACCGCGGATCCTTCTCGATGGCAGTGACGTGCTTGGCACAGTCAACAAGCGTTTCCGTCAGCATGCCGAGTCCGGGGCCGATCTCCAACACCGTCTCGTCGCGGCGAACGTCGGCCTCTCGAAGAATGATCTGGAGGATGTTGCCGTCGATCAGAAAATTCTGCCCCAGCGCCTTGCTGGGTCGGAGGCCAAGCTCGGCGAGCAGTCGTCGGACTTCAGTCAGTGTCATCCCGCAGATTGTCTCACGCCAAACCGCCAAGAGGCAATGCGGTTGTCACAATCCTCCGCGGTGTTTGCTTGACCGAATACGAAGCGCTCACTGTGAATCCAGGATCTCCTTCACCGTCGCGTCGTAATTTTCCTTTCTGATGGGGCCCTTCTCGTGGAGTTCTTTGACCTGCCTGGAGCGTTCGGCTGCCCTTTGCGGGTACTGGTTGTCGGCCATCTGCAAAGGTTTTGCCGTTGAACACGACGGTTTGACAAAAGGGGGGTTCTCTCGCTAGATAGCAGCGTCGTCGGGACGTCACTGTTAACCGCCGGGAATTTGGAGGATCAGTCCTATGTGCCTGAGAATTATTCAGAGTTGTACGCGTCTGGTCGGCGTGCTCCTCGCCCCAATTTTGTTTGCAGTCTTGCCGGAGCCGGCCGCGGCTCAACGCGGATCGAATGCCACGAATGAATCCGTTCAGATGCCGCCTGCGGCCACGACGGCGGCGCAGCCGCCCAACACGATAGCCGAAGGGGGTAACTCCTCCGGCTACGACATGGCCCCGGAGACGAGGCTGGAGGTTGTTGAAGCCGCCGTCGCCGCCATTCCATCGAAGATTCCGGCCGGGCCATTCAAGCCGACGTGGGAATCGCTCAAGAAAAATTACAGTGTCCCGCAGTGGTTCGTTGAAGCCAAGCTCGGCCTGTCCCTGCACTGGGGACTCTATTCCGTGCCCGCGTACCACAACGAATGGTACGAAAAGCACATGTACGGCACGTTCATCCAGTGGCATCGGGAGCATTTCGGGCGGCAAGACAAGTTTGGCTATAAGGATTTTATCCCGATGTTCACGGCGGAGAAATTCGATCCGAAAGCTTGGGCGGAGTTGTTCAAGAAATCGGGCGCCAAATGGATTGCTCCCACCGTGCAGCATCACGACAATTTCGCGCTCTGGGACAGCCGTGTCACTCCCTTCAACGCCATGCAAGTGGGGCCCAAGCGCGATCTGATGGGCGAATTGGCCAAGGCCGTTCGCGCCCAAGGACTCAAGTTCGGCGTCTCCAATCACGGAATCGAGAACTTCCAGTTCATCAATCCTCCGGCGGATCTGGCAGCCGATCTCAAAGCCAAGCAGGCGGATTTATACGACCCTAAGTGGGCTGACTTTTACAGCGTCGCCGACCGCAGCGACGAAGCCTGCAAGAAGTTCCTGATCAACTGGGTCGAGCGAAATGTCGAACTGATCGACAAATTCCAGCCCGACGTTGTCTGGTTCGACAACGGCGTGGACATCCGCTATCTGGATCCGCTGAAGCTGTGGGTCGCCGCCTATTACTACAATCGCGCTGCCGAACGGGGCAAGCAGGTCTCGATCGTCACGAAGAAGGCAGCTTTTGCCCCGAGCGGCACGAACACGCAAGAGATCGGATCCATCATTGATTTCGAGAAGATCGGCGCGCGTTCTCCGTCGGGCATCCGGACCGGAGTATGGGAGGTCCACGAGCCAATCGGCAGCACGTGGGGTTACACCAGCGACATGACCGTGTCCGGCCCCGGAACGGTCATCAGCAAGCTGGCCGACACCGTCAGCAAGAACGGCAACCTGCTGTTAAATCTCTCGCCCAAAGCCGATGGGACAATCCCCGAAGCCCAGCAGAAGACGCTGCTGGAAGTCGGCCAGTGGCTCGAAACAAACGGCGAAGCGATCTACGGCACGCATAACTGGATCACGTTCGGTGAGGGCGGCGGTCGCGGGCAGAGCAGGCTCAACATCCGCTTTACCGTCAAGGGCGACAACCTGTACGCGATAATCCTCGGCAACTGGCCGGGGGAACAGGCCGTGATCACCTCGCTGGCGACTGGCAAGGCGCCGCAGGGCAAGATCAAAAGCGTCACGCTCCTAGGTCACAAGTACGCACTCAAGTTTCTCGCAAGCAAACCGCTCAGGTTCACGCAGGACGCCGAAGGCTTGAAGGTCAAGCTCCCGGCCAGCGCGCCGTGCAAATACGCCTACACGCTCAGGATCGTCGGATTGAAGACGAATCCGCCCACTGCGACCGTATCGGGCAATCCGCAGCGATGGTCTGGGCGATAGATTGTCTCACGCCAGGACGCAAAGAAGTTCCAACGGCTGGCGAAACTGCACGAGCGATTTCCCAAACGAACGCTGCAAGAAGTTCGGCCTGTCGCTGTCGCCGTAAACTGTAGGGGAGCGTCTCGCTTGCCGCCGTCGACGTGCACAGTAGGACAAGCGCGTGAGCAGCGCGTCTCGCCTGTCGCTGTTAGGTTCACCGTTCGGGTGTGTGCCGCCTCCGTCTCCTGAATGCTGTCTACTGTTTTCTGAATTCTTCCCCTTGAATGTTGAGCGTTTACCCCGAAAGCCTTCGGGGTTAACCCGTACGTCGCCTCAACTGGTCCCCGTGAAGTCAGCGACAGCGAAGCCCTCGCCACCACCACGACACCCAACGCAACCGCCGGCACCGGAGTCCGCGGTCGCGGCAATCGTCCCGCGAATTCGATTGTCTGGATGAAGGGCGAGCGAGGCGTAAGGGACTCAACGTTCAACATCCAACGTTCAGAGGCTTGTCCGCCTATGGCGGATTCAGGCCCGCCTGCGGCGGGTAAAGTTCATCGCTTGTAGGAGCGACATTCCTGTCGCGACCGGGTGTGGTCCATTGTGCGCGGGTCTCCCGGCTGCGCGGACGAAGCCGCTACGGCGCGGCGAAGGCCTGACCCCGCACAGATTTCGACCGAAGGTCTCCCGGCCAGCACTCTTAACCCAGACTTGCGGTCAATGACAATGTCGGAACCAAGTGAGCCGAAAGACTTGATCAACTGGTAAAACTGTCAAGAATCAAGCGTTGACCCCAAGACCATTGACAGTTTCAAGCGGTGACCCCGGCGCCCCGATCTCCTTGTTACCTCACGGAGTCGCAGGCGTATAGACCAATGATTAGGGCGTGCTCACCTGCTCCAGAACAGTGACCAGATCATCGAGACCTGTTTCCTGATCGACCGTCGCGTCAACAGTATCAACAAGGTCAGGGTGACAGAAGATGCGCAATTTCCCTGCCGCACTCCGTAGGTCCTTGGCATACTTCTCCTACACGTGTGATTGCTGCAACTCGCCAACGATGCGACTGTCTTTGCGCATCCTGCGACCGTGCGTCTCGAGAACATAGTAAAGCCCGATCTCTGAGCCAGGGCGTTCACCAGGGATGTCAATGAGGAGCCAAGGCATCTGTCCCGCGGTCTTCTGATCTATCAGTTCTTTTGCGGTCTCTGCAGACATCGCAGTAACATCGACGGGTGACGCGGCACGCCTGCATATCGCTTGCTCAAAGAGAAGTGAAGCTTGATTGCGTTGGGTACGGTTCAACTTGTCCCAAAGGTTGGATATTTGGGTCCAGCGGGTCGCTTCCACGTCGGGCGTCACAACCCACAAGCGTTTGAACAATTGCCTTTTCAACAGGCGGACAACGAGCTCTTCTTCCGGTCGTTCCTTTTCGCGTAGTCGTCCCCGTAACCAGCACAATACGGCCGCATCTGTGGCTGCCAGATCAGTTCCCTCTTCAAGTAAATAGAGTTCCTTTTCAGGGATGGCTCTAAACTCTTCAAGACCCAGGAGCGGACTTCCTCCCTCTCTCAAATAGAGATTCTCTGGAAGGGTGAAGGCAAACCGGTAAAACGAACTGACAAACCGCATTAGACCATCTGGTTTCTTCTCCGTATGTGCACTCATGAGAGCTTCAACAGCTCGGAATAGCATTGCCTTCTGGGCGCGCACCCCGTGATGCCAGTAAGCTTGGCAGAACATTGCGTATCGTACGAAGGTCATGAACTCTGCCGCGACCTTGCCTTTAGCGTGCACACCCAGCATGGGGACATCGCGCGCGCCTTTCTCCACCTGATTCACAACCACAATAGTTATGCACCTGGACAATCGCTCCACATCCAGTCCAAGTGGGTAAGGCAGGTGTGTTTGCTGAGCGTCCCGGGAAAGGTAGTCTAGCTTGTCCGCATCAATTGGACCACTGAGTATGGAACGTAGGAGTTTCTTGAGAGGTGAAGCAGTGTGGCTTGTGGCCTTTGCTTCCAAAATCTCGATTATACGATCCGCACTCGTCTTCCATGCTGTGAACACATCATCCAACGAGGAGAAGTCAATCCGCTCTGCTCCCTTAGTTTTCTTGGCCCACTTTCCACGCAGAATGGCCAAAGTCATCTCCGTATGACTGAACAATGAGGAATCAATCTCTTCGAAGTCATGTGCTAGGGGGAATTGTCCCAAATCGTGAAGTAGCGCACAGAGCAGTAGATCGGTACAGTCTTGCTCAGTGACAATCTGTCTAAAGAGAGGAGAGATTGGATCGTTCCACAACGCGCGAATGACCTCTGCAGTATTCGCATAAGTCCCAAGGCTGTGTTCCCTTCTTGTGTGCTTCGCCCCCGGATAGACCTGCGACACCAAACCAAGTTGCGTTATCGCGTTCAAACGCCGAAAGAGTCGGTGGTCAAGCACAAGCTGAACGCGCGGAGTGTTCAGCACATGCCGACCAGGGGCGGCTTGGATTGTGTCTGTGGGAACGCCCGAAAGCTCAGGAATCCTATTGAGAGGGCCTGGGTACCCTTTGATGCGAGAGGTGATGTCACAGAGAGCATCAGCCGAAGTCACTGGGAAACTTTGTAGGAAACCATCGCCTAGACCTGTATGCCGAGTGATCCAAGTCGGCATTCCTGCACCTGCAAGAAGACGGGCGCTAAGCAGCAGCAAGTACTTGCGGAGATAGGTATCAACGCGAAGAGCCAGAGCATCATTGGATTTCATGCTGCCACTGGAATAGTCAATTCCGAGCCACGCCAGAACCATTCGGCCAAAAGTCCACAAATCCCATTCCGGTTTTATTTCGGACCTCGACAACTCCCCCCTAGCTCGATTCTTGTCAGTGGGGTCTTGGGTGAGTCTCCGAACCAACTCGGGATGTGCATACGATAGCGTCACGGCGACAGTTGTTGTCACTGCCTCTCCTGACAACCTTTTGCAGGTACCCAGATCGATCATGACAGGGCGGCCTGAATCAGCCAAGACGATGTTGTCAGGTTTCAGGTCTAAGTGAGCGAATGGCCCTTCAGGGTGAGTATGCAGGTATCGAAGCACTTCCGCAGTCTCCATGACTAGGCGTATCAACATGTCGTCGGTGAAGTGAGGGTCTTGTACAGCTTTGAGTGACTTCTGCCCGTCGATTGCGTCCATCACATAAAAGGGGAGTTCTAGGTAGTAACGCACGCCCTTTAGGGTTGCGTGATAGAGGATTCTGACGATCCCGGGGTGAAGCAATTTGGCGAGGTACTTTATCTCCTCGCTCAGCATCGATGCCAAGACTAGTGCTGTGGCTGGCGACGGTCGTGAGAACTTTAATGCCCGGTCCATCGACGGGAACAGCATATCGTTCAGACGCAGAACTATGCCTGATCCACCCACTCCAAGAACTGTACGGTACGAGTACCTCTTTTTCAGATGCTCGGCGATGGCCTTGATTGCTTCCTCTACGCCCCCCGCTTCAGCGGGCCAGACCGACGACAAACCCCCTGATCGTAAAATACCTTCACGTGAGACAGGATAGTCTTGATCGGCCAGCCTTCGATGTCAGTCGTCATGGTCTCATCTCGATCTTGCGTTGATCATCTCCTCGATTCATCTTCGCAATCACTGCCTCGCCGAATGGGCTGCATTTTACGTTCCGTGCGCCATCCATCACGTTATGGCGCGGGGCAGCGAACGGCATGACCTCTAGCGTTTCCTTTTCTTTTGCTTAGCCGACGAATTGAATTGGACCAGCTTCTCCCAGTCGATCGCGCCGTCCGGTTGGCAGAATTCATCCATGAACTCGCGCGTGAAACGGTTGACTGCGTGATCCCAGTCGGCTTTGAATTTGGGTTTGTGCTTTGCGGGAACGTCTCGCATCAAACGAATGAGTTTCAGGTAGAAATCTTTGTCGCCCGTGATTTCCTGCCAGAATATCTGCCCCGACAACCGTCGAAAGCGTGAGTTCTCCGTGGGTTCGCTTTGTTGTTGGCCGTAACTTTGCCCGACGAGTGGATCGAATCGTTTGTTGAGTTTGTAGAGACGGCGGCGGAGCGCATCGAAATTCTGGCTTTGTCGTTTGTGCTGATCTGCGTTGCCCCAGTTCGGTCCTGATTTGACTGCCAGCGCGAGAAAGCGGCCTCGGTATTCGATGACGACATCGCCGCCTTCCATCGCCGCGACGCGGCCTCCTGCCGCCGCGCGTGCAATCGGCTCGAAGAAGACGTTTCCGAAAATTGTTTCGCCAGAAGACGTGACATGGGCACGCATAATCTCTTCGACGATCTCCGATGCTTTCTCGACACCCAAGGCACGATAGAGGTAGGGGTTTTTCTTCTTGAGAATCTTTTTGAGGCTGAGGTTCTGCAGACCCAAAAGGCGGGAATCGTAGAACTTGGTGAGACAGTCCTCGATTAGCTTTTCAAGCTGCGGTGTATTGAGTGGCATTGTTGGCCTTCGGGGCAATGTCCCACAGCGTTTCGCCGAGTTCCTCTTTCAGAGTCTTTCTGGCGAGAGCGCAGTATTCAGGTGAGATGTCGATGCCGAGGTAATTCCGCCCCAGTCTGGCCGCAGCGACAGCAGTTGTGCCAGAGCCGACGAACGGGTCGACGACGAGGCCACCGGGTTTCGTGAACAACCGGATGAACCAAGTGGGCAGCGCTTCAGGAAATGCCGCGCTGTGATTGCGGTTTCCGCACTCGGTGGCCAGATGCAGAACGTTCGTAGGGTAGGCCAGTTCGCGCCCGATCCAATTCGCTATCTTCTTCCCGAAACCGCTTCCGACTTTTGATTCGTCGCGGCGCCTGTCCGTCTGGCTGAGGTTGCGCAGCCGGGCGTGTCGCCAATTGCCCATTGGAACGCGCACCGCATCCTGGTACATGGCGAAGTGCTTGGACTTGGTGAAGTGCAAACATCGTTCCCAAGCGTCACGAAAACGGTTCGGCCATTTGCCGGGGTAGCAATTCCGTTTGTGCCAGATGTATTCCTCGGTCCAAAGCCACCCGAGGCGGCGCATGCCCAGAATCGTTTCGATCACGTACGTGTGTCGTTCACCCTCCACGACCTTTTCTTTGATGTTGAGGACAAATGAGCCAGTCGGCTTCAGCACGCGCAGCATTTCTGCGGTGATCGGAAGCAGCCATTCGGCATGGCGATCAGGTGCGATGCCGCCATACGTCTTCTTGCGGCTATCCGCATAAGGCGGCGACGTGAAGATGAGATCAACACTGTCCACAGGCAGTTTCCTAAGCTCAACGGCGCAATCGCCCTCGATGATGCAATTAACAGGGCCGTAGCCGTTGTTGGACGCCTCGCGAACTCGCAGTAACCTTCGCTTCCTCCCTCTGTACTTCACCTTCCTCGGCATGGCCGCACTTTAACCACAACCCCGGATGCAATACAAGCAGAAGTGATCCACGGAATGCCGTTACGGCAGTGGGGATGAACGACCCGGGGCCGCCTCTATCCATCATTCAATCTCTTGCCGGAGACACCACACGCCTCAACGCTCAATTTGTCGACAGACTCATCCCACCCAACAGGTTGCCGCTCTGTGCCCCGGCAAGCAAGCCGGAATTCTTCGGCCAGGCGCGTGAGCAGCGCGTCTTGATACTACCACCACGACAAGTCCTGACACAGTAGCGCGGGCGTCCCGCCCGTTGCTGTTTGGGGATGCCGCACGACACGGGCGAGACGCCCGCGCTACTATGGGGGCAATGCCAAGTTGCGCCAAGTGCGCTACGGGTCTACCTGAGTCGCGTGAGTTGGGCTGCGAGATTGATCGCGGCGATCATGCTGGCGGGGTTGGCAATGCCTTTGCCGGCGATGTCGAACGCCGTGCCGTGATCGGGCGAGGTGCGCACGAACGGCAGGCCGAGCGTCAGGTTCACACCGGAATCAAACGCGATCATCTTCAGCGGCGCGAGTCCCTGATCGTGGTACATTGCCACCACGGCGTCGAATTCGCCGTTGTACGCCTTGTGAAACAGAGTGTCCGCCGGCCACGGTCCGGTGACGTTGATGCCCTTGCGCTTTGCACTCTGGATAGCCGGCACGATAATGCGTTGCTCCTCGTGGCCGAGGAGACCGCC
>Ga0187886_1003277_pt1 | contig 12219 bp, 11 predicted proteins | sample June2016WEW_20_1_FD_133001 | JGI IMG/M metagenome (GOLD analysis project Ga0187886, IMG submission 133001) | Peatland microbial communities from SPRUCE experiment site at the Marcell Experimental Forest, Minnesota, USA - June2016WEW_20_150 | ecosystem: Environmental > Terrestrial > Soil >...
AACGGCTGGTAACGGACCATCGCTTGAGGCTGGGCATTTTCAAGGGCCGCAGATTCATGGATATTTAGTAGTAGCATCCCGCCGCGATCTTCTCCTACCTCTCCCGGTCCATTCCCTTAGATATCTTTGTCGAATACTACCCCGCTCTCGCGGGGATCGACCCATGATCGCAACTCCGACATCCGGGTCTTTGCTTGCGTTCGCTCTCAGGCGCCGGGGAACACCCCGGTGGGTGCAAGGCGCTGCCTCCCGAGCGGTAGCCCGGCTGAAAATATTTTCTGTGGGAACCGGTAGTTTGGCATGGTTATTGCTTTAAATATATTTAGATATTGATAGCAAGTTGTGATAGGGCGGAAAGGAGGCGTGAAACATGAAAGTATTGGCGAACATCCTGGGTGTAGTCTTCTTGATAATCTTCTCTCCGGTAATCACCATACTGCTCGGCATAATCAGCGTTGTAGGCGCGCCGATCGGCCTTATATATTCAACGATCAGGTCGCACGATGCGAGATTCCAGTCGGGTTCGCTGTTACCGATGCCAATCTCGTTAAATCGGGTAAACGCTCACTAGCACACCGCGTTTCTTCAAAAGCCGCCAGGCCCTGTAAGGCCTGGCGGCTAATTTTATATAAATCCAAATTCTTGTAAAATCATTCCGAAAACTCGGAAATTGAGGGCCGCCAATGACGGCTGGCGGTTGGGGGAGTTCCGCTGTAACCCGTCCACGCCCAACACTGCAGCGTCGCAGGCAGTGCTTGTCAAACCAGGGGGCATCATCTATAATGTTCCAGCGTGGGTGTTGCCGGGCCTTGGCTGGAATCAACTATGCGGCAGCGCAATCTTTGGACCTGGCAAGGCATCCTGACACCAGGCACGCTCCGGGGTATTTCGCTATATGGGGGTGAGTTTGCATGATCGACATCGGGCGCAAGATCGCCGGTGAACTGGGCATTCCAAGCAAGAGCGTGCTCAGCACGATCGCTCTGCTGGACGCCGGTAATACCGTGCCCTTCATTGCCAGGTACCGCAAGGAGATGACCGGGGAACTGGACGAGGTCAAGATCAGGGGCATAGAGGAGTTGCTGAAGCATTATCGGACCCTGGAGCAGCGCAAGGCGGATGTGCTCCGCCTGATCGAGGAGCAGGGCAAGCTTACGGAGGAGCTGCGCGGCCAGATCGAGGGGGCCGCCAAAATGGTGGAAGTTGAGGATCTCTACCAGCCATACCGGCTCAAGCGCAAGACCAGAGCCTCGGTTGCCCGGGAGAAGGGGCTGGAGCCGCTGGCGCAGTACCTGCTGTCCTGGCCCACCAGCGGGACTGTGAGCCAGGAGGCGGAGCAGTATCTGACCGAGGCAGTCGCCAGCGTGGAAGAAGCCCTGCATGGAGCGCTGGACATCGTTGCGGAGCAGATTTCCGACGAGGCGGAGACAAGGGCGTGGCTGCGCGACCAGGCCAGGGCCAAGGGCCTGCTCTGCGCCAAGGCCAAGGATGCGGGCAGGGATTCCGTGTACCGGATGTACTACGACTACAGTGAGCCCGTGGGCAAGGTTCCGCCCCACCGGATCCTGGCGATCAACCGGGGGGAGCGGGAGGAGTATCTGAACGTCTCTGTCGAGGTCGACCAGGAGGCGATCGTTGCCCAGATGCAGCGCCGAGTCATCAAGAACGGGCAGTCCATAGCAGCCGGCCTGGTGAGTGCGGCGGTCCTGGATGCGTACAAGCGGTTGCTGGCGCCCTCCATCGAGCGGGACATCCGCAACGAGCTGACCGGCAGGGCTGAGCAGCAGGCGATCATCATATTCTCCAAGAACCTCAGGAGCCTTCTGTTGCAGCCGCCGGTGAAGGGCCGGATGATCCTGGGGGTGGACCCGGCCTACAGGACCGGCTGCAAGTGGGCGGTGATCGATGACACCGGGAAGCTGCTGGAGGTGGGGGTGGCTTATCCGACCCCGCCCCAGAACAGGACTGAGGAATCGGAGCGGGTCTTTGAGGGGCTGATCAACAAGTACGGCATCGACTGCATCGTCATCGGGAACGGAACCGCCTCCAGGGAGACGGAGCAGTTCGTCGCCGATCTGATCAGGAAGCTGGATCTTCCCAGGCTGTCGTACGTAATCGTGAGCGAGGCCGGGGCCAGCGTCTACTCCGCCTCGAAGCTGGCGGCCCGGGAGTTCCCCGATCTGGACGTGGCCAAGCGCAGCGCCATCTCGATCTCCCGCCGGCTGATCGATCCGCTGGCCGAACTGGTGAAGATCGAGCCCAGGGCGATCGGGGTCGGCCAGTACCAGCACGACATCGCCTCCAAGGTGCTGGATCAGTCGCTGGCCCAGGTGGTGGCATCGGCGGTGAACCATGTGGGGGTGGATCTGAACACGGCGTCGCCGTCGCTCCTCAAGTACGTTTCGGGCATCAACCTACCAGTGGCCGAGAATATCGTCCAGTACCGGGAACAGAACGGCCGCTTCAAGAAGCGGGGCGAGTTGTTGAAGGTGCCCCGCCTGGGCGCCAAGGCCTATGAGCAGTGCGCCGGTTTCATGCGCATCAACGATGGTGACGACCTGCTCGACGCCACGCCGATCCACCCGGAATCCTATCGCCTGACTTACCGGCTGCTGGACCTGGTGCGGCTCGATGTGAGCAAGATGGGCACGCCGGAGTTCCGGGCAAGGCTGCAGGCGCTCGATGTCGAACAGGTTGCGGGAGCACTCGCAGCAGGAGTCCCCACGATCAGGGATATCGTGGAAGCCCTGCTCAGGCCCGGCCGGGATCCCCGGGAAGACCTGCCGCAGCCGATCTTCAGAAAGGATGTGCTCAGCCTCGAGGACCTGCAGCCGGGCATGCAGGTGGAGGGCGTCGTGCGCAACGTGGTCGACTTTGGCGTGTTCCTGGACATCGGGGTGAAGCACGACGGGTTCATCCACGTCTCCCAGTTGTCCGAGCGGCGCGTCCGGCATCCGATGGACGTGGTCTCTATCGGCGATGTCGTGACCGCCACGGTAATTTCGATCGAACCGGAGCGGCAGCGGATCGCCCTCACCCTCAAGCCGGTGCAGCAATAGAATGCAGGAATTGGCCCGCCTATAGCGAAGCTTGTGGGCAAGAGAGAGGGATGCGGGTGTCGAAGCAGAGGCCGTTCTTGAAATGGGCCGGGAACAAGTATCAGATCCTGGATCGCATAAAAGCAGTGTTGCCCCCGGGCAGGCGCCTGATCGAGCCGTTTGTGGGATCGGGAGCAGTCTTTCTGAATACCGATTACGAAAGATACCTGCTTGCCGACAGCAATCAGGACCTGATCAACCTGTTTCTGACCCTGCAGGGCGAGGGAGCGGAGTTTATCGGCTACTGCCGGTCTTTCTTCACCGGGGAGAACAACGCCGAGGGGCGCTACTACGAGTTGCGCCAGGAGTTTAATACCACCTCCGACACCCGCCTCAAATCAGCCCTGTTTCTCTACCTGAACCGCCATGCCTACAACGGGCTCTGCCGCCACAACTTGAGGGGTGGCTTCAACGTCCCCTTCGGGCAGTACCGCCAGCCGTATTTCCCCGGCAAGGAGATGCGGCATTTCCTGACCAGGGCTGACAGGGCGGCCTTCAGGCTGGCCGATTTCAGGGAGACCATGAGGTTGGCAAGGAGGGGCGATGTCGTCTACTGCGACCCTCCCTACGTGCCCCTGAGCGCTACGGCCAACTTCACCAGCTACAGCTCCGGGGGTTTTGGCAGGGAGGAGCAGGCGCAATTGGCGGAGCTGGCTCAAGAGTTGGCCGGCAGAGGAGTTCCGGTGCTGGTCTCCAACCACGCCACGGAGTTCACGCTGAACGCCTATCAGTCTGCCAGGATCACCTGCTTTGACGTCCAGCGGTTTATCAGCTGCGATGGCGCCAACCGGGGCAAAGTCGAGGAGGTCCTGGCCCTGTTCGGTGATAAGGTGATCGTTTGAGCGAGGTACCCAGGCAGGGAGCGCTGGCGTCCGTCCCACAATATTTCCCGATCGCTGACCACCACTTATGACCAACAGCCAAATCAGGTGTCATTGACAAATTTTCCCCGCCTATGCTAAGCTAGTACCAGTTTTAGCCCCTGGATACCCTGATGAAAGGGGTATCCACTTTCATCTCTTAAGACCGGGGCTATGGGCGTGTTACGGCCAGGTTATGGCTGTTGTTGCTTTAGGAGGGCCTGTATGAATTACTTTCTCACTGCTGAGCAAAAGCTGATCCAGCAGATCACCCGCCGGTTCGCCCGGGAGCGGGTGGCTCCGGTGGCCGCCGAGCTGGACGAGAAGGGCGAGTTCCCTCGTAAGCTGCTCGGTGTACTGGCAAAAACCGATCTCTGCGGTGTCTCTATACCCGAGGCTTATGGCGGACTGGGCGAGGGTATATTTGGATTCTGCCTGGTGGTGGAGGAGATTAGCCGGGTCGATTCAGGGGTGGCCATCTGCTTCGCGGCCACTGGGCTCGGCACCATCCCCCTATTGTTATTCGGTACCGAGGAGCAGAAACAGCAATACCTCCCGGATGTGGCGGCCGGCAAGAAGCTAGGCGCTTTCGCCCTCACTGAGGCCAACGCCGGCAGCGATTCCTCCGCCCAGGAGACCACCGCCGTCAGAGACGGCGACTATTACGTCTTAAACGGCACCAAACAGTGGATCACCAACGGCAGGGAGGCCGATATCTATACCGTGATCGCCGTGACCAACAAGGCCAAGGGCGCCCGCGGTATCAGCGCTTTCATAGTGGAAAAAGGCACGCCAGGCTTCTCCTTCGGTAAGAAGGAGCAAAAGATGGGTATTCGCGCCTCCTCCACCACCGGGCTGATCTTTAACAACTGCCGGGTGCCCGGGGCAAACCTGCTGGCCCGGGAGGGCATGGGCCTGATCGTTGCCCTGAAAACCCTCGACAAGTCCAGGCCCGGAGTGGGGGCGCAGGCGGTGGGTATCGCCCAGGGCGCTCTCGACCAGGCTATCAAGTTTGCCCGGCAGCGGGTGCAGTTCGGGCAGCCGATCATCCAATTCCAGGCGATTCAGCACATGCTGGCCGATATGGCCACCCAGACCGAGGCGGCCAGAGCGCTGGTCTACAGCGTCGCCCGGACGATCGATTCCGGGACGAAGGAGATCTCCAAGGCCTCGGCCATGGCCAAGATGTTTGCGTCGGATGTGGCCATGCGGGTGACCACCGATGCAGTACAGGTGATGGGCGGCGCCGGTTACATGAAGGAGTACCCGGTGGAGAAGATGATGAGGGATGCCAAGATCACCCAGATCTACGAGGGCACCAACCAGATCCAGCGTAGCGTCATCGCCTCTGAACTGATCAAAGAGCGTGACGAATGGTAAAGCTATTTCGGGCGGTGAATTGATTGCAAATAGTCGTCTGTATCAAGCAGGTTCCCGATACCGCTGAGGTGAAAATCGACCGGGAGACCAACACCCTGATCAGGGAGGGCGTCCCCAGTATCATCAACCCCTTCGACCTGCATGCCGTCGAGGAGGCGCTACTGCTCAGGGAGCGTTTCGGAGGGTCGGTAACCTTGCTCAGCATGGGCCCGCCTCAGGTGGAGGCGGCCCTCCGGGAGGCCCTGTCCCTGGGCGTCGATCAGGCCGTTCTCCTGAGCGACCGGGCCTTTGCCGGGGCCGATACCCTGGCCACCTCCTACACCCTGGCCGCCGGCATCAGAAAGATCGGGGCCTTTGACCTGATCCTGTGCGGGAAGCAGGCGATCGACGGGGATACCGCCCAGGTGGGGCCGGAGATCGCTGAATGGTTGGATATTCCCCACCTGACTTATGTGAGCAGTATAGATGAGATAATCCTGGCAGAACCAGCTAAGATTACTGTTTCGAGGCTGATTGAGGGCGGTTATGAACAGGTCCGCGCTTCTCTCCCGGTGCTGTTGACCGTGGTGCGGGAACTGAACGAGCCCCGCCTGCCGTCATTTAGGGCCAGCCTGCGGGCCAGAACTCAGGCGATCGCGGCCTGGGGGGTGGCCGACCTGGATGTTGACCCGGAGCGCCTGGGAATTTCGGGTTCTCCCACCAGGGTGAACCGGATCTTCGTTCCGGAATACGACCGGCAGGGGCAGGTTTTTACCGGCAGCCCGGAGGACCAGGCCAAGGCCCTGGTGGTTGCCCTGCGGTCGGCCAGACTGATATAGAACTGTCTTTTCATCAGCATCTGACTCAAACATTTGACTAGCGGAGGCAATCATGTCCCAGATCAAGCTGGTTTCCGATCGCTGTACAGGGTGCGGGGAATGTATCGCCGCCTGCCTCTATAACGCCGTCACCATGGAGAATGGCCTGCCCATCTTCGGCGATGCCTGCAACCTGTGCGGGGCCTGCGCCGAGGCCTGCCCGTCCGGCGCTATCGAGGTGCTCGCCACAGCGGGCAAACCGGCTGTAGATAAAACCTCTTACCGGGACATCTGGGTGTTTGGCGAGACCAGGGACGGCCAACCGGCCAAGGTGGTGCTGCAACTGCTCGGTGCCGGGCGCAGTCTGGCCGATCAGACCGGTCAGAAGCTGTGTGCCGTGCTGATCGGAGATAACTTGGGCGGCCTACCAGAGTTGCTGATCGCCCACGGGGCCGACCGGGTCTTGCTGGGCGAGCAACCGGCCCTGGCCGCCTTTCGTGACGAACCTTATACGGCCGTTTTAGCCAGCGCGGTCAATCAATACCGGCCATCCATTATCTTATTCGGGGCGACTGCTGCCGGGCGCTCCTTGGCGCCGCGCCTGGCCGCCCGCCTGCGCACCGGTCTGACCGCCGATTGCACCGGGCTATCCATCGATCGGGACAGCGGCGACCTGCTGCAGACGCGTCCCGCCTTCGGCGGCAATATCATGGCCGCCATCGTCACCCCTAATCACCGGCCGCAGCTGGCCACCGTGCGCCCAGGCGTGCTCAAGCCGCTGCAGTGCGACAAGTTGCGCCAGGGAGAAGTAATCAGGCTGGCTATCGGCGATGACCTGCTGGCAGCCCGTACCGAAGTGCTGGGATTTACCGTTGCAGAAGGTGAGGCGGTGAACCTCGAGGATGCCTCCATCATCGTGGCCGGGGGCCGCGGCCTGGGCAGCGCCGAGAACTTCGAACTGGTCAAGGAGCTGGCCTCCCTGCTGGGAGGCGCCGTGGGGGCCTCCCGGGCGGCCGTCGACGAGGGCTGGATCTCCTATGCCCACCAGGTCGGGCAGACCGGCAAGACGGTCTCCCCCAGGCTGTTCATCGCCTGCGGCATCTCCGGCGCCATCCAGCACCTGGTCGGCATGCAGGGCTCCGAGATCATCGTGGCCATCAACAAGAACCCCGACGCCCCCATCTTCAAGGCAGCCACCTACGGCCTGATAGGGGACGCGCCAACCATCCTGAAAGAGTTGATCGCCCAACTCCAGTCCGGGGCCTGAAGTTCGCTTCACCGGTGTGTCAGGCTACCGGAAACAGCCCCTTGGGCAGCTGGATCGCCTCCGGTGGGCTATACTCGTACGTCTCCTGGGCGGTAGAGTCTATGGTCGTCGATTTATCCTGTTGGTTTTGAGCGTCAGGGGCTAAGGTTAGAGTGGTTGTCAGCTTATCCTGAATGATATTGTTTATGGCGTTGGTGTACAATTCTTCGCGGACAGTCCCGGTGGCCGCGCTGTCATCCATAGATGGCGACGGCGCCCGGTCTTTGCTGTCGGGGTTGGCGCCCAGGAGCTTGTCGATCAGGTTGCTGTCGGTGCGTTTATCGAGATTGACCGAGTATCTGGTGGTGAGTTCACCGTTCCAGATGAACTTTTCATCCACCTTATACGGCAGCATGTAATAATTCAGATAGCTCTCCTCGGGGCTGGTATCCGACAGAAAGGGCAGGTCCAGGGCATCCTGTCCGGCGATCTCCCAGGGGTCGTCGTCGAATTTTTCGTAAACCTGATCCCCCTTCTTGATAATTTCCACGGAAAGCTGATCTTCCAGTTCTCCATCAGCATCATCGGTGGTCTTCGAGATCTCCATCTGAATGTGGAGATCATCCCCGTTGCTCGCCACTTTCGCCCTCAAGTCCAGGTTGACGTCGAGCGGGGAGCCATCCTCCTTGATCTCCTGATGGATGACCACCTTTCCTGAATTGGACTGGTTGAGTTTTGTAAACGCTTCGAACAGCCTCGCTTGCACCGGTGTCAAGTTGTGCAGGATGACCACCGTATGGGTGTCGGCGATCCAGATTACCTTTGCGTCCATGCTTTCGGCCAGGAACCGCAACGGTACCAGCAAATGACCCTCACTCACCTTCGCTGCCTCGTCCAGGGCGACTTTTTGGCCGTCAACGGTAGCGCTACTACTGCCCGGTTGTAAGATCATGGTATGCCCGCCCCCGGTGACCACAGCTTTCATGGCTTCCGGATCCCACTGCACCTCTGCTCCCAGTTTTTCCAAGACCCCGTGCAGGGGGACCATTATTCTCCCCCGATCGATCGCCGGGCTGGTATCCAGGGCAACCTGTTCGTCGTTCACTTTTACAGTGATGGCGGTTGGCTGGCCGGTTGCTGCGGCTGCTGCCGGCAGGAGCCCTATTGCCAGCATTATCATGGCACAGGCGATGATCATCTTTTGCCGAACCGGCATGGCGTTCATCCTCTCATTCCAGCAAAGTTATCTGCAATTCGGCTTCCCGGCAAGATTTCAGCCTGCCTCCATGGTCTTGCGATATGCCTGCACAGCTAGCGGTTAAGAGTACGCTTCACCATATGTTGTCATAATCCTGCCGGCTTGTCCTGCAATTTTAAAGTATTCGGACCGATGCCTTCTCATGTCAAATATCCGGTAACAATCGCTTCTCCTATTTAACCCGGGGCAGGAGATCGCCTGAACGCAAATAGGGCGAACACGCTTTGCGGTAGGCGGAAAATTTGATATAATACTACCGAAACAACTAGTGCGGAGAGATGGCTGAGTTGGTCGAAGGCGCTCGACTGGAAATCGAGTAGGCGGGCATAACTCGCCTCGTGGGTTCGAATCCCACTCTCTCCGCCATTTATATTGGGGTAACGGATTTTCAGTTGTGAGCAGCTCCAGATCATGCTCGTGCATACCTTTCAAAAATGTGTATCGAAGGGTTAGCGATTATCATGATTGGCCAGGTCGAAACACTACGGGAGGGGCACAATATGCGATGGCTATGCGATTACAGAATGCATTGGTGGCAGATTGGGCTGTTGAAGATCGCCGTACTTGCTTTCGGCATCCTTGCCGGCGCTTACTTTTATCGCTTTTTCTTAGGCGGTCCGGGGATCTTAATACTCCTCTGGTGCCTATTTCTGATCCCGGCAATCTATCTCGTTCTGATTTTACCAAAGCTGAGAGCATGATTAGTGTTTCTGGGACTGGATAAAAACGTGCGCCCATAGCTCAATTGGATAGAGCGACAGACTTCGGATCTGTAGGTTGGGGGTTCAATTCCCTCTGGGCGCACCACTTGCAATGAACAATGGCAAGGCTTCCGGGATACAGAAGCGCTTGCCGTTTCCATTTGATGACTTATTGACTTATTAATGATGATAGATAGCATGCTGCAGCAAACCGCTTGATGTTAAATAGAGGTATTTTGTGGTAAATTAGTGGGCGGAGGGATCGGCGCCATGAAGTTTATAGTGTTCAACTAACATCTTCAGGAGGCGTGGAAATGGCTAGCAAATCTTCTGCATGTGAATCCTGCTCCAAAAAACACGAACATTGCGAGGATGAATGCCTCAAGTCGCTATTCGTGGCCCGGAACGACATCAAGTCGGTGGTGGCGGTGATGAGCGGCAAGGGAGGGGTGGGCAAGTCCACGGTTACCTCCCTGCTGGCAGTGCTGATGGCCAAAAAAGGCCATCAGGTGGGCATCCTCGATGCCGATATCACCGGTCCCAGCATCCCCAGAATGTTCGGGTTGAAGGGCGGCACCGTAAAAACCGGCCCCCAAGGGATGGAGCCAGCCAGGACCGGGCTGGGGATCAAGGTCATGTCCCTGAACCTGATCCTCGAGCGCGAGGATGAGGCTGCGGTATGGCGCGGCCCCATGCTGATGGGGGTGGTAAAGCAGTTCTGGGAGGATGTGAACTGGGGACCACTCGACTATCTCTTCGTGGATCTGCCTCCGGGGACCGGTGACGTGCCCCTGACGATCCTTCAGGGTCTGCCTCTGAAGGGAATCATTCTGGTGCTGTCGCCCCAGGACCTAGCGGTGATGATCGTCAAAAAGGCGATCAAGATGGCGCGCCTGCTGGAGGTACCGGTTATCGGCCTGGTGGAGAACATGGCCTATCTGGAGTGCCCCGGCTGCGGCGATGTCCTGCATCCCTTCGGCAAGCCTAAGGGACAACAGGTGAGCATGGAGACAGGCATCCCCCTGTTGGCTACCCTGCCGATACAGAGCCAGATCTCCATCCTGGGGGACCAGGGCAAGATTGAGATACTGGAGAGTGGGGTCTTTTCAGGCATTGTTGCTCAGTTGGAGGACCTGTAACGGCCTTGGGGGAGGCGCGCGATCTGCCAAGCAGGGAATGCCAACAGGGGTTGTACCTGGCATGATATAATATAGGCTGAAGAATCAATAAGCAGGCCTGTTTGGGGAGATGTTTCCGATGAGCCATGACCGCTTGCGCCATCTTGCCGGGAGCGAGCGCCACCGTGGCAAGCTGGATGACGCCGACGGAGTGGCGCTCACCGAGTATGGCTGCGGCGATGGCATCATTTTTTTTGTCAAGGTGGTTGATGATCGCCTGGTCAAGGTCCGATACCTGTTGAAGGGCTGTCAGAACCTGGCTGCCTGCTGCAGTGCCGCCGCTGCCCTGACTGAGGGCAAGGAAATCTGGGAGGCGATGCTGATCTCCCCCAGGGATATCGAAGCTGCAGTAGGTGAACTGCCCCCCGAGGAACAGCATACCACCGACTACGTGGTGGAGGCCCTGTACAGGGCGATCCGCGACTATCAGGAAAAGCATGATGTCTCCCTGTCCAAGTCCATGCTGGGGGCCGGGTGGCGGTCTCTGTACGTCCGGGCCCAGAAGCCCCCGCTCAAATCCTGAGCAAATTGTCTCCTCAACCCAGCTCGAAGATCCTCGGCGCCTGGTAGCTCGGCATTATCGATTTCAGCCGGATGTTATTGCGGATGACTGGAGTCTACTGCTGACCGCCCTGAGCAGCCTGGAAGACGCCTCGTCAAAGGTGAATTTGAGCTTTGGCCTGAATCCTGGCCTGGCCACCTGATTACCCGGTTCCAAAAAAATTACACCTTTGCATCAGTGGATGCAGGGTTATTTATCCTGGGCGTCGAAAATCTGCCATATCTGTAGCGGGATTTATCCGAATCTTTTAGAGAAGGTGAGTTGCTGTGCGCCCCAGATTACTCTTGCCGGTTTTGCTCTCGATGATGTTGTTTGTGTTGGCCGGAGGCGCCGCCTGGGCTGACTCTGTATCTTTCAACGATACCCAATCCCACTGGGCGAGCCAGGAGATCAAGCTGGTCTATGCCCGGGGGATCATGCTGGGAGTAGGCAACGGCCTGTTCGCTCCGGAGCAGCCCTTGACGCGGGCTCAACTGGTTGTCAGCCTGGTCAAGGAATTTGGGCTGAGCCCAGCCGGAGCTGCGGGTTCACAGTTCACGGCCGCCTATGATGACGTGCCGAAAACTGCCTGGTATGCTGATGCCGCAGTGATCTGTGCTGCCAACCACATCTTCAGCGTCGATGGTCGCAGCTTCAACCCCCAGGCACCGGTCACTCGCCTGGAAACTGCTGTTGCCGTGGCCCGCTGCTTCACGGCGAGCAAGCTCCAGGCCCCGGCGATGTCAGCTCAGGCGAGCTACGCCGATACCAAGAATGTGGGCCCTGACGGCCAGGCCGGCATTTCCCTGGTCACCTATTCGGGGATCATGCGCGGATACGGCGGCTATTTTCGCCCTGGCGACCGCCTGACCAGGGCTGAGGCGGCCTGTGTCCTGTCCCGTGCCAACGAGGTCATACGCCTGAAGCCATAAGTAATCGAATAGCCATTAGTCCCCATGAGCGCCTGCTGCTCTCTGCGCAGGCCGGCCTTGCTGCGGAAGCATGGGGAGCACGGGGACAGCAAATCCCTGGATGTCTTTAACCTTTTTCGGCGAGAAGTCTCCCATCCTCTAAGGTGGGAGATAAATTGCCGCCGCCAAGTATTGGCGGTATGGGAATAATTATGCTATAATATAATCAGCCGTATATAGTGAAAGGCT
>Ga0187886_1003278_pt1 | contig 12217 bp, 10 predicted proteins | sample June2016WEW_20_1_FD_133001 | JGI IMG/M metagenome (GOLD analysis project Ga0187886, IMG submission 133001) | Peatland microbial communities from SPRUCE experiment site at the Marcell Experimental Forest, Minnesota, USA - June2016WEW_20_150 | ecosystem: Environmental > Terrestrial > Soil >...
ATCACCAGCAACGTCGCGCTTTTGATACCGGCCTCGTCGCCGGGTTGGATGTCCACGATCTCGTTCTTGAATCCGCGCGCGTCGCACCAGCGGCGGTACATGCGCAACAGCATGTCGGCCCAGTCGCAGCTTTCCGTGCCGCCGGCACCGGCGTGGATGCTGAGAATCGCATTCGATTTGTCGTGCTGGCCACCAAGCAGGCTTTCGAGTTCAAACTGGTCAAAGCGCGTTTCGGCGGCTTTCACCTCGGCGGCGATTTCGTTCTCGGTTTCGCCCAACTCGATCAGCACTTCCGCATCGGAAAGTTTTCGTTCGATCTCGGCGAGGGTATCAAGCTTGCGACGGATGGAGGACGCTTCGTCGTGGACGGCACGGGCGTTGTCTTTGTCGGCCCAGAAGGTCGGGCCGGCCATGATGTTTTCCAGCTCAATCAGACGAGCGCGTTGTTTGGCGGCGTCAAAGATACCTCCCCAACGCCTCGTGGCGTTCCTGCAAACTGCGCACTTTCTCTTTGAGTTCCTCAATCATGGCGATCCTAACTCATCATAACGGCAACGGATTGTCAACCTACCGATGCGGGACGAAATCTAGCATGGCCCCGGCGGTGAAGCCCCGCAGGCGTCCGCGTGGTGAAAGATGTCAAGCGGGGATGGGTCTCGCACGCGGAATACACGCTTCAAAGGGTCGCCTTCGGAACGGACGCCATCAACGAGCGGCATTGATTCGACCACTTTATCCGGGCCGAATACTGAATCTCGCGGGACGTAGGAATCATCGTGTTGGGCGGCGTAGTCTTCGGCAAACTTAAGACTCTCCTCGTATGGAGTACGGTCGAACCAGTCATTGTGAGTCATTAATGGAGTTAACTTGCACGGCAGACTCGCCTGCTTGGTCATATTGCGGAGTTTAATCGGGCAGAGACCCTTCGACAAGCTCAGGGTGACAGAGGGCCGAGTGCGGCACAGTCAGTCGCGTTAGCTGGCAAGCTTCGCGCGCGGGCCTTGTGGGGTGTCTTCGATAATCCAGCCGAGCTTCGCAAGCTGGTCGCGGATTTCGTCGGCGCGTTTGAAGTTTTTCGCTTTGCGGGCGGCCTGACGCTCTCCAACAAGCTGCTGCACTTCGGCAGGCACTTCGGATTTCGTCGGCGTGCCGAAGCCGAGAACTCTGTCGATCTCATGCCACTCCTCAAGAATGTCCTGCGCTTCCGACGGTTGCAGAGAGCCCTCGACCATTTTCTTGTTAACGAATCGGATGAAATCGAACAGAGCGCCCAGTGCGCCGCTGATGTTCAGGTCATCATCCATTGCGCCCACGAATGCCACACCGACCATCTGGCACTGCTCAAAGTTGGAAGACGATTCCTGCGCCATTTCCTGCAACTTGAACAGAAACTCATCGATCCGTTGCAGGGCGGAACGCGCGGCTTGCAGACCGTCAAAGGTGAAATTGAGTTGCTCCCGGTAATGCGCGCAGAGGAGCGCGTACCGGACTTCGCGGCCGGTCCAGCCTTTGGCAAGCAGATCACGCAACGTGTAGAAATTACCGAGTGACTTGCTCATCTTTTTGCCTTCGACAAGCAGGTGCGCGTTGTGGAGCCAATAGCGAACGAACGGCTTGCCCGTGGCGCCCTCGCTTTGCGCGATCTCGTTCTCGTGGTGCGGGAAAATCAGGTCTTCGCCGCCGCAATGAATATCGAAGGTCTCGCCGAGATGTTTCATGCTCATGACGCTACATTCGATATGCCATCCGGGGCGGCCCGGCCCCCACGGCGAATCCCATTTCACATCGCCGTCCTTCTCGTCCCACGCCTTCCAGAGCGCAAAATCGGCCACCATTTCCTTGGCGTACTCGTCGTGCTGGACGCGCGCGCCGACTTGGAGGTCGTCGAGATTGAGGTGCGACAGCTTCCCGTACTCTTTGAAAGATTTAATCGAGTAATAGACCGAACCGTCTTCGCCAACGTACGCGTGCTTCCGGGCGATCAGCGTTTCGATCAACTTGATCATGTCAGGGATCGTTTCCGTTGCGCGCGGGACAATGTGGGCGCGTTTGATGTTCAGCGTGTCGAGGTCGCGAAAGAACTCCTGCGTGTAGAAGTCGGTCACCTCGCGCAAGGACTTGCCCGTTTCGCGGACAGTGCGAATGATCTTGTCTTCGACGTCTGTGATATTCATCACGTGCGTCACCTTGAATTCCATGTATTCGAGGTAACGCCGCAGCAGGTCCTCAAACATGAACGCCCGCAAATTGCCGATGTGCGCGTAGCTGTAAACGGTCGGACCGCACGTGTACAGGCCGACCTTCTTGCCGGCAGGGTCGAGCGGAACGAAATCCTCTTTGCGGCGTGTCAGCGTGTTGAAGAATTGCAGGGACATGGAAGAACGTATGGGGTTATGGAGTGATGGAGTATTGGACAGATGGGTTACCGGAGTCGGCCCCCAGCACTCCAACACTCCAGTACTCCATCTACTCCACTTGGTTTCATATTTCGATACTGGCGATGGCGATGGCGACGATGCCTTCCTTGCGTCCCGTGAACCCCATCAACTCGCTCGTCGTCGCCTTGATGCCGACCATCGCCCGCGCGACGCCGAGATTCCTGCCGAGAACCTCCTGCATCCTGGGAATATGCGGCGACAATTTCGGTGCTTGCGCAACGATGGCCGCGTCAATGTTGCTAATGCGTCCGCCGGCCTGCCGCACGCGTTCGGCGCATTCGCGCACGATCAGCATGCTGTCCATGTTCTTGAATTTCACATCGCTCGGTGGATAAAACTTTCCAATGTCGCCGAGTGCCGCCGCGCCGAGCAACGCATCCGCAATCGCATGCGCCAGCACGTCGGCGTCGCTGTGTCCTTCCAATCCCTGGTCGTGCGGTATCTCCACCCCGCCGAGGATGAGCTTGCGCCCCGCTGCAAAGCGGTGCACGTCGATTCCGATTCCGACACGGTTCATAGGCGCGACAGGATACCATCACTGCCGCTGACGAAGCAACGCCTCAGCAACGGTGAGGTCGGCAGGCGCGGTGAGCTTGAGATTCAGAAACGGCGTCTCCACCAAACGGACGGGATGACCGAGCAACTCCACTGCGGCGGCCTCGTCGGTTACGATCAAGTTCTTTTTCAAAACCAATGCGTAAGCCTCCCGCAACAGCTTGAACCGAACAGTCTGCGGCGTCTGCACGGCCCAGAGTTTCGCGCGGTCGACCGTGCGCACGATCATGCGATTCTCGTCGGCTTCCTTGATCGTGTCCACCACCTTGGTCGCGGCGATGCCCGTGCCGTGCGCGCGGGCACTACGAATCGTTGCCTCGATCAACTCGGGTGTCACCAGCAAGCGTGCCCCGTCGTGGACCGCAACGATCTCGGTCCTGCCTTCGCATCTGTCGAGCCCATTCCAAACAGAGTTTTGCCGTTCCACTCCGCCATTGGCGTATGCAATAACTTTCTTGAAACCGAAATCACGAACGAGTTGCTCGGCTTGTGCTGCGCAATCGGGACGTCGCACGAGCACGATCGAGTCGACGGCAGCGCACTGCTCAAACGCGGAAAGCGAGTAACATAAGAGCGGCTTACCGAGCAGTTCGATGAACTGTTTGTTGCCGCCGCCCATGCGCGTCGAGCGGCCTGCGGCCAAAACGATGGCGGTCACCATGCGCCGCAGAGTATCAGAACTCAGTTCAGAGGCGCAAGTTCAGGGGTTGGTCGAAGCATGGAAGTTGGCGCAGTGTGGGTCACTTCGGCGAAGGCCATGCGGCCAGCAGAGGTCTGCAACACGCTGTCGATGACAACCTTCAGTTCCTGGCCGACGAGCCGGCGCGCGCGGTTGACGACGATCATCGTGCCGTCGTCGAGGTAGGCGACGGCTTGATCGGCCTCGCGGCCCTCCTTCACCAGCTTGACGGTGAGTTTTTCGCCTGGAAGCACGACGGGACGCAACGCCTTGGCGAGTTCATGGAGATTGAGGACTTTGACGCGCTGCAGTTCGGCAATGCGATTGAGGTTGTAGTCGTTGGTCAAGATTTCCGCGCGAAGAACCTTGGCCACATAGACGAGTTTGTCATCCACCTCACTGTTGGCGGGCACGTCCTCTTCGTGAATCTTGACCTCGACGTACGGATTATTCTGCAGCGACTTCAACACGTCGAGACCGCGACGACCCCTTGCGCGTCGGCCATCATCCGGGGCATCGGCGATGTACTGCAACTCCTGCAGCACAAATTGCGGGACGACGAGCACCGCGTTAAGAAAACCGGTGGCGCAGACTTCCAGAATACGGCCGTCGATGATGATATTGGTGTCGAGCAGGACGAGCCGCTCCGGTTTGTCCTCGCGGCGGAACCTGATGTACGGAATCACCAGATTGAACTCATCGCTGCCGCGCAACGCCATGACCATCCCAAGGTACGCGAAGACGATGTACATGACGATCTGAGCGACGAGCTTGCTTTCCGGGTCGATGAAACTGAACAGCACCGAGTTGCCGATGAAAAAGCTGATAACGAAGCCGATAAACAAACCAAAGCTTGCCGCCGAAAGTCCTCGCAACGAAACACCCTTGAGCAGCCTGTCTACACCGATGACGGCCAAACCACCCACCAGCCCGATCAGCACCGCCACCACAGGATGAGACGACCACTGCTCTTGCAGTTGGCCAATGGACCAACTCCCCAGCACGCAGAGGAGCAAGAAAAATAATCTCAATGCCAGCAGCGTCATAACGGTCGTCCTGCCGGCGAACGTAAGCAGGTTCGAGGCCAGAAACTATGGGACGAAGTTCGTGGTGGGCGGTTTCCCCCGCTCTGCTGGCGGCGTGGGTTTCCGCTCAGTTTGCGGCCTGCGATCCAGTTTTGGCCCGATCCAGGTGTTGTAGAAAAAGCCGTACCGGTTGATCTTTTCGATCAGTTCCACCAAGTCGTCGTGCAGTTTCGGATCCACCAGAAGTTTGCCGGCGGTGCCCTCGCCTTTTTCAAGGCGGGTGAGAATTATGTTCAAGCGCCCGGCGCTGGCGGTGAGGTTGGTGATGGCGGCTTGCACGTCGGGCGTATTGGTCACGACCAGGGTGTCCACGCGCTTGATCAGTTCCTCCACTTGCCTGGAGGCGGCGCTGAAATCCTTGGAGGCTTTGGACAAATCGGTCAACGCCTCGTCCACCTTGCCGCGGTTGGTCTCGACGATGCTGCCCAAACTGGCCGTCAGTGCGGCGGTGTTGCTGGTTGTCGCGTCCACGTTCGCCAGCGTGGCGGTGACGTGGGCGAGGCTCTGCGTGCCGAGTACTGTCTCGTCGATGCGCTTGACCGCCTTGTTGATCGTCTGGATGGTGCCCGACGCTTCCTGCAGCACGTCCACGGCCCTGCGGATCGCTTCGTTGAGGTCCACGGCGGTGGCGCCCTCGACTTCGGCTCCGGGCGGGATGAATTCGGCGGTGGTGCCTTGCGGGGTGATGTCCACGAACCGGTCGCCGAGCAAGCCGGACTGGTTGATGATAAACTTGGCGTCACGGCGGATCTTGACGCCTTGTTCGATGGCCAGCTTCACTTTCACGCGCAGGGCGCCCGATTGGTCCAGTTTGATCTCCCGCACTTTGCCCACAGTGATGCCGGCGTACTGCACATTGGCGTCTTTGATGATGCCGTTGGCGTTCGGGAACACGACAGTGATCTCGTACGTGCCCTTCCCAAACTGGGTCAGCTTGCCAAACTGCATGACCAGCCCGATTGCCACGGCGACGCAAACCAGGACAAACACTCCGACCTTGACCTCAGTGAACCGCTGCTGTGCCACTATGCACCTCCTGAACCGGGTCCGCGACGCCACGGATGAATTGTTGGACGATCGGGTCCGGATTCGCCTGGATTTCCTGCGGTGTGCCGACCGCGTGGATGCGGCCGTCGTGCAGCATCGCGATGCGGTCGGCGATCTTGTAGGCGCTGGCCATGTCGTGGGTCACGGCCACGCTGGTCACCTGGTAACGGTCGCGCAGCCGCAGGATCAGATTGTTGATCGTGTCGCCACGGACGGGATCGAGACCAGTTGTCGGCTCGTCGTACAAAAGATATTTCGGCAACATCACGAAGGCCCGCGCCAAGCCGGCCCGCTTGCGCATCCCGCCGCTCAGTTCGGCCGGTTTCTTGTCTTTGGCTTTCAGCAAATCCACGACGCCCAGCACCTCTTCCACGCGCTTGGTGACTTCGTCCTCGCTCAGCTTGCGTTCTTCCCGCAACGGAAACGCGACGTTATCAAACAACGTCATCGAATCAAACAACGCCGCGCCCTGAAACAGGAATCCGAATTTTCTGCGCACCGGCGCCAGCGCATCTTCGGGCATCGGCACGATGTCCACGTCGTCCACCACCACGCTTCCCGCGTCCGGTTTGAGCAAACCGCACAGATGTTTCAGCAACACGCTCTTGCCGCAACCGCTGCGGCCGATGACGACCACCGTCTCGCGGTCGGGGATCTCCAAGTCCACCCCGCGCAACACTTCGAGGCTGTCGAAACTCTTGCGAAGTCCGTGAATCTGGATCATGCCGTTCTGCTCTCCGGATTCACGCCGGAATGATCGCGTTGAACAACTCGGCGATGAAATAATTCGAGACCAACACCGTCAGCGATGAGACGACCACCGCCTGCGTGGTGGCCCGGCCGACGCCTTCCGCGCCTTCACCGGCGTTGAAGCCCTTGTAGCAGGAGATCGACGCGATAAACATGCCGAAGCAAGTTGATTTCACCAGCCCGCTGATCACATCCTGGGCCCCGGTGAACTTGAACATGTTGCTGACAAAATACGCGGCGTCCACGCCCTTCAAATGGACCGCCACCAAGTAGCCGCAGTAAATGCCGAACGCCATCGCTTCCGCCGTCAACAGCGGCAGCGCCACCACCAACGCCACAAATCGCGGCACGGCCAGATAATCCACGGGCGCCGTGCCCATCGCGCGCAACGCGTCAAGCTGCTCCGTCACCTTCATCGTGCCCAGTTCCGCCGCGATCGCCGCGCCGACGCGTCCCGCCACCATCAACGCCGTCAACACCGGCGCCAACTCCCGCACCATCGCAATGCTGACCACCGGCCCCACCGCCGTGTCCATCTTCACCTTGTGAAACTGGAGCAGCGTCTGCACGGCGAACACCATCCCGGTGAACGCCCCTGTGATCAACACCACGGGCTGCGATTGCCAGCCGATCTTGTACGTCTGCTCAATCGTCTCGGCCCAGCGCGGCCGCCGCGTGAACGCCGTTTTCAGAATGTCGGCGAACAACATCACCATCGCCCCGAGCTGGGCGAGTTCATCCAGCACAAACGAGCCGAATCTTGAAAAGGCCGACGTCACTGTGCCGCGAGCATAGAGAAGGAATCGCCTGCTTGCAAGCCAAGCGGTAAACACGCCTCGTGATCGCGCATCTGAATACCTCCCCCGCCAAGCTGCGAGCCAGCGTTGCTCCCGGTGGTCGTTGTGGCGGGCTTTCCGTGGTTTGCCGTAGCGGGGTGGGCATCGGCAGACAGTTTCGCTTCGGGTGAGTTTTTACACCCGGCGGTGACGAAACATCAAGCCCGCATGCGTCGAGACTTTTCTGTGCGTCCCGTGAATCGACTGAGGTAAAAAAGTCGGGGCGACCCGACGAGCCGCCCCTTCTGGGGGGAAACATCAGTTTCAGCTTGCGCTGGCGGCGAGCTGGTTGAAAACCAGCTTGCCGTCGGCGACGCTGACTTCGACCATTTCGCTCGGCTTGATGTTGCCGCGCAGGATTTCCTCGGCGAGCGGGTCCTGGAGATATTTTTCCACGGCACGGCGCAGCGGACGGGCGCCGAACTGCGGATCGTAACCTTTCTCGATGAGGAAGTCGGTCGCCGCGGGCGTGAGAACGATCTCGACGTCCTTGTATTTGAGGCGGCTCTTGACCTTCGACACTTCGAGCTCGACGATCTTGAGCATGTCCAGCTTGTTCAGGTTGCGGAAAACGATCATGTCGTCGAGGCGGTTCAGAAACTCGGGCTTGAATACGCGCTTGGCTTCGTCGAGCAGTTTGCCCTTCATCTCCTCGTAGGAGTGCTCTTCCTTGCTCGGTGCGAAGCCCAGCCCTGTCGCTTTGCGGACGGTTTCCGCGCCGATGTTGGAGGTCATGATGATGACGCAATTCCGGAAGTCAACCTTGCGGCCGAGCGAATCGGTCAAGTGACCGTCTTCCAAAATCTGCAGCAGCATGTTCATCACGTCGGGGTGCGCCTTTTCGATTTCGTCGAACAGCACGACCGAGTACGGGCGGCGACGAACTTTCTCGGTCAACTGTCCACCCTCTTCGTACCCGATGTAGCCGGGCGGCGAACCGACCAGCCGCGAGACGTTGAACTTCTCCATGTACTCGCTCATATCGAGCTGAATCAAAGCTCCCTGATCGCCAAACATGAATTCCGCCAGCACCCGCGCCATGAGCGTCTTGCCGACGCCCGTCGGGCCGAGAAACACAAACGAGCCGATGGGACGATTCGGGTCTTTCAGGTCGGCGCGACTGCGACGCAACGCCTTGCTGATGGCGGTGACCGATTCATCCTGGCCGATGATGGTCTTGCGCAACTCTCCTTCCATGCGCAACAGCTTTTCAGCGTCCTTCTGCTCCATGCGGCTGAGCGGGATACCCGTCCACTTGGCGACAATGTGCATGATGTCTTCTTCGGTGATGACGACCTCCTTTTCCTCGCGGCTCTGCCGCCATTCGGCCATCACCTGTTCCAGCTTGTCACGAGCATGTTTCTCCTTGTCGCGCAAGCTGGCGGCCAATTCGAAGTCCTGCGCCTTGATCGCCGCTTCCTTCTCCTGCTTGAGCTTCTCGATCTCCTTCTCCATCTCTTGAATGTCGGGCGGCCGCGTCAGCGCCTGAATGCGCGCCCGCGCGCCGGCCTCGTCCACCACGTCGATCGCCTTGTCCGGCAGGAACCGCCCTGTGATGTAGCGGTCAGACAACCGCGACGCTGCCACCAACGCTTCATCGCTAAATTTCGCGTGATGATGTTCCTCGTACTTCGAACGCAGTCCTTTCAAGATCTCGACAGTCTGGTCGATTGTCGGCGGCTCGACGACGATGGTCTGGAAACGGCGCTCGAGCGCGGCGTCCTTCTCGATGTACTTGCGATACTCGTTCATCGTGGTCGCGCCAACGACCTGCAGTTCGCCGCGTGACAGCGCGGGCTTGATGATGTTGCTGGCGTCCATCGCGCCTTCGGCTGAGCCAGCGCCGACAATGGTGTGCAACTCGTCGACGAACAGAATCACATTCTTGGAACGTTTGATCTCGTCCATGACCGCTTTGATGCGTTCCTCGAACTGGCCGCGATACTTTGTGCCCGCGACCATCAACGCGAGGTCGAGCGTGACCACGCGTTTGTCGCGCAAGATCTCGGGAACGTTGCCCTTGGCGATTTCTTGAGCCAGACTTTCGACAATCGCGGTCTTGCCGACGCCAGCTTCACCGAGCAACACGGGGTTGTTCTTGGTGCGACGGCAGAGAATCTGGATGACGCGCTCGATTTCGTTCTCGCGGCCGACAACGGGATCGAGTCCACCCTTTCGCGCCAGTTCCGTCAAATCGCGCCCGAACATCCGCAGCGCGGGCGTCTTCATTTCCTTCTTGCTGCCCGGTGGGGCCTCGCCTTCTTCCGTCCCGCCTTCCGACGGCATGAAATTCGGATCGAGTTCCTTGAGAATCTCGTTACGGCAACGCTCGATATCGACATCGAGCGATTTGAGAATGCGGGCCCCAGCACCTTCGCCTTCGCGGAGCAAACCAAGGAGAACGTGTTCCGTGCCGACGTAATTATGATTGAGCTGTTTCGCTTCCTTCTGCGCCAGCGCGAGAACTTTCTTCACGCGCGGGGTGTACGGAATGTTGCCCACCATCTTGGTCTCGGGACCGGTGCCGATTTGCTTCTCGACCTCCATGCGGACGGTCTCGAGGTCGAGACCCATTTTTTGGAGGACGTTGACCGCGACGCCCTGGCCGAGCTTGATCAGGCCGAGCAACAGGTGTTCCGTGCCGACATAGTTGTGGTTAAAACGGTCCGCTTCCTTGCGGGCCAGAGCCAGCACCTGCTGCGCTCGCGGGGTAAAATTGTTCATTTCCATCACCGCTAACCTCTCAAGCTACTTCCGTTTGGCCACGACTCGGTGGCCGCGTGTCATCGATATGAGGTTTCGAAACATTCTTCAACCGTTCCCGAATCAAGTCGGCGCGGAAGACATCGCGTTCCTCAGCGGTGAGCTTGCGCTCAGCGGCTTTCTGGACATGGGCGGGCTGCGAAACGATAAACATCTCGTCCACCACGCCCCGCGCGGCAGCCGGAAAGAATTCTAAATCAACCCCCATGCGAACCAAACTGAGCAAATTTAATGCCTCCTTCGAACTGATGGTGCGCGCATTGGTCAAAACGCCATACGCGCGACCCACCTGATCGTACACAAGGCGCGGCTTCTTTTCAAGCAGGATCATCCGCGCATTTTCCTCGTGCTCAACGATCTGGAGGATGACCTTGTTCAGCCGTTCGATTACGTCCAACTCTCTCTCGCCCAGCGTCGTCTGGTTTGAAACCTGAAACACGTTACCGAGCGCTTCCGTGCCTTCGCCGTAAAGCCCGCGCACCGCCAAGCCGAGTTTATTCACCGCTTGAACAACCTGGTTGATTTGATCGCTCAACACCATCGCGGGCAAATGCACCATCGCCGAGCCGCGCATGCCAGTGCCGACGTTGGTCGGGCACGCGGTCAGATACCCAAGCCGCGGCGAAAACGCGAAGTCAAGGTGTTCCTCAAGCTCGGTGTCGACCTTGTCGATCGTTTTGAATACGCTTTTGATCTGCAGCCCGGCCTTGATCGCCTGCATGCGCAAGTGATCTTCCTCGTTGATCATCACACTCATGGTTTCGCGATCGTTAATGACGACGCCGCTCCCCACGTTCTTGGCCGCGTGCTCACGACTGATCAGGTGGCGTTCGACGAGAACCTGCTTGTCGATGGCGACGAGATTGACCATCGAATCGCTGAAGCAATCGCCCATCTCCGTTAACTTCTCAACAACCGGCCGTATCATTTCGAGGCTCTTCTGGCGTTCCGCTTTCTTCGCCCAGCCCGGAAAGGGGACATTCTGGAGGTTGCGCGCCAGCCGCACGCGACTGGAGAGCACAATCTTGCTGTTTGAGCCTTCGGCTGTGACCCATTCAGTCGGGCTCTTCAGTAGCTCCTCGATCTTCATGTCACGCTGCCTGTCGTCTTCAATTTAGATTCCAACTCGCGAATTTGGTCGCGAATCTGCGCTGCCTCCTCGTATTTCTCCGCGCTCACCGCTTTCCCAAGCTCGTGAGAAAGTTCTTTGATCTTCTCGCTGATGGCGACGGTGTGCGCGGCTTTACCGGGGACTTTGCCAACATGCCGATCGCTCTTGTGCATCGCCTTCAACAGAGAAGACAAGCCGGCCTCGAAGGTCTCCCAGCACACGCTGCAGCCCAGTCGACCCGTCCTCTTGAAATCGGCTTGTGTGAAGCCACAGACAGGACAGCGAACGCCTGGGGACTCTGTCTTGATTTCCTCCGCCGATCCCAATCCGACCAGCAGATCAGCCAGGGAAAATCCCGCCGACTCCTGCACACCCTTCGCCTTCGAGCAAGCCTCGCAAAGATCCACCTTCAGCATCTTCGCATCCACGATCTGCGTCAGATGAACTGTGGCTTCGTTCTTTTTGCAAATGTCGCAGAGCATCATTCGTTCAACTCGGTGTAATTGGCGTTCCCTCCGAGCAAGTCAACTTACGAAACTCGGACATCAATTTCAAGGTTAGCAGCCCGGGCTTCCCGCTCCCGATCGGCCGGCAGTCAATCGTCGCCACAGGCGCGATCTCCGCCGCCGTCCCCGTGAGGAAACACTCGTCGGCGGTCATCAGATCGTACCGCGTCAGGTGCGTCTCGCTCGCGGCTATTTTCAATTTGGCCGCCAGTTCGAGGATCACGGCGCGTGTGATCCCGACCAACGCACCGTCGCTGACCGGCGGCGTCTCCAGCCTGCCGCCGCGCACGATGAAAAGGTTGTCGCCCGTGCACTCGGCGACGTAGCCGGCGCTGTTGAGCATGATCGCCTCGATGGTGCCGGCGTGGATGGCCTCGATCTTCGCCAAAATGTTGTTCAGGTAGTTCAACGATTTGACGGACGGGCTGATCGCCGCCACGTTAACGC
>Ga0187886_1003279_pt1 | contig 12217 bp, 11 predicted proteins | sample June2016WEW_20_1_FD_133001 | JGI IMG/M metagenome (GOLD analysis project Ga0187886, IMG submission 133001) | Peatland microbial communities from SPRUCE experiment site at the Marcell Experimental Forest, Minnesota, USA - June2016WEW_20_150 | ecosystem: Environmental > Terrestrial > Soil >...
CAGAAAATGGGTTATGGATTATCATTCGCTCCTCCGATGGAAGTTATACCTATACCCAATACGGAGCCTCTGATGATATTCCGGTCCCTGGGGACTATGACGGGGATGGAAAGACAGATATTGCCGTCTGGAGACCGAGCAATGGCTTCTGGTTTATCAAGAACTCCTCCGATGGAAGCTATACCTATACCCAGTACGGAAATCCTGATGATATTCCGGTCCCTGGGGACTATGACGGGGATGGAAAGACAGATATTGCCCTCTGGAGACCAAGCAATGGCTTCTGGTATATCATTAACTCCTCCGATGGAAGTTATACCTTTGCCCAATTGGGAAACCCCAATGATATTCCGGTCCCTGGGGATTATGACGGGGATGGAAAGACAGATATTGCCGTCTGGACACCGGAAAATGGGCTATGGACGATCATTCACTCCTCCGATGGAACCACAACCCATACCCAATACGGAGCCCTCAATGATATTCCGGTCCCTGGGGATTATGACGGGGATGGAAAGACAGATATTGCTGTCTGGAGACCAAGCAATGGCTTCTGGTATATCAAGAACTCCTCCGATGGAAGCTATACCTATACCCAATACGGAGCCCTCAATGATATCCCGGTCCCTGGGGACTATGACGGGGACGGAAAGACAGATATTGCCGTCTGGAGAGAAAGCAATGGCGGCTACTGGTATATCAAGAACTCCTCCAACGGAAGTTATACCATTATCCAATTGGGAGACCTCAACGATATCTTGGTCAACCCATAAGAGTCTGTTGAAAAACTCATTTTTTCAGGCTGATCAAAAATGCCCAGATGCAAGGCGCCCGAAATCCTGAGGAGTGAGGCGTACTTGAATGTACGCTGCAACGACGAAGGATGAGGGGAACACCGCAGATGGGCGTTTTTCAACAGCCTGATAACTGCGAACCCTTTCTCGATTTATTAATACAAACGCATAAATATTTTAACATCCCACGTTGTCATTGCGTGGCAATCTCGTTTTTCATGGGATTGCTTCGTCGCTCAGCTCCTCGCAATGACAAATTATTGGTTTAATAACCTATCTTCGTAATAACGGGAGCAGATTTAAACAAGAGAAACTCGATAAACCAAAGAAACCAGATAAACCAGAGAAACCAAACAAACCAGACAAACTAGTGACATTCCAGCCAAAGGCTCACTTCCAATGCGAAGCATTAAATTCCAGCGAAGCTCCCTTCTATCCGAAGGATAATGGTTTGGGAAACTAAAGAAACGAGACAAACCAGATGGACCAGAGAAAAAAATGACGGACATCAAACAGCAAGACCTGACCCTCAGGCGTTCCCTTTTCAGGTTTAATAACCTGTCATTCGTGATAACGAGAGCAGGTTTAAACAAGAGAAACTCGATAAACCAAACAAACCAAAGAAACTGAAGAAACTAAACAAACCAGATCAACCAGATAGACGAGATAGACGGAATAATAAGTTGTCTTTGCACCCACGTCCCCATCATCAGCGACCTTCCCTCTCTGACTCTCTTGAACAACGCGCCTTATCTTCGGGTGGCACGAACTCTAGAAATATGATTCAGCTCGCAGTCTCTGGACTCGAGGCCGACGTACTAAATGCTAAATCTATTTTGGACATTGGTTGTGGCAAGGGAAACTTTGGCGAATTTTTGAGACAAACCTACAAAGGTCGCCTGGATGGAATGGATATTGTCTCGTATGAAGGCTTTTGTGCAGGCGCGTACGATCATTTGATTCTTACAAACCTGAATGACCCGGCCAAAACCAGCGATAGCCTGCTTTATGATATGATCTTTGCGATTGAAGTAATCGAACACTTAGAGAATCCGCGTGCGTTTGCTCGATTCTGCACCAATCTACTCAAATCTGGAGGAAAGTTGATTGTCACCACGCCGAATGTAATTTCAGTCTCTAGTTTATTGGCCCTTACATTTCAAGGACACTTTCGCGATTTCCGCGATGGCATCGGAATGTACCCTGCTCATCTTTCACCAATCATACCTCTCGATGCCAAGCGGATTGTACAAGAGTCCGGCCTGCAAATGATTTCAATCAATTACAGTAACAACGGCAGGATCCCGTTCACAACTAAAACCTATCAGAGGTTTTTCCCTTCCTTGAAAGGGAAACTGTTCTCCGACAATTATCGTGTCGTTGCAATTAAACCTTGATCGTACAAACTGAATCAAAGGGCAAGTCGAGAAAGACATTGGCCTATCTAACCTCAAGTGCACACAGATTTCTTTCAAACAATCTGAAAACATTAGCAGGTCTTTGGCTGTCGTCCGTTCTCGTTTCAGGATTGAACTTTGTGGTAACACTTTTAATAGTAACGTATTCGAACGTCAATGTTTACTCAGCGTATGCAATTGGACTCGCGGTGCTTGCCCTGGCAGCAAGTTGGACTGACAGCGGAGTCGCCGGCACAATCAACGTACTTGCCGCTCAATCTGGCAGTCAAAAAGAAATACTCCAAATCTATAAGGGTATCGGACTCAGATACTCCTGGCGGATTGGTATCCCGGCTTATTTATTGTTATTGATCCTTCTCGGCATATCGATGTTTTACAGTTCTATTTTGCGAAGCAGTATTGACTTTGTACCTATCGCATTGTTTGCGGCAGCAGGGTTTGTCCAATCTCGGACGAGTCTTTACAACTCGCTCCTACACGCATGTGGAGATTTCAAATCCTACAATGTTTCTCAGGCGGTACCTGCAATTTTTCGGTTGGCTATTTTATCAGGTTTTATTGTACTGTATGGCAATTTGGATCTCACCGCGCTTTTACTCTTGAGTATTGTACCTGGATTGTTTGGTTATGGTCTCGTCCGTTACAATTTTCAAAGAACGATTCGGCAAATGCCGTCCTCTCCGCTCGTTGAAAATGAAAAGGAGATGGAAAATAAAGTAAGGCAATTTCTCAAGCCATCCCTGTGCGCATCGATTACCTCGTCGGTTTCCTACAACTTTACTCTGCTTGGGTCGTCTTTGTTTACTGCCGGAACACCGATTGCGACATATGGCGTATTTTCCCGATTGGCTCAGATCTCAGCAATGTTTACCAATCCGTTAAACTTGTTTGCCTCTCGAAAACTTCGCCTAATTGGAAGCACAACTGAAAGGAAGAAAAAGGCGCAACTCTTTGTCTTTTGCGGTATCTTGGGGTTTGCTATTTACGGTATTGTGGCATTAGGCATCTATTCTCTCTTGTCCAAGTATATCCAGCACTATAGTCTCGGTTATCATTTGGCATTCGCCGTTTTTCTACTGACTCATGCACTTGGAACTTCGTTCGTGATGTTAGATGCGGCACTAGTGTCGCGCGCTCAAGCCAACCATAGAATTATTGGCACGCTGATTTGGTGTATCCTTAGCATCCTACTTGTCTTCGTGTTGCGTCCCACCGACCTTTTGACCATGGTTTCCATAGATGCACTCTCAATCTTGCCAGCCACCTTATACTATGGTTATGTGTTCACCAAGACATCGGCCCTGGAGGAACACTCGTGAGATTTCTATTCTACTTGCCCAATTTTGGTCCATTTGGGGGGATCGAGAAGCATCTACTCAACGCGCTGGCTCTGTTTTCCCAGAGCGGCTGCACTTGTGCATTATTGACTATTAGAAACAAAATGCGTGAGGCCGACCGGAAAATGCTTCAAGAGTTGGGCGTCGAATTCATTGACGACAATCAACCTCGCGGGGAAACTGCGCGTGTTGCAAGGCTCGCATGGCTAACCCGACAAATCGTCCGTCTGAAATCCGTGCGCCCGTTTGATGTCATATACACTAACGCCACAGGAATTACATGTGGCCTAGTGTGGCTGATCGGTGCGCGGGGAACCCGTATCGTGCACCATCATCACAATTCCGGGGGCCAGGATGAACAGCGGAAATGGTCAAAGGGGTATTCCCAAATCATTAAATACGCGCCTGAACTTATCGCATGTTCCAAGACTACTGCCGCAAACCTGAGTGGAATGAGAGGCAAGCGCCAGATACAAGTCCTATACGTTCTGACTTCCGAAATGATTCCACCTTCAAATGAATTGCCTCCGTGTCCTCGAAACAAAAAATCCATTGTATTTGGATTCTTTGGTCGCGTGACTCGTGGGAAAGGAATAGATTGGATTATCAAGTTAAGTTCACTGCCCGAGTTTCAGACAGCCGAGTTTCGCATTCATGGTGCAGGTACCGAGTACACGGTGGAATCCTTCGCACCATACCGAAACATTCATTATCTCGGCCCTTATACCACACCCTTTGAGCAGTCGGAAGGTTTACGATCCGTAGACTGCGTTATCTTACCCTCTACCCACGTCGAAGGATTGCCTCTAAGTTTATTAGAGGCGTTGAGCGCCGGTAAGCCGTGGGTGGCTACGGACAAAGGCGGTGTGCGAGAGTTGGCCGTGTCTGAAAAAGATTGTATCGTCACACCCCCCACGTTTGAAGGTTTCAGAGCGGGGCTCCTTCAAATGTTGAATAATTTGCAGGGAGGGTTAACAAATGAGGCGAGGTTGTATGATTTGTATCGCCTTAGCTTCAGTCTCCATGTCCGCCAGGAAGCTTGGCTTTCATATTTTGGAATTCAACCTCACTGACTGAGTGTACCATGACCATCTTTGGTTTTCAGGTAGAGTAACTCGATGGACAGCATTATCTATAGCAACGCTGGACGGCTCGCTCGAACCAGGAGATTGACAGTTAAGGCGGAGCAAGGTGGAGAACAAACTCGCCGCCGAATTGTCAACCTTGTGTTCACCATCTACTGGCTCTTAATCTTCGAAGGTGTGCTGCGGAAGTGGATATTCCCAGACGCATTCAAAATCTTGTTTTTTATCCGAGACCCCTTTGTTCTGATCGTCTACGCTCTAGCCTTGTTTAATTATCGGCCACTGCCTGCAAGACCACTGCTCATAGGTTGGCTCGTTTTGGGGTTAACTGCTCTGCTGGTTGGCTTGGCACAGCTCTGGGGTGGCGCTACCGGTATAGTGGTTTTAGGATACGGCTGGCGCAACTACTTTTACTACATTCCTCTGGCTTTTGTCATTGGTGCGAACTTTCGTCAGGCCGATCTGGACCGCCTTGTTCGGCAGACTTTGTTCGTTGCTATTCCCATTGTACTACTGGTATGGTTGCAACTTTTGTCTTCAGCTGATGCGGTAATCAATGCTGGCATTATTGAGGGAGGGTTGCATAATGCTGGGCTGGCGAGAGGTTTTGTCCGAACTTATGGGACGTTTACATCCAGTTCTGGACAAACATTGTTTGTTTGCAGTCTGATAGCGATGCTTCTTGCCAATTGGATGCTGCCTAACAGACAACGCCCCGTCAAAGGCTTTCTACTACCGATAGTAAGCGTGGCCATAATAGTGAACCTGGTAGTGAGCGGGAGTAGGGGCGCCTATATTTTATCAATCCTGATTATACTCGTTGCCCTGTTGAGCATTCTAGTACTACAACATAAAACAAACAGGTTTAAAGATGTTGTATTATTTTGTATCATTGCTGTAGGGACGCTGGTAACCATTGGTTTATTTAAGAGAGATGTTCTGGCGGCCATATCCGAAGGATTCGGGGGTGCCTATTATTCTGAATCTGAACTGTATGGACCACTGGCGACGATAGGGCGGATTATTTTCGACTTTGCCAATTTTGCAAAGGCGCTTTCGCAAGCACCTCACTTTGGCTATGGAATCGGATGGTTTGGGAACGCATTTGCGAGCCAAACGGTTTTTGTCTTATATGCAGAGGACGATTGGTCGCGTAATATTTTTGAGTTGGGCCCAGTGATTGGATTGCTTTTTATGGGACTGAGGATTGCGTTTGTTTTCTGGCTGACGAAGAGCGCTGTGAGAACTGCGAAACGTGTTAGCAACCCATTACCACTGCTTCTTGTGGGTTTTATTGGGATAATACTGCTACAGGGCCAGGTCACTGGCCATGGGAGTGTTAATGGTTATGGTTGGTTGTTCGCGGGCTTTTGCATGGCAGCAAATCGGTTGGGCCAAATGCCATCAAGGTTTCCGATTGCCAGAAATTAAGAGAAGTTGCTAGTAGTTAGCTGGGCTAGTGGTTGAACCTCTACTTAGTCCATATCCTATTTGTGAATCATGTATTCAAAAAGTAATCAACCTTTTGAAGTTATCGTTTCTCACCCTGCCAAACAGGGAAACATCTATGAGCGTCCTTTGGCAGCCCAGCGGCACGGCATCCCGGTCAAGTTTCTCACGGGGTTGTACTACAAACCAGAACAATTTCCCTATTCATTGGTCAAGTTTTTGCCTGCATACAAACGCGACTCAGTGTTGTACCAACTCGAAAAGAGACGGCTGCTGGAGTTGAATCCAGAATCTGTCATCTCAATAGGGGGACCTTGGCTGGAAATGATCTTTAGGTCCTTGGCACTCCTTAATGCCTGGCAAGAAACGCATGACTGGCTAGCCAGCCAGTGGATTGAGCGTCTGGTCCCGCCTAGTAAACCAACCCTTTTGCATTGCTTCGACGGGTCTGCAAAACGCACGCTACGTGCCGCGAAAAAGAGAAGCATCACAACGATGTATGAAATCACGATTCCGGCCATCGCGGGTAGGCTGGTGGCAGAAGAACGGTCTCGTCTAGGATTTTCAGAGAATAGCTATCGTTTATGGCAAAGTTGGGTAGAGCATCTCATTGAAGAATACTGGGCAGCGGATTATGTGATAGCGCAGTCCACGTTAACGGTAGACTATCTTCTGCGACTGGGAATTGCGGCCAAGCGAGTTGTTCTTTTACCGTTAGGGGTGGACGTAAACCGGTTCCACCCTATTGCCGCAAAAGACACTGCCTACCCGTTTCGGGCGCTGTTTGTCGGCCAACTTGGTATTCGCAAAGGTCTGCATCATCTTCTAGAAGCATGGCAACAACTGGACCTGCCAAACGCGGAACTCTTACTTGCTGGATCGATAGATAAGCACCAGTTTGGAGATAAAGTGCTAGAAAAATACCAGGGCGCTTATCGTTGGTTAGGTTTTGTTGATGAACAGTTGCCGAAGGTGTACCAGAACAGCGACATCTTTATCCTGCCGTCGTTGGCTGAGGGGGCTGCACTTGTAATGCACGAAGCCTTGGCAAGCGGGTTGCCATGCATTGTCTCAGCGAATGTAGGCTGCACCTTAAGGGATGGAATCGAGGGTTTTGTCATTCCAGTAGGCGATGTGGAAGCGCTCAAGGACCGAATCCGGCGATTGTATCTTAATCCAGAATTGCGCCGGGCTATGGGCGTGGCGGCGCGCGTGCAGGCGGAGCGTTTCACCTGGCAGGAGTACAGCCGGCGTCTAATTTTGATGTACCAGACTATCCTCAGTGGCGAGAGAGAATCAGCGTCGGGTATTTTGGACATGAGGGAACTCTGACACGGGCGATCCAAGTATAGCGAGAAGAAACTGATGCGTATCGGACTAGACTTGCGTTGGCTGGAGCAAGTATATGCCTTATCGTCTACAGGAGGTCTAGGTGGGGCTGGGGTTTATAGCCGTAACTTGTGGCTTGGCTTGGCTCGGTCATTCCCGGATATTGAACTAGTCGCACTTGTCAGTCGCAAGCGTGATTTGCCGGAACCGCTTCTCCGCCTGATCCGTGCTGCGCCCAAGCACATCATCTTCCCATTCGGTTTGGAAGGATTGATTCCTGCTTGGTATCATAGGGGAAAACACCGTCTGGCGCTGCATCTTGTAGAAAGTGAGTTGGGTTTCTTCGCAGGTCTCGCAAGGCTTCGGCTGGATGTGCTTCATCTACTTGATTTCACGGTCGCGGCTCCGCGCAGGGTGCCATCCCCAATCATAGCGACCGTCTATGACTTGTATGGTTGGAATGCAGTTGCCCAGGGAAGAGATTTGTATGGCGCGTTAGAACGTTATCGCTTTTTGAGGACGATCAAACGATGTCAGGTTCTCGTGGCGATCTCGGACTTTACCCAGAATGATCTACAACGCTGTTTTCCAGAGCGCAAGGGGCCTTTCCCTGTCGTCAGATGCGGAATCGAGGTCGAGGACTTCAAGATGGCCAGAGAAGGGAACCGGGAATCTCTCCGCCAGCGATTTGACTTGTCGGGATCTTACTTTCTGCACGTGGGCGTCCTGCTTGAACGGAAGAACCCGGCGGGGCTGATAAAGGCTATGGGTAAGGTTGTGCATACTGGACACGCTGAAGTCAGGTTGGTATGTGTAGGGCCTTATCAAGCTTTCCCAGCAACCCGAGAGCGAGTCGTCCGGCTGGCTCAAGAACAGGAGATTGAATCGGCTGTGCAGATAATCGGAGACGTGTGTGAGGAAGACTTGGCTTGCTTGTATCAGAACGCGCTGGGGTTGATCTTTCCATCTTTTGGAGAAGGTTATGGTATTCCGGCAGTGGAGTGCTTGGCCAGCGGGACGCCCTGCGTTGTTTCCAAAGCCGGTGCTCTTCCTGAGGCGGTAGGACCATATGGCATCCTGGTGGATCCGTCTAACCCAGAGGACATTGCCAGCGGTATGCTTCGATTGCTCGAGGACCAGACCTACCGGCGCATGATCGCAGTCCAGGGTCCGCGCTGGGCACAACGCTTTTCACTTGAATCAATGGCTAGAAAATACATGGAACTCTATCAAAATCTGGCCTAATAACCCCTCAACCTATCAGGCCACAGAGACCTGCTGTTTGTAACAAGGAGCGAAGCGCATAATGATTAGGACAAACAATCGTGCGCAGTCTGTGCCGTTGAAATCGAGAATAGCCCACAACGTGTGGCGCAATCTGCTCAATAGCCCTGTGGGGGCCAGTGTGGAACAGGTTTTGGTTTGGCTTGGACATCTATATCCATATCGGTATTGGCCGGGTCAGGGTGCTGCGATTGCAGAGATTTCCCGGCAGAGAGCCGGCCAAGACTTAGTGGCAACATTGGCGGATGGTGTTCAAATCGTGGTTCCCTCTATCCCTGAAGGTGTTAGCCTCTATATGAGAGGCGGTTATGTCGAGGAGGGTACGGTTCATCTATTTCAAAGATTTATGAAGCAAGGGTATGTATTTTTCGATGTTGGTGCAAATATGGGGGTGTACACGTTTCTGGGAGCTAAGTCTTGCGGGTCTACCGGGAATGTTTATGCTTTTGAGCCACAAGTAAATCTAACCGAATACCTTGAGAGATCAGTGACTCTCAATAGGTATGAGACCAGGGTGACCGTGGTATGTGCTGCGGTTTCCAACGATCATGGTAGTCAGGCTACGTTGTTCTATGCTGTAAACAGGGATGGAACAGGCATCCCTTCTCTGTTTGCCCGCGAGTGACTGGATGCTCAATCGGGCATGCGCGTGCCTACAGTTTCTGTAGATGGTTATCGGCAAGAGAAAGGGATCGGGCGGGTTCATGTGATAAAGATAGATGTCGAGGGTGCAGAAATGTTGGTGCTGCGTGGGATGCAGCGTACCCTGGAGGAAACTCCGCCCGATCTAATGGTGCTGGAAGTCCTGCCAGACACGCTTTCTTTCCGATACATTAAGAAGGGCACGCCGCTCAAGCAAGCTCCGAGTGCTGCCACTCCAAAGAATGTGGCCCAGTTCCTGACCGGGTATGGCTATGAGCCGCGTCATATTCGACGGGATGGACGCCTTGGCCGTATTTATAACCACGCCGATTTGCAAAGTATTACCTGGAGCACAAACATAGCCTTTGTTTCGCCCAGGCTCAAGAATACCAGACCGGAAGTATTTGCGGTAAACTCGTGAAACCTGCCGTTGCACATTTCTACTGGTCTCACCTCACAGGCGCCAAGCACGTGCTCGACTTAGGCTGCGCTTCAGGTGACCTGGGCCGGTACAAGCCGGACGGTACGGAAGTCTGGGGACTGGATCTCGACCGGGTCCTAGCGGCGCAAGCAGCGACGTATGAAACGGCTCAAGTCTGGGATTTAGAGATGCCCGCTCCTCTGCCATTCCCAGATGCCTATTTTGACGCCGTGGTTGCCAAAGACATTCTTGAACACTTGCAGATGCCATGGCGAATATTGGCGGAGGTCAAACGAATAATGTGCCCTGGTGGGATTATCCTTGCTTCGGTCATCTCCTATCGCAACCAGCGCGTGTGGAGCGATTATACACATGTCCGTGGTTTTACCATGGAGTCTGCGCGGCAGATGTTCGTGGACGCCGGGTTTCAGGTCTTGGCCGTTTGGCGCATGGGCGGGGTGCCGCTGACCTCACGATTTAACCTGATCTGGCTGGTACCGTATCTTCTGCGCTTCCCACCATTCGATTGGATCTGGACAAGCAGTTACGAGATCAAGGCGTGTAGGCGAGCCTAGTCATCGATCTATCTAATGGCAAGCATACAGATAACCCTTTTCCGCGATTTTGTGGAAGATAACCGTATTAGCATGGAGGTGTACGCCGATGCTTTGAGTCAGGCGCTCCACGCACACTTTCCGGAGCGTTGCGAGGTAAATGAATATCGACCTCACGCTCCATCCTGGCTTGGTGATGGGATTTGGCGAATGCGTCTGTCACGCTTCGTGACATATCCCTGGCGGGCACGACACCAGCAAGGGCAGGTCAACCACATTGTAGATCATGGTTATGGGCATCTGCTGTATATGATGGACCCCGCACGAACAGTAGCGACCGTGCATGATCTTATCCCGTTGGTGCGATGGTGTGGAGGTATTCCCGGCCTCTCACGTGGTCGCAAACCTTGGCTTAATCTGCTATCCTCCTACGCACTCCGGCGAGCGGCCCACTTAATTGCTGATAGTAACAATACCCGCCAAGATTTGATTCGATTCTGCCGATGTGCACCGGAGAAAATCACAGTCATCTACCCGGGCGTGGATTCAATATTTCGACCATACAGTCCAGTCGAAAAGTCCCGTGCCCGTCAAGTGCTGAATTTGCCGGAAGACGGCGTGTGCCATGTGTTAATCATTGGTTCGCAGATTTACAAGAACCAGACAGGAGCAATGAGGGCATTTGCGCGGTTGCGCCAGATGTTCCAGAAGCCAATCCGATTACTCAAGACAGGTTTGCCAAATCCGGAATTGACGGAGGCGATTCATCAGCTTGGCTTGGGTGCAACAGTTCGGTGCTTGGGTATCATCCCACGCTGCAAGTTGGCAGATCTGTATAACAGCATGGACTGCCTGCTCTTCCCATCTTTGTACGAAGGTTTTGGCTGGCCGCCCCTGGAAGCAATGGCATGTGGAACACCGGTGGTGGCGTCCAATGCAGCTTCCCTGCCAAAAGTGATTGGCGATGCTGGGTTAATGTGTGCATCGCAAAACCATGAGGGGTTGGCGCAGGCCATGTATCGCGTCCTGACTGACCAGGGGCTACGTGAATCGCTGATCGAGCGTGGCTTGAAGCGTGCTAGCCAGTTCACTTGGGAACGCACGGCGCGACAAACATTAGAGGTGTACGAGAAAGTCGCTGGAAGATGAAAGTACTTAGTTTTGTTGAGGGGGCAAATTTACATAAAGGCGGTTTGGGCCTCGTGGGAGTCCCCATGATTGCGAAAAGTTTAGCTGACCGGGGGCATCAAGGAGTTTTAGTTATTGGCGGGCGTGTCAATCCAGGGCGAGAGGCCTTTGTTAAACCTGATGTAGCCACCTCGACAAAAGAAAGAAGTGGCCAGGGAACATTCGGTATCGTGACCTTTCCCGCCTGGAGCAGATGGGCATTTGCTCCTGCCATACTCTGGCGCCTCCGTCGCTACGCTCGTGAGGCAGATTTTATCGTGCTACATTCGCTTTACTCCTTTCCTGTGCTGGCTGGCTACCTGCTGGCTCGGCTCTATCGTAAACCTTACGGTCTCTGGCCTCATGGCGTTCTTGCCCCAGTTCAACGCCAAATCAGTGTGGGGAAGAAAAAGGTCTACGATTGGCTTTTTGCTAGAAAAATAATTAACAATGCATCCGTACTTTTTTATTCAGCATCGGGTGAGCGAAATGAGACTTATGACCTTCATCTGAAACCCCCCTCTGTCGTCATTCCACATGGAATGGAGATCCAAGAATTTATCAATCTTCCGCCTCGTGGTGAGTTTAGGTCCAGGTATCTGTCAGGGCATTCCGGTCCGCTAATTCTTTTCCTTTCGAGACTCAATCCAAAGAAAGGATTAGATACTCTGGTACGCGCATTTGCACTGGTGGTAGAGAAAATGCCAAGTGTGCGCCTTGCCATAGTTGGCAGTAGC
>Ga0187886_1003280_pt1 | contig 12202 bp, 10 predicted proteins | sample June2016WEW_20_1_FD_133001 | JGI IMG/M metagenome (GOLD analysis project Ga0187886, IMG submission 133001) | Peatland microbial communities from SPRUCE experiment site at the Marcell Experimental Forest, Minnesota, USA - June2016WEW_20_150 | ecosystem: Environmental > Terrestrial > Soil >...
CGCCGTTCGGTCCCAGGAAGCCGAACACCTCGCCCCGTTGGACTTCGAGATCGACCTCGACGATCCCGCGGTGCGATCCGTAGGACTTAGTGAGCTTCTCGGTTCGAATTACGGCGGCCATGACCTGCCCTCCAGAGGACCTAGGCGAAGTTGCGATTGGCGGTCGGAACGTGACCCGATTCTTGTCCCTTTCGAGCCTTCGGGCAAGCACATCCGCGAGCGCTGCTGGTGCTCAGACCGGCTCGCATCAGCACGGGCCGACACTACCCGAGCCGGCGATCCCGACAGGTCACCCGCCTGGCCTCCGGTCTACGCCCTTGCTCGCAGTGCGATGTCCCTGTAGCGCGAACCGGGACCCCCTAGGATTGACGCGATCGCCGCGCGCCTTGGATGGCCGCGGGAGCCAAACGCGGGGAGGCGGAAGTGTTGCCGGGGACGACGGCAGGACAGGGGCAGCCGAGCCAGCCTGGACCCGAGCCAATGGTGCGGCACGAGGATTGGCTCCTCGCCGGTTTCGTGGCTCTGGCGAGCCCGCTCTTCGCCATCATCGAGGGCGTGGCAGGCCCGTTCGATTCGGGCCGGCCCCTCGATGGGATCGTTCGCCTTGCCGGCGTGTGCGGCGCCCTGGCATGCCTGGCGACGCGGAACTCGGATCGGCCCGAGCCCGCTGAGCCGATCATGGCCTCGGCCACGGCCGGCCCGATCATCGGAGTCCTGGCGCTCGCGGGGGCGACCTCCTTCGCCGGATTGAGCCTGCTCCCACCGCTGGGGTTCGGCATCGTCTTCGCGGCCGGAATCATGATCGCCGTGTCGCAGGGCCACCGGCCGGCGGTGCCCGTGGCCGTTCGCCGCGCGCTCCTCGTGCCGTTCTTGATGGCGGCGGGCGGGATCCTCTGGAGCCTGGTCGAATCGGTCGCCGGCGCAACGGACGTGGCAGGACAGCTCGGCAGGGCGCCCGCCGCGTTCGGCCTGGGCCTCGGCGTCCTGGCCGTCCTTTCCGGCGCGTACTACGCCATGCTGGTCTACGCGCCCCGGCAGATCGTCGAGCGTGAGGGGGACCTGCGAACCTGGCTGATTAGGTACGCGCTGTTCGTGGCCGGCGTGGCTTTCGGCCTGAGCTGGTTTGCGGCCCTGGTCTAGGACCCGCCGGCCGATCGCGCCCCCGAGACGAAGCCGTGTGGCACGATGAGCCGATTGCCGCTGGCGCCCATACCGGCCGCCACCAATCGGCTCAGCCTCGGGCACGCCGACGAAGCACGCTGCCGAGACGCCCTCGGCTACAGTCTGCTGGCGACCGTCGATTCGCGACGGTCGAGCCGCTTGAACATCTGTGCTAGGCTTGGAGCTCGCCTCAATTAGCGGCGACGCTCCGCGTGGTCGGCCCCCTTCTCGAGGACCGTGCGTCTGCGCTCCCAGTTCGGGAAGCGTCTGGATGTCCTCGTGACCCCTGTAACTATCAAGAAGATCGTCGCCGAACGCGGCTTCGGCTTCATCGCCGCCGAGGATGCGAAGGATTGCTTCTTCCATCGCAGCGGACTCGATTCCCCGACCGACTTCGACCGCCTCGCTCGCGAGGCCCTGCATTCGCCCTTGGGTGGGACTTCCGCCAGCCTCCGCTGACTCGCCCGTTGGGCTGAGGCTGTGCTTCGGGATAGAAGGCGACTATTGTGGGTCTACTGGAGTCAAATCCCTTGCCGAGAACGGCCTTCGCATCCACCTACGCTCCGCGTCGATGTGGGATCGCCACGTTCACGCACGATTTGGCGGCCGCCGTTGGCGACCGCGAGATCGTCGCGCTCCACCCGCCCGACGAAGCCGGATCGTACCCTCCGGAGGTTCGTCATCGCGTCCGTCGCGACATCCGGGCCGACTATTTGATTGCCGCCAGTGGGCTTAACGCCGGCAACGCCGGCGTCGTCTCCATCCAGCATGAGTACGGGATCTGGGGCGGCCAGGATGGCGAGTACGTCCTGGACTTCGCCCGCGCTCTCCAGAAGCCGGTCGTCACCACGTTGCACACGGTTCTGCGAAATCCAACGCCGCACCAGCGGCACGTCCTGACCGGGCTGATCCGTGCGTCCGCGGCCAGCGTGGTGATGTCGAGGTCCGCGGCGAATCTGCTCACCAGCACCTACGGCGTCGATCCGCGGCGGTTGGACGTGATTCCGCATGGCGTGCCGGACCTGCCGCTCGTCCACCCCGACTCAGTCAAGCCGCAGCTCGGAATCCAGGGCGGCCCCGTGATACTGAGCTTCGGGCTGCTGGGCCCCGGGAAGGGCCTGGAGTCGGTTGTCGCGGCCATGCCGGCAGTCCTGGCTGTGGTGCCGAGCGCCAGGTATGTGATCGTCGGTGCGACCCATCCGGAACTCGTGCGCCGCGAAGGGGAAGCCTATCGCCGCGGCCTCCAGGAGCGGGCCGCCGCGTTGGGCGTAGCGAGCCGGGTCCTGTTCGTGGACCGTTTCGTGGGCAAGGCGGAGCTTGGGGCCTGGCTGACGGCCGCCGACATCTTCGTGACGCCATACCCCAACCTCGAGCAGATCGTCTCGGGCACGCTCGCGTACGCGATGAGCGCCGGTCGGGCAATCGTATCGACGCCGTATGCGTACGCGACCGAGCTTCTGGCCCATGGACGCGGGAGGCTCGTGGAGCCGGGCTCGCCGGCTGCACTCGCCTCCGCCTTTGTCGAGCTCCTGCGCGACGACGAGCAGCGACTGGCCCTGGGACGGCTGGCATACATGTACACTCGATCGATGGTCTGGTCTCAGGTGGGGGCGCAGTACCGGCGTCTGTTCGAGCGCGTCGCCACCACGGCGGTGGCGGCCGTCGACGACATCGGTGCCATCAGTGCCTTCCGTGCCTGACTCCTCGATGCTGCCGGCACCGCTGTACCCGGTCAACCGACGTCACCTGGAGCTGTTGAGCAACGAGCTGGGGGTCTGGCAGCACGCGTCCCTGGCCGGCCCGGATCCGGCCTTCGGGTTCTGCACGGATGACGTCTGTAGAGCGCTGGCGGTCGACCTGCTCCACTCGCGCGAAGTGGGTTGGGCCGCCGTCTCCGCGAGCGTCCATCGCCACCTGGCGTTTCTCGAGCAAGCGGAGGGTAGATCCGGGCGGCGGTTCCGCAACTTCCGTGCCGCCGACGGGGCCTGGTTGGAGGTGGAGGGGTCGGAGGATTGCCACGGGCGTGCCATGGCGAGCCTCGCCTTCGCCATGAACCGCGCTCCGGATGCTTCGATTCGCGAGACTGCCCGACGTCTGTTCGAGCGAGCATTGCCCGCGGCCGGATCGCTGCACGCCCTCCGAGCCACCGCTTCCGCCGTGCTTGCATGCGACGGCGCGATCGACGCCGGTGGGGGAGCCGGCGCGGAGGCGACCTTCGAGCTTCTCGCGGGGCGCCTGGCCGAAGCCTTCGGACGGACTTCGCTCACACCGAATTGGCGCTGGCCGGAACCCATCTTGACCTACGAAAACGCCCTGCTGCCGCGGGCCTTGATCGTCGCCGGACGGCGCCTCGGGGACACGTCGATGACACTTGAAGGTTGCCTGGTGCTGGACTGGCTGATAGAAGTGCAGACGAGCCCGGAGGGGATGTTCTCGCCGGTGGGGAACAGAGGGTGGTGGCCCATGGGGGGCGCGAAGAGCCGGTTCGACCAGCAGCCGATCGAGGCGATGTCCCTGCTTCTTGCGGCTGAGACTGCCCTCGCAGCCACTGGCGACGAGCGGTATCGGAGCGCCGCCGAGATGGCGTACGGCTGGTTCCTGGGAGCGAACGACGGCGGCGTGGCGGTCGCGATGCCGCTCGCGGGAGCCTGTCACGACGGGCTGACGCCGACGGGCCTCAACGACAACCAGGGAGCGGAATCGACGCTAGCCTGGCTGGCGGCGCTCGAGCACATGCGCGCGCTGCGAGCCGCCGATGCGGCCGTCGCCGGCGTGGCCGGCGACGGTGGCGCAGCGGCCGGCTCGGTCGCAGGTTCGATCGCCGGCTCGCGCTCATGATCCCGTCGGACGGCGAACGACTCTTCCAGCGCGCTCCCGGCAATCCGATCATTCGGGCCGCCGATCTGCCATATCCCGCCAATGGCGTCTTCAACCCCGGAGCGGCTCGAGTCGCGGGCGAGACGGTCCTGCTGCTGCGGGTCGAGGATCTGCGCGGCATTTCCCTTCTGCAGGTGGCGAGGAGTCGCGACGGCGTGACGGACTGGCGTTTCGACGAGAAGCCCCTGCTCCAGCCAACCGCGGCGCACCCGGAGGAGATCTGGGGCTGCGAGGACCCCCGCCTTGTCTGGCTGCCCGAACGCGACGAGTGGTCGATCGCCTACACGGCGTACAGCGATCGCGGTCCGCTGGTGTCGCTGGCCGTGACGCGCGACTTCTGCGAGGTCGGGCGGTTGGGGCCGGTCATGCCGCCGGAGGACAAGGACGCCGCTCTCTTCCCTCGTCTTTTCGATGGCCGCTGGGCCATGATCCACCGCCCTTCGCCGCTCCGTGGCGGGGCCCACATGTGGATCTCGTACTCTCCGGACCTGCGGCACTGGGGCGATCACACGCTGCTGATGGAGGCTCGCAAGGGCGCATGGTGGGATGCCGACAAGATCGGCCTGGGACCGCCGCCGCTCGCCACTCCGGAGGGCTGGCTCGTCATGTACCACGGCGCCCACGGCACGGCATCCGGGCCGATATACCGCGTGGGCTTGGCGCTGCTGGACCTGGAGCGGCCGGAGGTGGTGCTGCGCCGAAGCGACAACTGGGTTCTCGGTCCGCAAGCCGACTACGAGAGGGTCGGTGACGTCAACAAGGTCATCTTCCCGAATGGTTGGGTCATGGACGACGAGACGGGCATCCTCTCCCTCTACTATGGGGCCGGCGACTCGGTCGTGGCGCTGGCCACCGCTCGCCTCTCAGAAGTGCTCGATCACGTGCGCCACACCCCTACGCCACAGCATCGCCGCGACGCCGACTTGTACGCGTAGAGCTACGCCAGCGCAATCCTCCGAGCCGGTCGCCAGCATGCCCGAAGGCGCCTTCAGTAGGGTCGACTCTCGCCGCCCGCAGCATCGAACACGCCCGTGGAGACCATCCGGGCGCCCCAGACCTCCATGGCGTAGGCGAATTCTGTGCGCAGCTGCGCCCAGCCGTGCGGCACCTGCGAGTTGATGACCATGTGGGGAAGGCCGGCCTCGTTCAGCAAGGTGTCGAACCGGACCGCCTCCTCGCCGTACAGGCCCTGGCCCATCTGGGCAACGATGATGTAGTAGAGCTTCGCTCGTGCGTCCGCTGACAGCCTGGAGATGAGGACGTCCGGCGAGGCCGCGTCGATGAACCCCTCGTCGGTGCCGAAGGGCAGCGTCGAGGGAGGGCCGACCTTGCCAGCGTGGAAGTAGCCGGAGAAGACGAGCGACGTGCCGAATATGTCGTTGTGACGCACCGCCAGGGCCGCGGCGCAGTATCCCCCCTGGGAGGCCCCCAGGATCCCCCGAGCGCGGGGCGTGGCGATGGTCAGGTAGCGCGAGTCGACCCAGGGGACCACGGTCTCGGCGACGTATCGGCACACTCGCCGGGTCTGACCGTCCGGCGTGCTCCGGAATCTGGCCCGCCCCGGCATGATACGCACTCCCAGACCGGCCATCTGGCATCGCCGGGCGCGGGTGCCAGCTCACCATCTCCGCCGCGCGGGGATGGTCGGGGCGGGAGGATGCCGCCGGCCGCCCCGCCTCCGATACACTCACCGCACGACCGCCACTACTGGAGAACCCTGGGTGAGAGCGCTTCGATTCTGGGATCGGACCCCTTCCCTGCCACCGCTCCCCGAGGAGCAGGCGTCACCGCACGAGACCAAGGCGAACGCGGTGCTACGCCCGGCCGTGTTCGGCGCGAACGACGGGCTCGTCAGCAACCTCGCCCTGGTCATGGGCGTGGCCGGGGCGAACCCAGCGCCCGGCATCATCGTCCTGGCTGGAGTGGCCGGCCTGCTTGCCGGTGCCTTCTCGATGGCCGTCGGTGAGTACATCTCCGTGCGATCCCAGCGCGAGCTCCTGGATCACCAGCTGGCGTTCGAACGGACGCAGATCCGCGACACTCCCGACAACGAGTGTGCGATCCTCAGTCGGGCGTACCAAAGCCGCGGCTTCACCGCGGACGAGGCGTCGCGGTTCGTGAAGCGGGTCTTCGCCGACCCGGAGCACGCGGCCAAGCTGCTCATCTTCGAGGAGGTCGGTCTCGATGCCCGCTCCATCGGATCGCCGGTGGCCGCTGCCGGCAGCTCCTTCGTGGCCTTCGTCGTCGGTGCGCTCGTGCCGCTCATCCCGTACCTGCTGTTCGGCGGTGCCACGGCGTTCGCGACGAGCCTGGGCGTGAGTCTCGGCGCGCTCGCGCTCCTCGGATTCGGGATCAGCCGCCTGACCCATCGCCCGCCGCTCTACGCCAGTGTGCGCCAGGTTCTGCTCGGTGGCTCAGCGGCCGCCGTCACGTACGCGGTCGGCTCGCTAATCGGCGTTCAAGTCGGCGGCTGACGCACGTGGATGCCGGCGCGGCGTCGTTTCACGTTGTGGGAGGACCTCGCTAGTCCTCGAGCACGAGATCCCCGAGCAGCGTGCGCGCCCTCCGGGCGTCGCTCACGGCCAGGACCAGGCCACCCTTGCCGTGGGAGACCCCCGTCGAGAGGATCAGCTCGACATTGATGCCGGCGGTGGCGAGCTTGCGGGCGGCCTTGGCCAGCGCGCCGGGCTCGTCGGCCAGGGCGACCCGGATGACCTCGAGTTCCTGCGCCTCGATCCCTGCCGAGCGCAGCGCGCCGCGGGCGCCTGCCTCGTCGCTGACCAGAAAGCCGATCAGGCCGGCCGCCTCGCCCGTCAACCCCGCGAGCGCGGTGATATTGACGCCGGCGGTGCCTATCGCCTCACTGATCCGCGCGATTTCGCCCGGCCGGTCCTCGGTTGCTACCACGAACGCTTTCATGGGACACCCTTCCTCCGCCCGGGGCGCCGATCGACGAGTTGACCCGGCGACCGCGGGTCGGAGTCACATGGTACGCCCGTGCTGCCGGGGAACGGCGGAACCCGGCAACCTGCCCTGTCGCGCGTCTGACCCACCGTGTAGCCATGCAGTCCCACCTTGACGGGGTCAGGGTCGATCCGCGGCTGCCGAACCCCGCATCCGCGTCCCTCGTGACCGTCGCATTCTGTAAACTCGGGGCATGGCCTCGAACCCCAGTGGCAAGGGCAGGGACGCGAGTCCCGCCAGGCGGCTGACCATCGCCCACATCGCCCGCCGGGCCGGCGTGTCGGTGCCCACCGTGTCGAAGGTAGTCAACGGCCGCAAGGATGTTTCGGCCCAGACCCGCCGACACGTCGAAGCTGTCATCCGCGAGCAGGGCTATCGGCCGGCACGGCGTGCGGCACGGAGTGCGCCGTTGCTGGAGTTCGCCTTCCATGAGTTCGAGAGCGAGTGGGCGGGGGAGCTCATCAAGGGCGCCCAGCGGGTGGCGGCACAGCACGATCTTGGGCTCGTGCTGTCGGATCTGGGGGAATCGTCAACAAAGGGTCGCGGATGGATCGAGACCGTCCTCGCACGGCGCCCGAGGGGGGTGGTCGCGGTCTTGTCGGATCTCGACGATCGCCTGCGCGGCCAGCTGCGCACGCGTGGGATTCCGCTCGTCGTCATCGACCCGACCGGCGAGCCCCTGCACAACACGCCGTCAGTCGGTGCCGCGAACTGGAGTGGCGGCCTCACGGCGACACGCCACCTGCTCGCACTGGGGCACCGTCGGATCGGGGTGATCGCCGGGCCCCGGACCCTGTTGTGCAGCCGGGCGCGACTCGATGGGTACCGGACTGCGATGGACTCGGCGGGCATCGACGTCGACCCCGCGCTGATCCGCTATGGCAACTTCTACGTCCCCGAGGCGATCCGGGAAGGCCGTGTCCTGCTCGACTGCGACCCGTCGACTCGGCCCACGGCTATATTCGCGTTGAACGACCTCCAGGCTTTGGGTGTGTATCTGGCGGCGCGGGACCTAGGGCTACACATCCCCGACGATCTGAGCGTCATCGGTTTCGACGATACGCCGACAGCTAGGTGGGCGAACCCGCCCCTGACCACCATCCGACAGCCGCTCGTTCAGATGGCCATCGCTGCGGCGGAGATGGTGCTCCGCCTCGCCGCCGGTGAGCAGCCAGCCGAGACGCGCGTCGAACTTGCGACTGAGCTGGTCACGCGCTCGAGCACCGCGCCGCTCCGGCCCTGAAACGAGATCGACGGCGGCTACTGGCCGCCGTCGATCTCGTTTGCCCAGAGGCGAGAACTCAGACGCGGAGCTCCCGCGGCCCCATCGCCGCGGGGAACTCCAAACCCGCGGCGATGGGGCCCCCGCCACTGTAGGAAATCCTGCCGTGGTTGGACCTGGCCGCCATGACTGTGATCCTCACGGACGTGGACGATGGCAAGCACCCCATGTTGTTGCCGGCGAAGGCAACCTTGAGGGTGTATGTCCCGGCCTTCCACTGATCCGAAGGAACGGTGAGGTAGGCGAATCCCCAGCGGTTGGTATCGGCCGTGCCGAGCTGTGTGGCGCCCGCGTTCCCGGTCAGTGGATCGCGGTCCAGCGAGAAGGTCAGCGGCATCCCCGACATGCACGAGGGCGATGTGGCCAACAGGATCGCGCCGAAGGTGGCTGAGCTCGACTGGGTGACCTGCTCCCGGAAGCTGCCGAAGTAGAGAACGAGCGTCGGAACCCGTCGCGCGACGATCACGGTCTGCTGTGCGCTCGACGAGTTGCCGGCCAGGTCGGTCACCGTCCAGGTCACAACGGTGGTCCCGATCGGCAGGACCGCCGGCGCGTTGCTGGTGATCGTCAGCGCCGAGGGCGGATCGAAGGCGTCCGTCGCCGTGACCCCGGCGATAGCCGCCGTGAGCCCGTGATAGCCGTCCTTCGCCGTTGCGGTGAGATAGAGCGGGGTTGGAGCGGTGAGCACCGGCACGGTGACGTCCGGAGCCAGCCGGCCGACGCCCCAGCGCGAAGTGCTCTGGTACCCGTTGCCGGTGGGATCCGCCCAGTTCTTGATGCCGGTTCGCTTGCCGGCGGTTCCGTCGTTGACCTGGAAGTCCAGGCCCACCATGGAGCCGACGGTGTTGGTGTTCAGGAGGCTGATCGACGCCTCCACGATGTAGCCGTCGGAAACGACACTCGTGGCGCTGACGACGCGAGCCTTCTGGGCGGTCTCGTCGCCGGTGCCGAACGACTGGACGTTCAGGTAGTTGATGCGGATCTGAGTGTCGTCGGCGCGGTACGAGCCGTTCTTGGCGTTGACGTTGTCGACGTAGATCTCGACCGAGTCCTGCTCCCACGGATTGGAAGACGTTGCGTCCAGGGTCGGGTCGACCACGTGCGCGAGCACGTAGAGCGTGTTGCCCTGCCACAGCGCCTTGACCGATGCGGTCGCGCCGCCGCTGCCGGAGACCTGCTTGTCAGTCGACACGGTGTTCGCGAGCGACCAGACCGCGTCGACGCTGCCGTCGATCGTCGGGGCGACCGGAGTCGGAGCGACGTCTACGAACGAGAGCGGCTCGACGAGGGTGAGGGTGCCGGTCGCGCCCGGATCGTTCCAGCTGACCGTCGTTGCGCCGTCGGTGGCGCTGACGTCCAGCGCCAGCTGGTCACTCGCCTTGGCGCCGGTGAGCGGCAGCGAGACGACGGCTTGCCAGCCGTCGGCCACTTCCTTGACGACTCCGGACACGCTGCCGGTCCCATTGCGACCGAACGTGTACGTGGTTCCGCCGAGGTTGAACGCGACCGCGTCCGTGGTGTCGACAGTGGTGTCCTTCACCGCGACGTACGCGGTCAGGTGGTCGGTCTCCCAGCGCATCTGGAAGCCCACCTTGCCGTTGCCGCCGAAGGTGAAGAGCGGAAGCTTCTGCCACTCGAGGGACGAGGTCGCGGCGTTGTCGAGCGCCACGCTGCCCTCGAAGACGTTACCGGTGCGGATGCGCGGATCGAGCTTGCCGTTGATCGCGCCGTAGAAGGCCGGCTTGGCCTTCAGGCTGTCGTTGAAGAGGAGCGGGGCACCGGACGAGCTGCGCCAGCTGCGGCCGTCGTACAGGCCCCAAACCGTTACGGAGAACAGGTGCGACGAGTGGTTCCGGAAGATCTGGAACAGGTCGCGGTAGAAGTAGCCCTGGTCGATGAGCTTGGCGTTGTCGACCGGGGTTCCCGTCGGGACGTCCAGCTCGCTCACGTCCTGCTTGACCGGAAGATCCTCGAAGCCGGTGAGGGCGTCGTCGATCGACTGGATCGGGGTGGCGAGGCTGAGGTGGAACTGGTTGCCGACGATGTCGACCGGGAGGCCACGGCTGAGCAGGCCCGCGACGACGTCGTGGAGGCGCTGCCGCTTGCCGGACTGCTCGGTGTTGTAGTCGTTGATTGCCAGGCTGATCGGGTGGGTGACGCCTGAGGCCGCGTAGGTCTGGTTGAAGGCCTGGTTTGCGTAGGTGAAGGCGTTGTCGATGTATTCGGGGCCGAGGATGTTGTACCAGGAGCTACGGCGCAGGCCGTCGGACTCGGTCGTGCCGTCGGACACGACTTCGTTGACGACATCGAACCCGACGAGCGGGTTGGTGCTGCTGCCGAACGGCCCGTACATGTCGCTCAACGTCTTGGCGACGTTGAATATGTGGTCGTGCAGGCGGTTCCGCAGGATCGTCTTGTCGGCATCGCTGGAAGTCAGGGCGGTGCCGTCGTCATGCTGGAAGAACCAGTCCGGAGTCTGGTTGTGCCACACCAGGGTGTGCCCCCAGACCCGCATCCCGTTCGCCTGGGCGAAGTCCATCAGGGTCTTGGCGTCCGGGTTGATCCGGAAGTTCTTGCTCGCGTCGTACCACCCCTCGGGCTTCATCGAGTTCTCGGGGGTGATCTGGTTGAAGTGCTTGTCCACCAGCTGCGCGTAGGCGCCGAGGGTCTCGCGGTTGTCGATCGCGACGCCGACCGGGAAGGTGACCGTGCTCTTCAGGGGGGTCAGATCGGGTTCGATGACGGGGCCGGCCTGCGTCTGGATGACGATGTCGTCGACCAGGAAGGACGCGGCCGTGCCGTCCGGATAAGTCGTCTCGAAGTAGATGAACGCAGAGTCGGCCGTCCCCATGAGGTAGTTGACGTTGACCTGCGTCCATGTGTCGCCCGACACGCCGGTGATCTTGGCCACCGTGTCGTACGAGTCGGTGGTGCCGTTCGTGCGCTTCATGCTGAGCCACATCGTGTCCGTGGGCGAGCCGGAGACGAACGTGACCCATGCGGTGACCGTGTAGGTCGTGCCGGCCTTCATAAGACCGGTCACGTCGTGGCCGATGCCGTCGCCCTGGCCGGTGCGGTTGGAAACCAGCGCCGCGTGCGTGGGGCTGTGAGCCTCGGTCGTTGTGAGATCGACAGTGGGCGTGCCCTGGGAGTTGCGGGCAACCCAGCCATCCATGCCGTTCTCGAAGTCGGTGCTGATGACCGTGGCCGCGGGCGGGGGCGCAAGCGGCGCGGTGATCAGTATGTCGTCGATCAGGATCGTGTAGGCGCTGCTGTCGGCGGCGTCAGTGCTGCCGATGTAGATCTGAGCAGCCGTCGGGTCGACGCCGTCGGGGAGGCTGTAGGTGCCGGTGACCGTCTTCCAGCCGGAAGCATCGATCGTGGTGTTGCCGACCCAGTTGTAGTTGGGCTTCACCACGAACCGGACGTCGGTCGTGCCGGCCGCGCCGTCAGGCAGCTTGGCCCGCATCGAGAACGTGTACGTGGTGCCCTGGGCCAGTAGCCCCGTTGGCGACTGGATGCCCTCGTAGTCGTGGGCGCGCAGGATGCTGAGCGCCATGCCGCCCTTGCCGTCGTCGACGTAGCTCAGAGTCGGGCTGCCGCTCTGGGTCCAGGTGCCGGTGGTCGAGTCGTTGAAGTTGACGCTCGATACGACAGAATCCGCGCCCCGTACGACGGGCGGCGCGATCAAGGTGACGGATGCGACCGAACCGAGCACGGCGGCGATCGCAAGGAGGTTCGACCAAATGGAAGCTCTACGTGTCATCCCAGGACTCCCGTGACGGCTTGCCGGAGCGGCCCACATCGAAAGTTTCGGGCCGCTCACCGAAGTTGCGGACAGGATTCACCTTTGGGGGGTGCGCCGTCAAAGCGGGCAGCTGCCCGGTTGACCGCACGTCATGGCGAGTAGGACAATTA
>Ga0187886_1003281_pt1 | contig 12198 bp, 6 predicted proteins | sample June2016WEW_20_1_FD_133001 | JGI IMG/M metagenome (GOLD analysis project Ga0187886, IMG submission 133001) | Peatland microbial communities from SPRUCE experiment site at the Marcell Experimental Forest, Minnesota, USA - June2016WEW_20_150 | ecosystem: Environmental > Terrestrial > Soil >...
CGAATTCTTCGACTTCTCTCGCTTTCGCCATGAACCCCAAGTTGCTTTCAGCCTCAACACGGGAGCCTGTATTGCCAATTTTCTGGCAGGACAATTATTTCTCACTGTTACCTGGTGAAAAACGTACCATCGAAATGCAACTGGATGCCTCTCTGGTAATGGAAGGGAAATTGCTATTCGAACTGGATGGATGGAACCTGCGGTCAACACAGGAACAAGAACTTTCGGTGCCTTAAAGAATTAAAATGCAAAAGTGTGTTATCCAATTATTTACTAAATAATCAATACTATAAACTTATGTGCTTCTGGTGAATTAAACAAAATAGATATATCAGATTGAATATGGATACAAATTATTTTATTTTCAGATTCAAATATCGAATTGCTTTCGTTGTGTTAATTATCTTTGGGAGCTATTCGGTAGTTTGCTCTCAAACCATCAGTTTGGGGAACGTTGCCATGGGAAAAACCGCAACGCAGAGTTCTGTTGCCAACGGCGGTATAGCTTCGAGTGCCGTAGACGGTAACACCGATGGCAGAGCTGTCTGGAATTCGGTCACCGAAACGGCCGGATCGGACAACAATCCCTGGTGGCAGGTCGACCTCGGAAAGACCTATAGCATAAGTCTTGTCGAAATTTGGAACCGTACCGACTGTTGTTCGGATAAAATGAATAATTTCACGGTTTCGATTCTCGACAGCAGCAAACAGGTGGTCTGGACGCGCAAAGTAAACTATTTCCCTAATCCATCTGTTACGCTCGACGGTGCGAACACGAAAGGACAATATATCAAGGTTCAGCTCAACGGACCGGGACCCCTGTATCTGGCCGAAGTCATGGTTTTCTCATGGAAACCTTCATCTTTTATCAATGTCGCATTGAAAAAAGAAGCAGCGGAGAGTTCTATTGGAGATAATGCTCCTGCATCGAGAGCCGTGGACGGGAACTCAGATGGCGACTGGGTCAATGGTTCGGTTTCTCATACCACCCAGGAGGACAATCCCTGGTGGCAGGTCGATCTAGGAAAATCATATGCTATTAACCAGATAAGGATTTGGAACCGGACTGACGGTTGGGATGATCGACTGAACAATTTCACAGTTTCCATCCTCGATTCCAATAAAAGAGAAGTATGGGTTAAAGCCAAAAACGTCGTCCCCAGACCCGCCCTTCTGCTCAATGTGGGACTGATAAGTGGACGATTTGTAAAGGTGCAGATCAACAGTGCCAACGCCATTTTGCAATTGGCTGAAGTCCAGGTCTTCTCCGATACAACTTTTCCCCTACAATCATATTCGAATGTTGCCCTGAAAAAAGACGCTACTCAGAGCATCACTGGTGAAGGAGGTGTCGCGTCGAGGGCTGTGGATGTGAACAGTGACGGTAACTGGTTTGCCTCGCAGAATTCAGTCACTCATACAGGGAATTATTCCGACAATCCCTGGTGGCAAGTTGACTTGGGTAAGTCCTATACTATTAGCGCGATACAAATGTTCAACCGCACCGATTGTTGCATGGACCGGTTGAGCAAGTATACAATCTCTATCCTGGATTCCAACAAGAAGGAGGTCTGGTCGAACTACCAGGCCATGTATCCTACTCCATCCATTCTGTTCAATACAGGAATTAAGCGAGGACGATTCGTAAAGATACAGATCAATGGTTTGGGTATTTTAAGTATAGCCGAAGTACAAGTATTCTCAGTAAGCAAATAAAAGTTTTTTTCAAGCCAAGATAATGATTTTGTTAATAGTATTCTCTCAATGCCGAACATGAACAAGAATATGAGGATTTGTGGATTTTTACTATTTTCGGGTAAGTAATAAAATTGAAGGGAAATAAAAATGAAAAGATTAGGTAAATGTAATAACATCATCTTTGGGGTTATCTCCGTAATGTTTCTTTTTTTCAATTTTGCGACAGGTATGTTGTTCGCGGATGCTGCAAAACCATACAGGATAGAACTCGCGGAGAATTGGAAGCTAGCATCTTCGAAGGATGTGAAGACTGAGGGCGCTGCAATTTCTGTAGCCACCTTCAATGATGAACGTTGGTCCCCGATTCACCGGATGCCGGCAACTGTTCTTGAAATACTTCAGGAAAATGGAGTCTATCCTGATCTATATGTTGGTAAAAATTTACTGGAGAAGGTCCCGCAGGATTTATACAAGCAGGACTGGTGGTATCGCACGACTTTCGATGCACCGGTAAACAACTTCTATACGCTCGAGTTTAAGGGAATCAACTACCGGGCCGAAATCTGGCTTAACGGCGAAAAAATTGCCGACAACAAACAAGTAGCAGGCATGTATGCCGCTCACGAACTCAATGTCACCCGTTGGATTAAGCCGGGTTCGAAGAATGTACTCGCCGTCAGGGTAACTCCCGAGCAACTAATTCAGGATGTTACCGGTGTGGAACTTGCCGATAGTTGGTTCGACTGGCTCAACTGGAAATATGTCGGATATAAGGGCCCAAAGGAGAAAAACCCATGGCAAGGTGTTTCATTTGTTCCCGATCGCAATGCTGGTATTTGGAAACCGGTATATTTACGGGCGACTGCCAGTGTATCGGTCAATAACCCGCTGGTAAATTCAAAATTATCTCTCGCCGATTCTATAGCGCAGCTCACTGTTTTCGCTAATTTACGCAATTTGTCGATGCAGCCGGTGAACGGGATGTTGAAAGGAACAATATCCCGACAAGGGAAGCCTTCGATTTATGTGGAGCAATTGGTAACTCTTTCTCCCGGAGAGAACCGTGAGGTTGAGTTTACATCGGAAAAATATTCTGCCCTGATTGTGTCTCATCCGGACCTCTGGTGGCCATATACCTTGGGAACGCCTGCTCTATACGACCTTCAGTTGGAGTTTGAACAGGACGAAATTATTTCCGACGATACTCATATTCGTTTTGGAATCAGAAGCATAACGCAGCATCGGGACAATGATGAACAATTTCCTGACATAGGCAAGGGCGGCAACTTTTACCTGAAGGTGAACGGCCGTGATTTTCTTGTCCGCGGTGGCGACTATACTCCTGATCTTCTTTATCGCTATGATCCGGAACGCGAAACTGATATCCTTCGCTATGTAAAAGACCTTGGTATCAACTTTCTCCGTTGGGAATCGAAAATATCCAGCGAACACATTATCGAACTCGCCGATGAGCAGGGCATTCCAGTTATGTTCGGTTGGATGTGCTGCAATCAATGGGAGAAATGGGACCAATGGAATGAAGAAGACCATAGTGTGGCTTCACAAAGTCTTCGCTCACAAATCCTGATGCTCCGTCCTCATGCGTCTGCATTTATCTGGTCAAATGCAAGTGATGGATTACCCCCCGAGTCAATTTGCCAGGATTACAACAAGACACTAAACGAATTACACTGGCAAAACGCCGTGGTGAATACCGTCTCTGCTTTTGCCAAAGATGCTAATGGAAACAAGGTATGGGATGGCATTCGCATGGAAGGCCCCTATTGCTGGCGGCCTCCCAGTTACTGGTTCAGTGGAAAATACCCCGCTACCTGCGGCTCAACCGTTGAGCAGGGTGACAACGAGCAAATTCCTACTATGGAGAGCCTCAGGAAATTCATCCCGGAGGACAAGCTTTGGCCAATCAACGACACATGGTTCATGCATGCCGGGGCCTGGGCTTTTAATTCTACACTCGGCAATATTCAACTGGCATTGGAAAAAAGATACGGAGCTTCAACCGGTATAGAGGATTTTGTGCGAAAAGCCCAACTTGCCCATTACGAGAACGCCCGTGCGCAGTTCGAGAGCTTTGCCGCTTGTGGCTGGGCAACTCACAAAATGATGGCATATTGGATGTTGAACAGCCACTGGCCTTCGTTTTACGGCAACCTCATTGATTATTATATGAGTCCGGGCGGTGTATATTTCGGGGCCAAGAAAGGTTTACGTCCGCTTTCAGTGGTTTTCGATTCTTATGCAACCGGCGACAATAGCCAGGCAAGAATCATAGTTTTCAACCAAACACCCGGGGACGTTCATCGATTGCGTGTTCGAATACGTGTATATGACCTCGATGGCAAGGTACGTGACGACCGTTCAGCAAACGGCATATCGGTACCTTTCAATGGCACAAACCAGGTAATGTTATTGCCGAGGTATCCTGAGAGTACACCGGTGTTTTTTATACGCTGTCAGTTATTTGATGAAACCGGGAAACCAGTGGTCGACAACACGTACTGGAAATCGCAAAAAGATGACGATCTTGGGCAAAGAACAAATGATATTTACATGACCCTGAAGCAGGAGAAATGGGCTGATATGACCGCATTAAATACAATGCCTGCAGTGAACGTAGGAATTGAGGCGCAGCAAAAGAAGATTGGTGAGGAAACTCAGGTCACAATTCGTTTGCACAATCCTTCAATGCACATAGCATTTTTCGAAAGGGCCACTATTTCTACTGCCAAAGAAGGAAATGAAATTCTTCCAATCGAATACAATGACAATTATGTTACTGTTTTTCCTGAAGAAACTGTCGAGATTCACGGAATCGTCCGGAAGGGTGCTGAAGCACATTGGGTCAAACTCGAGGGATATAATACACCCACCATTTCAGTGCCTATCAAATAAGAGGAGATACTTACTTTAAAAATCTCAAGACAGCTATGACTCTGATAAAATCAAAAGAAACTGCCTGGTCTCGTAAAATCTGAAAAATTTAAAAAATGAAAAATTCCATCGAAAAATTTCGCACTGGTATACTTGTTGCAAGTTTAACTGTGACTCTGGCAACAGCCACGAGTATTTCTTGTTACGCCCAGAACCCAATAATTCAAACCAAATATACCGCCGATCCGGCTCCTATGGCTTATCATGATACGGTGTTTCTTTATACCAGCCACGACGAGGACGATGCCTTTGGTTTTAAAATGCTGAATTGGATGCTATACACATCCACCGATATGGTCAATTGGACCGAACGTGGAATAGTTGCTGGCGTAAAAGAACCATACAGGACATTCACATGGGCCGATGGCCACAGTGCCTGGGCCCCACAGTGTGTTGCCAGAAATGGGAAATTTTATTTATATTGTCCTACAATATATCAAGGGAAGATGGCAATTGGAGTAGCCGTATCCAACAGCCCGTATGGCCCGTTTACAGATGCTTTGAACAAACCTTTAATCTTTCGTTCAAATCCGGGCGATTACGACCCAACTGTATTTATTGATGATGACGGGCAAGCCTATATGTATTGGGGAGGGAATGGCCCCTGTTATTATGCAAAGTTGAATGAAGACATGATCTCTGATTCTGGCGACATAGAGATTGCATCCATCGACTTTACAGGAACTCCTCCCGAGGCATCTTATACAGAAGGCCCGTGGCTATGGAAAAAGAATAATCATTACTACCTGGCCTGGGCATCCCGCTGTTGTCCCGAAGGCATTGGTTATGCCATGAGCGATAGCCCAACAGGCCCGTGGAAGTGTAAGGGTACTATCATGGATCCAGACGGAAGGTCATCGGGAAACCATCCTGGAATTCTCGACTACAAAGGAAACTCTTACGTGTTCGGGTTTAATTATGCCATTCTGAAACAAACAATGTCAAAACATTATGAAAGACGTTCGATATGTGTTGAAAAAATGACCTATAATGACGATGGCTCTATTCAGAAAGTTCCCTGGTGGTCAGCAAAGGGAGCGCCACAAATTGGAGCTTTAAACCCATATATACAAAACGAAGCTGAAACCATGGCCTTTAGCGAAGGACTTAAGACTGAATTTGCTACTGAATGGGAACGCAACATCCCATGGGATACGGGAAGAAAAATCGCAGCCAGGTTATTTGTAACCGCCATTCAGAACGGTGATTACATTAAGGTGCAAGGCGTTGACTTTTCAAATGGAGCAACTTCGGTTAATGTTAGTGTAGCTTCTTTGTACGGTGGTAAGATTGAAATTCATACCGACAAAATTGATGGACCTAAATTGGGAACAATTAGTGTAAATACTTCAGGCGAAGGAGACATATGGAAAACGGTATCTGCCCCGGTAAATAATATAAAAGGGGTTCACGATTTGTTTTTCGTGTTCAGGGGAGAAAAAGATTTGTTTAATTTTGATTGGTGGATGTTTAAAAAGTAACCAGGAGAATTTAGAATTTGAACAATTAAACTAAATAATTATGGACAAACAACAAAAAGGCAGACAGCATAAATTTCTGTATTTCAAATATATGCTTCCCATACCGGTATTCCAATTGTTTTCATTTTTTTTATTGAATGCATTCATATCACTCAACGCTACTGATAAGCATACATATGAGGCAGAATCTGCCAAACGCATTGGAGAAGCATTAAAACTGGCTGATAAAGATGCATCAGGAGGTTATCTGGTTAGTTTAACGAAACCCAACGATGGGATAAGGTTCTCGGGTCTACCGGCTTCCGGTAAACTTGCTATTCGCTATTCATCATCGGGAGTGGGACTGATAAGTGTTACTGTAAACAATCAACCTGTGCAAAGATTGAATGTTCATTCATCTGGAAATCTTACAGGTTCCTTCCTTAGTGCCATAACTGAAGTTGCTATCCCTGCTAAAGCTATAGTAACCATTAGTCTGGTTACCAGCGATATCACTGTGAATATTGATAAGATAATTGTCGGCGACGGTGACCTGGGACTACCTCCGGATATCTGGAACCTTCCACCGTTGACTGTGACTGCCGGGCACTATCCTGCCGACTGGAATGGTTTGAGCCGGCTTTACACTGTACCTGATTGGTGGCGCGAAGCCAAATTTGGAGCCTGGGCACATTGGGATCCGCAATCCATGCCAGAACAGGGTGACTGGTATGCACGGGGAATGTATATGCAGGGCAACAGGCAATACGAATATCATCTAAAGAACTTTGGTCATCCATCTGAATATGGCTATAAGGACATCTGCCACAATTGGGTAATCGATCGATGGAACCCTGAGGAGTTAATGGATTTGTTTGTCGAAATGGGTGCCCGTTACTTTATAGCTATGGGTGTTCACCATGATAACTTCGATTGCTGGAATTCTGCTTACCAGCCCTGGAATTCTGTTAATGTTGGTCCCAGACAGGACATTGTCGGCACATGGGAAAAGGTTGCACGTCAGCGCGGTCTGCGGTTCGGAATCGGCTTTCACAACTCTCCGCCTCGAACCTGGGGTCAGTTCATGCCCGTACGGTACACAAGTGACAAGACCGGTCCGATGAAGGGCGTGCCTTACGATGCACTACAAACTATTTGGGACGGAAAAGGAAAATGGTGGGAAGGATTGGACCCAGTGGACCTTTACGGACCGGTTCACGACAAAAAGGATCCGCTGAATTCGCCCTTTGCTAACCAGTTCATGTGGAGGGTGGATGACGCCATCATCAAATATCACCCCGATGTCATTTACTTCGATGAGGCTGCAGGTGATACCTTGATGGATTTGGGTGTGAAAATGGGGCTGGGTTTTCTGGCTCCACCGCTAGTCGCGAACTACTATAACAAGTCCCTGAAGGGGAACCAGGGTAAGATGGATGTGGTAATTAACCTCAAGTGCGTTGGAGGGCGTTACAACAGCTTCAAAAAGACTCCCGAACTGATTCCAATCGTTGAACGCGCCCTGGTCAAGAGTACTGAGGGCATCATAGAATCTGAAATCATGGCTTATCCGTTTCAGACGGAAACGACTATTGCCGACTGGCACTACCAAACCGGGCAGAAATATATGGACGCAAATAAGGTTGTTGGCCTTCTGATGCAGAATGTATCACGCAACGGCACTATGTTGCTCAACATCACCCAGCATGGTCGAGGAGATCTTGATCCTGAAGTGATCCGCTTGTGTAAAGATATCGGCGCCTGGTTGAAAATAAACGGTGAAGCTGTCTATGGTTCCCGTCCTTTTGAAGTCTATGGTGAAAATGCAGTTTACTACACACGCAACAACGGCAATGTTTATGCCGCACTTCTCGATTGGCAGGGCGGCCCAATCACACTCAAGGCTCTGCACACTGATGGTGCAACTCTTGGTAAAGTATCCAAAGTCGAATTGCTCGGCTCTGATATACCATTGACTTTTGTTCAGAACGATCAGGGACTGACAATAACGCCCGGTGATTCGGTGCAGCCGATGAAGGGGATTGCTGATCTGCAGCTGGCTTCGAGGTGTCGTGTTCTGCGTGTCACCCATGACAAGGGCTGGATTAATGACGATGACCCGGGAACGATGGCGCCAGGATGGCTTCGCCATTGCAATCTGGGGACAGGAGACTTCAACAACGATCTGACAACCAGCAATACACCTGGTGATATCTGGAGTGGTTCATTTACCGGTACCAACGTCTCAGTTATCGCACCGAAAGAAAGAGGAGCCGGAATGATCGAGGTTCAGATAGACGGACAAACCATGGCAAAGGCGGATCTGTCCACCAAGGACACTCGTCAGCCTCAACAGATGGTTTGTAAGGTGACTGATCTGACTCCGGGCAAACATGTCATTAATATCGTAAATAGTGGACCCGGACCAGTGGCTGTTGATGCAATTGTCGTCCGCTAAGTGATTTTTGAATTACAAATAGAATCAGATCTTGGAGCAAAATCCATTTTAAGTAAATTGATAATTTATACTGAATAACATAGAGAAAAGTATTTTACATAATTTAATCCATTCTTATGAGAAAGATAGCTGTTTTATTTGCACTGTTTGCAATGTTATCCACCGGATCGGGCTTTGCCCAGCAGCCTTCGACTGTCAAAGTTGATGGTGGATTATTACAGGGAACATTTGAAGACGGCCTTACGGTTTACAGAGGTATCCCGTTCGCTGCACCACCTGTTGGTGACCTGCGATGGCGTGCCCCTCAACCTGCCGCCAAATGGGAGGGAGTGAAGCAGGCAACGAAGTTTGCCCCCGGCCCGATTCAGGGAGGAAATCCTCCCTCGGGGAAAAGCGAAGACTGCCTGTACCTTAACATCTGGACTCCGGCGAAATCCGCCGGTGACCGCATCCCCGTGCTCGTTTGGATCTATGGCGGAGGATTTGGTGCAGGAGCCACATCAGAAAAGAATTACAGCGGAGAGAATCTGGCTAAAAAGGGTGTTGTACTGGTCAGCATCGCCTATCGCGTGGGACAACTGGGATTTTTAGCGCACCCTGAGTTAAGCAAGGAGAGCCCGAACCATGTTTCGGGAAATTGGGGTCTTATGGATATGATCTCAGGTCTGCAATGGGTGAAGAAGAATATTGCTGCATTCGGAGGCGACCCCACTAAAGTGACTATTTTCGGCGAATCGGCCGGAGGAATTGCTGTTAGCATACTCTGTGCTTCACCACTGGCTAAGGGACTGTTCCAGGGAGCCATTTCACAAAGCGGTGGCTCGTTCGGCCCTCCGCGACCTACCACCTTCCCGGGCGAGAATTTGAAACGGCTTGCCAATGCTGAGCTTGATGGGCAAGCTTACCTCAAAAGCGCTGGCGTTTCGACTATATCGGAACTACGGAAGATTGACGCAGATAAACTCCCGGCAGGACGTGGACTTGGTATGTCATGGCCTATTATCGATGGATGGGTGATTCCCGATGATCAATACAAGCTTTACGAAGCAGGTCGTTTCAACGATACTCCTATTCTTGTAGGCTACAACTCTGACGAGGGTGCAAGCTTTTCACCACCAAAAACTCCTGAAGATTACATTACAGGCGTTAAGACTCGTTATGGTAAGTTTGCCGATGACCTTATCAAAGCCTATCCTGTTGGTTCAGGCACAGTTCCTAAAACCGCCCGTGATCTTGCCCGTGATGCTGCATTCGGATGGCATACATGGATATGGGCCCGGCTTCAGGCAAAGGTGGGAAAATCAAAAGCATTCTATTACTATTTCGATCAACACCCCGACTATCCGGAAGGTTCGCCACGAGCCGGATTTGGTTCACCTCACGGTCAGGATGTGAATTATGTCTTCAAGCATCTCGATGCCTCGAATCCTCAAACTACGAAGACAGACCTTGAGATATCGGAAGCCATGGCCACTTATTGGACCAATTTCGCCAAGCGTGGCGATCCCAGCGGTGAAGGAGTCCCGGAATGGCCGGCCTTCAGCGATGCCAACCCAGTGGTGATGTACTTCAGCCAGACTCCGCACACGGGACCGGTGCCCAGCGCCGAATCACTTAAAAGCCTCGAAGCCTATTTCGCGTGGAGGAGGACACCCGAAGGAGAGGCGTGGGTGAAATAATGAATATTCCTGAATGTGAGTATTGAATCAATGAGTAATATAAAATAAACCATGATGAATTATGAAAAAAAATCTTAATGTTTCTCTAGTTATCTTTTTTATTGTGATGCTGGCGGTATGCAATTCAAAACAAACAACCACTGCTCAAACCGCTGTAAAAAAACAGCTTGTCCCAACAGTAACAATTCCAGCTCCTCCAGGATCTAAAGGTTTTGGAATGCCACAGGCACCTAAGCCCGGCACAACAACAACTACTCCGGCTCCAATGAGACGAGGAGGGAGTGCGAGTGTGACCGAACCACGAGAAGTCAGAACCATGCCTATTGATTCGATGAGCATGAGTGATCCATACATCCTGGCTGACGATGCTACCAAAACCTATTACCTGACTGGTAGTGGCGGCGGTATTTACAAGAGCAAAGATTTAAAAAACTGGACAGGACCTTACGGCGCTTATGATACCAGAGGAACCTGGATGGAAGGTATTAACTTTGTAGCTGCTGCTGAAATCCATAAAGTAAATGGTAAATACTATTATGCAGCTTCTTTCGGCGACAGAAAAGAATTGGTTGATGTTGTACCCCGCAGATACAATATTTACCGTCATCAAACCATGATTTTAACATCCGATAAAGCTGAAGGTCCTTTTAAACTCGCTAATCCTGATCCAAACTACGACTACCTTCCCCATAACTGGGACATTATTGACGGGACAATCTGGTATGAAAACGGTACTCCATATTTCGTTTTTGTTAACGAATGGATGCAAACTATTGATGGCACCATGGAATATGTAAAACTTTCACCAGATTTGAGCAAAACCATTACAGAACCTATATTGTTTTTCCATGCCAGTGAAGCTCCATGGGCACTCGAAATGGTTGGAAACGGAGAAATGACTTTTGGTTTGAAACTTAATGGTTGGGTAACCGACGGACCTGAACTTTTCAGAACCAAAACCGGGAAATTGGGCATGTTGTGGTCAAGCTGGGGAGTAGGACGGTACAACCAGGGTGTTTGCTATTCAGAATCAGGAACTATTGACGGACCATGGATTCAGCAGGAAAAACCATTTGTAGGGGACAATTCCGGACACGGAATGCTGTTTACCTCTTTTGAAGGCAAACGACTGCTCGTTATCCACCATGTCGATGGTGACGGACCCCGTAAACCACGATTCTACGAAATCGACGATTCAGGCGATAAACTGGTACTTGGACCGAGATACAATCCGTAATCAATAAGGATTTTATGTAAACCATTTTTTTAATCTTAATAAATTTCAAATTATGAAAAAAGTTATTTCTATTTTAGCCGCAATTTTGATTTGTGGTATTACATCAGCTCAATTTGCCGGCGTCCAGCGCGGTCAGCAGGAAGAACCGCTTCCTGAAGGTTTTAAACCTGCTTCAACCAATACTTTTTTATCACAATACCCTGCCGTTAATGCTCAAACACGTCAGGCCATGTTTAAGGTTGTAGCTCCTAAGGCAATGTCTGTCAAAGTGCAATTGGGTAAAGTCTACGACATGAAAAAAGATGAAAAAGGTGTTTGGTGGTGCACTTCCGATCCATTGGTAGTTGGTTTTCACTACTATACCATCCTGATTGACAGCGTTGCTGTTATGGACAGGGGGAGTGAGGCCTATTTCGGCAGTAACTGGGAATCTTCAGGAATTGAAATCCCCGAAGGTCCGGAGGGGGATTATTACAGGTTTAATAAAAACATACCTCACGGACAGATTCGTTCTGTTCAATATTGGTCCGACATTAATGGGCTGGAACGTCATGTCAACGTTTATGTTCCTGCTGAATATGAAAAGAATCCCAATAAAAAATATCCGGTTCTCTATCTTGTACACGGTTGGGGAGAAGACGAAAACGGATGGTCAATTCAAGGACATATGGCAAATATTATGGATGGATTGATTGAATCCGGAAAAGCTGTTCC
>Ga0187886_1003282_pt1 | contig 12197 bp, 13 predicted proteins | sample June2016WEW_20_1_FD_133001 | JGI IMG/M metagenome (GOLD analysis project Ga0187886, IMG submission 133001) | Peatland microbial communities from SPRUCE experiment site at the Marcell Experimental Forest, Minnesota, USA - June2016WEW_20_150 | ecosystem: Environmental > Terrestrial > Soil >...
AATCATCGAGTTTATCATGGCAAGGTTATGGGTGAGCGGGGAGTCTTTCATGACATACCTCTGGTTATCGACGAGGAAGATGGCATCGGCAACCAGATAGCTGGATTTCAGGCAGGTAGCCACATTATAGACAGTCCTGTCCTCGGTTAATACTTCATGGTCAAAGGGGAGGACGATAAGGTTGTACACCGGTTTATCGACATAGCGTTCCTTTATCTGCTGTGTCATCACAGATATCGCTCCGGAGCCGGTACCGCCGCCGGCACTGGCAATGAGCAAGAAAGCATCTGTTTCCGCGAAGTGTTCGGTATTTCTTATCGTTTCGATAACCTTATCGGCGTCTTCCCGGGCTATCTCGGCACCAAGCTCGTTGATTTTACCGACGCCGTGGCCCTGAGTTTTTTTATTGCCAATGAGAATGCGATGTTCGAAGTCCGACTTAATGGTGTGCAGTCCGCTCATGTCAGCGACGTCCGTATTGACGGCGTAGGCGCCGGTAATAATATTGAGTTGGCGTAAACCATGGGCTCTTCTATTAAGTCGGGCAAACTCGTCGGCAACTCTGCCGCCGCATTGTCCGAAACCGATGGCAATTAACTTCATTACTCACCTTTCAGCAAGTTTGATGTTCCATTTTACGAAGTTCCGCTACATAATGTCAATCGGTATTAATGTAGATTCAAGCACAGGTATCGCCGTAACCGGAAAATAAATCCACGCAGACTGGTCTTTTTTAATTACATTCCCTTCGAGGCGATATAAACCGCCAGGTCGCCGAGGCGGCAGCTATAGCCCCACTCGTTATCATACCAGGCCAGTATCTTGACCATATTGCCGCCGATGACCATGGTGCCCGGCCCATCGATGATGGAGCTATGGGAGTTGCCCTTGAAGTCCATGCTGACCAGCTCTTCTTCGCAGAAGTCCAGGATGCCCTTCATAGGCCCCGCCGCGGCGGCTTTCAAAGCCTGGTTGACCTGCTCCACGGTGACCTCTTTTTCCAGGTCGCAGACGAAGTCGATGACCGAGACGGTCGGCGTCGGCACGCGCAGGGAGTAACCGTGGATTTTACCTTCCAGCCCCGGGACCAGGCGGCCTACCAGTTTCGCGGCGCCGGTGGTGGTGGGTATCATGTTCAGGCCGGCGGCGCGCGCCCGCCGGATATCTTTATGGACCGTATCCATGATACGCTGGTCGTTGGTGTAGGAGTGGACAGTGGTCATCAGCCCCTTGGTTATTCCGAAAGCATCGTGCAGGACTTTGACCGGTGGGGCGATGCCGTTGGTAGTGCAGGAGGCATTGGAGATAACGTTATGTTTTTTGGGGTCGTAAGTGCCTTCATTCACACCGAGCACAATTGTGGCATCCTCGTTATTGGCGGGCGCCGAGATGATTACTTTTTTGGCGCCGCCCTTGCGGTGAGCGGCGGCCCTGGTGGCATCTGTGAACAGGCCGGTGGATTCGATGACGATATCCACGCCGTAGTTTTTCCAGGCGATGGCGCCGGGGTCACGTTCCGAGATTACCTGTATCTCCTGCCCATCCACGACGATAGTTTTTTCTTTAGAGGAAACTTCACCGGGGTAGCGGCCGTAGACGCTATCCCATTTCAGCAGGTGGGCGTTGGTCTTGGTATCCGTGAGGTCATTAAGGGCGACCACCTCCAGCTTGTCCTTGTGGTACTGGTTGATAGTCCTCAAGGTCAGTCTACCGATGCGCCCGAAGCCATTGATGCCTATTCTGGTCTTCATTTTCGCCTCCTATTTAAAATATCTTTAGTAACTGTATTTCATAACAGGTATTCCGACAATCTCATCAATTTTTCAGGGGGTTTTTTAAAGAACCTATCCCCTTCAGGGAGAACCCTTCTGGGTGAACCCCTGTGTCCCCCTTCCCTGGGCTATTTATGAAGGGAAGGGGGAATATTTATCGAAGGGGCTGATGCCCCTTCGAGCTTCTCCCGTCTTATATTTTTAGGAAGATTCCGACGCCTCTGTATCATGTCCAGGAAGGCCTCGATACGGGTCTTGACATGGCTGTTCAGGAAAAAGTCGGCGTTGCCTTCCAGCGTCAGCACGGGCAGGCCGATGGCATCCCGGATGACGATATCGCCGATGCCGCGGTGGCAGAACGCCTGCACATAGTGGATAACGCCGTCGATATGCCGCCTCTGAAGCTCGGTTTTTATGTCCTTGAGGCGCTCATGGATGGAGTACGGGTAAGTATAGAAGGAATACTGCTCGGCCAGGGACTTTCCCCCTTCGGGCATGGCGAACTGGCGCTGGACTTCATTGAAGACGACCCTGGCGCCCTGTTTTTCGATGTAATGGTAAAGCTCTCTGGCATACACCGGGGGCACGCCGATATACGCCAGCCTGAGTTCTCTATCGGGGTAGGGCTGGCGCCCGGAGCAGGTATCCAATAAGTCCTGCAATTCCCGGCCATATTTATGAAAATCACCGTTAAAGTCGGAGGCGGAAACGAGCCAGAGGTGGTTCTCCCAGCCGCTGACGGTATTTTGCTTCCAGGTAAGCTCGTCCAGTTTCAGGACGAGTTCACGCGCCGGCTGGAGCTCTTTCCGGACACTGACGGCGGCTTCCAGCGTGGTACCCAGCGCGGCCGCCAGAGCCTCAAGGGCGTGCTGCATGAGACGGGGGTCGGGCTGGTCAGGGTAGGCAAAGGCCATGGCGTTCAGTCCCTTGAGTTTCAGGACTTCCCTGAGCATGATGGTATTGGAGCAGTCGCCGCTGGTAACGCAGAGGACGTCCCCGATGCCGGAGTCCAGGCAAACGCCGTAGATACCCTTTATCCACGAGCAGCAGTTAAGAGGAAAGCCGACCCTTTCGGCGATAGTGATAAGGCGTCCGGGGTCGGGGTCGCTAACGAGGACATTGTTCAGGTCGACCGGCTGATAGCCGGCGGCTATCAGAACCTCCACGGGGACAGTGGTGGTGATACCGATTTTCTTCATCTGGAATTAATTATATCAGGTTTGTCCATAGTAGATAATGCTGCCCTTGGGCAGCTTGTTAATACGGCTCTCGGCGGCCATCATCTCGAGGTGGGCGAGAGTTTCAAAAATAGCCATCCTTTTGTGGAAAGGGGGCAGGTCCTGCCACCGGCTGCTATCGCCCCAGCTTATCTCCCGGGCTATCCGGTAGGCTGTTTTGGGTTTAAAGGCTATCGCCTCCAGAATCTCCTGGTTTCGGTGCGCATGGTGCCGAATTATCTCATCGATGCGCGGCCTGAGCCGGGTGAAGGGCTTGTCGTGGCCGGGTAACGTAAGTTCGACGTCAAGTTGCCTCACTTCTTGAAGCGACTTTAGATACCTGCCGAGGGGGTTTTCGATGGACTGCGGGTGCACACCGATATTGGGTGTGATTTTCGGAAGGATATGGTCGCCCGAGAGCAGGATTTTTTTCTCGGGTTCATAAAGGCAGATGTGCCCGGATGAGTGTCCCGGCGTCCATACCACCCGGAAGGTAAACATCCCGGTCGTGATAGTTTCGCCGTCGTGGAAGGTTTTATCCGGGAGGGTGGGGACGGCATATTGTTCCAGTCCCACGGTGGCATCTCTTAATGCGACCATCTCGTCATGGGGCACGCCGTTGGCGATAAGCATGCGGTCGGTCTGGTGCAGCAGTTCCTCCATGGAAACATACCGTGGTCCGATGAACTCTTTTTCGATATGGTGCATGGCTATGGTAGCCCCGGAGAGTTTCTTTATGCGACCGGCCATGCCGTAATGGTCAGGGTGAACATGAGTGACCACAATTTGTGAGATGTCTTTAAAATCAGCACCGATTTCCGCCAGGTCTTTTTTCAGAGCGTTAAACGACTCATCGGTGTTCCAGCCGGAGTCAACGAGGAGATACCCATTATTCCCCTGGATGAGATAGACATTGATATAAGCCAGGCTCGACCCCTCCGTGGGCATCGGGAGTTTGAACCAGTGGATACCGGGTGTAACCTCAGTCATTTCTTCTCTTTTCTTTACTAAACTTCACTTTACTTTTCTGGAGTTCCTGTAGCGGTAGTAGAATCTTTCTTTTCTCTTAATTTATTTCTAAGAATTGCCGTTAGATATTTCGCAGCTGCTTTAGTATGATAATCACCTTTGGAGTCTCTTGATGTTATGTCTACAGCTATGTCTATAAGTTCAAAGATGTCTATATAACTCATAGTCTTAAGGCATTGACGAATAATTGAATGCGGGAATTCTCTAATGGCATAACCCCATTCATTGTCATGGAATTGGTCAGCAAAATGGTTTTTTAATTCTTCTATTTCTTCATTCTCTCTGTCTCTTATTTTTTTCTTTAGATAGTTATATTCGGCAAGTTGAAATTCTCTTTCCGCTAATAAAATAGTTTCGTCGTGAATGTCTCTATCTTTTAAAATAGAATCAAGCAAAGAGACTCCTTTGCCTCTGTTACATTCAAAACATGAAGTAGTCAGATTATCTAGTTCATCGGTACCACCTTTTGATAACGGAATTACATGTTCTAATTCTAAAATCACCTCTGGCGTCTTCCGTCCGCAATATTGGCAGGTAAAATTATCTTTTTTGAAGACTTCGAATCTTAATTTTAAAGTAACAGTCATTTCTAATCCAATAGATAAGTATAGTTTAGTGTAGTTTAAGATTATAGAAGGCTTTCATCCCGGCATAGCTGGCGCTGTCTTTAAGCTCGTCTTCAATGCGGAGGAGGCGGTTGTACTTGGCGGTGCGTTCGGAGCGGCAGGGCGCGCCGGTCTTTATCTGGCCGGTGTTCAGCCCCACGGAAAGGTCGGCAATGGTGGTATCCTCGGTCTCGCCGGAGCGGTGGCTCACGATAGCGGTCCAGCCGGCCTGCTGGGCCATCCTGATAGCGTCGATGGTCTCCGTCAGCGTGCCTATCTGGTTGAGCTTGATAAGGATGGAGTTGGAGGCCTGGCTGCTAATGCCCCGTTTAAGCCGGCTGACATTGGTGACATATAGGTCGTCGCCGACGAGCTGGATTTTGCCGCCCAGCTTTTTTGTGAGGAGCTGCCAGCCTTCCCAATCATCCTCGGCCATGCCGTCTTCGATGCTGATAATAGGGTATTCGGCAACCCACTTGACATAAAAATTGACCATCTCGGCCGGAGTTAAGGTTTTTCCTTCCCTGGCCAGCACGTATTTGCCGTCCTCATAAAATTCGCTGGAAGCCGGGTCCAGGGCGATATAGCAGTCCTTGCCGGGTTTGTAACCTGCCGTTTCGATAGCGTCCAGGATAGCTTCAACCGCTTCTTTATTCGAGGGGAGGGAGGGGGCAAAGCCGCCCTCGTCGCCGACATTGGTATTCAGCCCTTTATCCTTGAGGACTTTTTTCAGGGCATGATAGACTTCGGTGCCCATTTGTATCGCTTTAGTGAAGCTGCCGGCCCCCGCCGACATGACCATGAACTCCTGTAAATCCGTCGAGTTAGCGGCGTGCTTGCCGCCGTTCAGGATATTCATCATCGGCACCGGCAGGGTGTAGGTGCTGACGCCGCCCAGGTAGCGGTATAAAGGCATATCCAGCAGATTGGCCGCGGCGTGGGCTACCGCCAGTGAAGTCCCCAGGATGGCATTGGCGCCCAGCTTCGATTTATCAGGGGTGCCATCGAGCTCTATCAGGGTACGGTCGATTTCCGACTGGTCGGCGGCGGTCATGCCGATGATGGTACCGGCGATAATTTCGTTGACATTGGCGACAGCCTTGAGGACGCCCTTGCCGTTGAAACGGGACTTATCGCCATCGCGGAGCTCTAAAGCTTCGTACTTGCCGGTGCTGGCCCCGGATGGCACAGCCGCCCGGCCTATTGTACCGTCGTAAAGCTCGACCTCGACCTCGAGGGTGGGATTACCGCGGGAATCAAGGATTTCCCTGGCTTTGACGTTTTCAATTGTAGACATTTCTCCCTCCATTCCCCCAAATTACGGCTGGTTTTTTATCAGCGCCATGGCCTTGTTTACGGCATCCCTGGGATTTTTAGCGCGAATAATGTTATTGTCCGCCCGGCCATCAATAGAGAGCGACCAGGTATTAAGGCCGATAACGGGGATGCCGCTCTGGAGGGCGTGGCCGATTTCTGTCAGCGTGCCGTAACTGCCGTCAACGGCGATAACTGCCTGGGCGGACTTGACCACCGCCACATTCCTGGCATAGCCGATGCCGGTAACGATGGGTATCTCAACATGGGGGTTAGCGGTCTGGCGAGTATCCCCCGGCAAGATACCGATTGTCAGTCCGCCCTCGCTATTGGCACCCCGGCAGGCGGCTTCCATGACACCCCCCAGCCCCCCGCAGACCAGAACGGCACCCTGGCGGGCAATTTCGCGGCCGACCTCTTCAGCCAGCTCAGATATCTGTGGGGAGACCTCACTGCCGCCGATGACGGCTATGAAAATGCGTTCATTTTTCACGGTGGAATTCCTTCACTTGACATTTCGATTATATCACCTGAGTACAAATAACAGCAAAGACAGACACTCTGGTCGATTATTTCAAGAAATAGCCCCAGGCCAGCCAGATAAGCTCGATAATCACTACGATTGTAGAAATTTTAAAGGTGTGGCGAGTCAGCCAGACGGGCAGGAAAATATCCGTAACCGCGCCGTTGGCAGCTCCATATTTCTCAGCGAGGGTAGTGAGAGGGCACCGCCAGCGGTTGAGGAGCAGGGCCAGGCCTTCAATAAACATAGCAACCAGGGCAAGAAACAGCGTCCAGTCATACCTCCGGGTGATGGCACAATAGAGTATATAAAGCAAGCAGGCTACCATGAATAGGAAAATAAAGGAATGGAATAACTTGATGGCAAATACCTTTTTACTGTGCATATAGGCTAGTTGTATTTGTTCATGGCGGCGGTCAGTCCTTCGGCAAGCAGGCAGATTATAGCCTCACTGACTTGAGGTATTACCATATCGATAATCTTTTTCTCTTCAGGGGTGAAGTCGGCCAGGACATAAGCAATAACGGCATCTTCTTTGGCAGCGTCTTCACCGTTTTCCGGGCGCCCGATGCCGACCCTGACGCGGTAGAAATCCTGTGTGCCGATGCGCGCGATAATGGAGTCGATTCCTTTGTGTCCGCCGGAGCTCCCGCCGAGCCGTAGGCGGATTTTACCCGGCGGCAGGTCGAGGTCGTCATGGATAACGATGAGGTCGGCAGGGGTAAGATTGAGCTTTCTCAGGAGGGCGCTGACAGATTCCCCGCTGGCGTTCATATAGGTCTGGGGTCGGGCCAGCACAACCCGGTTGCCGGCGATATTGCCGATGCCAGTGCGGGCCTGCCCCTGCTTCTTGTCGAAACGGATATCCCGCATCCTGGCCAGGTGGCTGACGCATATAAAACCGACATTATGGCGGTTGCGGGAATATAAAAAACCCGGATTACCCAGTCCGACGATTAGCTTCATATTATGGCTGTCCTATCAGCTTTGAAAACTCCTTTTCATCGATGGTCTTTATGCCCATTTCCTGAGCGCGGGCCAGCTTGGAACCGGGGTCGGCGCCCACCACGACGTAGTCGGTCTGGCGGGTAACGTTGTCCTTGGCGGCGCCACCGAGCTCTTTAATTCTGGCTTCAGCCTCCGGCCGGGAGAAGGCTTCCAGCCGACCGGTAATCACGAACTCCTTGCCGGATAAGGGCAGGTCTTTCGGGACGGCGGCTGTTTCTTCCATCTTAACGCCGGCTTCCTTCAGTCTGCGGATGATGTCGAGGTTCTCTTTCTGACGGAAGAAGGCGGTAACGCTATCGGTAATCTTGGGTCCGATGGCGCTGATTTTCATGAGGTCGTCCCGGGAAGCCCCGACCAGTTTATCGATACTGGAAAAGTTACCGGCCAGAACCCCCGCCATTTCCTCCCCGATATGCCGGATACCGAGGGCATAAATAAGCCTGGCAAGCGGTCGGTCTTTACTCCTATTAATGGAGTTGATGATATTGGTGGCGCTTTTTTCTCCCATTTTCTCCAGCTTGAGGAGTTCCTCTCTCTTTTCCTTAAGGGCATAAATGTCCGCGGCGTCTTTGACCAGTCCTTTGTTAAAGAGAGTGGCGCTGATATTTTCTCCGATGCCACGGATATCCATGGCGCCTCTCGAGGCGAAGTGCTCGATACGCTGCTGGGCCTGGGCGGGACAGGCGGCATTGGAGCAGTAATACATGACCTCGCCCTCAGGCTTGACGACCTCGCCGCCGCATACGGGGCAGGCAGGACGCCCCTTTTCTTTATTGAAAATTTTATCCCGGAGGCTGAACTCCTTTTCCCGGCCGGTACGCTTGCCGGTAATCGGCCCGAGGACTTCCGGGATAACCTCGCCGGCACGCTGGATGATGACCGTATCGCCTTCGCGAATGTCCTTGCGCCTGATGTCGTCCTCGTTGTGGAGGGCGGCGCTTTTGATGGTGACGCCGCCCACCGTTACCGGCTCCAGGACGGCGTAAGGGTTGAGGGTGCCCGTCCGGCCGACACTGATTTCAATGCTTTTTAATAGGGTGGTGCCCTGGACGGCCGGGAATTTATAGGCTACGGCCCACCGCGGTTCATGGCCGATATCGCCTAGCTCTTCATGCAGGTTGAGTTGGTTTATCTTGACCACGATGCCGTCCGCTTCATAGGCGAGGCCTTCCCTTTGCTCTACCCAGGTGCGGTAATATTCTTCAATTTCTCCAATGGCCTTTAACCGGCGGTTATGGGGATTTATCTTAAAGCCCAGCGACTTCAGGTATGCCATGGTCTCCCAGTGGGTCGGCGGGACGGCCTTGCCCTCGGCATATCCCAGCATGTAGATAAAAATATCCAGCGGGCGTTTGGCGGTGATACGGGAGTCGAGCTGGCGCACCGAGCCGGCGGCGGCATTCCTCGGATTGGCGAAGAGGGACAGGCCTTCAGCCGCCCGCTCCAGGTTTAATTTGTGAAAGCCGGTCCTGGGGAGGTAGACTTCCCCTCGCACCTCAAAGCGGGGCGGGGCGTTTTTAGAAACCGAAAGCGGTATGCTTCCTATCGTCCGCAGATTTTGCGTGATATTTTCCCCCCGGAAGCCGTCACCCCGGGTGGCGCCGGTGGTCAACTGACCATCGACATAGGTAAGAGCTACGGCCAGCCCGTCAATCTTGTGCTCGCAAACGAAATCGAAGGGTGCGTTGCCGACAAGTCGGACCGTCCGGGTGTACCAGACCATCAAGTCATCATCGGAGAAGGCGTTGGCCAGGGAAAGCAAAGGCCGGGGATGTTCCACCACGCCGAAGGCTTCTAAAGGGGCGGCGCCGACGCGCTGGGTGGGGGAGTCCGGGGTGAGGAACCGGGGGTGCTTTTCTTCAAGGCTTTTCAACTCCCGCATCAGACTATCGTATTCGGCATCGCTGATTTCCGGGCTGTCCAGGACATAATACAGGTAGTTGTGGCGGTTGATTACCGCCTTCAGCTTTTCGATTTTCGTCTTTACTTCACCAGGACTGGGCACATATCACCTTTGTCTTCCTTTAATTATCTAAAGTATAGCACAGGGTGGGGACGGGCAAAAGATGATGCAAACGGCTGGTGACGGATACAGGAATTTTACGGAATATTCATTTTTTTATCGTGCATATTTATCAAATGTTTTTCAAACGCCAGGTATGCTGAATATACGAAAAACATCCGTCTCGGGGAATAAACGGGCTTATTGAAAGAAATAACAATGACAATCAATCAATTTATCTTAGGACCTCTCGGGAACTCTACAGTTAAGAGCAATATCTGGAAATCTCATGACGTTATATTAAAAGTTGTTTACCTGTCGTTACAGTTGCTCGACCTGGGATTAACGATTATGGCCGCACGTCTCGGTTTTCCGGAGCTCAATCCGTTCATGAGGGCTTCACTGAGTTCCCCTTACCAGCTGGCAATAATAAAGCTCGGTATTCCGCTCCTTATCGGCTGGCTTGTACCCGGGAAGTTACTGATACCGGCTATCGTGCTTTTAGTCGGGGTCCTCGGATGGAACATAAAAGAGCTGCTGCTTTTGGTGTTTTAAAGTTACCAGCCCTTTTCATGCCTCACGTCTCAGTTCAAACACAACCGGGTTATCCGGGTCGGGGCAAATTACGCGAGCTTTATCCGGGCCGCTTTCCCAGGGGAAAGACCCGCCGAACTGCAGTGGCTCGGCGAAGGGAAACAGCGTGTAGAATGCCCAGGAGCACATGCCCGGAGGCGTCGTCTGGCCGATAATGAACTCGTCCCCGACCTTATGACCGGCTTCGCATTTCCCTTTTTGCGATATTATCTTAGCGATAATTTTCGTCATGCTATAAACTCTCCACAGGTTGTCTGGGTTTCATTTCCATCTTCAGGATTTCCAGAAAATGGTGGTCGCCTCTAATGACCTTTTCGCTCTCCGTGATTTCCAGCCGTTTCTGGAACAGGGGGCCGTCGATGACCAGCGTATGGTATTCCCCAGCTTCCCCGCAGGGCGTGATGCCTTTATCAAGTCCTGCCAGGTAGGCCAGGAATTTTCTATCGATAATCCGCCCCAACACTTCCTCCTCCAAAATATCGGTCTTGACGGCAACGACTACCGCCTGAAAACCGGCATCGATAAATTCTTCCATGAGTTTCTGCTGGCTCTCCTGCCACAACGGTAGATGGGGAGTAATACCGGCTTCGGCGCAAACCTTTTCAATCCACTCCCGGTGTGGAGAAAAATCGATATCGCCGAAAACGCCGCCATCAATACCCTCCTGTTTAAAGTCTTTTAGCATTTTGACGAATACGTCTCGATAAGTATCGCCGGTTGTGGGTCGCTGCACGATGGGAATACCCAGAGCCTTAGCCTGCTTTTTTATGACCGCGGCGGATATACCATGACTGCATGAGCGCTGGCCGTCCTCGGTTACCATGTTGGCCAGATAGCGGATTTCCATTCCGTTGGCCTTCGCCCGGTAAAGAGCGAGGCAGCAGTCCTTACCGCCGCTCCATGAAGCAAAAATACGATGCATAAAGCTCCTTATGTTTTAAGATGGGAAGTATCATTCAACAGGCTTAATATGGTTGCCTGGGGGTAGGTTTCCACGATACTGAGCGAAGCTAAATCAATGCGCATCTGTTGCCAGTGCTTTATCTCCAGGCCCAGCAGGTTACAGATTATCAGGCGCAGCGGGCCGCCGTGGGCAACGATGGCAATCGTGTCGCCCTGCTCATGTTGTTCCAGCCGGTTTAAAAAAATCTTTACCCGAACATCAAGCTGCTCAAGGCTTTCGCCGCCGGGAAATACCACCGTTTTCCAGTTACTCAGCTCCTCGGCCAGCGCCGGATAAAGATCTTTTATCTCCTCGAAGGACAACCCTTCCGCGTAGCCGAAGTTACACTCGCAGAGTTCGTCACAGGCAATAACAGCCAGACCGTGCTCGGAGGCGATAATTTCCGCGGTAAATCTGGCGCGACTCAGGGTGCTCGAGTAAACGGCGGCTATCTTTTCCGAGGCCAGGCGGGCCCGCAGCTGCGCGGCCTGCATGATGCCGATATTGCTCAGGGCGATATCGGTCTTACCCCAGAACCTGTCGCCCTTATGCAGCATGGTCAGGCCGTGTCTTACGAGAAGCAACCTTGACAAGATTGACTCCTTCAGTCAGTCGATTTTTAAAAAATGATGAATTTCCCGGACAGTATTATTCCTCTTCCCCGGAACGTTTGCGCAGCCATAGCTGGGGATAGGAAGCCGTAATGCGTTTCAGGGATTCGAGCCTTTTCTTAATGTCGCCGGCTATTGATTTATCGGCAAGGAGCTGCTTGAGAAGCGACTGGTCAAATCCCAGCACTTTTTCCCACAATCCTTCCGGTTCCAGTAAAGCCCTGACCTCATCCTCGCTGAAGCCAGTTTTCTCCATGAGTTTATAGGTAACCTCGTGCTCGCTGCCAAAGACCCGGTTCAAACCCTCCGCCTGGCAATATTCGGTAATCGTCTGCCTGGCTTCTTCAAGCTGTGTCTGCAATTCTTTAATCTGTGCCTGAAGGGCGGCATAACGCTCGACGGCGTCAGTGGCGGCAATACCGGGCAGGAGCTCCTGACGGGTCGTCTGGGGTGTGGCCATGAGAAACTGATGGCGGTGGTAAGGGCAGTGTTCCGGAAAATCACAGGGACAAAACTCGTTTTCGGTGGCTGGGAATTTCTCCTGGGCAATATTTTCGGCAACCTCCAGCACCAGCTTCC
>Ga0187886_1003285_pt1 | contig 12190 bp, 4 predicted proteins | sample June2016WEW_20_1_FD_133001 | JGI IMG/M metagenome (GOLD analysis project Ga0187886, IMG submission 133001) | Peatland microbial communities from SPRUCE experiment site at the Marcell Experimental Forest, Minnesota, USA - June2016WEW_20_150 | ecosystem: Environmental > Terrestrial > Soil >...
GTAATAGCAAATCTTTCCAACGAGATTAGAAAAGGAAATTCGTTCGCCCGTGCGCTTGCAATGCAAAAAGATGTGTTTGACAGTCTCTTTGTGGTAACGGTAGAGGTCGGGCAGGAGAGCGGCAGATTGCCTGAAGTATTGGCACAATTAGCAACTCATCTTGAAAAAATGAATGCGCTCAAACGCAAATTTCGACAAGCACTCACATACCCTGCGCTGGTGCTTTCTGTTTCCATCTGTGCAGTTTCGTTCTTATTGGTATTTATCGTCCCGGCATTTGCCGAGATGTTTAAAAGTTTCCAGATCGAATTGCCCTTCTCAACAAAGATTGTTCTTTCATTAAGTGAGTATGTTATCGGGTATGGACCGTACATCCTACTCTTGATGATTCTGGGGATAGTGCTCTTGCGAAAAGCAATCCTCAGTCCGACGACAAGACAAAAAGCTGAGCAATGGATCCTTAGTATTCCGTTAGCGGGTGACGTAGTTCTGAAAAATTATGTTGCTCGATTTTGCCGTACACTCGGCACATTGCTCCATGCGCAGGTATCTCTTGTCGATGCATTGGGTGTTACACAAAGAATATTCACCAATGATAATGTACGCGAGGAAATTGATTCTCTGCTCAAACATGTAAAGCAGGGACGAACCGTGGCAGAGCCATTGGTGGAATCAAAGCTTTTTCCGCCCATGGTAGCGCAAATGATTGCAGTGGGCGAGGAGACGAGCGAGCTTGATACCATGCTTCTCAAGGTTGCAGATTATTACGAGAAGGAACTCGATGCAAAAGTTGAAACTCTTTCATCAGTCATTGAGCCGGTAATTATTTTACTGCTGGGGATACTTGTTTCGTTGATCCTGATATCGATGTATCTGCCGATGTTCGATTTGGTCAGTGTAGTTGGCGTAGGGTGATAATTTGGAATTTCCATACCGTTGATTATCACAACGTGATGGCTTCGCCAAAATTCGACGGCTAGTTCTAAGAAACCCTTTGGGTTTTGTTAAGAAAAGCCGTCCGATTTATCGGATGGCATAGAAGGAGAGATATTCTCCATACAAAATTGCTCCATTAGAAATATCTAATAAACAGATTGTTCGTTCTATAATGACACTAAACTCGCATTAACAGGTACTCTTGCAGTGATGGTCATACAACTTTTCCTTTCCGAAAAAAATATCCGGAAAAAATATTAAAAAATACTACTTGACAATAACTAAATACTTAAGTACAGTAAACATGAAGAGAGTTTGCTCATTCTACTGCATCAGGCTGGAGGTTGTTCTCTTCGCGTCACTGTAATACCTAATTCGCTTTCTGCTTTTTCAGAGAAGGTTTTTTGCACTCAAAAAGAAGTAAAATGCTCATACAAAATGGGGTTTTTGTGGGCTTTAGTAAGTTAAAGTTTGCTCTGGGGTTTTTTCCAATTGTTTACAATCTCTGTAATTTATCATCAATGCATGCAAAGTCAATGAATTATCACATTTTCTCTAATATAAATAACTAACAGGAGGTCAAGATGAAATCGGCATCAAAGTATTTAGTAATTCTAACAGCAATCTTCGTGGTCAGTAATACTATGTTGGGTCAGATTAGCTCGGGGACTCTGAATTGTATTCCAAAATATACTTCATCAGTTGGAATAGGGAACTCAAGTATATACGATGTTAGTGGATATGTTGGTATTGGATTAACACCAGTATCGGGATCATGGGGTAAACTTGAAGTTAATGGTAATATACAAGTAGATGGAAATGTCAGGTTACAGGCGACTGGTACTCAAGGAACATTCAGAATTCAGCCAGTAGGTAGCAATTTCACAGATAGAATTTTGGATTTTTATGAAAGCGCAGATATTAATAACTCTGCATATGCATTATTTGGCATTGCAAATAGTACCTGGGGAGCTCCATTCCCCTGTGTTGCATTTGTGTCAGCGGCCAATGGAAGTGCTACAACAAAAGATATGATGTTCTGGGCGACTAAAACTACAGAACCTAATATGACTATTAAGGCAAGTAATGGTTTCGTTGGAATAGGAACAAGACAACCCGCAAATATGCTCCATATAAATGGCGTCAATGGTTCTGCTACTGGTGGGCCAATGATGAGATTCACTACTTCAACTGATGCATATACGCTTTTTCAAATTGTACCATATACGCACGATAATACTTGGTTAGCTTTCGATGCACAATATGATGGTACTTGGAGGAGTGGTTATGCAGGTAGTAATGCGGCAATTGTTAAGAATGCAGGTAAACTGTATTTTAAATATAATTCTAGTGTGGGTCTAAACAGTGCAATTACTTGGAATGATGGGTTAATAATGGATTTAACAAATGGTCATGTCGGTATCGGAACGACAACTACCGGAAATTGCAAGTTAGCCGTGGAAGGAATGATTGGCGCGAGAGAAGTACAAGTTGTTGCAAGTGGCTGGCCAGATTTTGTCTTTGATGAATCTTACAAACTCGCTGCTCTTGATGAGGTAGAACACTCGATTAAAACAAACAAGCATCTTCCAGGTATTCCCTCAAAAGAAGAAGTTGTAAAAGATGGCCTCAAGCTTGGCGATATGCAGACAAAACTGCTTCAGAAAGTGGAAGAGCTGACTTTGTATGTGATTGAGTTGAAAAAAGAAAATGATTCTCTGAAAGAACGTGTTACAGAGGTAGAAGCAAAATCAAATGTAAAATAATAGAAAAAGGATTGAGAAGTTGTGGAAGAAAGAGTTCCATCAATTCTTTGGCAGCAAATTATCTTAAATAGAAGTGACTTGAATTAACCAATTCAAATGAAAAAGCCTTGACCAATATATGAGGCAATAACTATGCTTAAAAAATATTTTTCCCTTTTTGTGATTCTTGTATCTTTCACTGCGATGTGTTCATACATGGCATTTGCAGATGATCCTATAGCAAGCCAAAGCTCCACAGTACCTCGAACTATAGGCGGCGATATAGATTTTAGTCGAGAAAATCTTTTCACAGGGACTGCTGCTTTTTCAATACCCATAACGAGCATTGGCGGATTGAACGTTGCATTAAATTATAGCAGCAATGTTCATAAGCTTGTTCGGGCAGGAAATCAAACTCAACAGGCAGGATGGGTCGGCCTCGGCTGGACATTGAATCTGGGAAGCATTATTGCAGATATCAATGGAACTCAGGATGTCTCTGATGACCGTTATTATTATGTTAGTTCTGAGGGTACGACGGAGTTAATTAATATCTCCGGCGATGATTTTATGCTCAAAGAATATAAATATTGGAAGATCACAAGAAAGGTAGATCCCATCACACACAACCTTGTCGGTTGGAAAATTGTGATGGATAATGGAATAATAATGAGATTCGGGAATTATGATAAAGGGACAGACAATTTCGTGTTCGATTATAGTGGAACGAGTGCTACAAGATTCTCACTTGGTTTGGCTGGTGTTGTTACCAACCCTCTTAGCACGGCTTACAATTCTGTAGATCTTATTGCTTATCAATGGGATTTATCCGACATAGAAGATATTGCACATAATCATACTACGATTTCGTATCAACCAAATAAGATACCTCTATCGGTTCCAGGAGTATCTACTCGTTATTATTATACTCAAGAATCATATCCGCAATTTATTACCGACCGCACAGGCAGGAGCGTACAATTTGTATTGGGGGCTTTAACATCTCCTGAATATCCAGCATTCCCCGATCAAATAATTCAACGGCAATTGCAAACGCATTATTTGGATCGTATTCTTATTCACGATCCAACGGGAAATACTATTCAACAATATGTATTTGGCTATTCTGTGTTAGATATTTTTAGTCAGAATGCTTCAAAGCGGTATCTTACTTCCATTACAACGGAAGATGCGAGTAATAGTCCTCTCCCTTCAACCAGTTTTAGTTATTACATAACTCCCGGAAGTGTAAACCCCGGAGCGCTTCAATCGATTACGTACCCTAATGGCGGAAGTGTACAATATACTTATAAAGCTCAAGCTCTGACTAATGTTAAGTTGGATGCAAATCCAACTTACAATTCAAACGATCCTATCTTTGATCATGTGCTAAGTAAACTTTTATCAGGTACAGATTTTTATATCGTGCACATGGGAAATGGCACGTTACAGGTTTATAGATGGCTGACAACGGGTTGGTATCCAGATGCCACATTTCCTGAGAAAGCTGCTGTGACTGCGTATTGGGTAAGGAATAACTATGTTATTTACACAGTAGATGGCGTAACACTATATGTTGTTATGAGACAAGGCGATGGATGGTCGACACCTTCTTTGAATCCGATCAATGTGAGCAGGTTTAATGAAATTTTGGCCACAAGCACGGATTTTTTTGTTATAGGTCATAATCCTCAAAGTAATGCGGAAGATATATCGGTTGTAAATTTGGTCGATGGAAAATGGGGACAACCTCAGAAAATCACAACTGAATATTATCATGGATCAATTACAACATGGAGTGCTTATTGCGGCGATGGATTTTTTGCTATACCGAATTATCTCAATAATAAAGTTGAGGTAGATGTTTATTCATGGTCTAATGCGACGTGGCAATTGTCACACCAATTTGTTAATGACTTCTCAGGCACTCAGGAATATGTATATGCTTGTGGAAGAGATTATTTGGTAATCTCAGATATGAACAGCACTAATGTTCGACAGTTTAAAATTGCAAAATTAGATGCTGGTGGCCAGTGGAAAATAGAAAATAATGCAAGATATTGGCCCAATTTTACACAGTTATGCACAGGTGATAATTTTTTTGCTCATATTGATAACAATTATGTCTATATAGAAACATTTAACGGTTCTGGATGGACTCAAACCATTGTTGGTCCTTTTTCAGTGATAAAAAGTATTGCCGTCGGAAAAGATTATATTCTAATTGGTTCGTCGGGTTATGATGGTACAGTATATAAAAGTTCGTTAGATCTTATACAACAAGTTAATGGTGTATGGCCTACTTCATCTCAAAACTTAGAAACAAATTCTTTAACGACGAGTTTCCCGGTATATTCAGAATCATATGGTCTCATGAGTCCATCTTTAAATAGTAATTCGGCTTTTTCTGAGGATGCGCTTTTATTTAGATATGCTCGATTAAAAGCTTATGTATGCCAATTTGATAATTTATGGACAAATTCTGGAATATTACTAAGCTATTTAAATATTGGGACGGAGTATTCATTATCAACGACTGGTCGTGGATTTAGCCAACCTGGTCAAAATTTTCTTGCGGCATTGCTATTACCTGAAAAGACAGGCGTTTCTAGTCAATCAATGAGTTTTATGCAAGGTACGGATGCGGCGGGAAATCCATTATTTAAAGATAATCCCTATGACTATCCACTTGCAAGCAAGACGGTTACAGATGGGATGGGACATAGTTATGTCACAAACTATGATTTTGCCAACGGTGTGTTTGACAATGATTTAAACTATGCAAAGTATAATAAAGTAACAGTTACTCCTCCGCCTGGTGATGGGAGTAATGGAAAGACTGTTACGTATTTCTATAATGATTTAGGTCAAGATCAATGTGAAAAATTTGTATCAGTGAACAACTATCAGCAGCTTGATGGCTTTCCTTATATGACTATTGTATATAATAATGCAGGGTCAATTGTCAGTCAAACAACGAGCACATGGTCTGCGTATGCAATCGGCACTAGTAATCAAGTATATCATAACAGATTATTGCAAAAAGATGTAATGATCGATGGTGTTACGACGACAACGAACTATACATACAATAACGCAAATGGACAACCCAGTACAATTACAGAACATATCCACGTTTTTTCGAATTTACCTGTTACAAGTGTTGCAAGGGATCGTGAAACTGACATTACATATGCTTTTCAACAATCTGGATCTCAATATGCGTCAATGGCATCTGCCAACATGTTAGTCCAACCGTACGAACAGAAGGTAATGGCGGTATTAGCTGATCCTCCTTTATCGGTCGGAGTTGGTGTCGTTGATTATTATCCAGCACCGCCTAATTCGCCATCCATTCAGACATTCACTGTCACTACTGCACAATCGGTCAATTGGACAGGTTTTGTAACTGGTGACCCATCCTCTTATTTTTATTTAGGCACATCTTATCATGGTCACGATATTTCTGATTTAGGAGGTAGTTCCTTTCAAGCTGTTCCGGGAGTCACATATTATCTTGAAGCGTATGCTGTGGCTACTTCCCAAAACACATATGCTTGTGCGAATGTATATGTTACTTACCCTGTTCCCAACTTGATCTCTTGGACACATACTGATTATGACGCCAATAAATATCCTGTTGACACCAAAGTCTGGGATGGAACTCAATGGCTCACCACTACAATTATCAGCCGCGATAGTTATGGAAATGTACTCGAATCTCAAAACATAGACGATGTTCATTCAACAACGAAATATGGCTACAACAGCACTCTCCCCACTGCACAGATAACAAATGGAAAGGATGGTGAAACAGGCTTTATCAGTCTTGAGAGCGGTTGGGAAGATTGGGAGACTGGCGGCAGCACGATTGTCAACACACAAAGCCATACAGGTTTATCCTGTGCGTCTTGCCAAAATGTCTATGGTCCTACAAAAAACTTTTTCTGTGCAAACGGCATTGATAAAACCAAATCCTATATTCTTGAAGCTTGGGTACGGGTTACTTCTGGAACGGGAACAATTTGTATAGACAAAAGAGATGCATTAAATAATAGCATTTCGTCTGTCTCGAATAATATAACCACGAGCGGTGGAACCGGCTGGCAGCATGTGAGTTTGACCATATCGCCTCAGCAAATGTCCGATCTTCCAGCAAATGGATATCTCAGGGTATGGTGCGGATTTCCGAACTCCAGTTCAAATATTGGATATGTCGATGATGTACGTTTTGGACCGTCGAATGCCTTGATAACTACTTCCACCTATAATCCTCAGACGCTTCAAGTAACAAGCACAACCGATGCCAACGGTGTATCTATGTTTAATCAATATGATACATTTGGACGTTTGATCCAGACAAATAACAATGATGGTGCAGTGCTTTCACAGAATACTTATTACTATTCAAGGGATCACCATAGTGGAACATTCTATGCAAGCGATCCGAATTATACTCAAACTTTCACTTATCCAAATGGTATAAGTTCAACCTCGCTCGTTACGACTACTTTTACCGACGGCTTAGGGCGCACACTTCAGACGCATGCCCGTAATGTCTCGAATGACATTGTCTCGGCAGTAGGTTATGATAATGCAGGGAGGCAGGCATATACATATAAGCCATACTCATCAAGCACGATTAATCAGTATGATCCAAATTATGCGACAAATTCAGCGGGTTGCTCGCAAGTGCTATATTACGCCGATCCGTTATCGCGTATACATTGGAATATTCCAATCGGATCAACTTCACAAAATCAATATTCCGAATATGTTTACGGTTCCGCAGCACTGGATGGTACTCAAAACGGCACATTGTACAACTATACCGATATAAAACAAAAACCTTCTACAGCAAATGCCAATTGGATTACTTCGCGCCAGTACAGAGATAAACTTGGCAGGGTCGTTAAAACTTCTGTGCTCGATGGCACATCGGAAATTCAATCTTCCACAATACTCTATGATATGAACGGCCAGCCTGTGCTAACCACAGATCCGAAATTACTGCAATCTTCCTGTGCATACGATTTTCTGGAGCATATGATATTGCAAACCACACCGGATGGCGGAACGTCAAAATTTATGTATGACCGAGCTGGGCGTCTTAGATTTATGATGGATGCTAACGGAGCATATGCTTGGTTAAACAATATATTATACTGGAAGTATGATCTATTTGGGCGAGTTATGGAAAAAGGATACATCAACAACATGAATTGGGGAGATGGATCGGTGCTTCAAACGAATGTCAACAATCAGGCATGGCCGACAACTCCCAATACGTGGCGAAAGAAATTCACATACGATGCAGGCGGCTCTGCCCTGTATATGAACGGCCGGCTTTATAAAGCAGAAGTGAATAACAACAACGACGGCGTCACCGATGTTCAGGAAACATTCGCCTATGATAAGTATGGCAATGTGCTCACCCACAATCTCAATGCTATTGATTACACCAGTTCGACGTATTCAACATCGTATACGTATGACAATCTTGGAAGAATCACTAATGTCCTATATCCTTCAAGTCCGTCAAATCTCACTCTCCGTGATCAAACAATTTCAAATCTTGCTGAGTTCGAAGCAAGTTCTACAATAACGGCAGGCCCCGCCTTCATTATCAATGCATCGGCTAATGTGGCGATGAAAGCTGGAAGTTCCATCGATTTAGTTCCTGGATTTCATGCTTCTTCGGGAAGCAGTTTCCATGCATATATAAGTACTCCGAGCAGCAATACTGCTCCGAATGTTCTCTATACCTATAATGCACTCGGGCAAGTAACAAATGTCGGAAATTCTACCGATCCGGCATATTATGCCACCTATACGTATAATCCTGACGGAAGTATTAATACAGAACAGTTCAATGCTACCGGGCTCAATGCCCGCACGTATGGATATGACATTCCAGGAAAATTATTATCCATTTCCAATAATAAATTTAACGAAACGCTAACATACGAAACTGGCGGGGTAGGAGGAGTCGGATATTATCACGGAAACATTGCCTCGACTGCAATTTCATACTGGAGCGGCGCGCAGGCATCATCATATTCTACGTTGTATCAATACGATAACTTTGGACAATTGACGGCAGCGAACCTTGCGAATTATACGGATGCCAACCTTAATGCATTTACACCTTGCAGTACATCATATTATCCAAATGGTACATTCAATAGTCGAATCACAGCCGGCGCGACGAAAACCTATATGTATTATACGAATACAAATAGAGTCATGAACACAACTGGTAGTACGACTACACAAAGCTATTATTATGACTACAACGGTAACGTTGTGTTATCAACTCCGAAAAGTATACCTACGATAGTGTACGATCCGTTTACCAACATGACGATGAGTATTACTAACTCGACAAGAACCGAGTCATACGAGTATACAGCAGACAATGAGCGAGTGCTTAAAAACGATATTTATGGAACTACAAAAAATACAACGCTCTACCTGCGTGGCGGGAAATCATCTGTGTTGACAGAAAAGATAAATCAACAGGGGAGTCTATCCGATAAATATTATATCTACGGTCCAACAGGGTTAATTGCAACGACATCTGGCTCGAACACCTATTTTATTATGAAGGACCACCTTGGTTCGACCCGCGCAATGGTTGATAAAGCAACCGGCATAGGAGGATCGACGTATGATTACCAGCCTTTAGGCGGCTTGATGCGTTCGTTCACGCAAGGCACTGATATAAAATATCGATTTACCGGACAGGAATATGAGACAGAAACTAACTTACATAATTTTCATGCAAGGATGTATGATGATGATCTTGCAGGATTCTATGGGACCGATCCATCACACCAGACATATTCACTCTATTCTTACTGTGCAAACAATCCTCTATCGTTTGTAGACCCGACAGGGAGGGACTGGACTGATATATGGTATAATAATAATGTTTCACTCTTCGGAGATGATTTTGTAGACGCAAGCGGAGAATCGGGATGGGGTACATCAGCATCTTATGAGTGGAATTTCACACAAGCGTGGGGTCAAGGAGCGGCGGATGCATTAGTGGCTGCTGGATGGACAGGGCATGTGGGATCTTCTATAGAACCAGATATTCAAGGTTCATTGAATACAGCGCTTGAAAGTTCAAATAGAGAAAAACAGATGCAACGACAGCGTGAAGAGTTGTCTAACCCAAATGGTGTAATAGCCATTTCATCCCTGCAAGGCGGTCCGTCGCTAGCGAGTAATAACGGCGGTGGACTGAGTGATAGTTGGAAAACAAGTACGGACGCTACGAGCATGTCAGGGAAATGGCAGATCTTGATTCCAGGAATAAATGTTTTTAGAAAAAATATTGATAAAGATGGAGAAGACAAATATGGCCATTGGTGGATTGAAACTGATAATAATGAAAGTTATGGCTGGTGGCCGAAATATCCTGTTAATAATTTGAATACCGTGATCGGTATTGAAGGTGAATTAAATGGTCAAACTTCTTTTGGAGGAAGTAGAACAAAAGATCCTCATCATGGTGATAGAAGTGAGGGTGTCGAACAATACGATATTTATGGAAGAATGACAAAAGATGAAGCACTAAAAGCGTTGCGAGACTATGCAAATTCATTCTCTGGTAGTTGGAGTTGGCCAATAGGACAGAATTGTCATTCTTTTCAGGATGATTTTCTGGGAATGAACGATTTAACAATACAACTTAAGAAAACTTATGGAAAATAAATAATTATGGAAAAAAAATATAGTATCATATTATTACTATTACTAATAGTGACTTGTTGGAAAGGAAATACTATGGGGCAATGTAGAGGACAAAAATTATCAACATATTATTATGGGGGATTTACAGGATATAGTCAACCATTGGAACCTGTTGAAAAACTTACTAAGGAAAAGGCTTTATCTCAGAAAAGTTATTGTATTGGATATTATGATACAACAGGAAGACTTATTCGTTTTGAAAAATATTTGAATAAAAAACTGTTTTTTAGTTTTGACTATATATACTATAGTAATGGAAAAATAAAGGAATCGAAGGGTCTTAATGCCGATGGAAAAAGATCGGTTTTAAGATTTAATCCAAAAGGGAAGCTAATAAAATAGTTTTCCCAAGTTGTGCGTGAATTTCAACATGTTAGTTAGCCATGTTGTGAGGGAGTTGCGGCGAAGCTGTCCATTGGGGATACTTCTGAACTGACTAAACGAAGTCCCAGAAAAAACCCGCCTGCACCCAAATGCATTTGTTGTAGTTCTCTGTAGGGGCGATTCATGAATCGCCCCTACTAAAGCAAAGCCTATGTTATCTTGACAAGGTTGGTTATGTCCCATCCTCAGAAAAATATCAAACATTTCTCTCTGCATCACTCGGGTAGATGCCGGATATTTACTTGTGAGCAAATGTAATTGTAGCCGCGATCGGTGATCGCGAGAGAAAGATTAAAAGCGCGATGTCGTCAGCCACAAAATATGCTGGGCAAACAGACGGCGGACAGTAGGGACACGGCATGCCGTGTCCCTACAAAGAAAATACGGAGAAGAAATTAAAAAACCCGATGTCAACGACATCGGCTACAAGCTTATAAACAGAAACGCCTGCACCCAAATATATTTGTAGTAATTCTCTGTAGGGGCGTGATTTATCACGTCCATATATTGGGTTTGATAAATCAAATCCCTACAAATTGCTGAAATGTTTGCGCCAGAATATAATTGTTGTTATTATTTGTAGGTGCGATTCATGAATCGCACCTACAAAATGCGCCATGAGATACAATCCAAACATACATAATAGAAAATCAATACGTCTAAAAGAATACAATTATGCTTTGCCTGGAGAGTATTTTATTACCATTTGTACGAATGATAAAGAATGTCTGTTTGGCGAGATTGTTGAGGAAGATATGAAATTATCACAGATTGGAGCAATTGTACAACGATATTGGGAGGAGATACCGAAACATTTTCCGAATGTAGGATTGGATGCATTTATTGTAATGCCAAATCACATTCATGGAATTATCGTTATAACAAATTCTGTAGGGGCAATTCATGAATTGCCCCTACAAGGGAAATTGCCCCTACCAATGACAAAACAACAACGGAGAGCCATGCTTCTGCCGAAAATCATCGGCCGTTTCAAGATGAATTCTGCAAAAGAAATCAATATGTTTCGCAATACCACCGGCAGTCATGTGTGGCAGCGCAACTATTATGATCGCATAATCCGTGATGAAAAAGAATTAAACAATATCCGCGAATATATTATAAATAATCCCTTACAATGGTTTTTCGATGAAGAAAACCCTGCAAACAATATATAATCAATAAGTTGTGAGCAAGTTCCGCTTACACTCCGTTTTTCGTGGACAGGTTGGCATCGGCTACAAGCTCATGAACAAAAATGCCTACATCCAAATACATTTGTAGTAATTCTCTGTAGGGGCGCACAGTTGTGCGTCCCTACAAAAGCATCTCATCAGAAAAATATCTGACATCTCTTTCTGTTTCAC
>Ga0187886_1003287_pt1 | contig 12189 bp, 10 predicted proteins | sample June2016WEW_20_1_FD_133001 | JGI IMG/M metagenome (GOLD analysis project Ga0187886, IMG submission 133001) | Peatland microbial communities from SPRUCE experiment site at the Marcell Experimental Forest, Minnesota, USA - June2016WEW_20_150 | ecosystem: Environmental > Terrestrial > Soil >...
AGCGATATTTAAAGACCAGTAAAATTTTGTATCTTTTTTTTTGTCGTAATTGTCCGCAAATATGCGTTTATCAGTATTATCAGCAGCGATTTTGCAGGGCTGATATTTGTTCCATTTATCCTGCCCCAAAAGCCCCCTTAAGTTTTTCTTTTCCCGCTCGAAAATGCACATTGAAAAGGATTTTTTTCACTTCGATGTGCTCGTTGTGCATTGTAAGGGCGAACAAAGCATGAAGGAACTGAAAAAGTAAACGTTTATTTTTTAAGGAGTCAAAATTATGTTAGCGATTAAAAACAACATCATGGCACAAAATGCTGCCAGAAACTTGGGCCAATCTTATGATAACTTGGCCACGAGTGTTCAAAGACTGTCATCTGGTCTCCGCATAAACAGTGCGAAAGACGATGCAGCAGGTATGGCCGTTAGCGACTTGATTAAGGCAGACATGGCGGTCACCCAGCAGGGATCACGTAATGCACAGGATGGCATTAGTATGTTACAAACAATGGAAGGTGCGATGGGTGTTATCGCTGATGGCCTCACCAAAATGAAAGCACTGGCAGAACAGGCAGCAACAGGTTCATATTCTTCTGCTCAGAGAGATATTATGCAGGCTGAGTTCAGCGAAATGGCCAACGAAATCGACCGTACCGCAGGCGCAACATCGTTTAACGGCATCACCATGCTAAACGCCCCTACCGGTAGTGTTAGTATTAACGTAGGCTCAACCACAACGATTGACATCAACAAGGTCGATATGACCAAAACCGGTCTCGGAATTGCTAGCGGCGGCGGTGGTATCGAAAACGAGATAAGCAAGGCTGGTTTTGCTTCTGCCGACAACACTATGATCACCGGTGCCGCAAAGACGTTCCAGATTACGTTTGATTCTGGTCAACCCGATCAAATTGACATCGAAACTGCCGCATTTGCCAATGGTACGACCTACACCTTGAACCAGGTTGTAACAGCCATTAACGTTGCTTCGCAAGCTGCGGCAGGTTATGACGCAGCTTCCGCGGTTTACACCGCAAGCACCGGTCAGTGGAACCTCAAGCTTGTAAACAAGACTGCCGGAAATGTCTCCGTTACTTTCGACGATGCAAACAACAATGCCGGCTTGTTAGCGGCCAACTTTACAAACACCAATGGTACTCCTGGTGCGGGATTGACTATCGGCGGTGCCGGAACTGGCGCTGCTGCTGCCCTGACCGCGGTAGCGAGTGCAATTACCCTGCAAGATGCAGCCCGTTCGGCATTCGGTTACAAGATGAACCGTCTTGAAAGCACGATATCGGTTCTCGATATTCAAGCTGAGAACCTGAGCGCTGCACAAAGCCGTGTAGCTGATGTCGATGTTGCGACAGAAATGACAAATCTGACCAAAACTCAGGTGCTTGCACAAGCCGGTATCGCTATGTTGGCTCAGGCCAATACGCTGCCTCAGATGGCTCTTTCACTACTCAAATAATTACGGACAATTGAACGATTCAGGGGGGACGGCTTTTATTGCCGTCCCCCATAATTAAAAATGCAATAATGTATCCCAATCCCATAAGGGAAGCTGTGCTTTAGCAGAACGGAGTGCTATATTATGAAGAAGGGCTTCGAAACATATCAGGAAAACGCAATTACCACACAAACTCAGGGCCGTATCGTAATTATGCTATACGAGGGCGCGATAAAATTCTTAAAACTGGCAATCTCGGAAATGCAGGCGGGCAACCACGAAGCAAAGAGTAAATACCTGAACAAAGCCGAGGATATAATAAACGAACTCAGTACTGTTCTGGATATGGAAGCCGGCGGTGAAATCGCCACCAATCTCCGCGCATTATATACATTTATGATTCGTCAGCTTCATGAAGCCAATATAAAACAGGATGCGGGTAAGATTGAAGAAGTAATCAAACTGTTAGAGGAAATGAATCAAAGCTGGAAAGCCATTTCCGGCTAAAACTGCCTGCTTAAACCCGCTAAAACTGTATAATATCCTGACACACCTGTCCCCTGCCCGGTAAAAACACAGCCGGCTTATCCCTGAACATGTGCCGTAACACGCAGTGTCCCTTACGGGAGGCACTGGAATCATTATTAGTCCACCGTGCAAGGGAGCAATTCAAGGAAGAACGGCACCCCCCGCATGCAGGGGGAGAAGCGGGATAGAATAAGATAATGAGATAGCGAAGCGCATCTCACGGGGTAAACTCAGTGCGTCTGTACGGGGAAGAAAAGTGTGAAAAGGGTAACCCCGCACCAATTCATTATACCGTAGTGAAATAGGAGTAAACCCCGCATTTATTTTTTCAATAAATCTAATAGTGAATGAATAAGAATATTTGATAAGTGCGGGATAAATGTTAAATAGGTGCGGGACATGGCGTCCTTCGACTCCTTCGATATAACTCAGGACGAGTCGCTCAGGGCAGGGAAAATTATCTTGTTTTTTGGCCAAAGGCCTGCGAGAATAGCCGACCTGTAAAAAAACAATATTTTTAACTTATTTATTAGGAGATAGAAAAATGAAGAAATGTTTAGGTGTAATTATTTTACTAACGGCAGTTTTTGTCAGCACAGGATTTTCAGCCAGTCTCGCAACGTGGGAAGGCGCACCGGCAGATGCCAACCACCCCGGAAATATTGCCGGGATAGGCAAATGGACAAACCCATATTGGAAGCCTGAACTGCCGGCTCCTCCGGGCATACCCGGAGAAATTAAAATAAGCAAACCCAAAACGGTATGCACAGTGGACAGCAATGTAGGAAATTACGTATTTAAACTCACTATAACCGGCGGAACCGACGCAGCGACGGCACCGAAACTGGAAATCGCAAAAGGCGCTAATCTGGGCTTAGGCGAATTTAGAGTCGGAGGCGGCGGAGCGGCATCTACAGGCGGAGCCGGACGCGTAAATCAAACCGGCGGAACGCTAAACTTAGGCAACAAATTAATCATTGGACGGTACGGCACAAGCCAGAACAACCCCAATGCGGCAACAGGCTTTTATACAATCAGCGGCGGAACTATTACGTATCTGCCAACAAACCCTGACCCAACTATATATATCGGCGCTGCCGGAGCAGCTGAAGGAACGTTAACAGTAGCCGGTAAAGGCGCCAATATCAGCATTAAAAAATTGTATGTCGGCGGCGATGGTAAAAAGAGCGGCGGAACCGGAACATTAGAATTTAAAATCGATGCCAACGGCGTAAGCCCGATTAAAGTCGAGGACGGCGTTTTTATCGACTCATCCGGAGAAGCCACAACGGCTAAACTGACAGTCAGCGCTACGGCCGTTCCGCCAAAGGGAGATATTCTTCTTGTTGAAACGACCGGCAGCACCCCGATAACAGGGGTTTTCGATACAGTCAATGAAAAACCCGCAACGGAAGGCGCTGAAGTAGTTTTGAATTCGGCCGGCATCAATTACTTTTATAAATTAACATATAAAGGCGGTATGGGCGCTAATGATATTATGCTGAAGTTTGATCACTCCGCACCAGGCGCGGCACCTGCAGCTCCGGCAGCAAAACCGGCTGCTCCAGCGGCACCTGCGGCTCCGGCACCAGCAAAACCTGTTGCACCGGCAGCACCGGCGGCTCCAGTAAAACCAGCAGCACCTGCGCCTGCGGCTCCGGCGACTCCTGCACCGGCTAAGGCAGAACCAAATAAGGCAAAATAAGTAATAATTTTTTAAGGAGAGTAAAATATGAAAAAAATTATGACTATACTAATGATTCTGTCAATCGCGGCGGTTGTTGTTGCGGTGGAAAAAACCAAGGAAATACCTGCGGCGACAATTCAACAGAAACAAGCGGCTGAAAAGGCAGGACTGCCTCTGGAAAAGAAAATCGATCTGGGCAATGATGTAAATATGGTGGTCGTATTTATTCCGGCAGGAGAATTCGAGATGGGCTCACCAATGGAAGAACCGCAAAGAGATTCCGACGAGGGGCAGCATCATATCAAACTGACAAAAGCATTCTACATCGGCAAGTTCGAAGTAACCCAGATTCAATACAGGGTCCTTATGAACGATAACCCAAGCAAGTTCGGCGGAGACAATCTGCCGGTAGAAAATACAAGCTGGTATGATGCGATGAGATTTCTGAAGAAACTATCAGACAAAACCGGTGCAAAATTCCGACTGTCGACCGAAGCGGAATGGGAATATGCCTGCAGGGCCGGAACAAAAACAACGTTCAATACAGGAACGACGCTCGATTCAGATATCGCCAACTATGACGCGAGAAAACCTTATGCTGATGGCATTATCGGAAAGTATCTCGACAGGACAACTGTCGTAGGGTCTTATCTGCCAAACGCGTTCGGATTGTATGATATGCACGGCAATGTCTGGGAATGGTGCAGCGACATTTATGATTCGGATTACTACAAAGTAACGCCATTGACCGACCCAAAAGGGCCGCAGGAAGGCAAGCCGAAAGTAATCAGAGGCGGCGCGTGGAATGAATACGCGTATAAATGCCGTTCGGCAGACAGAAATCACCGCTGGCCAAAAGATACCCAGTCGATAATCGGATTCCGAGTCGTTATGGAGATTGAAAAGCCAGAAGCAAAATAAATCCTGCAAGAAACCAAATCCCGCATTTAACAACCTTAAATGCGGGATTTTTGTTTAATTAATTATCAAACTAAAAAAATAAGTTATTGACATAAGAACCTATATATAAACAAGTTAACAAAACATAACCAATTATACCTTTAATAATCATTCTTGATTTAGCCGATTAAACAATGTAATATATTATTATATGCGATTGGAAGAATGCAAACTGTGCAGTTTGCAGCGGATAATCGCAAAAAGGCAAGGGCAGTTGAAGCCCAATTGAAAGTTTAAAGTTACAAAAGCACTGCAGGCCGGCTGTAGCGGCGATAGAGAAAAATTTGAAAGTTCTCAAGTCGAAACAGCCAGGTAAAGCAGTGAATAAGAGAAATGAAATTTCTGTTTTAAAAAAAATGATTCAGACGATGGTAAAAATTAACTTCATTGAATTTTGTGCAAGAAAAAGATTGTCATTGAGGGTTCAAAAGAAACCTCAATAAGAGACAATCCGTAATTTAAGTCTGATATTTTGAAAAGGATTTCAACTCTTATCAAATCTTTGTAGCTTTTGCTGCCCTGCCTGCGGCCTAAGCATCTGCCAAGGCTTTCGTTATCCGTCATAATCCAATCGAGATTTTTTTACGGGATAATGTACGGAAAGGTACTGAAAATGTTTACAACAGCTACTATTGTGCTGATAATCGCGGGAGCTGCGGGCGGGGTAATACTGGCCTTTATAGCAGGTAAGGTTATCAACTCATTAAGACAAAGCAGCCTTAACACAAAACTGGCGCTTCAGACAGAACAAGCAAAAAGAGATGCAGCAGAGATAATTAAAGCAGCCCGAATCGAGGCGACAGCGGAAGCCTTAAGGAAAAAAGATGAATTTACCGCTGAAATCAACCAGGCGAAAATAGAACTCCGCGAATCAGAGCGGAGACTAAGCAAACATGAAGACGCTATCGACAGACAAAACGAGCTGCTGGTTCAGCGTGAAAAAGCACTGGGTCAGACAGAAAATAACCTGAAAAACCGCAGTCACCAGCTCGATGAACATGAAAAGGAAATCGGCGCTGTAATCGCACAGCAGAAAAACCAGCTTCTGAAAATCAGCGCTATGAACGCAGAAGAGGCAAAACAGTTACTGCTGCAAAAACTCGAAGATGAGTGCGAACACGAGATGAACGCTGTCATCCAGAAGAAATTGGAAGAGACGAATGAAACAGTGGAGGAAAAAAGCAGGGAAATTATAAGCTCTGCCATCCAGAGATACGCGGCCGACCAGACCTGCGAAGTAACGGTCTCCACAATCGATATACCAAGCGACGATATGAAAGGCAGAATCATCGGAAGAGAAGGCCGAAATATCCGCGCATTCGAAAAAGCGACCGGAGTCGATGTTATCGTCGATGACACGCCGGGCGTTATCGTTATCAGCGGATTTAATCCCATAAGAAGAGAAGTCGCCAGACAATCAATGGAAAAACTTATCCAGGACGGCAGAATACATCCAAGCAGAATCGAAGAACTTGTCGCACAAACTAAAAAAGACGTCCTGGTGAAAGTTATGCAGGTTGGCAAAGAAGCTTCGGTCGAAGTGGACGTAAGAGGCCTTAACAATAAAATCCTTATGGAAATAGGAACGCTGAACTACAGAACAAGCTACGGACAGAACGTGCTGAGGCACAGCGTTGAAGTAGCTTTCCTGGCACAGGTAATGGCGGACGAGCTGGGGCTTGACGGCTCAATCGCAAGAAGAGCAGGACTCCTGCACGATATAGGCAAGGCGATGGACCACGAAGTCGAAGGCGGACATCCGGCCATCGGTGCAAATTTCCTCAAGAGATACGGCGAATCGTCGATAATACTAAACGCGGTCGAGGCTCATCACGGCGATATACCGGCAGATAATCCTTACACGCCTTTGATTGCAGCGGCAGACGCTATAAGCGCATCAAGGCCGGGAGCAAGACGCGAAACGCTTGAAAGATATATCAAGAGACTTGAAAAGCTCGAAGAAATAGCAAAACAGTTCAACGGAGTTGAAAACTGCTACGCAATCCAGGCGGGCAGGGAAATTCGTGTTATCGTTAACGCAAGCAATATCAATGACGACAGCGCAACTAAAATGGCACGCGATATAGCCAAGAAAATCGAAGATGAACTGACCTATCCGGGCGAAATAAAGGTTACACTGCTGCGGGAAGTTCGTTGTATCGAATACGCGAGATAAACGGATTTAAGATTGAAAATTGAAGATTGAACCCCGATGAGATAGCCGAAACGGCATCTCACGGGGCAAGGATTTTAGAATGAAGCTGAATATTCTGTGTATAGGCGATATAGTCGGCAGGCCGGGAAAGAGAATCCTTGGCGATAATCTCGGCGCAATCATAAAGCAGCATAGCATCGACTGCGTTATAGCCAACGCGGAAAACTCAGCGGGCGGTTCGGGGCTTACATACCAGATTTATGAAAAATTGCTGAAATACGGCGTTAATATGATTACGCTGGGCGACCATGTCTATAAAAAGAAAGATATAATCTCCGTTCTGGAAAAAAACGACAATATAGCAAGGCCGGCGAATTTTTCGGCGCACGCCGCGGGCAAAAGTTTCGCAATCTATAAAACCGCAAAAGGCCCTGTTATCGCAGTTGTTCCGCTTATCGGCAGAATTTTTATGAAGCCGGCGGACAGTCCGTATGACTGCATTGATGCATTATTGCCGAAATTAGAACAGCAGGCCGATATTATTATTGTGGAGATTCACGCGGAAGCAACGAGTGAAAAAGTCTCGATGGGATATTATCTCGACGGCAGAGTAAGCTGTGTATTCGGAACACATACACACGTTGTAACGGCTGACGAAAAAATTCTGCCAAAAGGCACCGCATATATTACGGATATCGGAATGACCGGATCTCATCATTCTGTGCTGGGCAGAAAAATCGAATCAGTCCTGAAAAATTTCCGAACGCGAATGCCCTGCCCATTCGAAATCGCAACAGGAGATTTACGGCTGAACGGCATTATTGTAACCATCGACAGCAGCACAAAAAGAGCAGAAAAAATCAGCCGATTCGAATTCAAAGACGAAAAAAGCGATTCAATCAGTTACGACAGCGATGACGGCAAACCAGATTACAACAGCGATTTTGAGTAACTTCTATAAATTAATAAGCAAAAACGCATTTTTGACAAAAAAAGCAGGCAAAATAGGTAATTTTTAATTTGACTCTTTATTGTTATCTGGTATAATTCAGTCCAGAGTTAATAGTTAATTTATCGTAGAAGAAGATTTTTTGGAAGGTTGGAGGAAATATATGAGGAATACTCTATGTATTCTGGCTTTGTTTGTATTTTCAAACATCGCCATCGCAAATATGGCCCCTACTTATTACATAACTGATTCTTCAGGTAATAACGAGATATCCTTAATGCCATCCGATACTATCGAATTGTCAATTTGGCACTACATCCTTATTCCTTCGTTCGACCTTAAAATTGAGGCTGTGGGGTCCGGCACACTTGGCCAACCGATTATCACGGCTGTCGGCAGAAATTCGGAATATGATTCCGTAGGACTTGACGAAACAAATTGGGTAATTTATTCCGCCGCCGATAGCGGTACATACATAGACACAGGAATTGAAAAGCCACTGGCAACAATAAATTTCCAGTTTAACGGCCCCGGAGACGTAACGCTAAATTTGTATCAATTTATAAATTCGATTTGGGACACGTATGCTAGTTATGGTATGACAATCCATCAGATTCCAGAACCGATAACATTGGTTTTTCTGGGCCTTGGCGGTTTGCTGCTTAGACGCAGAAAATAGCAGATTACAACAGCGAAGTAAAACAAATCCAATAAAACGTTATAACCATTGCACAATCAAGGTCTTATAATAATCACCAAATTCCTATAAATTTTGATATTTAGTCTTGATTTTTTGAATTAACAACTATACCATATCTTAAAGCTTCTCATAAGGATTAAAGGAAAGGAATAATATATATGAGGAGGCGGAAATGAAGTATAAGCAAGAACTGCTTCAATATTCGAGGAAAGAGCTTTTTATCCCTATTTCAATCAGTCAAACTTTCCTGTCTGTTGCTGTTACTGTACCAATATATAGCGTTGGATGACAGTTAATAATATATCTTTATTTTAAAAATAGAACTTTTTTAGGAGAACAGAAAATGAGGACAGAATTAAAAAAAATTGTTTTTATGACTGCTTTGATTCTTTTCGCTACGTTGATTGTCACTTCGTATGTGTCAGCAGAGGTAACCAAGTGGATACAGCTTCCCGATGTAACTTCTCAAGGCATCGACATTCGTCTTGACGACGCTGACGGCGTAACAAGACATATCGCCGACGATTTCCAGTGCACTACAACCGGACCGATTACCGATGTGCATTTCTGGGGTTCGTGGAAAAATGACCTGAAAGGTCAGCTAACCGCTATTGAGGTTTCGATCTACGATGATAACTCACTTCCACCTTACTCCAGACCGAAGACTTTGCTGTGGCATCATACGTATATGGCCGGCGATTTTACAGAAACTCTGTATCAGGACCTGTATCCGGGATACGAATGGTGGTGGGACCCGTATTTCTATGATTTGACTCCGGCTGGCGACCATCTGATATGGAAATATGATATTAATATCGACCCGAGAATGGCATTCTGGCAGCGAGGAACACCGAGCAATCCGAAAGTTTACTGGCTGGAGCTTTCAACGTGGCTGCCTTACGGCGGAAATTATAAATTCGGCTGGAAGACATCACAAACACACTGGAACGATGATGCTGTATTCGCAACGGGCAGCATTCCGCCTTATATGTGGAACGAGCTGAGATATCCGCAGGGTCATCCGCAATATCCGCAGTCCATCGATATGGCGTTCGCAATAACTACCGGAAAAGAACCAAATCTGCCGCCGGATCCGAATACTAAATTTAAACAACCGCCGGATGTAAACACCACCGGCATCGATATCCGCTGCGACCAGCAGGACCAGGTAACAAGAACACTGGCAGATGATTTTGTCTGTTATGAGACAGGCGCGATTACAGATGTTCATCTTTGGGGCTCCTGGCTGGGCGAGCCGAGTATGAAAGGTGATATTAATTCGATTCATCTGAGCATTCACAGCGATATTCCGGAATGGCAGAATCCTTATGGAGCATATAGTGTGCCGGGACCTGTGCTGTGGCAGCGAGATATCCAGATCGGGGACTTTAAGGAAACATTATATAGAGATATGACTTATTATGAGGGCTGGTGGGATGCGACACTGGGCTACGCAGGTGCATGGCTGCCCAATGGCGACCATCAGATATGGCAATATGACATCGTGATTCCGCCAAGCGCGGCCTTTATCCAACAGGGAGAGCCAAATAACCCGAAGATTTATTGGCTGGATGTATATGTACAGTTAAAGGCTATTGGAACAAATCCAAATGCACAATTCGGCTGGAAGACCTCAACTCAACACTTTAACGATGCCGCAGTTTACTTTGACCCAACAACCGGCCATTGGCAGCCGATGACTTATCCGGAGCAGCACCCGTTTTACGGCAAAAACATCGATATGGCATTCTCAATTACGAACAAAAAAGAATGTATGAAGCCATGGGCATCGGGATATCCCGCCGGTGCTTCTGGTGAGGGATATAATAACTGGATAGCCGGAGGCAAACCTGATTGCTGGTGCTATGAGTGGCAACAAATGGGTGATGCTGATGGCAAAGAAGAAGGCGCAGGTGCTTTAAAGAAGCGTATTGGCGCTGTCGATCTTGCTATATTTAAGCCGTGTTTTGGTAAAAAGAGGGCTGCAATAAACGGCACTGGTTGTATGTGTGCTGATTTTGACCATCTGGATGAAGGCGCAGGTGCTTTAAAGAAGGCAGTTGGCGCTGTTGATTTGACCATCATTAAGACCAACTATGGTAAAAAGACAGCCGCGTTGCCAAATCCGCCTCCATATGCTGCCGATTACATTTACTGGATAGTACCGTAATAAGACAAAGAAAATAAATGTTTATCGCGTTTTCAAAGCCGTGGGCGGCAAAATCGTCCACGGCTTTTTACAGATAAGACAAATTAAACGAAACAACAGCCATTGACGCCACAAAACAGCAGATACCTGTAACATCTTGCAAATAAATAAGTTACAAAAAAACAAATCATATTTTTTACTTACATTTATCAGGACAATGTTAGTATAATTTTAGTAGATATAGAGTTTTTATATTAGGAGGTGGAGAATGAAGAAGTTATTAGTTTTAATGTTAGTTCTTGGAATGGCCTCGTTGGCCAACGCACAATGGGCGACTTCGCCTGAACCTTTTGTGATTACGATCACTGCCGAGAATACAGCGGATTATGCTGATGTTTTCATTGACTACACCCTGCTCGTAGCAGCCGGTTTGGACATCAATGCGGCTACTCTTACCCATACAGGTGCACTCATTGCTAACCTGTTTGTTCTTACTGCTGCCGAAGATGGTGCTGATGTGTTTGGTTGCTACTTTGGCAATATAACACCTTGGACAACCGGAACAGAACTTGGCAGGTTGGATTTGAATGGCGCTGCACCTAATGTAGGCTTTACTCCTGTGTCTCTGAATTGCATCAATGGGGATCTGAATGTTATTGGAACAGTTACTGTTTTGATTCCAGAGCCGGCAACAATCGCCCTGCTTTGCCTTGGCGGATTGATGCTTAGACGAAGAAAATAAATAACTATATATACCTATAAATTTTCAAAGCCGTTGGCTGATAAAGCCTGCGGCTTTTTTTATGGAACAACTCCTAAACTAAACTTATAATCACGGCCTATGAAAGACAGTTTATTCGACGAACCAAAAGAAACAAGCAAGCCAAAGGCTAAAATCTATACCGTAAGCCAAATCACGTCGCTTATAAAGGTAAGCCTTGAAGGTGCCCTGCCTGGACACATTTCAATCACAGGCGAAATCAGCGGTTTTAAGAGACATTCGAGCGGACATTGCTATTTCGACCTTAAAGACGAAAACGCCATTATCCCCTGCGTGATGTGGGGCAGCGACTTTACAAAGGTGAAATTCAAGCCTGAAAACGGGTTGGCAATCCTGGCTAAAGGCCATATTGACGTTTATGCACCTGCGGGCAAATACCAGTTTTACGCTGAATCAATGTCGCCTGCGGGAGTCGGGGCACTTGGGCTTGCGTTCGAGCAGATGCGAAACCGTCTCGAGGCAGAAGGCCTTTTCAGCGAAGAACATAAAAAGCCCCTGCCGCAATACCCCATGAGAATAGGCATACTCACAAGCCAGTCCGGCGCGGCACTGCACGATATCGTTGACAGTATTTATAATCGCTGGCCGGTAGCGAAATTGCTTTTTTACGATATACCGGTGCAAGGCGAAGGAGCAGCTGAAAAAATCGCCTCTGCGATACGAGATGTTAATAAAAGAAATACAACACTAAAACTCGATATTATAATTGTCGGGCGCGGCGGAGGGTCGATGGAAGACCTTTGGGCATTTAACGAAGAAACAGTCGCGAGGGCAATATACAATTCCAAAATTGCAATTATCAGCGCAGTCGGGCACGAGGTCGATTTTAC
>Ga0187886_1003290_pt1 | contig 12180 bp, 6 predicted proteins | sample June2016WEW_20_1_FD_133001 | JGI IMG/M metagenome (GOLD analysis project Ga0187886, IMG submission 133001) | Peatland microbial communities from SPRUCE experiment site at the Marcell Experimental Forest, Minnesota, USA - June2016WEW_20_150 | ecosystem: Environmental > Terrestrial > Soil >...
AAGGCGGTGCACCACGCCGGGACGCTGCTCGCCGCCTATTCCTTCCATTTCGGGTGCATGCGCCAGGGCGGCGTGCACCAATGTACCGGTGGCGTGACCGGCGGCAGGATGGACCACCATGCCGGCTGGTTTATTGACTACCAGCAAGTCTTTATTCTCAAAGACCACCTGGAGGGGGATATCTTCGGGCACCAGCTCAGAAGGCTGCGGCGGTGGGAGAATCAGCTCGACTGCATCGCCGGCTGCGACCATCCAATTGGATTTGACCACCTGTATCCCATCTACCTTGACGAAACCATCTTTGATCAACCCCTGCAGACGTGAACGCGAATAATCCGGCAGGTGCGCCACAAGGAATTTATCCAACCGTTGCGGTTGATCGCCAGAGCAGGTAAACTGCAGCAGCAGATCCTTCACTTCGCTTCATCCTCATCCGGATGCGTCTTCTCAAAAGGGATAACAGTGGGCGCAACCGCGGTGGTCTCTCTTTTCTTTTTCATATCCTGGAACCAAACCGCCAGGATTAAGATGACTACACCCACTGAAATACTAGCATCGGCTACGTTGAAAACAGCAAAATTTCCGATGGAGATAAAATCGGTCACCTGGCCATATTGCACCCGATCAACCAGGTTGCCCAGCGCGCCGGCCAACTGCATCACCATCGCCAGGCGCAAGGCCCAATCCTTGCGCGGGACGCGCGGAAAATAATACAGGATAGCAATCGAAACAATAATCGCCAGGACAATAAAAACCCCATTCATCCCCTGGAACATACCAAAGGCGACCCCGGTGTTATACCAGTGGACGATGCGGGCATAAGGCGTCAGCCAGGGCCAGGGCGACCACATACCTTGCAAAGGCAGCCTGGTACGCACCAGGGCCTTCGTCACCTGGTCAACAAATATGATCAAACCCGCAAACAGCACGAGGAGAAGATAATCGATAAGATTGCGCTTCAAAACATCCTCCAACGTTTTAAGTCCCTTCATTTTACCGCATTTGGTGGCTGGGATTGCATCCTGTCCACCTTGTGAATTTTATGAAGATAGCTTGCAGTCCAACTGCAAGCTATATTCATAATCCCACTTTTTAGAACCGCCAGGAATAAATTAACTCTTCCGGCTCAACCCCACCTTGACTGACTCCCCGTCAAAGCTGTCGCTGGTTTGGGGCAGGTAGGGCGGCACCACCCCTGCGATTATTTCTACCGTCAGGGTCTCTCCCATTATGTAATTCCGGAAGGAATCGATGGCTTTCTGTAAACCCGGAGTTGCCTCATAAAACAGGTGGATGCGTTCGGCAATATCCAGGTCAGCTTGCTTGCGCAAATCCTGCACCCGGCGGACAAACTCGCGCGCCAGACCTTCTTCCACCAGCTCGGGGGTCAATTCGGTTACCAGAGCGGCCAGGTAAGTCCCTTCAGACGCCACCACGAACCCGGCTTTGGCCTGGGCGCGCACTTCAACCTCTTCGGGAAGAATTTCCACCGTCTCTCCACTGGCAGTGACCACAGGTAGGCTTTGCCCGGCCAGTAATTTCTGGGTTGCCTCTTCAGACGAAGCCGCCAGAATCGCTTGGCGGATGGCCGGGAAGCGGCTGCCGTATTTCTGCCCGAGCTGCTTGGGTAAAGGGTTGAGGCTGTAAGCCACCGCCTCTCCAATCGTATCCAGCACACGCACTTTTTTTACATTCAGCTCATCGGCCAACAGGTCGGCGTACTGTTCCACCACCCCACGCTCCTCGACATTTCCGATCGAGAAGGCCACTTCAGACAGCGGCTGGCGGACCTTGCGGTTGGCCTTGTTGCGGGCGGCGTGTCCCAGCGAAGCCAGCTTGATCACCAGCGCCATTTCACGGTTGAGCTTCTCGTCGATGCGGGCGAGCTGGTAAACCGGCCAATCGGCCAGGTGCACCGAAATCGGGGCATTCTCGTTGACCGACACGGCCAGGTTCTGGTACAACTCTTCCGCCAGGAAGGGCATAGTGGGAGCCAAAAGCTTGCTGAGCACCACCAGGGCTTCGTGCAGCGTGGCATAGGCAGCCTGTTTATCCGCATCCGACTCGCTTTTCCAGAAACGCCGGCGCGAGCGCCGCAGATACCAGGTAGAAAGCTGGTCGACAAAGGTCTCGATGGGGCGAGTCGCCCCAAGCACGTCGTAATTCTCCAGGGCGTTGGTCAACTCCCGGACAAGGGTATACAGAGAGGAGAGCAGCCAGCGATCCAGGGGGCTGTATTGGATCTCTTCGCCTTTTCCGGCCGGCTTCCATCCATCCAGGTTGGCGTAGGTAACGAAGAAGGAATAAGTATTCCATAGCGTCAAAGTAAAAGTGCGCACCACCTCGGCCACCAGGTCGCTAGAGAAGCGTCGCTCCTGTCCAGGCGGGCTGGCGGTATATAAATACCAACGCACGGCATCCGCTCCGTAGACATTGATCACATCCCATGGGTTGACCACATTCCCGAGCGATTTAGACATCTTGCGCCCTTCCGAATCAAGGATCAGACCCAGGCAGATCACATTGCGAAAGCATTCCTGGTCAAACAGGAGGGTGCTGATGGCATGCAGCGAATAGAACCAGCCGCGCGTCTGATCAACCGCTTCACAGATGTAGTCGGCAGGGAACTGCTGCAAAAACTTTTCCTGGTTTTCGAAAGGATAGTGCCACTGGGAAACCGGCATTGAACCTGAATCGAACCATGCATCGATCAGTTCGGGCACACGACGCATGGTGCCTTTCCCGCAGTTGGTACACTTGAAATGCACTTCATCCACATGCGGACGGTGCATATCCAGGCCGGTCAGGTCACGGCCAGCCATCTGAGACAACTCGGCGACTGAACCTACGCACACCTGGTGCTCACAATGATCGCATTCCCAAACTGGAAGTGGGGTTCCCCAATAACGTTCGCGCCCCAAGGCCCAATCGACATTGTTTTCGAGCCAGTTGCCAAAGCGGCCGTTCTTGATATGCGACGGATACCAGTTGATTTTTTCATTGAGCGCCACCAGCCGGTCTTTTTTCTGGCTGGTGCGGATATACCAGGTCTTGCGCGCATAATACAACAGTGGAGTGCCGCAACGCCAGCAGAATGGATAAGTATGGGTGTATTTTTCCGAACGGAAGAGCAGCCCGCGCCCGTTCAGGTCGAGGACGATGAGCGGGTCCGCGTCTTTCACAAACATGCCTGCCCAGGGGCGTACCGCCGAGATGAAGGCGCCGTTATCCGCTACCGTCATCAATATTGGCAGATCCAGCTCGTTGGCGGCTTTCATGTCGTCGGCGCCATAGGCTGGGGCGATATGAACCAAGCCACTGCCATCTCCAGTAGTGACAAAGTCACCTAAGATCACGTAATAGGCCGGTTTATCGGGAGTGACAAAGGTGAACAGCGGCTGGTAGCGTTTGCCTTTCAGATGCCAGCCCTTGAAATGCCCGACTACGCGCACTGGCTCGTCTTTGAAAACCTTGGACAGCAGATCCCTGGCCAGGATCAGGCGTTCTTTGCCACCCTCAGGCAGGTCGCGCTCGACTGTTACATACTCGACCTCCGCGCCGACCGCCACCGCCACGTTGGCCGGTAAAGTCCAGGGAGTGGTCGTCCACACCAGCAAAGAAGTGTCTGGAGTGTCAACCAACGGCATGCGCACGAACACAGACGGGTCAGACGTCTCTTCGTAACCCAGGGCGACCTCGTGATCCGACAGCGGCGTACCGCAGCGTGGGCAGTAAGGCACCACCTTGAATCCCTGATAGAGCAGGTCTTTATCCCAGAAATTCTTGAGAATCCACCACACCGACTCCATGTATTCACCCGTATAGGTGATATAAGCAGTGTTGAGATCAACCCAATAACCAATCCGGTCGGTCAGGCGCTCCCATTCCTGGATGTAAGTAAAGGCCGACTCACGGCACATTTCGTTGAATTTGGCGATGCCGAAGGCCTCGATTTGCTGTTTGTTGTTGAAACCCAGTTTTTTCTCAACCTCAATCTCCACCGGCAGGCCGTGAGTGTCCCATCCGCCGCGGCGGCTGACATGGTAGCCGCGCATGGTCTTATAGCGCGGGAAAATGTCTTTGAAGGCGCGCGCCAGCACATGGTGAATGCCGGGCTTGCCGTTAGCCGTCGGCGGACCTTCAAAAAAGACGTATTCGGGCCCACTCAAACGGGTATCCATCGATTTGTGGAAGATATCGTGCATTTTCCAGAAGCGCAGCACACTTTCTTCCATCAAGGTCACATTGAGTTTTGGAGAAACTGGTTTGAACATTCAACCTCCGTTCGAAATGATGCTTAAACAAAACGCCCATCCCAACCAGGGACGAGCGTAAACTCGCGGTACCACCCTGCTTCTCACCGGTCAGTGAGCGCTTTACCAGGTGCATCCAGTCCGGATAGACCTGCGCCCTGGTAACGGTTGGCGGGCCGGCGCACTTACTGGCAGGGGCAACCTGCGTTCAGATTGCAACTCCGGAAGGATTTTCGGCTTATCGGGCTGCCCCGGCTCTCACCAAACCCGGGTTCGCTGGCAGTCACCCACAAGCTTACTCGTTTCCATCATCGTTTTTCTAAATTGTTACTTTGATTATGCCACAAAGACGGCAAAAAATCAATCATTTGGGTTGTAAACGTGCGTGCGCAAACTAACACCCCAAGATCCGAGCCCTTTTCCAGGAACTTTCAAAGGTCAAACCTTATCGCCATAATCCCCGATGATATACTATGCTTGTGAGAAGATAATTACCAGTAGGAGGAATAATATGCTTCTTTCTGAACAAACTCGCTCTGAGCTAAAAGCCTTGCGCCATGGAAGGTCAATATGACACTCCTACAATCGTTATTGGGATCCCTCCTCCGCCCAGCCTTGACCCTGCTGAGCCGTACCCGACTTCCTCAGACTCGAGGCAGCTTGCGCATGGCCGGGCTGCACGCCCCGGTCGAAATCTTGCGCGACGACTTGGGTATCCCCCACATTTTCGCCCTGAATACTCAGGATGCACTGTTTGCCCAGGGATTCGTCCACGCCCAGGAACGTCTTTGGCAAATGGATATCAACCGCAGGCTGGTTCAGGGCCGATTGGCCGAGCTACTCGGTGAAGATGCCCTGGGCTTCGACCGCGCCATGCGTACGCTTGGCCTGCGGCGAGTGGCCGAACAAGAAGCCAGCCTGTTGGAAGGACAGTACCAGCAAGACATGCAGGCCTACTGCAACGGCGTAAACGCTGGCATCGCCCAGAACCGCCTGCCGGTTGAATTCACTTTGTTGGGTTACCGGCCAGATGCCTGGCAAATCGCTGACTGCCTGTCTTATAACAAGCTCATGTCCTGGACGCTTTCGGCCAATTGGGAAAGCGAAGTGGTGCGCGCCCGCCTGATCAGCCGCCTGGGCGCTGAAAAAGCTGCCGAGTTGGAACTGGACGCCAGCGACGCGGCCGGCCTGGTGATGGACGCCGGTGGAGGCGCGGCGCTGCCCGGCGAGGCGCGTTCCTTTTCAGGCCCCGGCCCCCTGGATGGGGTTGGTAGTAACAACTGGGTCATCGCGGGCCGGCGCAGCCTTTCCGGCCATCCTATCCTCGCCAACGATATGCACCTGGTGCTCGATGTGCCGGCAATCTGGTTCGAGAACCACCTCAGCGGCGGAGACCTGAATCTCAATGGGGTCAGCCTGCCCGGCATGCCGCTGATCATCGCCGGGCACAACGGTTACGTGGCCTGGGGCTTTACCAACGGGTTCTCGGATGTCCAGGATCTATATGAAGAACACCTGCGCAAAAGTGGAGATGGCCAGGTGGAGTATGAATACCAGGGCGCCTGGTACCCTGCCGAAGTGCGCCGTGAGGTGTTCCGCGTCAAGGGCGGCAAATCTATCGTCGAAGAAGTCATCCAAACCCGTCACGGCCCGATCATCAACCAGGCCCTGCTGCGAGGCTATGAGCATGAAACGCCCCTGGCCTTGCGTTGGACTACCCTGGAACCGGAGAGCACCGTCAAAGCCGTTTTCAAAATGAACTGCGCCAAAAACTGCGAGGAATTCCACGAGGCCCTGCGGGATTGGTCGGGGCCCATTCAAAACACCGTCTACGCCGACACCCAGGGCAATATCGTCTACGACCTGCCAGGGCGCATTCCTATGCGCGCCCACGGCGACGGCAGCGTGCCCGTCCCAGGTTGGACCGGAGAATATGAATGGACCGGCTATATCCCCTTTGAAGAACTGCCCCATTTTGTTAATCCCCCCCAGGGGTACGTGGTGACTGCCAACAACCAGGTGATCAGCTCGAACTATCCGTATTTTCTCAGCCGGGATTACGTTTCCAACGACCGGGCGCAGCGCATCACCGAGCTGATCACTGGCCAGGAAAAACTGGACGTAAACGCCGTCCGGCGCATGCAGTTCGACCAGGTCTCTACCCACGCCCGCACCCTGGCAGCCTATGTGGGAAACTTGACCAGCCTGGAAACAGACCTGGAAGAAATCGTGCCCTTGATGAGGGCCTGGGACGGAACACTGGCGGCCAACAGCCCGGCCGCGCTTGTCTATGAGGTGCTGGTGCGCAAGGTGCTGGCCTTGATGATCGATGGAAAGTTGGGTGATTTGAGCCCGATTTACCGGGGCAAAGGGCCCAATCCTGGCCTGTGGGGGATGCATTCCTGGGAATGGCTGGCCAGGATGCTCGCCAAACCTGATTCTCCCTGGTGGGACCTGGGCGGCGGCGAACAGCGCGATGACGTGTTGAAGCTGGCCTTGAAAGAGACTCTTGACTTCTTGAAAGTTGAACAAGGCCCGCAACCTGGCGATTGGGCCTGGGGCAAAATGCACCAGTTGACCTTCCGGCATATCCTCGGCAGGCAGCCCCTTCTAGCTCCCATCTTCGACCGCGGCCCCTACCCGATCGGCGGGGATGGCAATACTATCTGGGCAACCTTTACCACTGAGTTCGACCTGAGCCACAACTTCGTTGGCGGCCCGCCATTTCGCTTTATCGCTGACCTGGGCGACCTGGCGCACGCCCTTGGCCTGTTGGCCCCCGGACAATCCGGTCACATCGCCAGCCGCCATTACGACGACAGCGTGCCAGCCTGGTTCGAACAGGGGTATCACATTATGCTCTATAATAAGAAAGAGATTGAAGAGGCCGCCAAAGAGCGGTTAACTCTAACTCCTGGCTAAACAACTCGCACGTTCCCGCCGGCCAATGCGGCTCATTTCATCCCTTATTTATTGAGGTATTTATGCGTCTCGGTGGCCCCGTATTTCCCTACCAACTTGAACCAGATAGGTGGATCAAAACTTTACAGGATCACGGCTATCGCGCCGCCTACTGCCCGGCCAGTTATCAAGATTCCCCTCAGCTCATCCAGGCATATGCGCAGGCCGCCAGCCGGGCTGACATCCTGATTGCCGAAGTTGGCGCCTGGTCCAATCCCTTGAGCCCGGATGAGACTACCCGTCAGGCGGCGCTCCAGCACTGCCAGCAGCAGCTTTCCCTTGCAGATGAAATTGGCGCCCTGTGCTGCGTGAATATATCCGGTTCGCGCAGCGAACACTGGGATGGCCCGCACCCGCTCAATCTAACCCTGGAAACTTTCGAGCAAATTGTCGAATCGGTGCGAAAAATCATCGATGCCGTGCGTCCCAGGCGTACCTTTTATACCCTCGAAACAATGCCCTGGATGTATCCGGATTCGACGGACAGCTATCTTGCTCTGATCCAGGCCATTGACCGTGCCCAGTTCGCCGTCCATTTCGACCCGGCTAACCTGATCTGCAGCCCACAGCGATATTATGGCAACGCCCGCCTTATTCAGGAATTCTTCGAAAAGTTGGGGCCTTTCATTAAAAGCTGCCATGCCAAAGATGTGCGGCTGAGAGCCAGCCTGACTGTCCACCTGGAAGAGGTACGCGCCGGGCTGGGAGAACTAGATTACCCGGCATTCTTGCGGGCAGCCAACCAGGTGAACCCCAATCTCCCGCTGATGGTAGAGCATCTGGAAACTGAGCAAGAATATGACCTGGCGGTGAATTATCTGCGCCGCATCGCCGGAAGTTGCGGTGAAAGTCTTTAGAAATGCTGTACAATAAAAGGTGGATGTTTGGGATTTCCCGTGGATGAACTCATCCAGCCCGGAAATTCCCGATGGGCCATAAAGGTAGTCCCATGGTCGATAGAATGCACATCCTGCTGGTTGATGATAATCCCTCAGTTGCCCGCCTGATCCGCGAATACCTGGGTGAAGTAAAGGATTTTCACTTCGAACTGACCCACGTTAATCGACTGAAAGCAGGCCTGGAATACCTCTCCCCGGATAGAACGAGGAACGGCTCGCCTTTCGACGTCATCCTGCTCGACCTGGCCTTACCTGACAGCAAAGACCTGGACGCGCTCATCACAATGCGCGCCGCAACCCACCTGCCCATTATCGTGCAGTCTGGGATCGATGACGAGGAACTGGCATTAAAGGTCACGCAGGCAGGCGCGCAAGATTTCCTGATTAAGGGGCAGATTTCCGGCGCCTTGCTGGGTCGCGCTCTCCGGTATGCCGTCGAACGGCAACGCTGGGAAGCCACCCTGCAGCGTCACGTTCGGGAGATGGACGCTCTGTTCGCAACCTCGTTGGAAATATCCGCCCAACTTGACCTGCAGGTCGTACTCCATTCAATTGTCGAAAGGGCGGCGCGTTTGTTGGGAATGCCGATGGGCGGGCTGTACCTGGTCACCCCAGATAACCAGCATCTGCAACTGGTCGCAGGATATGAATTACCGGATACTCTAATCGGGGCAACTTTACAAATAGGAGAAGGCCTGGCCGGCCGGGTGGTCGAGACCGGTAAGGCGTTTTTTGTGGAGGACTACCACACCTGGCAAGGCCGGGCGGCGATTTACAACCTGGCTGAATTTCGCCGCGTCCTGGGGGTTCCACTAAAGTCAAATCAGGCAGTGATTGGGGTACTGGATGTCCTCGATAATAACCGCACCGGACCGTTTGAGGATGAAGAAGTCCGCTTGCTTACCCTGTTTGCCGACCAGGCCAGTAATGCCGTGCAGAATGCCCGATTATTCGAAGCTTCCAGACAGCATGCCAGGCAGATGGTGTTGCTGAACGAAATCGCCCAGGCAGCCATCCGCACGCCTGATTTCCATCTCATGCTGGAGACAGCCGCGGCCCGTTTCAGCGAATTAATTGGGGCGGAAGGCATTTATATCACCTTGTGGGATGACATTCGCCAGCAGACCAGGCTGGGCGTCGCCCATGGTTTCCTGAAACCGATGGTCGATTCCCTGGAGTTCGAACCGGGGGAAACCACCCTGACCGGTGCAGTACTCCAGGAAGGGTATCCCATCATTGTCGATAAGGCAGACACTTCCCCTTACCTGAGCCCCAGGCTGGCAGCGCTGTTTCCACAGCAGACTTTGCTGGGCCTGCCGCTGATTGTTGACGGCCGGAAGCTGGGAGCAGTGCTGGCTGTATTTAATTCTCCCCACCCGTTTGCCCTGGAAGAAATGGTATTATGCGAACAGGCAGCCAACCAGGTAGCCCTGGCAGTAGCCAAGGCGCACCTGCTGCAGGCTGAAAGGCAGCGCAGCCGTGAGTTGGCGCGTTCCAACGCCCTGATCGGCGCGCTCAGCCAGGTAGCCGCTCACCTCGAATCGGAACTCGATCCACGCGGCATCATGTCCACTGTCGGCGCTGAGCTAGATCGTCTGGATATCACTATCCAGATTGCCCTCTTCAATCCATTAACCAGAGATTTGAACGTGGAATATACTTCCATCGCCTCTCAGCAATTGAAGGAATTCACTCTCAGGACAGGCCTGGAACTTGATCATTATCAAATGCCGGAAAACCTGTGGCCAGTTGATAAAGTGATTAAAGAAAAAGCTCCCCTGTATGTGGAAAACCTGTTTGATTTCCTGGCAGCGAATTTACCTGAAGCCTCTGAATCTGTTCACCAGCAAGCATTGGATTTGATGTACATCACGAAATCCACCAGCGGTATTTTCCTTCCCATGGTCATCAAAGAACAGGTCCTGGGGATGATAGGACTGTGGGGTAATGATTTGCAGTCCAAAGATGTACCAACCTTCCAGGTGTTTGCCAATCAGGTTGCAGTCGCCATTGAAAATTCACGTCTTTTTAGCCAGATCCAGACTTTGGCGATTATCGATGACCTGACCGGCCTTTACAACCGGCGCGGGTTCTTTACCCTGGCCGAACAGCAGATCAAACTGGCGAGCAGGTTGAATCATTCCATCCTGCTCGTGTTCATGGACATGGACAAGCTGAAACAGATTAACGATGAATTTGGTCACCTGCAGGGGGATTTAGCGCTGATCGACGTAGCTAAACTGTTAAAACAGAGTTTTCGCAGCTCTGACATTGTCGCCCGCATCGGCGGCGACGAGTTTGTTGTGTTGGCAATCAATGCCAACGGGGCAGATGCAACCGTCCTGATCAACCGGTTGCGTAAAAAGATGGCCGACCTGAATAACTCTGGCGCCAAACCTTACCATATTTCCTTGAGCATCGGTACATCCGCCTGGCTGCCCGGCGGACCGATCAATCTGGACGAGCTTTTAGCCCGGGCTGACGCCCAGATGTACCAGCATAAACATAAACGCCGCAAATAAAAAAACAACATTTATATTCAATTAATACAAGGGCATGCCTGACCGTGCTATAGTCTAGGTGATCTCACAAACGGTGTATTCGGCCGGGTCGCAGTAATAGGGTTTTGAAAATATTAATGTTATGGTCCATTTTTGCAGATGGATTATCAGGATATGGACAGAAATCAGATCGTTCCTAGTATTGACGCATTTGATGTACTTACCCGCTTAGCCGAAAAAAAGCTGCCTTTATACCTATCTCTGCCGTATAAGGGTTTGGCACTACCGCAAGAACTGCAGATCCTGGATATCCAGGAAGGTCAGATCACCATCCAGGCTCCCAATCAAGGAGGTAACTTCCTGGCCGGGGATTTCATTTTCCTGCACAGCCAGGAAATAACGCAAACCCTGGTGGCAAGACTCGTCGAAATTAATCTCCCTACCGGCCGGTTGAGGTTGTCTGAGTTAGTTTACCTGGACACTCCCTGGAAAGAGCGAAGCGATATGCGCGTGGAACCCAAAGACCCCATCATGGTTGACGTCCGTTCCGCTTCGATGACCTACCGGGCCTGCATGGAAAACCTTTCGTTGAATGGCGCCGGCCTGCTGGCATACAAGGCGATCGAAAGAGGGGTACCCCTGGAGCCCCAGAAGCAGGTGCTACTCGATTTCGAGCTTCCCCAGGAACACAGGCGCATAGTGGTGCGCGGCGTGATCGCCAACCTGCACCTGCTTGGGGATACCCTGGTGAGGATCGGCGTGCACATCCTACCCAGCGTCATCAAAAAGCGCTGGCTGCAGCGTTACATCCTTTGGCGTAAAAATGAGATCCTCGAGGAATTGGAAAGAAATTCGTTTGAAGAAAACCGGTACTCAACCGTGGTAAACCTGTATTTTTAGACCTGTTTCAGCATCCTTGAAGAGATAGCCAATCTACGGAGCAGCGGTGGCGCTGGCCAAACCAGCATCCTTCAACTGCAGATTGGTGATCCCTTCCAAAGCTTTGGCTTTCAAAAAGTCGTCATTGCTGTCCAGATATGGATACAGCAGGCCCATGTCGACTTTTTCTCCAAACCTGGCGATCAGCAGGATGGCTTTGCCGCGAATGTCATCGGGGTAGGCTCTGTTGGCAGCCGTGAGCTTACCGAAGTTTTTCAGATCTCCATCGCTTTTCATGTCCATCTGTATCAGCGTATCCAGGATGAAATCCTGGATCGTGTAACCCGCGCCTGTTCCTGGGGATTGGATTTCAGCCAGATTAGTTTTTATGGTCGAAACCAGCCCATCTACCTTTGCCAACTGCGCCTGGCGGGTGGCTGAGTCAACCGTTTGAGCACTAATTTCGCCGCGCAAGGCGGTTAAGGGCAGCGAAAAATAACGTGCATACAGGTTATTTCCGCCCAGAGTAGATGATTTAATATCAGAAGGTGGGATTTTTCCAAAAATATCCAACAACTTGAGCTTGGCATCCAACCCGTAAAAAGCCACCGCCTGCGAAAGCGCCTCATACTCGCCAGCGTCTTTCAACACACTTGGGTCGGTACTCAGCAAGCGCAGAAGCTGGTC
>Ga0187886_1003291_pt1 | contig 12179 bp, 8 predicted proteins | sample June2016WEW_20_1_FD_133001 | JGI IMG/M metagenome (GOLD analysis project Ga0187886, IMG submission 133001) | Peatland microbial communities from SPRUCE experiment site at the Marcell Experimental Forest, Minnesota, USA - June2016WEW_20_150 | ecosystem: Environmental > Terrestrial > Soil >...
AAAAAACGCCAGAGAAGAAAAGAAAAAAGCGCGCGGGACGAAAACTGGCCGCATTATATATGAAACGATGAACAACATTACAGGCGGAAGTACGGCAAATGCACCTAACAAGCTCATCCCGCTGTTCATCTTACGAGAGCGGAAACCCTCAATAATAACCATCACTACTACCTGGAGACTGACTATCGCTCCGATAACCAACCAGATACCTGGTAGGGGTAAAGCGGTAGTGAACATAATCATTGCCTGGATAATTTCAACTAACCCCGGCCTGGGCGTCCAAAAAGCATGCTGAATCTTCGCAATCTGGCCTGGCAGCATCCACAACCAGGGGAGAGTCAGCATACCAATCAGCGCCTGGGCAGCCAACAGCTTGCTCAATAACTTCCATTGCCTTCGGATAAGCAGGAACAGGTCTGGCACCACCAGCACGAAAATAGCCAGATTATGGGAATACATCGCTAACGTCCCGGAAATTACCAGTCCTACCCAATCCAGGCGATGGTTTCTCACCTGGTTTCTCCCATCGCCCTGACCAGGGGCATCCAACCTGGCTGCAGCTATTTCCTTTGGTTCCAGGGATCGTTTCCAGATGCGGCTGAAGAAAAAAGCATAAGCGACCTGGCACAATCCCAGCAGGGCATACATGCGCAGGTCCTGGGAATGGTAAATCTGAAATGGCGAAATGGCGGCAATGAAGGCAGCAGCCAAACCGGCGGATTCACCCAGCAAGGACTTCACCAGCCAGAATAGTATAAAGACGCTGACCAGATTGAGCAGTACACTCAATAAACGCAACCACCACAGACTCAGGCTCAATCCCATCCAGAAATGCAGCAAGAAATAATAAAGGGGCGGCATGGTATCCGCAGCGGTGCCCTGGATTATCGCTGGTAGGTTTTGAATGGATAAAAAGAAGCTGAAACCATCATCATAGATGATGCCCCGGCTTTGTAGGTTGATACAGCGCAGTCCCAACCCCATCAGCAGGATACCAAGCAAGAGTATCTTGCTATGTTTCATTACTTCCTAAAATTTTCTCGTGCATATAGTTCGTCAAACCAGGCCCGCGGCTGCCTGACCGCCCACCAGCGCGTCCAATACATGGTGATGAATAGAAAAAGCGGCAGCGGAAAGAACAACACCGGGCTTTGCTGCGGCTGGTAGCTATAATCAACAGTCGAAAGGAAAACCACCCAGATGCCAATGGTCAGGATCAGCAAGCTCAACACGGTCAAGGCTGTACCAGCCCGTTTCCAGCGCTGCTCCCACATAGCAAAAACCAGCACGATCGCCGGAAACAAAATGATGAAATTTCCCGGATCGGTCTGGATGCCAATCCACTGGCTGGCGACCAGGGTCAGATAAGCAGTCCAGAAAAAGCCAGGGAACTCAACCTTGCGCCGTATAGCCAGGAACCATTCGATGAGTAGGAAAATGATCAAGATGCCGCTGAGCATCCATCCCAACCGGTTACCCATCGCCGGGAACCAGACCGAAAAGGCTGCCCCTGGTGTTCCCGGCGGGTTATATCCTGGATAACGCAAGATCTCGCGGATATTCTGGATAATCCAATCTGGCAAGAACAAAAAGGACACTGCTACCAGGATCACCATGGTACCGAAAAACCAGCTTACCAATCGCCAACGCCGGCGGTTGGCGGCCCAGATCAACACGAAGAGGATGACCAGAACAACCAGTTGTGGTTTGATAGTAGTCAAGGCAAACAAAAATCCAGCCACCTCATCCTGCCCATTCTTTATCGCCAGGAAAGCAGCCAACAACCCGAGAGCCACTAGGACAACCGCATTTCCGTTGATGATTGTGCGGACAGCGTGGTACCAAACCAGAGAAAAAAGAAAAATCAATGCCAGAACGATTAGATTCGGCTTCCATTGAAACAGGCGGATGCTAAAGAAGGCGAGCAAAATCAAAGATACTTCCAACAAAGTCATCCAGATTGCCCTGGCAAGGGTAAAATCCTGAATCAGAGCAAAGGGGATGAACAATAGCACCGAATACAGAGGATAGGCAACGCGAAGCTCATGCTGCCCGGGTTGAGCCGGATGGCCGTATGCGAAAATCTGGATCTGGGTAGCCGTTTGATCACTGTATGGGCTGATACCATCTTTTAAAAGCATGCGGGTACCCATCCAGTGCACCAGAAAATCATTCCCTCCTGGATTCTGCTGGCAGTAGGTGTAATTCATGCGCCCCAATTCCACCAGCAAAACAATCACTCCAATCGCCCCCACGATAAGAAAGACCAGGGACAGGCGTTGATTCCTCAATGTCCACTCCTTTTCAGGTTACTATCTTTCAGCCTCATTGAGATTCCCAGTGGAAGGTCCCCGGATTTTGGGGTGTCATGACACCCCAAAATCCGGGAGTTCGCCACGTGGATTCCCAAAGGACCGTCTTTCGTATTTTTAGATTTTATTTATTATAATTCATGCTATGACAAAGGTTTCTATTTCCCTGGCGCAAATGCACATCGAGTTAGGCCAACCCGACGCCAACCTCGAACAGGCCATCGGTTTACTCAAGCAAGCCTCGATCAAACGGAGTGACATGATCCTGTTCCCCGAGTTGTGGAGCAGCGGATACGATCTCAAGCATGCCAGCAAGTATGTGCTGGTCAACAACTCCATTCTGGAAGTTCTTACGGATTTAGCCCTTTCTGAAAAGATCGTCATCGGGGGGTCTTTAATAGAAGAAGTCGATGGACAATTCTATAATACTTTCTATTTTATTAATAAAGATGGCCAGGTTTTCAACAAATACCGTAAGATCCATCTCTTCCGCCTGATGAACGAAGGCCGGTGGCTACAAGCTGGAAATCAACCCCAAATGGCCAATTTCTCCTGGGGAATGGCCGGCATGGCGATTTGTTACGACCTGCGTTTCCCCGAATTGTTCCGCCATTATGCCCTGGAAAACGCCAAACTGATCTGCCTGCCCTCTGAATGGCCTTCAAAACGAATCAACCATTGGAAAATTCTCCTGCAAGCCAGGGCAATTGAAAATCAGATGTTCATTGCTGCAGTAAACTGTGTCGGCAAAACGGGGAATGAAATCTTCGGCGGCGCCAGCGCCATCATCTCACCCTGGGGAGAGTTACTTGCTGAAGGAGATAGCCAATCAGACGCTCTGCTTACCGCAGATGTTGATTTTGACGAGGTCGAACACGTACGCCAGATAATCCCGGTTTTTCAAGACCGGCGTCCCGATATCTATCGGCTCTCCGGCAGTTGAACACTCTTTCCGGTCATTTCTGTATAGAATAAAAATGCCAGTAAGGCCAATAACAGAGTCCGTATGGGAATGGTCAGATACAATGTCCAGAACAAACCTCGCGACAATAACAACGGCCATTCGATTAAATTAATCAGGACTAGCAGAAGTGCCACCAGGAAAACCCGTCTTTCAGGCAAAGCCAGTAGAATCAAAGGAAGCAGATAAAGCACCCACTGCGGGCTCCAGCCGGGAGACCAGAGTAAAAATAAACTCCAACACCAACCCAGCAGGGCCATTTTCTGCCGGTCATCGTCTTGCCTGGCTTTGAAGAAACCCCACAGGCCGATCCCCCCGAACACAATCATGGTAATCCAAGCAGGTAGGCGCGGCGGATTGCCACGTGAGACTCCTGCCATGGATGGATCCAGGCGCTCGACCTCTGGTCCGAATAAACCGGTGATGAAGTTACCATCTACCAGCGCCCATACCGTTTCCCAGGAACCTTTACTCCCCTGAGACTGGAGCGACGCCAGGGTAAACCGTGGTGATGCCAACCATAACCCACTATAGACCAACAAGCCTGCCCCAAGGGCCAATCCTGTTATCCAAAAGGCTTTCCTCCAGGATAAGGCGCGCCAGGCAACAATCAATCCCAGGGCAGGAAAAAATTTCACCAGCAAGCCAAGACCAAATGCCAGGCCGGAAAGGAAATGCTTATTGTCTAGCAGGAGAAAGATGCCCAGCAGCATAGCAAAAACAGCCAGCGGGTCAAAATACCACCATGAATAAGCCAATGAGAGTAGAAAAACAAAATAAACCAGGCTGCGTACGAGGGACTTGTTATCTCCTCCATACAAGCGTTGGGATATTTCAATAAAGAGATACAGACTGCCGGCATCCGCAAGCAGCAAGACAAAAATCAAGAGGTAGTCGTAAACGTGTTCTTGTCCACCCGCCAGCCAGAACAAAACGGAAGAAAGAAAAGGAAATACGGGGGGGAATTCCGACCAGTAATTGAAATATGGCCAACCTGGCAGCGAAGCGAGTTGGTAGAAATGCAGGAAATCGCCGTAACCGTGCATTCCATCCAACGGCATAGCCAAATAAATCAACAAACGCCCGAGGACCAAAAGCGGTACCAGAATCCACGGTAACTGTTTGAACCTGGTCAAGATTCTCTCCTCGATAGGCTTACCGGCTAAAAATCAATGCCTGGTCATCCCGGTAAAGCATCTTCCAGCCATCCTGGGACAAAGCCGCTACAAGGGGCCTGCCCGGCTCGATCAGGATGAGCCTGATCTTCCATTTATCCAGGATGGCCTGCCAGCCCTGACCGGCCTGGATCACGGTGATCCACTGCCTAAGAATATCATCGCCATACAGGTCGGTTCGCCCATCCACAAACACAGGGTATTCCCGCAGAAACCAAATCAGATAGCCACCCCAGTTATACTCATTCAACATCGGACCGGTAGGATGGTTAATCCGTAGCCAAGCGATGGCTTTTACCGGGTAAGTGCTTTTGAGGGAAGAATCGACCAGAATGGGGTTGGCAGCCACGTAAAGTTTGCCGATGGCAGCAAAAGCCACAAATGCGACCAGTCCCAGGTTGATGGCTTTCTGTACACCGAGCCCGAACACCCGAATCGGATCGTATTGAACTGGCGAATCAGATGTATCACCTGTTGCAGACTTTGAAAAACCAAGACTTTTTTTCCAACCGGTCACCGGTTCCCTTTCATACCATGCCCGTATTGCTGGCCATAAATGCCGAGACAAAACGGGTATGGCGACCAGGGAGAAGGGGCCATAATTCCGCCGCGCCACCAGCCCCAGGTAAGTGAACAGGCTGACACCCAATAAATCTGTGGCGTCCAGGCGTTTCCCAGAAAATCCCACCGAAGCCAGCAGCGCCAATAATAACCAGATGAATGGCTGTTGAAAAAGCTGGTGGAAGTCTGGAGAAGCCCATTCAGCCACAAAATTTTGCAAGACTCTAACCCCGACCGTCTGGAAAGGGATTAATAAAATGTTCAACCCATTGGCATTGATCAACAGAGCTGCAACGGATATTCCTCCCCAAATGAGCAACCTCAGGACCCTTTTGCGGTCAAGCACATGGTTACCACAGTTTCCGAGAAGGTAGTTCAGAAATTCCCCGGCAACCATGCAACCAATCAACATAAACCCCAGCGGAAATCCTCCATGCAGATTCGCCCATAAAATAAATACCACCGGCAGCAGCCAAAGCCGGTCCACGCCTTTCCATTTGTACAGATAGAGCAAATACCCTACCAGGGCCATCAGTACGAGCGAAACCAGTTGAGGCCGCGGCGACCACACCACCGCTGCGACCGCCGAACCTAATATTAGTAGGAAGGCTCGTAGTAAAGCCGGCCCTTCCAGCGTGAAATAAACCAGGGTCATACTCAAAACAGCCAGCAAAGCCGTCATCCCACCGATTGCCAGGCTGCCTCCCCATATATATAGCAAATACATACCCACTTCGCTAAGCCAGCTATGATTGATCCAATGCGCGCCAAAACGGGTCGTTGACAAATTATCTACCAGCATTGGCCTGCCCGATTGCCAGGTTTCCTGGCCTGCGCGCAGGTGCCACCACATATCCGAGTCCAGCGGCGTGCGCGCCGCCAGGATGAAAATCAATAGCAGAACCAAGACCAGCACGAACAGGTCGAACTGTTTTTTTCTTGATAGCTTGATCTGGTTTACCGACGCTGGAATATTCAACGGTTGTCTCCCAACCCGATTTGTTCTGGCCTAATCGGCCTGGATAGGTGATAATAAATTTGATAATCGCCAATGGTCTTCTCCAACCAGGTTACACCGGCCTCCGAAAAACCATTCCTTAACCATACATCCAAAGCCGGATTGCGGGTAGTAATATAGGCCACCTGCTGGCTGTTTTCGACCAACGGGTCATAAGGCTGGTAACGGTCGTCACGGGTGGTGTAGCGTAAATCCGGGTGATATGGCAGACTGGGAATAAAAATCGTTTGCTCGTGGGATAGGAATGCCAACGGGTAGGCAACCCAATAGTTTGAATATCCAAAATGCTCACCGGCCTGGTCAAGAAAATTCAGCAGATCAGTGTCATACCGGTGATCAATCGAAGAGGGCGCGTAAAACTGGGTGGTGATCCCCGGCGGGTACACCGCGCTTTGCACGGTTCCCCAAAAATTAAAGACCACTACCATCCCAATCGTGAGGATCTGCCAATGGGTTTTTCGGAAGAAAGTCTGCACCATTTCAGCCGCTACCAGCGCCAGCGGGACACACAGGGGAAGGAAATACCGTCCGGAAGGATCAACACCAAACGAGGTGAATAAGAAACCCAATCCCAATACCAATCCGACTCCACCCAGCATCCAATAAGTTGTCCTTTGGTTGTTCTTCCGGAACATTTTCTTTGCCAGAAAAGCAAACACTCCCAACCAGAAAATGAGCGCCAATGGCAGTAACGGCGCTGCCAGCCAGCGCACCTCCCAGGGTGGGCGTAATCCGAATAGGACCGTCCCTCCAAGCAGCACCAGGTTAATCAGGTGAGCGATTATTCTTCCTAAAAAGCTGGCCTGCTCGACCGATACCGCCGACCCAAACAGCTCACCAAATAGACTGCCCCATCCGGAACTAAGCGCAAAAGCCCACCAGGGTGATGACCCGGCCAGGAATCCGAAAATAAAACCGCTTCCATTCAGGATTGCTCGCTTTATACTCACCAACTTTCTGCGCTGGATGAATGTAAGGAGGACGACCAGGCTGACCGGAATGCCATAAACCAGGGTCAATCCGTTGGCCCACATGCCCAAGCCAATCAAGAAACCCAGCAGAATAGTGAGATATCTTGACTTTTTTTCATCAATAGTGAGGTTATGCACATTGCTGAGGCCGGTAAGTAAGATCAGATTTCCGATCAATAAAGTTTCCCCGTAACCTCCCAGGCTGGCAGTCGTATACAGGGTGACGTTCACGGCCGGGATTGCCAGTAAACAGCCAGCCATGGCGCCGGTTTTACAGGAGCCAAAAGCTGTCCTACCGATCCAGACTGTTGTTATAATGGTAGCCAGGTAAAGTAATCCCTGGATTAGCCGGATTACCCAGACCTGTTGACCAAAAACTATAAAGCCCCCAGCCACCAGAAATGCATCCAGACTGCCCATGTAGGCCTGCCCATAGAAAAAGACCGGTCGTTCTCCAGCCAGGATGTGTCTGGCCATCAGGGCAACCACGGCTTCGTCTGCATTGAAAGGCACCAGGTTCATCCCAACCAACCAGGTTTTCAAGCCTCCCGCTGCGGCAAGAATCCCAAGCACTATACCAAGCCATTTCCACGGGATTTTCACCAGTCTATTTTATCTTCAACCCTGAGAGTACACAACCTTGAAGAAGCTGCTGACTGAAAAAAAACTTTTGACTTTGGTCATCCTGATTATCCTGGCGCTGACCCTGGCATACCTGGCTGGCCTTGCCGGGGTGCCTTTCCACCCGGATGAAAGCACGCAGTTATACATGAGCTCGGACTTCGACACACTTTTCTCCAGGCCGGCAGACCTGTTTTGGTCGGCTGCCCGCGAGCAGGATGCGCGCCAGAAATATCGTGAGCTGGACGCACCCCTGGCGCGTTATTTAATTGGCGTCGGACGAACCATCGCCGGCCTGCCTGCCTTACCGGTAGACTGGGATTGGTCAAAATCCTGGGAAGCGAACCAGATCGCCGGAGCTTTGCCAGATGCCAGATTGCTACTTGTCAGCCGGTTGAGCGTGGCACTTCTATTTCCTTTTAGCCTGTTCTTTATTTTCAAAAGCGGCCGGGCGATCGGAGGAAGCCCTATGGGCTGGGCAGCCTTGCTGCTTCTGGCATCGAACGCTCTTGTGTTGCTGCACACCCGGCGAGCCATGGCTGAGGGCGGCCTGATCTTTACCATCACGTTGTTCTTGTGGATGCTAACCAGACCGGTGAAACCAGCCTGGCTAATCGCTGTTGCTGCTGCCCTGGTATTTTGTAGCAAGCAATCGGCTGGCGTACTGGTATTGATCGGCCTGGTGTTTGTACTCTGGAAGGATGTGCAGCAAAAACATACGGGCCAAAAACTTATTATTAATTTAGCTTTGTATGGATTGGTCTTCGTTGCCGTTACTGTCTTATTAAATCCATTTTTATGGAGTAACCCTGTCCAGGCAAGCCTGGCAGCCCTCCGCGCCCGGCAAGAACTGTTACACAACCAGGTGGCTGCCCTGGGAAGCGTCCGCCCCGACCAGGTGTTGGAATCGTTTCCTCAGCGCTTACTCGGGCTGGTTGTACAGTTATTCATAAACCAACCAGCAGTTGGTGATATAGGCAATTACATTGTTCAAACCCAATCCGCCGAAGTAGCCTATTTTTCTTCTCCTTTCAACCAGTTTTTGCGGGGTTTTATAGGGGGAGGTGTATTGTTGATTCTGTCGATAAGCGGATTTATCCTGGCAGCAGCCAGGGCAATCAAATCCGCTGGCCCTTCGCAGATGTTGACCCTGTTATTTCTGTTGAGCACTCTGTTGATATTTATCACGTTGATCTGGTTTCTACCCATACCGTGGCAGAGATATTATCTCCCGCTCGTCCCTTTCACCTGCATCTGGACAGCCTATTTTCTTTCTATGGCAATTTCACTGATTCCCCGCGTTAAACCAAATATTGCGGCCTGATCGCCGCAATATCACAGTAATAGCTGTTCTATATATCTTTGTGGTAGACCCGGTGGCGCTTGTAGATTTCAGCGCCAATGGTAATCATATCCTTACGCACCTGCACAGCCGTATCCGCCATCTGGGTCTGTTCGGCATGGATAAAGCCAAAGTCTTTGATGGTTTTTTCCATCTCTGCATACATCAGGGCATTTCCGCCGCGGCCTTGATATTCTGGAAGCACACCCACCCCATTCAATGAGACCCATTTCGTACGTTTCATATCCATCATGATATCGACAATACCCCAGGGAGTTATGCGCCCTTTCCCGCGCTGGAGAGCTTCCGATACATCTGGGAAGGCTATAATGAATCCCACCGCATCACCCTTGTGTAGGATTAACTTGATCAACCGCGGATCGGCGACGGTGATCAGGCTATCGACTACATATTTAATCTCACCTTCGGTGAAGGGGTAATATTCCCAGTTGTTGACAAAGGTTTTGTTATAAGCCTGACCGATACGCCAGGCCCATTTTTTTAGCTCGTTCTTGGTCTGAAAATTCTTGATTTCAAAAGTGCCGTGTTCTTTTACTTTTTCAGCAATTAATCTGGCTTTTTCAGGGAGTTGGAACTTGTCCCGGTGCATATAGCACGAGACGAAATCAACCTCGCGAGTGAAGCCCAGAGCGTCCATATGGTTCGGGAGATGAGCAAGATTGTAATTCATCATTGTCATCATCTGGCGATGCTGAAATCCTTCAACCTGGACGCCATATCCGTCAAAAGCGCTAAAACCTTTTGGCCCGATAAGGGCATTTAGACCACGCTCATGCGCCCAATCATATACCCGATCAAAAAGGGCGCTAACTACTTCCCGATCATCCTCGGTTTCCAACAGATAAAATACTGCCTGTTTTGTACCGTGGTATTTGTTGTAAGGTTTGTTTTCCAGGGCTGCTATTCGTCCGGCAATCTTTCCGTCTCTGCGAGCAACGAAGAAATCAGCTTCAGAATGCTCGTAGAAAGGGTGCTTTTTAGGATTCAGCATGGTCCGAATATCAATGAGAAATGGTGGGACCCACTGGGGTACATCTTTATACAGATGGAAGGGGAACAGAATGAATTCATTTACCTGGGCTTTTGAGTTAACGTCAATTTGATCTACCTGGATCATAGGTAACCTCTCTTAGGCTCTTGCTGTATCGATTTTGGATAGAAACAGTATACACCAGTTTCTTTATTGAATGGATAAATAAGTCGATTTATTTTCTGAGAAGGGATTATTGACCAATTATCCCAACCCCCTTATACTAAATAGGGTTCTCTGGGAATAGCTGTGGTGAACTCCCAGATTTTGGAGTGTCATGTCACCCCAAAATCTGGGGACCTTCCACGGAAAATCCTAATGAGCCCTAAATAGTTGTTGGTTGATCTGGAAAGTTTCCTGGTCTGAATATTCAGAATAAATAAATATAACGCCAAAACGGATGGAGAAGGCATGTCAACATCAATCCTCGAATCTGAAATCCACGCCCAACCCGATGTGATCAGCGAGCTGCTGCACAAAGAAACGGAGAACGTCAATAAGATAGCTGATGACCTGCGGGGCCGGTTCAAGTATGTAGTCATCGCGGCGCGCGGCACATCGGACAATGCAGCCCGTTATGCTCAATACCTTTTCGGAGCCCATAATCGCCTGCAGGTCGCCCTGGCTACTCCCTCCCTCTTTACCTTATACGAATGTCCCCCTGACCTTTCAGAAGCCCTGGTGATTGGGATTTCACAATCTGGGCAATCCCCCGACATCGTCTCAGTCCTGTCTGAAGCTCACCGGCAGGGACGCCCTACCCTGGCAATTACCAACCTCCAGCAATCTCCTCTGGCCGAGGCTGCCGACCACGTCATTATGCTGCACGCCGGGCTTGAAAAAGCCGTGGCCGCCACAAAGACATACACCTCTTCATTGGCAGGTCTGGCGCTGCTTTCCTGCTGCCTGGAAAACAACGCCCAGCGTATGAAGGACCTTGAACGGGTTCCCCAGGCCATGCAAAGAGCATTTCTGGATCTCGAACCAGCGGCAAGTCATGTCGAACGATATCGTTATATGGCTCATTGCAATGTGATCGGACGTGGCTACAATTACAGTACAGCTTTTGAGGTGGCGTTAAAGGTAAAAGAACTCACACGTGTCGTCGCAGAACCTTACTCCTCGGCTGATTTCCGGCACGGCCCAGTGGCAACAGTTAGCCGAGGATTCCCAGTTATTGTCGTTGCCCCTCAGGGCGCCATCACCCAGGATATGATTGACCTGATCGCCCAACTCAAGGGGCTGGGAGCGGAACTGCTGGTTATCTCGGATGACCCCCAGCATTTATCCATTGCTAACCTGCCGCTGCCCATCCCGCCCGGGCTGCCTGAATGGCTGACCCCCCTTGTGGCAGTAATCCCAGGCCAATTGTTTGCTATGCAGTTGGCCATTGAAAAGGGCTTTAACGCAGACCAGCCCGAGGGGCTGACTAAAGTAACCGAAACTTTTTAAGCTTCGAAACCACCTGACGAATGAAACTTCTCCTCACCTTTTACAACATGCCACTATTAAGGCCCCGTGGTGAACTCTCGGATTTGGGGTTGTCATGACAACCCCAAATCCAGGGACCTTCCACGGCAAATCCCAATGAACCACTTTAACCCTGTCGAATATCTTGCCAATCTGGCGATATAATTCCCCTGGAGGCTCACATGGAGAAATTTCTAATCGAAGGTGGTTTTCCTCTTTCCGGCGAAATAACCCCATCCGGAAACAAGAACGCAGCTTTACCATTACTGGCTTCATGCTTACTGACCGACGAGCCAATTATCCTGAACAACGTTCCATCAATTCAAGACGTGCAGGTCATGCGCTCTCTCCTGGAAAGCCTGGGGGTCAATATATCCACGATCAACGTCCACACTTGGCAAATCCAGGCCAAAGAAGTCCGTCCCGCCAGTCTGGATTCGGATCTGACCAGGAAAATCCGCGCTTCTATTCTACTTGCAGGGCCAATGACTGCGAGATCTGGTGAACTGCATTTACCCCCCCCGGGCGGGGATATAATTGGCCGGAGACGAGTAGATACCCATTTAATTGCTTTACGAAAACTGGGAGCTGAGATTAATTACGATCGCTCTTTCCATTTCAAGGCCGGGAGGTTGAAGGGCGCGGATATTTTGCTCGATGAAACCAGTGTCACCGGCACTGAAAATGCCATTATGGC
>Ga0187886_1003293_pt1 | contig 12174 bp, 8 predicted proteins | sample June2016WEW_20_1_FD_133001 | JGI IMG/M metagenome (GOLD analysis project Ga0187886, IMG submission 133001) | Peatland microbial communities from SPRUCE experiment site at the Marcell Experimental Forest, Minnesota, USA - June2016WEW_20_150 | ecosystem: Environmental > Terrestrial > Soil >...
CGAAGCGGGTGGTGCGTTCCTGTCGTTCGGCGGCCTCGTAAAGCTTATGGGCAAGCTGCTGGTTGAGTGAATGGCCGCTTTTATAAGAGACGATTCTGCCTCGCAGCCCCCTGCCGACCAGCGTCAGGTCGCCTATGAGGTCCACGATTTTATGCCTGACGCATTCGTCGGGAAACCTGTATGAGTTTTTGATGGGGCCGTCGGAATCGATGACGAGAATATCTCGCGGCGTCAGGTGCGTGCCCATTCCGCGTGCCTGAAATTGTTTTGCCTCGATTTCGAGCAGGAAGGTTCTGGCGCGGGCGAGGTTTTTCTCGAAACCCTCGGGCGTAAGCCGGCAGCTGTAAATCTGCCTGCCGATGCCGGTGTGGCCGCCATAATCGAGGTCATAAGTGATATTTAGCGCATCGTCGGAATCGGGCAGGGCGTAAATCGAGGCGTCGCCCGATATAATCGAAACCGGCTCGGCGATTACGAATTCACGCCTGGGCGACTGCTGTTCGACAAGACCCGCCTGATTGAGTGTTCTGAAATAATCAATAGCGCTTGCGTCGGGCGAGGGCAACTCGGGGCCGTCAACCTCGATTGTGAGATTATCTATTTCCAACGCGTTGACGGCAGCCAGGCAATGCTCGACCGTCTCGATACTGACGGGGCCTTTTCGCAGCGCCGTGCGTCTTGGCCTTTCGGCGATATTGGACGCGACGGCCTTTATGCGGACCGGCTCCGCCACGTCGATGCGAACGAAATACACGCCGGTATCGGCAGGCGCCGGCCTAAACACAACTTTGGCGTCCTTGCCGTTGAATAAGCCCCTGCCGTTAAGAGCGGCCGGGCCCGCTATTGTTTTTTGCAGTTTCAAGTTTTTCCACTCTTGCGGATAATTCTTTGACCTGTTCCATAAGTTTGGGCAGTCGCTGTGTGCCGGCCCACACCCGCAGCGCTTCTTTGTGTTCGATGGAGGGTGATCCCAAAACGTGCATTCCCGGCTCGATACTTTTTATCACGAAGCTTCGAGCTCCAACGATAGCCGCGTCGCCTATCTCGATATTATCAATAATGCCAACCGCCCCTGCCAGGACAACGCCGTCGCCGATTTTGACACTGCCGCCCATACCTGATTGCCCCGCTATCAGGCAGCATTTGCCGATTATGACGTTATGGGCGATTTGAACAAGGTTGTCAATTTTGGTTCCTGCGCCTATTCGAGTTTCACCGAATTTTGCCCTGTCAACGCAGCAATTAGCGCCAATTTCGACAAAGTCCTCGATAACGACAATTCCGTTGTGCGGAATAAGTCGGTGGGCGCCGTCGATGAAATAGTAGCCGAAACCGGTTGAGCCAATCGTGGTATTGGCCAGAATAATACAGGAATTGCCGATAACGCAATTATGATAAACGGCAACGTTACTGTCCAGGCGGGTATTGACGCCTATTTTGGTATTCTGGCCTATTTTGCAGCCGGAAGCAATGATGGTGTTATCACCGATTTCGACGCCTGTTTCAATAACTGCACAGGGGCCGATTGACACATTTTTACCGAGTTTTACCTGCTGGGCGACGACGGCGGCAGGGTGAACGCCCGGTATTGCCGGCTGTAGTTTCGGAGCGAAAATTTTGAGCGCCTCAATGAGCGCCGCGTTGACATTTTTGACCACTAATTGAGGCGTAGCCCCGATTTTATCAGGAACAACCGGCTTTACCACGAGCACCGCCCCTGCGCGGGATTGTTTAAGCTCATTGAGAAATTTATCGCCGGTAACAAACGTTACAGCGGCCTGGTTCGCGGCGCCAAGAGGCCCGACCGAGCGAATTAGACCACTACCTTCACCAATCAGTTCGGCTTTGAGCTGTTTTGCAAGTTCATTAACCGTTAATTCCATAATCTTAACCCCGTCTTACGGGGAATTAGCGTCAACTTTCGCCATGACCTCATCGGTAATATCAGGGCAGCCGGCGTCATACAAAACCTTATGAGTGCTGATTGTCAGCGTAAGCTCATTGGAATTCGATGCGGGCAGGTCGGGGTCACTTCGCTCAAGAACCAAATCGAGTCCTTTGGTTTTCGCGACTTCGGTTGTTGCCTTAAGGACGTCTTTGAATAAATTCTCGATAACCTGGCTTTCGCGCATATCCATCTGGCGTTTGTAGAATTCCTGCAGTGCCTGGAGCTTGCCCTGCTTTTCGAGGATTTCCTTCATCATAGCGGTGTAGTCGGTGCTGCCCTGCTTCAATGTTTTAAGTGAGGCCTTGTCGGCGTCGATTTCCTTTGAGAGCTTTTCAAGATCGGCCGCCATTTTATCCCGTTCGGCAGAAAGGTCCTGACGGTATTTAACGTTGCGTTTGCAGTCCGCGAAAATTTTGCGGACGCTCACAACGCCGATTTTGAGGCATTTGCCTTCCGAAACCGCCGGGGATTTATCCGCCCCGCCAGTTACATTAACCAAAGTCAAAATCGTTGCACAAACCACAAGAACCGTCAGCTTAGATTTCATTTTTCATCCTTTCGTATTTACTATTGATGGTTGATCCCATACACAGCAGTTATTTTACCGTCCAGCGGGAATTTAGCAATCCCGATACACAGGGGTAAGATATAAAAAGGGGGCTGCCCATTTTTAATTTCAACTTAAAACAGGGTTCCGACCGAGAAGCTGAAGACCTGCGTTCTGTCGCCTTCGCTTTTCATAAGCGGCAATGCGAACTCGAACCGCATAGGGACCGGCCCGAACCACTGCGGAATCATTATCTGCAAACCGGAGCCCGCGCCCACGCGGTAGCCGCCGGTATCGATAGCGCCGGAGTCAACGAAAAACAGCCAGGAAATGCTGTCGCCTGCCAGCGGAACAGCAACCTCGGCGTTAGCGAGAAATATCCAGTCGCTGCCGATGGGGTCTTTGCGCTCTGTAGGAGTTGTCAGGTCAAAGGGGTTTTCGCTGCCTTTTGTCTTAAGCCCCCTTGTGCTGACACCCCGGTACTCGAAGCCGCGGATACCGTAGGCACCGGTGCCGCCTCCATAAAATTTTTCAAAAGGCGGGGCATCGCTTACCGTCGTCGAAGCCAGAAGTTTGGTGGCGAGAATCGTTTTGTTTTCGGCCAAATCCTCGGCAATCGTAAAGTATCTTCTATAAGTGGCGGACGCTAATCCGAAGGTGAAATCGCCGGTAACCTGCTCGTATCCGAAGTCGTAATTTTCCCCGGTCGTCGGCCTAACCCGGTTATCGGTAAGGTCGCGGCCTGCGCCGAGGCGGACGCCGGTGAGAAGATTATCGCCTCTGACCGCTTTTATTTCCCGCGGTGCGTCGTCGTCGATATGAGTTATTGAAACATCCTCCTCCCTAAATCCCAAACTGTGATGCCATTTATCCCTAAAACGTTCATCGAAGCCGACGAAGCCCTTCAGCCGGCCCTCGATATATGATTCCCGGAACCTTTCCCAGCTTGAGCCGGCCAACTCGAGAGCGACGGGCTTGTCGTTGAGATACGGCTCCGTGAAATCTATGTAATACTGGCTGACTTCGGTGCCCGGCTGCAATGAGATTCGCAGCGTTTGTCCGCCGCCCCTGAAACAGTCGCCGGTAATAAAATCCGAGAAGGTTTTCGGCGGGTCGTTGATATTGAAGTTTCGCTGCTCGAAGGTGAGCTGACCTATGACGCCGCTGTCGCTGGATATACCAGCGCCTAACATTACCATACCGGTTTTGCCTTCGATGATATTTGCCAGGGCGTCTTTTTGGCCCGGGGCCTTGCCCGTCGGGGTGATTGCAGCCCCATCGCGCTCGGTGAGCAGCATTTGCTGGATATTTTTCTCAAGCGACCCCTTGCCGTCGCCCCTGGCGATGTCGCCGTTATACCATTTACCGGGCTGGAAGTCGTATTCATCGAGGATTCGCCGAACTACTTTGTCCTGTGTGTGCTCGTTGCCGGTTATTGTTACCTGGCCTATGCGGAAACGCTCCCCTTCTTTTATGGTGTATTCGACTGCGACAGTTTTATCGGAAACGAATTTAATGCCCCGCTCCACCGTCGCGTCGATGAAGCCGTTTTCCCTGTAGAGCTTAACAAGGTTTTTAGTATCGGATTCGGCCAACTGCTCGTTGTAAGTTTGCCCTTTAAGAAGTTTAAGCTGGCCGTAAAGTTTTTGATTGTCGAACTGCTGATTGCCTGTAAAAACGTAATCCTCAACCTTATAGGCGACGCCCTCCTCGATAACAAAGGTAATTCGCAGCTTTTTCCTGTCTGCGGTAAACTGGCGTTTGGCCTCGATTTTAGCGTTGAGATACCCTTTTCTCTGATAGGCCTTTGACAGTGCACTGACGTCCTGGTTCAATTCCTCTTCCTTATAGTATTTCGAAAAGAAGACCCAGCTTCGCGTGCTGGATTTAATTGTCTTTCTAAGCTCTCTTGTTTTGAGATTTTTATTGCCCGAGAAATTTACCGCGACGATTTTAACCCGCGGGCCTTCCTTGACAACATAGACAACCTTACCCTGCGGTATTTGAGCTTTGTCTAAAGAGACCTCGACCTCAGGAAAGCCCTCTTTTCTGTAATACTCGGCGATGGTGGTTGTGTAGGTCTGCGCAAGAACCGGGTCGAGATAGTCGCCGACCTTGAAGCCGAGCTTGTCCTTAAGTTTTTTGGCGCTGTATGCCTTGTTGCCTTTGAAATCAATCTTCCTGACGATATTTTTTTCGACGACGACGAAGGTCAGGTCTATCGGCGCGCTGGTATTTCCGTCAACGGGCTTTGTGTTGTAATAGCAGTATTCGATACCCTTGATTTCCGCTATGCGTTTTGTGTCCTCGGTTACGACGGCGGGATTGAATATATCGCCCGGCCTTGTTCGGACCCTCGCTAAAATTTCAGGCGTCTTAACGCTGACGTTGCCCTCGACGTGAATCAGGGCTATCGGCACATTAAAATCGTTCACATTGGCCTTTGGGACACTTTGATTTGCGTCAGGTGTGGCAGGCGAAATTTCGCCTGTCGGTGAGTTCTGGTCTTCAGCGAACGCCAATTGCCGCCCCGCCAGGACTATCACCGCAATAACCAAAAAATTACACCAGAGTTTTTTCACGTTTGCCTTTCAAAAAGGCGTTTCCTGAGTTCCAGTTTGCTCGAGAGCACCGGACGGCTCATCCGTAAACGAGGCGTTTCCAAAACGCGTGAATTTTTCGAGGAACGCCAAATCAACTGTGTCTGTTGGGCCGTTTCGCTGCTTGGCGATGAGCAGCTTTGCAAGATGCGTCTGCTCGTAATCCTTTTCCCCGCTGTGATAATAATCCTCGCGGTGAATCAGCATAACGACGTCGGCGTCTTGCTCGATACTCCCGCTTTCACGCAGGTCGCCTAGTCTTGGAAGATGGCCCTCACGCCCCTCAGGGGCACGATTCAACTGACTCATCACTACAACTGGTATATTCAGTTCGCGTGCCATTGCCTTCAAATGACGTGATATGGTCGTGATTTCCTGTTGGCGGGATTCGATTCGATATGCGTCGAGATGCATCAATTGCAGGTAATCAACGAAGATACAACGGATGCCATACTGCCTTTTCAGGCGCCTTGCCTTGGCGCGAAGTGCAAGCGGCGTCAGTGCCGATGTATCGTCGATGTATATAGGCGCTGCCGAAAGGGTTCCGCAGGCCTCGACCAGTTTACTGTAATGCTCCGTCGAAAGCATTCCCTTGCGGACAAGCTGAGCGTCGATTTGGCTGACGCTGCAAAGGAAGCGTTCCGCCAATTGCTGCTGACCCATTTCGAGCGAGAAAATGGCGACAGGTATTTTTTCGACAATACCCAGGTTTTCCGCGATATTGAGGGCAAGAGCGGTTTTTCCCATACTGGGTCTGCCTGCAATGATAATCAGTTCGCCATTTTGCAGGCCGCAGGTGAGCTGGTCTAACATAGTAAAGCCGGTGGCCAGGCCTGTAACGTGTTTGCCGTCGCGTTTTTCGATTAATTCGTAGGCGTGCGTAACAAGGTCTTTAATCGCCAGCGCCTGACCTGTGGCTCGCTTGTCAGCGATTGCGAAGACACGCTGTTCGGCCTCGTCGAGTTTTTCAAGGGATTCGCCGGTGGGGTCGTAGGCGTCATTGAGTATATCGGTAGCGGTTTGTATCAGGTCGCGGAGCACTTGCTTGTCTCTTACGATGCCTGCGTAATAGCTGACGTTGGCGGAGCTGGGCAATGAGTTTAGGACCTTGCCCAGATACTCAACACCGCCTACCTGCTCAAGTTGCTTTCGTTTTTCAAGCTCGTCCCGCAGCAGGACGCCGTCGATACCCTCACCCTTGTTTTTCTCGTAAAGATTGATGATTGCGTCGTAAATCAACTGGTGCTCAATACGGTAAAACGCGTCGCGATTGAGGATTTCGACGACCTCGCTTATGCAGACGGGGTCGATAATCATTGAGCCGAGCACGGCGGCTTCGGCTGTCAATGATTCGGGCATAATCTTGCTGGTCAGCGCCGCTATATTTTCCAAAGGGGTCTTCCCTGACGCCGCGGCGCTATTTACCGGCTCGATACGTTTGCCGGTTCGCTTGCCGCCTGTATTTTCCTTTATTACTCCTGCCATAGTGGTTCGACTTCGCTCACCATAAGCCGTCTTTCGCGACGCGCCGGTTTCCTTTGGAACATTGATTTAGACGGAAATTGTAAATCGGCTGGCTTAAACTGTCAAATTTATTCACTCGCGATTTCGGTTCTTGACTTTGAAATGAATTTCCTTATCGTTACCGAAGTATGCAGAAAGCAGGAACGTTTAATTTTGAGGCGAAAGCAAAACCGCCGATAGGCAGTGTCTTATATGATGAGCATCTCAAGCTCACCAATAAATCGCACATAGCCGAGTTTGCCGGCTACCTGATGCCCTTGTGGTATTCGTCAATAAGCGCCGAACATTCGGCGGTCAGGCAAAGGGCGGGGGTTTTCGACTGCACGCATATGGGGATTCTTGAGGTTGCCGGCAAAAAAGCAGAGGCGTTTCTTAACGCGATTACGACAAATGACGTTAGCAAGCTTCAAATCGGCTCAGCTCAATACAGCTACATTTTAGACGCGGCAGGCAATATCCTCGATGACATCATTATATACCGGCGAGACGTTCATAAATTTATGGTCGTGGTAAACGCTGCAAATGAGCCGAAAATTAATGCGTATCTGGCGGTAGTGGACAGGTATTTCACCGCGGAGAACGCAGAGAAAGCCCCCAACTTTATGTTGGGGGTTTTAACCCCCAGGATGAACCTGGGGGCTTACCGGGCAGTTACCATTCGGGATATGCGGGATATTAGAGCCGGACAGGACTGCCGGGTTGATATTGCATTGCAGGGGCCTGAGTCGGCGAACGTGCTGGGTAAAATTGACCGGGCGATTGGTAAACAGGCGCAAAACCTGAAAAGCTTTACGCTTTTTGAAACTAAACTTGCGGGCATCGATTGTATTATTTCGACGACGGGATATACGGGGGCAAAAATCAGTTTCGAGCTTTTTGTGCATCCTGAATCAGCGGCGAAGCTGTGGAATCTGTTGATTGAGGCGGGAGCGGTTCCCTGCGGACTTGGCGCACGAGATAGTTTGCGTGTGGAAGCAGGATTACCCCTGTATGGTCACGAGCTTGACGGGCCGTTTAACATATCGCCTTTCGAGGCGGGATACGGCTGGGCGGTCAAGCTCAATAAGGAGTTTTTCATCGGCAAACAGATAGCCGAGCAACAAGCCAAAATTTACCAAATGAAAATAGCGAGAATCGAATTGCCGGGAGAAAAGGGCGTCAGGCCCGTAAGGCAAAATGACGGCGTGATAATTGACGGAAAATGCGTCGGCTGGGTTTTAAGTAGTGCCGGAGCGGGTAATCGCCAGATTGCACTTGTGTATGTGGAAAAGAACAAAATTGTGGAAGGGACGTTCGCGGGCGTGTATTATCTGGCAAGAAGTGAAAGCCAGAAAAGTAAAGGTAAAAAAGAAAGCGTAAAATGCGGTGAGCATCTTGAGCCGGAAATCGCGGGAAAAGTCGTAAGCAGGTTTGAGAAATTTTAATGACGGAGACCAAATTATGGTTGCCAAAGGTTTGCTTTATACGAAAGAACACGAATGGGCGAAAGTCGAAGGCGATATCGCGACTATCGGCATAACCGACCACGCGCAGGAGCAGTTGGGTGAGATTACTTTCGTGGAATTGCCCGCCGTAAACAGACAGGTCGTCCAGAAAGACGAAATCGGGGTAGTCGAAAGCACAAAGGCGGCAAGCGATATTTTCTCGCCGATTACGGGCACGGTTACCGAGGTGAATACCAAGCTCAAAACTAATCCCGAAATAATTAACGACGACTGCTATGGGCAGGGGTGGTTCTGCAAAATACGGATAACCGACAAGCAGGTCTTAAAGGGCCTTTTGGATGCGACCCAATATGAGGAGTATCTCAAAGGGCTTTAAACACAGATAGCAGTTTATTTATGAATTATAATTTATGATTTATGATTTTAGGAATTGCCTTCGGCAAAAAACAATAAATCATAAATAATAAATAGAAAATGGTGAGGTATGCCGTTTATAGCCAATACAGATGAGCAGCGAAGGCAGATGCTGGCCGAAATCTGGCTGACGATGGAGCGATTATTTTCGGATATACCGAAAAAATTTCAGTGCTCCCGGCTTAATTTGCCGCAGGGATTGACCGAGCAGGAGGTGCGGGAAACGCTTGCGGCCCTCGCGGGGAAAAACTCGATTGATTTGACGCTGTTTTTAGGAGGCGGGTTTTACGACCATTTCATACCTGCGGCGGTATATTCGATTATTTCGCGGAGTGAATTTTATACGGCCTATACGCCCTATCAGCCGGAGGTTTCGCAGGGGACATTGCAGGCGATTTATGAATACCAGTCGATGATTTGCAGATTGACCGATATGCAGGTCGCCAACGCATCGCTTTACGACGGCGGGACCGCGATGTATGAGGCGATGATGATGGCGCTACGCACCACGGGCAGGAACAAGGTAATCATCGATACGAGCGTAAACCCGATTTACCGCGTAATGATTGAGTCATACACACGCAACCTCGGAATCGAGCACGTGCAGACGCAATGCGCGACGGGCCAGGTCAACCGCGAACAGATAATGGCCAAATTAGATAACGAGACGGCAGCGGTGATTTTGCAGAACCCGAATTTTTTCGGCTGTATCGACGACTTCAGCGATATCGCCGAGGCGGCGCATAAAAAGGGTGCACTTTTGATAGTGTCGTGTTACCCGATATCGCTGGGGATACTCAAAACGCCGGGGGCGATGGGCGCTGATATTGTTACGGGAGAGGGGCAATCGCTGGGGCTGACGATGTCGTTTGGTGGGCCATACCTCGGATTTATGGCGACAAAAATGGAATACGTTCGCAAAATGCCCGGCAGGATTATCGGCAGAACCGTTGACCGCAATGGTAATAAATGTTTCGTAATGACCCTTCAGGCGAGGGAGCAGCACATTCGCAGAGAAAAAGCGACGTCGAATATATGCTCGAATGAAGCATTGTGCGCGATGACTGCCCTTGTGTATCTGGCGCTGATGGGAAAAGAGGGCTTGCGCCAGACGGCCCAGCTTTGCGCGGACAAGGCCAGTTACGCTTATAGCCGGCTGACTGCGATACCGGGGGTTAAGCCGCATTTCGGGGCAAAATGGTTTTTCAATGAATTTGTGCTGGATTTACCTAAAGACGCGGCGGACGTGATTGTGAAATTGATTGAAAAGGGTTTTGCCGCGGGTTTTCCCCTTAGCCGGTATTACCCCGATATGAAAAACAGTATGTTAGTATGCGTTACGGAAAAACGGACAAAGCAGCAAATCGGAATGTTCGCAGAGGCATTAGAAAGCGTATTATGAAGCTGATTTTCGAAAAAAGTATGCCGGGAAGAAGAGGCGTTCGGACAACGCAAAGTGACGTTCCGGAAACGATAAATATTAAGAAGGAATTTCTTCGCGCTCAGCCGGCGGAGATTTCGCAACTGAGCGAGCTGGACGTGGTAAGGCATTTTACGGAATTATCCCGCCGGAATTTCGGCGTCGATACCAATTTTTACCCGCTGGGCTCCTGCACGATGAAATACAACCCAAAGGTTACGGAACGTATCGCATCATACCCGGGTTTTGCACACCTGCACCCGCTGCTTCCCCAGTTACGCGGAGGCGGAATGCTTACGCAGGGGGCATTGGCCGTGCTTTACGAAATGGATTTACTCTTGCGAGAGATAACGGGTATGGCGGGTTTTACGATGCAGCCATTGGCGGGGGCACACGGGGAATTGACCGGCATAATGATAATGGCGGCCTACCACCGCGACAAAAAAAATAAAAAGACAACGGTTTTAATACCCGATAGCGCCCACGGAACAAACCCGGCAAGCGCGGCCATCGCGGGATATAAAGTTGTGCCGATAGCCAGCACCGATAAAGGCGTAATGAATATCGACGCCCTCAAAAAAGCCCTCAATGACGAGGTCGCGGGCCTGATGCTGACCTGCCCGAATACCTTAGGACTTTTTGACCCCAACGTTAAGGAAATTTGCGACCTGATTCACAGCGTTGATGGCGTTACGTATTGCGACGGAGCAAACTTCAACGCTATTGTGGGTAAGGCCCGGCCTGCTGATTTCGGGTTCGATATCGTTCATATCAACCTGCATAAAACATTCGCCACCCCTCATGGCGGCGGCGGGCCCGGCGCGGGGCCTGTAGGGGTAAGGGGAAAACTTGTCGATTACCTGCCTGTTTCGCTTGTGGTAAAACGCGACGACGGCACATACGCACTGGAATACGACAGGCCAAAATCAATCGGCTACATAGCGCCTTTTTACGGCAACTTCGCGGTAATACTCAGGGCATACGTTTATATCCTGATGTTAGGCAAGGAGGGTTTGGTGCGGGTTTCGGAAAACGCGGTGCTGAACGCGAATTACATACGAGTGAAATTACGCGATTATTTTGAGCCGGCTGTTGATACGATATGTATGCACGAATGTGTCGTAAGCCCTTCAAAAAAAATGCTCGATTCGGGCGTTCACGCGCTCGACGTCGCCAAGGCGCTGATAGACAGGGGCTTTCATCCGCCGACGGTGTACTTCCCGACGACGGTCAAGGATGCGATGATGCTCGAGCCGACAGAAACGGAAAGCAAGGAAACTTTAGACGCATTTATCGAGGCGATGAAGGATATCGCAGCCATTTCACTCAAAGAGCCGGAAAAAATCAAGGCCGCCCCCGTAACAACACCCGTTTGCAGACCCGACGAGACCGCCGCCGTCAAAAACCTCGACTTGGCGTGCTTATAAAGACGCCAGATATGAAAAATGGCTGATTTCCTGAATGGGCGATGGAGGAATCGAACCTCCGACCCGCTGATTAAGAGTCAGCTGCTCTACCGGCTGAGCTAATCGCCCGCGAAGCAATGCAAAAATTAAAAAGTAAATATCAAAAAGGCGGAAAGGAGTAATTCAATTTTGTCTTTTTCCACATTTTTACTTTTTGCTTTTTGATATTTGATTTCTCTTTTGCATTTTACATTTTACATTTTGAATTATCAAGCATCACGACGGCATTGGTATGTTATGTTTGTGGTCAAGGAAGCCCTCGAGTTTTCTTGCGCGGACGGGGTGCTGGAGCTTTCGAATGGCCTTGGCCTCGACCTGCCTGACTCGCTCGCGCGTAACTTTGAAAATCCTGCCGACCTCTTCGAGCGTGTAGGTATAGCCGTCACCGATACCGTAACGCAGCTTGATGATTTCCCGTTCGCGGTAAGAAAGCGTTCGGAGGATGTGGTCGATTCGCTCCTTGAGCATCGATTGTGTCGCGGTTGAGACGGGGGAATCGACCGCGTCGTCTTCGATGAAGTCGCCGAAGTTGCTGTCCTCGCTGTCGCCGATAGGCCTGTCCAAGGAAATCGGGTGTTTAGAGATTTTCGTTACCCTGCGGGCTTCGTCGATGCTCATCTGGGCTTCTTTGGCGATTTCCTCAATGGTTGGTTCCCTGCCCAGGCGTTGCGTCAGGACCTTGCCCGCGGTGCGCAGCCGGCTCATCGTCTCAATCATATGGACCGGTATGCGAATCGTCCGGGCGTGGTCGGCGATTGCGCGGGTAATGGCCTGGCGAATCCACCAGGTCGCGTAGGTGCTGAATTTATA
>Ga0187886_1003294_pt1 | contig 12174 bp, 10 predicted proteins | sample June2016WEW_20_1_FD_133001 | JGI IMG/M metagenome (GOLD analysis project Ga0187886, IMG submission 133001) | Peatland microbial communities from SPRUCE experiment site at the Marcell Experimental Forest, Minnesota, USA - June2016WEW_20_150 | ecosystem: Environmental > Terrestrial > Soil >...
CCTCCACAGTCTTGGAGACGGCAACTAACTTGATCTCGTTCGGATTCCTCCTTACTTTTTGGGCTGCTTTCTCTATCCTCTCCATCACCCTTAATAAATTTTCTTTGATGATTGACATACAATTATTTCGATCCCCCTCCGTTGTTTTTCATCCTGTTAGCTACTGTTCAATCTTATTTGAGAAATCCCTTTAACAAAGATACCCCTTTTAGACGCTGCTGTCTATTGTTTTCTCTCATTAGGTGCACAAAAAGTGCACAAGCATTTTGGAAGTGGGGAGTCGTCTTTACGAACTTGCTCAAGTCTTAACCAAAGGTTTATAAGATGCCAAAACCAAAGTTTGACAGAGTTGAATTAAATCGTCTGCTTAGAACTGGTAAACCTCAAAAGGAAATTGCTCAAGCGCTGAATGTTTCTGAGTCAGCAATTTCCAGAGGGAAAAAAGAATTAAAGAATGCCGTAGTAAGAAATGTGGCCTTCGAAAGTGCGCATAAAGTGGTTGAAAGTCACTTGGACACCCTGGGACAGCTCCGCAAGATCAACGAGGGCGCCAACGAACTCCTCGATCTTTTGATGCGGTGGAATCGCGGAGATGAGGGTGCTCTTCAGATCCTCGAATCCCAGGTCAAGAAGGTCCGACATGGGAAGAAGGAAGAGGAAGCTGTTGAATTTAGGTTTAAGGATCCCCGGGAGTTGGCGTTGAGGGCCATGCAGGAGATCCGAGGTCAATTAAACTTACAGTTAGATATCTTCAAAACTCTTTACGATATGCAAGCCATAGCAGACTTTCAGAAGGAAGTCTTGACCGCAATCGGGGAGGTAGATGCAAATGTCCGAGCCAGAATTATCCAACGCCTCAAGGAAGGCCGAATTATTCGACAATCTATTGAGTTCCATCGAGAGCCAGTATGGAAGGGAAACTGAATCTCTCGAGGGAGCCAAGTTCGAAGAGTGGAAAAAGAATGGACTCACATGGCAAAAAGAAATAATCAGCGAGGCCTTGATTCTGAAGGATCGGATAGGAAACAGCATAGGACTGGAGAGAGATGTTCATGGGATAACCCTCGATCCACCTTTCCTTTCAAAAATCCGTGATGAGGTCTGGACCCACTTTGAGAATCTTCCTCCTGAGGAGACCAGGGATGTAGGCAGGGTCCGGATGATCGTGATGGCTGAATTTGAAAGAGCGGTTTCCTCTTGCCTGGACCTGCCCGAAGCAACCAAGGAGGTCTTTTTAAATTACCTAAAGAAGCCCTTTCACACTCGCGAGAATCTTTTCAGAACAGTTGTAGGTTTGAATCCGCTACAAGGAGGAGAGGATGTTTACGAAAAAATTTGAGAAGGAGCTTCTAATGATGCCATTGGCTGCGGCAGGAGTTGTGGAAGAGATCATTCCAGAGGAGACCGACATGGAGGCGCTTAAAGAAATAATTAAGTTTGCCGGTCATTTGGCTATTGGATGGAACAAAGTGTGGGAATTGGCCGAGAAGCGCCTGGAGGTTATCGAAGAAGTCGAGCGTATAGTGCAAAGCAGAGACAAAGAACCCTGACGAAACAGTCTCAGACACCCTTCCAGGCTATCCACAGAGGCCCTGCAGAGGCACAGACAGCATCAAAACAAGGGTACTCTCTCGGGTGAATGGTTAGGACATGGGTGAAGGCTTCTTGGTTGCTGTAGCGTGGTTCTAACGCTGTAGGAGAGCGTAGAATGGGTGTAGAACGGGTTTTGATGAAGGCTGGTAGCAATGGCAGGGGTTGAAGGAGGGTACAAGCCTTTTTAAATAGCTGGCTGGAAGTAAAAGAACAGCTTGAGGAGGTTCTAAAAGACGATGAAAGACTATTACACAGTGGAGGAGTTGGCCGATCACTTCCGGGTGAATCCAAAGACAATCTACCGGAGAGTTTGGGCCAAAGCAATTCCGGCCTATAAGGTAGGAAGGGCGTGGAGGATTGCGAAGAAGGATTTGATGTGGTTTAGGAGATAATTTTTTTAAAAATAGGGTCTAAGACCTTTTGCTCTTTGACAACTGAATATTGATTTCTTTTTTTTTAACGCTTTCACTTACAAAGACTGAGCATAAGTCTTGAGTCAGGACTAACGATTTCCAGTTGGAAGTCAGTGTGGGAGGCAAAGGTAACCATTTGGTAGTCAACCGTGGGTTGGCAATACTGTACTTGATTGTTAAGGAATCGATTCAATCTCTTTCCGTCTTGCCGAGTTGAGACTAATTCCTCCACGCCCACTTCGGTCGTGATCGAGAAAACCCATTTTCCGCAGTTCTGCGATTGCGTTATCAACCTCATGGGAGGATAGGTGTGTTTGGCGCAGCAGTCCATCAAACGTGATATATGCATTGCCCCAATTACCATGTCGACGGAGTTTATCCACAATACGTAACGCAGCATTTGAAAGACCGACCGACGAAACAGGGATTCTGACCGATGGCACGATTTCCTTTTCACCAACACTATGGGTGTGCCGGTGCCCCCCTGCCACGGAGATGGTTTCCACCCAATGTTGTTCGATTTCAGGCCAGACGTCCTCGAATGTAAGAGACTTGTCCAGATTCGTGACATGCAAGAGAAAATGCGCTGGGTGGATCTCGAGGTTCCTTGAAGCTTCTAATGTCCTAATCTTCATACAAAAGAACCTCTTGAACTTCTATCGGAACTTGCGTAAGAACGAAATGCAGGACGATAGAGTTCTGACGTTTAACATTGCAACCCTCAAGAATCGCCACTTCCTCAAGATCGAAGCGAGATTCGAAAGCTGGTCGGTCCCTGATTGTAATGAAGTCGCCATCCTCGACCCTGAGGCTCAACTCTCGGATCATGTTCCACACGAAACACATGGCTTCAGATGTCCCGTCTGTGATTTCTCCCTTCTCCGCGGCATCCCAATCCTTTGTATGCAAGGGAAGCAAGAAGATGGCCTTTCCTTCATGGTTAATGTAGAAAAGTAGTTCTTCAATCTGGTTATCCTTTGACTTGGCGTCAGAGACTTTCAGAGCATTAGGAAATCTTGTGGTTAGCTGATTCTCAATGTCATTTAAGGAGACTTGTAGCATGTCCTTTACGGCAGGCACCATCGCTGTGCCAAGGAACTTGCGAAGCTCATCGCGTTGGTCGCATAGCCTCCCAATCTCTGGATCTGTGTGGCGTGCTTTTTTGAATGCCTCAGATTCGCGCATTATCTTGAGCCGTTGTTCTTGAGTGAAAAAGGCCGCATGCACGTTCTCCGCCTGTTGTTCTAAATGCGTTTTGAGAGTCTCTAACACTACACGACGAAGGTTTGCTTGTTTCTCTATAAGGTCTGTTTTGAGTTTTTCAATTTCCAATTCAATTTCTTTATTGGTTTTTTGCTCTTTCTTAATTTCGGCCAGAGCCGCCTCAGTCGCATTTTGTGCCTGTCTTAAGGACCGTGATACGTCTTTCTCTTCATCTCGGCACCGGATCAAGAAATCAAGTGCTTCCTGTCGTTTGCGATCCAATTCTTCGAAGTTCTTTTGTGCTTCTTCAACCTTCTTAGAAACAGTTTTCAGTTGCCCTTTTCGCTCATTTTCCGATGTCCTCTGTCGAGTGATCTCTGTGCTTGCCCGTTTTACAATGTCTTCAGCCGCACCCCGCAAAGCCTTTTTCTGTGAAATATTTTCCTTGAGGGTGTTTAAAGTGTCCCGTATCTGCAAAGTATTAAGCCTAATGGAGTCCAAAATACTCATTTCATAACCCTGCTCAGTGGGTTCTTAATTCTGGCCAAGTCATCCCCACTGCATCGTCAAGTCGATCACAAGCAATTACCGTTGCACCTTCCACTTCCTCCTGCAAAAGGTGGGCACTCTCTCTTGGGCAGAAGATTCTTGCAGGTTTCGGAATGACGGTGCTTGTCGGGTCTTTTAGTTGTTCCCAAAGGTCAATCAGAATCTCGTCAGGAACCTCGCGCACTTTACGGAGTAAATCTATCTCCCCCACATAGATGTGGTAGGGGGGAATGTCTTTCTGAATGTAAGACGCAATTAACGCCATACATAGAGGAAGCCCAAGCAACCCCCTATACCGTTTGCCACCGGGAAGTCGACATTGAATCGTATAGTCCAGATCCTCAATCTGCATCTCTGGCAGTTGACTGATGCAAGTTGTGAGTTGCTCGATCTCTTTCCGAGGAAGCCCTGGTGCAGTAATCTTCCCGCGATTACCATAGGCGGGCAAGGCAACAGATGCTTGGGCCTCTACGATTCCTATGCGTCGACCGAGGTAAGACCGCGCTACACTGCTCACCGCATCACTATGGGGCGATAACTTAAGTGCAGTTGTGTTTTTATCCATTTCGAGTGGTATTGGTTTGAAGATCGCAGGGCCAAAGCGGTTCTTCGGAACAAACATAGGACGGTAGATCATGGCTCGCCGCATCACCAGAATACAATCAACACTATGTTCCATGTCCTTGGGGCCTGCAACATCTCCTTTCTTCGTAACATGTGCTACCAATAAAACCGTAATACCAGCATTCTTGCACTCTCTACAAAATTCGTAAACTTCCTTATATTTACGTGTTGCGCTCGCTGATAGACCATGACCTTGCACCGAGTCCACTACGATAAGTTTTACCCCGTGATAGCTTCCAGAAGGACTCATAACCTGGTGGGCCAAGAATTTAGGTAAGTTCTCAATGTCATACAAACCTTCCTCTGGGGAGACGTTGCTCATGGCCAGATCAGCATCCCTCCTCGGCCAGTCGGAAGTCATCTGACGTGCTACTTTGGCAAGATCATCTTTCGATTGCTCTGTGAGAATATACAGGGTTTTGAGTCCACGGCGTCCCAAGTCAAGAGCGATTTGCGTTGATAAACGTGATTTACCTATCCCTGGCTGTCCCGCCAGTAAATATACTCCGCCGACCACAAACTTCGCAATTCTCTGGCGAAGCCAAGACAGACTGTCAGAAAGTTCGATCTCAGGATGTTCTGACTCCTTAACCGCGAGAAGTCCTTCAGGTTCTCGTTGGCTCATAACTGTATCCCCCTGGCTGTCTTTGGAATTTTAAAGGATTACGAGATAAAACCTACACCTTTCAATGGAATCTGTCAATAAGCAATTACAGGAAGAAAGAGGTAAGAAAGGCGGAACCATTTCTGACCCTGCCCGTTCTTTGACAACCGAATATTGATTTCTTTTTTTAGGGGTTACACCTACAAGTCTTCACCCGGGAGCTGGACTGAAAGGTCATGATTACGGACTGAAAGAATGGACAACGTTTCCCCTTAGCGGTGCGAATTTACGAACGTTCGCTTCTATTCTCATCTCCAACTTTTTGATCTTCATTCTTCCTGATCTTCTTGTAATGGAACAAGTCTTAACTGTTTGGAATCCCTGGGAGCCCTTCGAACGGATTTACGGATCTCCAAGGTTAAAAAACGCCTACGAACATCAATTCGAAACGGCTTAAAAAATATGATGTAGTTATCCGATCCATCTGAAGGAGGAAATGCCATCTTGTATTTCACCAATCGGTCAAAAGCTTCTCGAATCCATTTGGTTGTAGGGAATTCAACAGATCTCGCATCTTTTTGAAGGGCACCAGATCCATATGCTTTTTTGAATTCCTCTGTTGTTCTTGAAACAGAGGCCATTATTTTCCAGACCTTGTTCTTTTCATCATAGGTCGCATTGCTCCGCATTGCGGGAAAATAATCGGTCCATAAATGTTCGAGCAATAGGACAATTGGAGGTGGTGCATCGTAATATCGGATGTTTGGAAAAGATCGCATAATATCATCGAGAGGCACTGGAGTTCCTTCGCTAAGCTGTTTGGAAAGTTCTTTGTCCTGAATGGTTCCGTGTTCAAGCCTTAAAAAGAAGTAGTCTTCTGTTTCTACAGAATGAGTAAATTCCACTACACATGTGGTTGGGCCAACCGTCGATGGGTCTCTATCCTTCTCTTCCTTTAAAAAATCGGTAAACTGTCTGCCTCGCGACTGGTGGATGAGCATAATTGTATCTGAATGATCAATGCTTTCGGTGGGAGTCCACCATCCGATGAGTTGATCATCGTACTTACGCAATCGCTCAAGATGGCGTGCCCATTGCAACCTCTCTCTATGGAGAGACTTTTTTGTTTCCGCTACAATCCCGTAGGAAAACGATTTCTGTGCCACAAGATCAGGGTGTACGTCGCTCTTTTGTTTAACCATGTTCATCGATGATGTAGTCATACGACGTCCGATGCCAAATTCAGCATTTTCCCTTACGGATTCACGTTCGTGGGTAATCAAGGCAGCAAATGCGAGCAGAGCAATAACCGTTTGAGAATAATCTACGATGTCATCATGCAATTGCCTCAAATGCGCGTCTTTCTCGGTCATAGGTTATGAGTTTCCCTTCTCTAAATGTTTCGAAAATGTACTGGATCAGCCTTTCAAAGGCAGCTTCTGAGGCTTTCAATCCTGGGATTAAGATCATGCGCTCTGGAGGTATTGCCCAAACATCAAAAGAAGAATCATCGAAAAGGTCTGTAATGCGAAGATTGGCATACGGATTCCCGTGTGCCACTGAATGCATTGAGTGAGGATACTTTCTAAGAATGTGCACCAAACTTCTAACGTTTTTGGTTTCCACGAAAAGATGTCGCAAAAAGTCTATCGCCAACGGTCTTGGACTATATTGTGATTCCCGTAAGCCACGCCTGCCAAAAAACTGAAGTTTCTTTTCACCTATTCGTGCAATTTGGCTTACTACGACATCAAAGGCGATTTTCAGACTTCCGGTTACTTCTATTTCGGCGTCTTTCCGAAGCTTACAACTAACCTTTGGACGGACATGAGTAAATTCACCCACCTTGGGAAAAAAATCGACATCGATTGAGGTAAGATATTGATGGCGTTCCTGAATACTCGATAGTGCTTCGTCTAATTCCTCATCCGTCCATTCCCGAACCGATTTTCGCTTTTTCTTTGTAGTTCCCCTGATTGTTTCTTGTGCCGAAAAAGCTTTTACACGTACTTCGTGGTTTGAAAACTGCTTAAGGGCATCGGCAGCTTTTATAAGCTCCGACTGTGATAGCAAAACTGGCACTAAGCTTGGATATTGTCTTTTAAAAAAGCGCCTTAATTTTTGCCAGTGATCCGTTTTGCAAACAGAAATGGCTGCACTTAACTTTGGACCGATATCGTCAAAGGACTTGAAGAGAAATGGAAGTTGTAATCTTTTAGACTTCTGTTCATTGGACTCTATTTCGTATGCATACGTGTGAGATCCCGAAGCTGTTCGAGTCAATAATTGACGATTGACAAGCATCTCGGCGACTTCCACTGGAGAGGTATTAGCATAAAGCACTTTAATACGAATACGAAAGGGAGGGGGAACTTCAAGATCGACTAATTTTTGGAATATTTCATCATTCGTGCCACTCGTCAATAATGCTTGGATATAAACGTCAAAGTCCCGCTGTTCACTAAAAGATAGCGTCTCTGCTTTCATACCAGAATCCTTAACGATTTCCTTCTATACCAAATGGATTGTAAAATCAAGTAATTCCTTTTAAGTAAATTCCTGCCACGAAATTGGCTGGAATTAGTAATCCCCAGCCCCTATACTTATTCTAATTTGGAAGTAAGATTACGGGCAATGCCCATAATTTCCTTTGGATTGGAGGGAAAGCGACTCCGCTTCCCTTCCGTCCAAAACGTCGTTTGTTGGCAGTTTATTTCTCCTGCCAACGAGGTCGCCGGATCGTATGCCACTTTTCGATTGTAATATACACCTTTTTCTAAAGTTAGGGAATAGAAAGTTTCAGGAAGAAGTCTGAGGTTCTCAGGGAAAATTCGCCCTCCATTTCAATTTTAACGCTTTCACCTACTAATATTCACTCAAAGTTAACTCTGAAAAGTAATGATTACTGGTTGAAATGTGCATAAAAAAGTCAGGACCATTTCTGACACTGCCTTGTTCTGAAGTTTTTCCTAAATTATTTACAGAATTATTCATTGAATTAATTGAAAGGGACGCATTAATATCTCGTGCATTTCATCAGAGTAGTATGATTTAGATGAGTAATAGAAATGAGTAATAGAAAAAGTAGCCTGTCCCCTTTTTCCCAATTCAGGATCAATGGGGCCATTTTGATTGCTTCTGGACGTGTGCCGAAAATGAAAAGGAGTTTCATTTTATGAAATCTCTTTAACTTTTAGTAAAAAGCGCCAGAACTCGATCCCGTAATAACGGTATAGTTGCTGAACATTAACTTTCCTTTCTTTGCCACTAGTGCCAAGAAACTTTTCATAAGAGTATGAGAAAGCATTCGTATACTCTTTAAGAACATTTTGCATATGCTCTCTTAGAATTTCTGGGACGGCCTCAATGGCAGTCCTGTATGTTATTGGCAGAGATTGTATAGATTGGGCAATTTTATGAAAATCTTCTTCTTTTTCAGGAATCTCGTTTAGTAATATTGGCTCCAGTCCGTTGGACCGAAATAGTTTAAGATAACTATTCAAGTCAAGATATCTCCCAACGTCATATCGCTGGCTCTTAAAATTATGTTCATGATATAATAACGAGTTTGTTGGATCAAGGAGGGTTATTCCAAATAAACCATAGTGTCCATCGTGGCTCACCATTTTAGGATTAAATGCATTGGGAATCTCCATATATATAATCCCCTTAGAATTAAGAAGAATTGATAATGTTTTAACCAGCAATTCGGGCGAATCTACATGTTCAATCACATCGTTGCAAGTTATAATATCAAATCTACCAAAATCTTGCTCCTCACATTTTAATATATCCCCCACAAAGAATTTCGGTTGCAACGGACAATCATAGTCCTTAAGTAATGTATTCGCTAAACCAATAAGGTTGTCATTTATATCCACCCCAATGGCCTCACTCGTCCCCCGTAGTGCAAATGCTATAGGAAATCCGCCATAAGCGCATCCTACATCCAAATACCTTTTACCTTCTATTTTTGTTTGATTCATTATCAATTCAGCGACAACATTTCCTCTCTCAACTGTGCTCGATGCGAATTCAAAATATGTGTTTCGCATTGGATGATTAATCTTAGAGCTTTTGTTCATATATTCAATCAATGCTCTTTGGAAATTTGGCTGTTGAATCCACCTTATTATCGTATTCGTCCGACTATCCCAAGTATTTTTCAATGCTTCATTACGTAACTCTTCCAGGTATAACCTGTCATTTTTTAATGCAATAGCCTTATCTAAGAGATGAACAAACTCCTCTGAATTATTTGCTATGAGTACACACGAATATTTTTTGAGCTCCTCCATAGCAGTAGTTATGACAGGTTTTAGAGCGGACATATATTCAAATAGTTTAAGGGGCGATGTGGAATGTGTAATTTTATTAAGTTTAAATGGAATAATCGTCACATCAAAATATCTAAGATAAAGTGGAAGCTCATTGTACTTTTTAGGCCCACAATAGTGCACATTTGGTATTTCTAAAATACCACTTTTATGTAGGGAACCATCGTAATCCAGGCCAATCAACACAAAATTATAGTTCGGTCTCTGCCTCGCTGCTTTAGCAAGCAGGTCATAATCAAACCACTCAGCCAGTGCTCCATAATAACCAATGATGGGCCGAGAGGTGAGTCCCTGTTGTTTAAAATCAATAGGCTCCGGACCAGGTAGTTGGGCAGTAGCAAAGTGCCAATAGTCTACCGCATTAGGACATATTATTGCATCCCCCCTGATATGCTTAGCCTTCTCCAACAGTCGATTAGATGTGACTAAAACCAAGTCAGCAATCTTTAAAAGTTCTTCGTGTTCAACAACCATATTAGAGTCATAATTACTAAAAACTTCCAATTCATCAATATAATCATAAATAACCTTGGCGGGCTTTAGCCTCTTTATTAATGGCTTATGCATTGTGTTGCTTATGTACAGGATGAGATCCTTTCTACCTGAAAGGCCAGCCAGTCTATCTATATTCTTACAGAGATAGAGATTCTTCTCTATAGATACAAAATCGCTTGTTAGGCAATCTATTTGGTTAGGCGTACAGAAAAAGACAGTAAACCCTTTTCTTGCCAAACCAGACATGATATGGTGAGGTCGTTGGAAAAGGGTGTGGTTCCAATCAATTGTAGGAGGATATATTACAATAGTATATGTTGAAGGAGGGAGCTTAGGTCCACTAATCAACTTTTCGTAACTCTTTTTTAATGCTTGTCTTAACCCATACCTTCTTGCATATGCTCTAAATTTTGATATATTTTTTATATTTTTCTTTAAACACTTAGCAGCAATATAAATGCTCTTAATTACGGGTGATTTATCCCTCACCTTATAATACCAATTCGCCAACCTCCAGAAATCGCTTGTGTATATCCCATTTAAAATCCCTTGTGTTTGGTTTAATTGATTGTAGATGTTCTCTTTCTCGGCAATGATCTGATTCAGTTGATTCAAGATAGTATCTTTCTCGGCAATGATCTGATTCAGTTGATTCAAGATAGTATCTTTCTCGGAAATGGTCTGATTCAGTTGACTGGTCAGCGCATCTTTCTCAACAATGATTTGGCTTAATTGAGTCTGTGTAGTATCCTTCTCTGCTATGGTCTGATTCAGCTTACCTGCCAGATAAAGATTCGCCCAGTGATAATTTGCTTGACTTTGTGGGAGATTATTAAGAAGGCAATGGAATACTTTATTCCCAAATAACGACACGTCTTCCGCTTCGCCAATGGAAGACAGAATCGCCTCCTTCCATGTGTATTCTGGGACTTTGGCGTTTTCAATTTCATTTCTATATCTTGCCATAATTTTTTGTTCATCAGTATTTTCCAAAACCCACGAACGTAGTAAAAATCGCTCAGGTGAAGTTTCAAGGCTTCTGAGTTGCTCTTTGATCTTTTCAATATCAATTGTTGATGCATATCGGCCTGAGAAATTCCTGCAAAAAAATTCATCACAATTATCCAAACTTAACAAACCAACGGGGCCATTGTACCCAACAAGGATCACGGGAAGATTCATGGCCCCAGCCTCAAGCACAACCCTTCCCATCCCAGCCACCATGGAATAACCGTTTTTAAGCCTTTGGTTAAGATGATCCTCCTGTCCCATAAATATTATCCGAGATTCACCGTCTATATTATTTATCCAGTCTTTAAGTTCTCCAATGGAATTTCCGTCTCCAAAAACATGAACAAACCGCCTCGTCTCAGAAGGTAATCTCGACCATTCGATTAGGAAGGATTTTATACCAGAAATCTTATCAGCATCCAGCCTGGCAATTAATGCTACTGCTCCAGATGGATCTCTCCTGACAGGTTTGAATCTTTCTGTATCAACTCCATTGGGGAATACGACTATATTGCACGCTGCGATTATATCCTTTGCTCTCTGAGCAATCTCTTTTGATACACAGAATACCCTCCACGCATCCCTGAGTATCAGGTCCATATACAGACGATACAAGACATTGTAGCCGTAGGTTAAGCTTAAAGGTCCATGAAAGGTCACTACGTAAGGCTTATTTGTAAGGCTTGCTGCAATGCCTCCATAGATGATGCTTGTGAAGGGATGAAGATGGAAAATCTCAGGTTCTACTTCTTTCGCATAAGAGACTATCCTGTTTATTGATTTAATCGCCTCCTTTGTTGAAATATTGGGCCTCATATCCACTTCAAGGATATGGTCACCAATAATTTCCCTGAGGGGAAATGTCCTGCTTCCAATACCTGAGATGAGGTGAACCTCATGTCCTGAGCTTCTGAGGTATCTACAAAATCCCATTATCTGAGTCTCAAGACCACCTGTCCTGAAATTCTCTGTTATGATGAGGATTCTCATAAGTTCTTATCCTAATAGGAAATCAACCCTTCGGTCCAATTCCCCCTTTTGAAAAGAGAAGAATAAGTTTATGAATATATAAAACCATTAAAAACATATTTTATCAATACTCAAAATGAGAATGTGAAAATTATCTTTTAAGGATTATCAGTTGAAATCTGCTATAGCGATATCGATTCATGGCTTGATGACTTCAGGAAGGAGTCCTCAAGGAGGGGTTTGCGGATTTCACCTACAAGTCTACAGTCTGAGATGATGCTGTGGGTCGACGATTACGGTTAGAAATGTGCATGATTAAATGAAGAGGGAATTTTTACAAGTCGCTTGCACTCACTTCAGCCCAGCCTTGCGCAAG
>Ga0187886_1003295_pt1 | contig 12172 bp, 8 predicted proteins | sample June2016WEW_20_1_FD_133001 | JGI IMG/M metagenome (GOLD analysis project Ga0187886, IMG submission 133001) | Peatland microbial communities from SPRUCE experiment site at the Marcell Experimental Forest, Minnesota, USA - June2016WEW_20_150 | ecosystem: Environmental > Terrestrial > Soil >...
GGGAAAATATTCTGTTGATGAAAGGTCTGGTAGTCATATTCACGGTGGTTATGCTGCTTTTTGTTATTCGTCCGATTTCTCCGGGCGGTATTGTCTCTGCTGTTCTGGCTGCGGCTTTGGCAACAATCGGAGCGATGTTTACTATAACTAATTTCTCCTCATTCCATAACAGCAGTTTCATAATTTTTGTAAATACCGATATGGCAATAGCCCTTTCTTTTATAGTTGGTTTATTTCTGGCAGCCTGGCTGTTTGGGCGAAATAAAGAGGAAGAATATAATGGTAAAAGCTTTACGGTTGCATTTGCGCTTGGGGCGATATTTATGCTATGGATAATTCTCACCCAGGAAATATATCTTTACTGGTATTGTAAAAATTGTTTTGCCGGGCCGGTGCATAACTGGAAATTTCTTGCCCAGATGTATATATCAATAATGTGGGCGATTTACGGAGCGGCTTTAATGGTGATAGGATTCTGGCGGAAAATCAGGACTTTGCGATATATCAGCATCGGCCTGTTTGCGATATTGTTGGTAAAGGTATTTCTAATAGACACTCAGGAAATCAAAAATATATATCGTGTTGCAGCTTTTATGGTTACAGGTATTACTCTGGTAGGCATATCTTATCTTTATCAGTATTTGAAGAAAAAAGGTTTCTTTGATGCTTTATTCGAAGATAAAAAACTTTCAGATTAGCGGCAATAAAAAACCCCGGCATCCCTTGCTCGGGACCGGGGTTTTAAATCTAAACCCTATACCCTAAACCCTATTATTATTTTTTATCAAGGTCGAACGGCGAAATAAAATCACCATATTTCTTGCCTGCTTCCTGCAGCCGTTTTTTCTGTGCGGCCAAAACCTTGAATACTTCAGCGGGCGCTTCAGCGACGTTTTCGCGATGGAATTTCTCGACCCGGTCTATCTTGTCAAGGTTCTCTTTTACGCGGATTGTAAACTGATTGACATAATCAGCCTGGGTGTAATCTTTTTTAAGAACCTCTTTGAATAATTTTTTGAGGTCTTCGAATTTTGGAATTAATCCGGTCGGTGCTGCCACGGCATCTGCTTCGCCATGAACCCTAAGCTCCATCCACTTTACCCATACGTGTTTATCGCGAACGCCATTGACGAATTTGCCGTCTTTGTCCCGCAGGAAGTAATTTACGCCGAACACCAGCGGCGGATTTTTGAATTTCTTGCCGAAATCGAGATTATTCTTAACATATTTGCCCAGCGAAATCGCGACGAAGTCCTGGATACTCATCAGGTTAATCTCCGGCACACCTTCCTTGCCGATAGTTGCAAAAGTCGTCTCGGTTTCCAGCGATGCGCCGTAAGCGATAATGCCGTGTTCCCAGTCGAAGCCCTGCTGGCAGGGGACGTAGGATTTTGCATCGCGTCCGCCATACATAATGCCTGCCAAATCCACGCCTTTCGGATTGTCTAATTCCGGGTCGCAGTTCTTCAAGGCATCCAAAGCTACAGCATATCGTGCATTTTTATGTGCACAGAGGATTTCCTTGCCATTGGCATCTACTGCGTCTTTGTGCCATTGACCTGAATAATTTTCGCCGTCAGCCGGAATATCGATTCCCATACCCAGCCAATAAGGTTTTCCATCTTTTATCAGAACATTGGAAAAAATCACTTCGCCCGGCTTTGTCAGCATATCCCAAATCGCGGGGTCGTCTTTTTCGGTAACATTCTGAATAATGCCGAAGATGCCGAATTCAGCGTTTACCGCCTTGCATTTACCGTTAACGTTTCGGAAATATGCAATATCGTCGCCGAGGATTGTTTCGCCCGGCAGCATTGCCGTTGAGGTTTTGCCGCAGGCGCTTGGAAATGCGCCAGCCAGATAGGTTTTTCTTCCGCCTTTGCCGTAAATGCCGGAAAGGAACATATGTTCCGCGAGCCATCCTTCGCGGTCGGCTTTGCGGATAGTCAATCGCAGAGCCAGTTTCTTCAAGCCGATTGTATTTCCGCCGTATTGGGTATTGACGGCATAAACGGAATCGGTTGTGTAATCTATATAGATGCGTTTTTTGTCGTGTTCGATGCTGACCATACGGTCGTCCATTTTGCCGCAGGAATGAAGCGTAGCGAAAAATTTAGCCTTTGCTCCTAAGCGTTTAAACTCTTCATAGCCAAGCCGATACAGCAGGTTCATACTGTGCGAAACATAGAATGAATCTGTGCATTCGACACAGGGAATGCTGAATTCTGAATTATTGGGACCAAGGGTCATAAAGCGGACAGACATCGTTCTGCCTTTCATCGAGCCGTCCAGCAGGCCTCGAACTTCCTTCAAGCCTTCTTCTCTTTCGATTTGGTTAAGAGCCTTGCTGAGGGTCTCGTTCTTTGGAACCAGGTATTTGGTAACTTCTCTATCGCGTCCCTGGTCTTGCATTCCATCGAAGTGGATAGTATGTCCTTTAATTTTGAGGGGCTTTTCTTCGCCGGTCGCAACGGCCTGCTTGCGCGTATATTCGATATCTTCCGGCTTATCAGTAGAAACGAAGACCTTTGCCGGCTTTGTCAGCTCAACGGCATCAGCGATAAACTGGTAAAGCTTATCGTTTGCGATAGCTGATAATTTGCTGAAATTGTCTTTGTCCAGTTTTTCCTGCAGGAACTGTTTTGCGTTTTCTACTGCCATAGTGCCTCCTATTTTTATAAACGAGGATTATTTAGAGGTTTTTGCCAGCAATTATTTTTTGCTTTGGTTACGCGCAAAAACCGACGGATATTAGGAATTTAATGCAACAAAGTCAAATTATTTGTATAAATTTTTGAAATTTTTCATTCATTACATATTAAACATCTTTTTTGTTCAGTTTATTAATGGCAAGTTCAGACAATTAAGACATTTTGTGTTTGTATTGTCTTTTGCGAATAAACGCCTATAAAAAAATTATTACGGAGCTAATTTAAGTAAAACAGCCATTTTTGAGAATAAAAATAGGAATATTTTAATTTAAAAAATTTTTAATAAAAAATTGTTTTTATAGGACATATTATAGAGAAAAATAGGATATGGATAAAAAGAGCTATAAGCTCTGAAATAGCGTTTTCAGCACTGAAATCAGCATTTTTTTTATTTTTTCCTTGATTTTTGTATGGCAGAATGATAATATACATTCGTGCTTATGTTGCCGAACGATGTTAGCACGTAAAGAAACAATGTCTTTTCTTTTTGCCATTAGGCCGAAAGGAGGTGCTGGAAAAAGGAGAAAACTCGAGTCAGACTTGCTTTGTGAGTCTGATTGACGTTTGAGTTTTTTTGCTTGTAGGGTTTCTTTCGAGCAAAATGGTAATAGAAAGAAAAAGAAACCAGGACCTTGCTGAGTTATTTGCTCAGCGGGAAAAAATGTGAATATCGTAAGAAAAAAAGAGAATTTTTTTAGAGAGGTATGTGAAATGAAGAAGCTAATTTTAGTTTTAGCGATTGCTTTAATGGCTTCACCAGCGTTTGCTTTGACCGTTGTTCTGCAACAGGAAGGTACGAGCAATATCGTTGACGTAGTTTACAGCGGCGCAGATTCTGGTAATCTGCCAAGGGCATTTGCACTGGATGTCCAAATCCAGAGCGGTAACGCCAAAGTTTCCAGCATCGCCAACTATAAGTCAGGCGAGAGTTGCGATCCTGCTAAAGGCGGTACAAAAGGCTTTGGTATTTATCCAGCAAGGATAAATATTGACACTGCCGGTGTACCCCAATCATGGGGTTCTCCGCTTGCAGCTACATCTGACCCGCCAGGTTTGGACAGTAATCTGCCTCAGGCACATGTAGTCCTTGAATTTGCCTCGTTGTATTTTAATAACCCCGGCGACCACAATGAACCTAACACAAGCGGTACGCTGTGTAAGCTGAATCTTGATGAAACTGGTCAGACAACTAATTATGACATCAAGATGTCAGCCGAAACCACCTATCGTGGCGGCGTCGTTCTGGAAAACGGCCAACAGTTCGTTATGCCAGACAGTATAATTACTATAGTGAAGCTTACTGCTCCAACCGCGGCATCAGGTGGAACTCCACAGCCTAATGTTACTGGTCTTTCGGTGAATCTAGGTTGGGCGGCTGGTACCGGCGCAACATCACACGATGTTTATTTCGGAACAGTACTTCCTGTTACTCCAGTCAACGTGGTTATGCCGACTGTAACTTTGCCTACAGGCACAATGATACAGGGTAAAACCTACTATGTGAAAGTAGTTGCAAAGAATGGTGCCGGTAATGCTCCGGATTATACCTGGAACTTTAGTACAGATTGTATGAAGAGCACTGCAGCGGAATACACCAATTGGACTACCACTAATCCCGTTCCTAAAGCAAACTGCTGGTGTTATGAATTCCAGAAAATGGGCGATTGTGATGGTAAAGATGAAGGCACAGGTGCTTTAAAGAAGGCAATTGGCGCTGTTGATTTGACCATCCTTAAAAACAACTATGGTAAGAAGAGAGCTACTCTTACAACTGAAGCGATGCTTAGTGCTGATATTGACCATCTGGATGAAGGCACAGGTGCTTTAAAGAAGGCAGTTGGCGCTGTTGATTTGACTGTCCTTAAAAACAACTATGGTAAGAAGAGAAGCGCATTACCGGAACCGCCTGCATATGCCGGCGATTACTATTTCTGGACAGTTGCACCGTAAGTAAATTAATTGAATTAAAATTGAATTAATTGTAAATGTTAAAAAAATGTTTTTAGTAACTCGTTACTATTTAATTTAAGGAGGTATTAAGATGAAGAAGTTGTTAATGTTAGTTTTAGTTCTTGGAATGGCCTCGTTGGCCAGCGCGGTTACGTACACCGCGAGTTCAGCTGCACCGTTTACGATTACAATCACTTCCTCAGATGTATCAGACAATGCTGATGTTCTCATCGACTGGACAAACTATGTGGCAGTCATGGGCAGCGGCAGCGAAATGGCTTGTGTTCTGACTGGTTCAGCTGCAGATATTGCCAACCTGTTTGTTTTCCATGCCAGTAATACAGATGAAGGCGTCGATGCATATTATGGCGCACTGGCAAAGACATCGGGAACTTGGGCAAACGGAGCAACACTTGCTACGTTTGATTTGAATGGTGCTGGAGCTAATACAGGTGAGACTCCTATAACTATGAATCTGTTGGATGGTGACCTGAACGTTCTTGGTACAGTTACTGTTATGGTTCCAGAGCCGGCAACAATCGCCCTGCTTTGCCTCGGCGGACTGCTGCTCAGGAAGAAAAAATAAGCAAATAATCGCTTATTAGGTTAAGTTTTAAGAGGTGATTTACATTGTAAATCACCTCTTTTTTTATTGTCATTTAATTAGTAACTGATATTATATAAAAGGTCGCCCGATTTAAAGAAAAATTAAAAAGGGAAAATTAAATGAAAAAAATATTCCTGATTTTATTGTTGGCCGTGTTAATAGGCGGTTGTGAGTCTGCCCGCAAAACAACTAATGATAAGATTGGATCTAATAAAGCATTTCCTAAAGCTCTTGCAGCTGTTTGGGAGGGATATTATAGTCAAGTCAATTGGGTGATAAAATTTACTCCGGATGGCAGAATAGAATACGTCAAAATACCGTTTGGAGAATTTGTCGGCCCAAACTCCGAAGCTGTTTTTGATGCGAATGATAGCAATTATACAACAGTTATTAAAACAGGAAAGTTCCAGGCTGACTACAATCCCGATGGTACTCTGGATGTGTCGTTAGAGATTATAAATTTTGATGGAATGACACCCATCGGACGAATAGAAATGAAAGGCACTGAGTATCTTACAGGTAATGTTGACCTTGATAAAGGTATATGGAATGCGGCTTGGCTTACACATGGTAATTATTGGGTTACCCCATTGGGAGAAGAGCGTGCACTGCTGCCGGGAGATGATAATGAGGTCAGAGAAATGACACTTAAACGGCTGATTCGCAAAGATACGCCGCGTATTCACAAAAGCTTAGAGCCAAATCTTCCCCAAAGCACAAATTAAGATAGTGAAACTTGATATTTTATCGGACGTTTTTAGACACTGATTTCGCTGATTGACGCTGAAAGAGATAATATGTATGAACATTCGGATCTTACGGAAAAGATTATAAAAGCAGCCCACAATGTTCACAATACTCTCGGATACGGTTTTCTCGAAAAGGTTTACCACAAAGCAATGGTAATAGAATTGCAAAATATCGGACTTTCGGCTGTAGCGGAAAAACCTATTACCGTTCATTATGCAGACTAAATTGTAGGAGAATATTTTGCCGATATTGTAGTGTCCGATAAAGTCATTGTCGAAATTAAAGCTGTTCAGACGCTCAATCCGGCACATGAAGTACAGTTGGTCAATTACCTAAAAGCAACAAATATAGATGTCGGCCTATTGTTGAATTTTGGCGAATCGTTGAGCGTTAAACGCAAGATATTTCAGACCGCCCGCAAAAATTGTTTGAAATAAACCCGTGAAATCAGCGAAATCTGCGTCAAAAAGCGGTTTAAAATATCTCTTGCGTCAGTCTGCGAAATCAGCGTCAAAAAAATCAATTTTTCTCTTGCATTCACATTTCCAATCTGCTATAATACACAAAGTAAATGGGGTTGAGATGAAGTTATTGCTTACATAATGGTTGTTAGTGTCTAGTCGTAGGCAGTAGCTTTTTAACAAATTTATCCGGGGTCGAGAAAACAATCAATTTAGTCATTAGCTTAGATTCTGTGTATTAGTATCTTCGCAGCTAAAAAACGGCTTTAAAACGCGCAAACGTTTTTAATGTAAAATGTGTCCCTTAGGGACTAAAGCAATCAAATTTAGTAATTTTTATTTATGGAGACCGAACAATGAAGAAAATGTTAACTTTAGTATTAGTTCTTGTAATGGCATCTTTGGCCAGCGCGGTTACGTACACCGCGACTTCAACAGAGCCGTTTGTGATTACAATCACTTCCTCAGATGTATCAGACAATGCTGATGTTCTCATCGGCTGGAACCCGTATGTGGCAGCCATGGGCAGCGGCAGCGAAATGACTTGTGTTCTGACCGGTTCAGGTGCAGATATTGCCAACCTGTTTGTTTTCCATGCCAGTAATACAGATGAACTCGTCAATGCGTGGTACGGCGCACTGGCAAAGACATCGGGAACTTGGGCAAACGGAGCAGAACTTGCCAAGTTTGATTTGAATGGCCAGGGGGCCAATGTAGGTTCAACACCTTGCGTGCTGAATCTCCTCGATGGTGACCTGAATGTACTTGGTACGGTTACTGTTATGATTCCAGAGCCGATTACGATGAGTCTGCTGGCAGTTGGCGGATTGTTCCTTCGTCGCAGAAAATAGGACTAAGATTCAATTAGTTTTGATTTTAAAAACCCCGGTTTATTGCCGGGGTTTTTTTATATCTGCAAATCAACGTGATACTTTTTCTGCCTGTAACAGCCGACCAAATGCACATAGCGTCCCCTGATTTAAAGCGAAACTCTTGCAAAGTGGAGAAGATTTAGGTATTGTTGTAGAATTGGAAGGCTTGGTTGCGTAGCCAGGTGTTTAATATGGAAGATGTCAGGTAAATATATTGCTGCCTATGCCACAACAGGTAAAAAAAACTCTTGTTTTTTCGATTTATTTTGCCTTAGCAGTGAGCACCTTGCTGGTTTTCTGGCAGGTCCGCAATTTCGGTTTTATCAATTACGATGATACTAGCTATGTATATGAAAATCCACACGTTTTGAAAGGCCTGACCGAGGATGGTGTCATCTGGGCATTCAAAGCTACTGATGCTTCTAACTGGCACCCGTTGACTTGGCTGTCGCTTATGCTAGATTGTCAATCGTTCGGTCCCAATTCCGGCCGGATTCATCTTGTAAATCTCTTTCTGCACCTCGTAAATACCTTGCTGCTTTTTACGGTTCTCAAGAAAATGACTGGCTCGCTGTGGCCTAGCGCCTTTGTGGCGGCTCTGTTTGCACTTCATCCGATGCATGTCGAATCTGTCGCTTGGATAGCGGAACGCAAGGATGTATTAAGTACATTTTTCTTTTTGCTTACATTGGCGGCTTACACCGGCTATGTCAAACGTCCTTCTGTATATCGATACATGTTGTCCCTTGTGCTCTTTGCGGTCGGCCTTATGGCAAAACCTATGCTTGTTACGCTGCCGTTTTTACTTCTGCTGCTTGACTATTGGCCGCTGAACCGTCTTATGCCGCAGACTGTTGCAGTCTCTGATAGCCGGCGAGGCAAATCTGCTCCTGCTGCCTCTAAAAACCCGACTCTTTACCGCATTATAATCGAAAAAGTTCCTTTCTTCGCTCTTTCGGTCGTCTCAAGTGTTATCACCTTTTTAGTTCAGCGAAGCAGTGGCACGGTAGCCAATATCGATGTCATTTCTTTGAACAACAGAATCGCCATCGCCTTTTTATCGTATGCAGAATATATGGGTAAAATGGTTTGGCCGCAAAATCTCACGGTATTTTACCCTCTTAACCCCGCTGGAAGCATTCCATTCTGGCAGGTTGCGATGTGTGCTTTGCTGCTGTTTGGCATATCTTTTTTTATTGTTCTTCTTGGACGCAATAAACGGTACTTGCTCCTCGGCTGGTTCTGGTTTATTGGAACTCTCATACCCGTCATCGGCATTGTTCAGGTCGGTTTGCAGGCCTATGCCGATCGCTATACCTACGTCCCCTATATAGGTCTGTTCATAATGCTCGCATGGGGCCTGCCGGAGTTGCTGGCAAAATCTCCGCAGCGGAAAATCGTTCTTGGCGTATCGATGGTGCTGGTGCTGACTACCCTTGGAATATGCGCCAGCCGACAAGTAAGCTATTGGAAAAACAGCGTTACCCTTTTTTCGCATGCCAACCAGGTAACGCAAAACAATTATATTGCGCACAATAATCTTGGTGCTGCTTACGGTGAGCTTGGCCGTCATCAAGAGGCGATAGAGGCATTCAGGCAGGCTATAAAAATCAATCCGTATTACGCCAAGGCGCACAATAATCTTGGTGCTGCTTACGGCAGGCTTGGCCGTTATCAAGAGGCGATAGAAGCATTCAGGCAAGCCATAAAAATCAATCCGGATTACGCCGAGGCACATCTTTTTCTTGGCTATGCCTACCTGGCGATAGGCAACAAAAATTCTGCTCTGACGGAATATAATATTCTTAAGTCCTTTAACTCAAAATCCGCAAATAACCTCTTAAAACAGATTAACAAATGAAGATGTAGCCTTTGCCCCGCTTCGGCAGTCGAAGTTTAGTATTTCTTCAATGACAAAAATCACATTATACTTACACTTTACCTTAATGATATTTTTATGAAGAATAGCAAAAAAAGGTCTGTATTTCAAACCCCCAGAGATATAAATACTTGTTTTATATCAGATTATGCTAAATAAGGACTTAAAAAAACATATCTATTTTTAGTCATTTCTGCTGAAAAAGGCCTTATCAGTACTAAAAAAGGTGGGAAATTTGTCTTTTGTCCGATAAAGCCTAAAGTTTTTATATTACAAAGGCCGAAAAATCAGATATGGGACTATCTTTTCCCATACGCTTAAAGTACCGTTTTTAGTGTTAAAAACGAAATATTTAGGTTGATAAGGGATTATCTTATGAGAACTATAGCGGTGATTAATCAGAAGGGTGGATGTGGAAAAACTACCGTATCAATAAATCTTGCTAGTGCTCTCGCTGACGAAGGCAAGAGGACCTTGCTGATTGATATGGATCCGCAGGGCCATTGCGCCGTAGGTCTTGCTGTGCCTGATGAGCAAATTGAACAGGGTATTTACGATGTGCTCCTCAGTTCAAGACGCGGTGAGCCGATAAAGCTTACCGAAGTTTTGTGGGAGATTAGCGAAAACTTTGAACTTGCGCCGGCAAGTATAGACCTCGCTGCGTTTGAGCAGCAGACTAATGGAATGACAGACCGTGAAAATTGTTTAAAGGATGTGCTTGCCACGGCTGCCAGGGATTATGACTATGTGATAGTGGATTGTCCTCCAGCGGTAAATCTGCTGACGTTCAACGCTCTGCGTGCATCGACAGATGTTATCGTGCCGGTAGAGACAGGATACTTTTCGCTTCACGGCCTCAGCAGGCAGCTCGATACTCTCAGTATTTTGTGCAAACAGTGCTCACAGCATATTAATGTTATGGTTCTTGCCAGTATGTATGATATTCGCACAAAGATGGGAAGGGAGATTTTAGCGGAGCTTCGAAAGAATTTTGCAGGCAGAATGTTCTGGACCGTTGTCAACTTTAACACCAAATTGAAAGAAGCAGCCAGTCTTGGCCAGCCGATATGCGAATATGACCCTGCCAGCAGAGGACACAAGGACTTTCAGGGGTTGGCTCAGGAATTAATTGCCACAGATACGCTTGTCGAGCAAAAGAAGATTGCAGTTGCGGTTGATACGGTTGTTAAACAGGAACCGGCGATTGTACAGCCTTTAATAGTACAGCCTTTAATAAAGGACACCGCGAAGGAAAGAAAGGAGATTATCGAGGTATTGGACAATAATCTTGAGTCGATAAGCTCCTCGGCACAGGAGCTTCTTGCCGGTCTCAAGGGCGAAACAAAAACAAGAGCCAGGAAAGACATTGACGATAAGCTTAATGATTTTTACGGCACCCGCCAATTCGGCAATTCCATCAGGTTTGTTACGCTTTATCCGCGTGCCCAAAAGGTGCAGATTGCCGGAGACTTTAATAATTGGAAACCGCAGCAGACAATTATGCAGCCGGGCAAAGACGGCAAATGGGAATTGGCTATGGAGCTTGCTCCGGGAAAATATCGCTATCGTATGGTCGTTGACGGCCAATGGCAGCAGGACCCGTACAATGAGAATGTTGAGCTAAATCCGTTCGGAGAATACAATTCAATATTAGAAGTGAAACAAATTTAAAATTTAAGACTTGTCCGCCTGCGGCGGATTGAACGGCGGATTGAAAATTTTAAAACAGCCTTTTTCAAGGTGATTGCATTTACTATCCCCCATCCCCTGTCCTATATTCTGCTTTATATAAAACAAACCGGCCTTTCGCAATATATACGAAAGGCCGGTACGACTGCAGCCTGATACAGTCTTTATTTTGCTATTAGTATTTATTAAGTAGAACTATCATTATCCAAGTCGGAAACCAGATAGTTGTCAGTTTCAACAACCGGCCAATAGGCATTATCCGCTGGTTCCAAATTCCTTGTGCTATTACTGTTGGTGCTGGCAATAGCATTTGCTCCGCATTGTCTGTACATTTCTTCGCTCGGCGATTTAGAAGAATCAATTACTCCCGGGGTAGTAGGACCTTTACCTGTCGCTGACCAAACAGTGTAAATGTTATCTGATTCAACGCCGCAATTAGCGCTTTTTTCGAAGTGGGCATGGTTATCAACAAAAAGAACGTTCTCGCCATCTGTTTGATGATATGTGGAGTTTCCTTTGGGAATAGAACTTGGGACTACCCTGTTGTTTGTAGCATCCCATAGGTATAGAAGAGCCGTAGTTTTTGAGTCAGAAGGATATTGCCAATATGGATTTCTGTCGGCCAAAACAGCCTTTGAAGGGTTAGATGTGGACGATGCGTGATGGTTGGTTGGCTGAAAAGACACACCACTGCCCGAAATAGCCGTAGCACCTATGAATATCATAGGCATCTCATAAGAATAACTGCAATGTCCTTTACCACGGGTTCCTATTGCTTTTGGGTTTTCCCCGCCCGGAGCGTTTTTCTTGCCGAAATCCCATACATCAGTTGAAGTATCGCCTGAATAGTCGGTGCCCAGATCATAATTTTTCACTTCGAATTTTTTCTGATCTGAACCAGGGCAAACGAATTGGTTGGCCGATACATCTGCGTATTTTATAAGAAGATAAAGGCAAGAACTAACAGTAGCCTTGAATGGAGGTTGGCCTGTTTCCGGAAATGCTTTTGGATTTCTCCAGTCCCATGAACAAGTGCCTGCCTGTAAGCCGGTGCCCTTGTCCCAATAAGCGCCGGGACTTCCGGATATCGGGAAGGATTCATATTTGTCATCTGTGGCGTAAGTCAGCATCGCCTTGCCGATACCTGACAGGTTCGTGCTGCACATAATACGCTGAGCAAGCTGTCTTACCTTGCTCAGAGCCGGCATAAGGATAGCCAGCAACATTGCTATAATGGCGATAACCACCAGCAA
>Ga0187886_1003296_pt1 | contig 12171 bp, 9 predicted proteins | sample June2016WEW_20_1_FD_133001 | JGI IMG/M metagenome (GOLD analysis project Ga0187886, IMG submission 133001) | Peatland microbial communities from SPRUCE experiment site at the Marcell Experimental Forest, Minnesota, USA - June2016WEW_20_150 | ecosystem: Environmental > Terrestrial > Soil >...
CGAAGCTGGCTTCCTCCAGATTCTGTGACCGTAAGAAAAAAAGTTCCTGGCGTAAAGAATCTAGATTAAAGTTCTCCCGCATATACCTGGTATTGATATTCTCTATTTCCTGCTCAGCATTGGCAATTATCTGCCGGAGTTCTTTAACCTTAATTCCCGCTTCGGCTTCTGTATAAACACCTTTCTCCCAGCCATCCTGTATCCTGATTAGCTTTTGTTTAGCTTGTTTGACTTTATCTTCTTCCAGCTGAATGAGTTTATCTTTATCCTGCAGTCGGTTTTGCTCTTCACCAAGTTGACCCTCTAACCATTCATCGTTACGAAGCAGATGGCATAAATCATTCCAGATACTGTCATCCCATGACGCCGGAATGAATTTTCGGTAATTACACGGATTCTTAATCCAGGGACAGTAATGTGCCCGGCAATAATAAAATACATCATCACTACTAGCTTCTTTACGCATTACCGACATAGGCTTATTACATTTTGGACATAATATCCGGCTTCTCAATAAAGCTGGAATCGACTTCCCCTGTTTACCTCGGCCTCTCCCTCTCTCTTTGATGTTCCGGTTAGCTAAACTCCAGAGTTCCTCAGAAGTGAGAGCCGGTACAGTATAACCTACTCTATCCTTTTCCGGCTTGGGCCTTATTAGCGTTCGTTTGACTCCCATGGTAGGGTCACCAAAAGGCCGTTCAGGATTGGGAAAGCGGCCATTGGCATTGTATTCCGCTTTGCCGGTATAACACCGCCGATTAACTATTTTAATTACCGTGCGGGGCATCCAGGTATCTCGCTGTGGTGGCGGGATTTTCATTTCATTTAGTTTACTCGCTACCCAATAGCAGGTACGTCCCTGTTCTCCCACCCAGATGAAGATACGGTGTACTACCCACGCAGGTGTACCAGGTATAAAGCTCCCGTCAGAATCAACTTTCTCTACTTGCCACGAAGCGCTATTCACTCTAACCCGACCAGTACGCTGGTCAATAACTTTATCCGTCACAAGAATGTATCCGTACGGGGCACGGTGAGACGGAACTTTTCCGGTCATAATACGGGCTATATTCCCGGCGAGGACATTGTCTCGATTAGACTTTACGCGAAGTGAATTGGCTTGAGCTTGTATTAATCTGGCGGTCTGGCTGGCCCAGTCGTTGCCGGTAGGTGCATCTCCGCAGACAAGCTGCACACCGTAATAGTCACATTCTCGCTCAAGAGTAAGCTGATGCAACGGATCAGCTGAAAGTCTGCCCTGAAATGGGACGATGATTCCGGAAATCCGCCTGCCCGCAATGAGTTCCCGGCGTAGCCAGGTAATACCAGGACGATTAAGGTCTTCACTAGTCCTGGAATCATAAATTATGTATTCGCGTGGTACAATTACTCCGAGCTGTTTAGCTATTTTAGCCAGAGTTAATAGATACTCGCCGAGGCGGTCATTCTCGGACTGTTCCCTGGTTGATTGCCGGGTATACGCAGCCCACCAATGATTTTGTGACAGGTCACAGCCGGTAATACCAAATCCTTCTTCATAGCCTGAGATACGTGCTGCTTCCTTTAAGTAGTTATCTAACCGTTCTTCTTCAATGATTTCGACCTGTGTCATTTTTATTCCTCCTAAAAAGCCATTCCCTTACGATCTTTTCAGTTTCAACAGTATCTTTGGGGGAAAGAGGTGAAAATTCCCATATGTTTTGAGTCTTAGTCTGTTCGACGGTCGTTTGTTCACTGATGATTTTATTTAGATTTTCAATCAGATTGCCATCCAATGCATCTTTAATATTTTGTAGTACGTTCTTTCTTCCAAGCCTTCTCAAAGAACGGGATATCATTCTTTTGTTAGGTGATACTCCGTTTTGTGATAATTCAGATTGCAATCGAATATAATTGTCCGCTGGTACTCCGCAATCCCAACCATATCTACTTGCTTCCATTGCCATAAGAGCACCGAACAATGGCTGGAGTAATCGGTCTTTGGCAGATGGATTACGGGATAGCGCTTCGTTTATTTGTACGACTGTTTCAGAAGTAAGCATGGCTGAGGCATCATGCAGTAAAATATTATCGACTTCTACCGCTGATTGTGCACCCCAAGTAAGTAAAGTGGTTTTTATTTGCTCAACTAGAGAATCCTTCTTATCTGCCGGTGTTTCTTCGACGAGAATGTTAAGCAAATCTGCCATGAAGTTGAAGGCAGATTCTGGATTATCATATGCCTGACTGTCTGTAAAGCCAAGATGTCCGGTGGTCTTATATTGTTTAATAAGCAATTGTTTTATTTTCGGCCCCACCTTTGACGCAAATTCGGTCTCGTCCTGACCGGTCAACCCTGCCCAGCCATTTACTATTTTCCCGATGGTTAAAGGAGGGTTATCGGAAGGCTGTTCTCGTCCTTTTTCATTTTGTTGTTGAAGTTTTAGGAAATAGGCGAATTTTTTTTTCGTCTTTTTGTCTTCGGTAGCTTGCCCAATTTAACTTGTGCCAGAGAATTTTTCAGTTCGTCGATATTCATGGGGTTGGCTGTAATTCTGTCACTGTAAATTTGCTGGAATGAGGCGGTAAAAGGTTCGGTTTCAACCGGACCCTGAGCCAGACGATACATTAATAAAGCTAGTAATGATTGGGCTTTTCTCTGATATTGTTTGTTTCCCGAACGCTTCATTATTTTCCTCCTAGTGTGCTAAAATAAAAAGGGTACGAATTTGGCTCGACGGCTATTTTCGTTTCCCAAGGGCGGCAAGCTGCTGATTCCAGCGTGCCGCCTCTTTATTACCTATTTCACTATTCTTTTGTCGACTCCCACTTTGTTTTCTGCCTGTTCTTTTTCCTCTTCGTCATAGTATGGACAACCTTCACAGGTATCCCTTATACCACAATCAATGAAGCCCTCGATCGCTGCAGAAATATTAGTTTCGCCTTCTCTTTTCATCCATTCCTTTAAACCATCGAGGATTTTAGGGTCAATGGTTATGCTTAGAGTGGTTCGACGCCTTTTCTCTCTCTTTTTGTTACATTTACTGAACTGCATGTTGAAATCTCAGCGAACCTTTATTTATTGTAATTTATATTATAATTCACAATATTGTGTGTGTCAATAGTAACAATACTATATACCACCATACACAGTCAAGAAAACGACCATTAGGTGATAGCCGGTGGCTTATTAGTTTTCTGGCCTATTCATTATCATTGAACAATTCAAGCTATTGTTACTACACATTATCTTTATTGTTAATATCATGAATAATGTCACGGTCTTTCTAGTACGGAAATAATCCTATTTGTTAGATTTGGAATTTTCCAAATCAGGTAAAGAATCCCTTTTTATATCTTTATAGCCGAATACCTGTTTAACCATTGTAATAGATTTTTTAATAATTGGATTTAGCATCTCCGCGCGGGTTACTACCTCTGCTGTGTTATATATATTCCTTTAAAGGTACTGCCAATGATAACACCTTCTGGCTTTTAGCTTCGGTCTGGTCCTGAAATACAGCCAAGGCTATGAAGATGGCCAACGAAATCGTAGCCAGTACGGTCTAGATACACGACTATATGTTTATCGCCGCCGAGTTACCTCGGGGAGGCTATAAGGATAGCGGCTTCGGCAAGGAAAACTACGTCATCGGTTTGGAAGAATATACCAAGCTTAAACTGATCTCTCTTGAGTTGACTAAATAAATTATCAAATCGATTTTTTTACAAGAGTTAATACCCTATAAAAATAGATTTGACAACCAATTTTTAAATATGTTATATTTACGCCGAATGTTATCTTTGCATTAATTTTAATATAACATAATGAATAATATTGAGGTACGATTAGGTCAAAACTCCACGGAGCCATTGTATCAGCAGATAGCGGATAACATCAGGCAGCTTATTGCCACGGAGCGGCTGAAACCTGGCGACCATCTGCCCACGGTCCGGCAACTGGCACACTCCCTCGGCATAAACCAGAACACTGTGATAAGAGCTTACTTGAAGCTTGAGCAGGAAAAGGTGGTAATATCGCGTCGGGGTGGTGGCACTATAGTTAATAAAGACAAAGATGACCCTTCATTTATAGCGGCTCGCCAGAGACACCTCTCGGAAATAGTCAGTGATGATATCGTGAAAAACCTTAGCCTGGGTTACAGTCCGGAAGAGATTGAAGCTGCTTTCTATCTACACCTGGCCCAATGGAGAGAAGAAAGGCATGCCATAACTAATAGGCCAGAGGAAAAGCCGGAGGCTAGCGTGAACCAAGAGACCATTCGTATCGTCGGCAGCCACGACCTGGCCTTGAACATCCTGGTGGAACTATCGAAGAAGCACAACAAGAAAGTTAATATTCAGGTCACCAATGTCGGTAGCCTCGGAGGGCTTATTGCTCTCCAAGAAGAGCGAGCCCACCTTGCCGGGATTCACCTGCTGGACGAAGAAACCAGTGAATATAACTACCCCTTTATTAAAAGAATACTGCCGGGTCGAGAGGTCGCCATCGTACACCTCGCCTACCGTATCCAGGGTCTCATGTACATCCGGGGAAATCCGAAAAACATAAATGGAATTATGGATTTGAAACGCCCTGATGTCACATTTGTCAATCGTCAAAAAGGGGCCGGCACCAGGGTCTTATTCGATATCCAGATACGACGGCTCGGCATTCACCCGCACGAAATTAGAGGATACGACCGGGAAATGGACACGCATCTGGCCGTAGGAACAGCTATTTTACATGGTGAAGCGGATGTGGCTCTGGGGATCGAGGCCGCCGCCCGAAGCTGCCAGCTTGATTTCCTGCCGCTTTTCCGGGAAAGGTATGACCTTGTCATGCCGAGAGATAACTACCGGAGCAAACTATATGCTCCTTTGCTGAGCACTATTATCAGCGATGAATTCAGGGAGGTCGTGAACAAAGTGGGAGGATACGATACCTCCCAGACGGGCACGGTCACCTTTTTATAAAAAATAGAATATGGGTTCTCCGAGCCAAATCTCCTAAATCCTTCAGATGAGGGACATGGAGACTGGCCGGTAGGGTATCGCGGGAAACGGCGCTGCCTTCCTTATATGGAAAGGAGAATGATATGAGAACAACCACTAATAGTGGTGTGTGCTTAAATAGTGTTTGCCGTTATTTTAATCTTAATTGTATTTCACGGCGATTTAAGCTAAGTAAAATAGTTACTTTTCTACTCTGTATTTCTATATTATTTGTATCCTCGTTATCAATTTTTCCTGCCCCGGCATTGGCGGATGCTACAACTTCAGTCTCTATTATCAAATACGATGCTCGCGGTAACATCCTCAGTCAAGCCACCAAGGACTATCAGTGGATGGAAGCTAACCTGCCAGTGTATGGAGACGGGGTGACACATTACTACTGTGAAGGACCCTATTATAGCGCCACTGATTTTAACACATTGTGGGACACGATTGAAAACGGAACTAATATAGATAGTCGGGACTATGGGGCTGCCAAGGGCACGGATGTAAAAGACCTGTGTAACCTTGTTGGCGGAGCTTCTTCAGGCGATGTTATCAAGATCACAGCCTCTGACGGTTTTAATATGACTTTCGACTATGAGAATGTCTACACTCCCTCACCAGCCCAAGGCAAGATAGTGATCTGCTGGTACAACGCCAGCTTCGGCGGTGACGTGCCAGCCTATGATACCGGTATGCGTCTCCTCTTCTTTGCCGAGACGACGAACCCCAACGGAAAACATGTTTTCGGCCTCTGGGACATGCATCAGACTATGCCTGCGTCACGCTGGTATTATAATTATAATAATAATAAACCTTTCCCTTCCTCTAGCGGGCTTTCAGTCCAGAATGTATCTACAATTGAAATTCACCAACCCAACCTTGTTTCATGCGACGCCTCCGGGAACCAAAAGGAAAGCTTCACTCCTGGTGATACAGTGTATGTGAAGGGTGTTAGTCTAGCGAAAAATACATCCTATAAGCTTTGGATACAGAATGAGCCCGTTTTATTTGCTAAACTCGATAGTCTTGACCGTCCCGATGGCTCTTACGGGTTAAATACAGCCAGTGACCCATCGGGCACGCAGGAGTCGGTTTCTACAGATGCCAATGGTGATTTCAGTCCTCTGGCTATCTGGGCCATCCCTTCTTCAGCTATCCCCCAAAAATTCGACATCGTGGCCGATAATCAGGCTACCGGTACGATTGGAACGTATGATACCAATGACGCCATTGATTCTCCCGGTCAGCAGGGCTTTACTGTTGTCTCTGAAATCATCTCCCTGACAGTAACAGATGATAACAATAACGGTGTTAATTTCGGTACAGTAAGCCCGGGAATAATTAATCAGCCCGCCGATGGTCAACCAGCCCAGGGCGCGGTTACGCTTACTATCGGTAAGGAGACGAATGTAAAGATCGATATTAAGGTCAAAGGAACTGATTTCACCGGATCCGGCACGATACCTGTTGGGAATGTAAAATACAATGACTCCAATGCACTTGCTTCAGCCAAGACTCTGACTACAGATTACGTGACATGGTATTCGGTCTCCCCACCACTGTCGGAGGATGTTGTGAGGCAGGTCTATTACTGGCTATCAATGCCTAATAGCCAGGTGGCTGGCAGCTATATGAGCACCTTCTACTATCAAGCGGTAAAATCGCCGTAGCGGATGAAATTAAGATGAAAAAAATAGTCAGTAACCAGATATTAATTGCCTATTGTGTGCTTCTAGCGTGTCTAGTTCTGAGTTTAGGAGTGCCGCCAGCAACAGTCCGGGCGGACAATACTGCCTCTGTTGTTGGCAGTGTTACCGTTGTATCAATCGGAAGCTACGGTGCCAGAGTGGTGGACTCTGCGACGGTACTGTGGGAAAGAGAGGTGCTGGGCCAACCGGACAAGCGTGGCGCCTGGATATTCGAGCGGGGTTGGATTTCCATTGAACTCAAGAGCACGGTTAAGAAGTGCAAGGGGATTAGCATTTGGGCAGTAAGATTGGGCTGGCGAGCACCGCACTTTGATGTTTATGCCTCTACCGATGGCAAACGATGGAGACTCATTGGCACTGGCACCTGCTCGTCCTCCAGTTACGTAGAGTACACCTTTGCTGGCACCTATGGCGATGTCAGGTATTTAAAGGTGAATTTAGAAGAGATAATGAGGTGGCTGCCAGCAATCATGACGCTGGATGCGGTGCAGGCAAGAGGAGGTGATGACTAACGAAGAAAGCCAGCTTCTAAAGGAATAAAAAATAGACTTCAAAGTATAAGGAGTGGAAAATAGTGAAAAGGTTATTAATCAGCTTGATGATAGTGCTCCTTCTTGTGGGCTTAATAGCCATGCCGGTACTGGCCGATACTGAGAAATCAGTAACGGCCTCGGTGACTGTTAGCGAGGTGGTGAGTATTACTCTAACTGATACTGGTACTCAAGGAATAAACTTTGGCATGTTGAACGCGGGTGATACCCATAAAGGGGATACCGACCAATCGGATGGAACTCCCGCTGTACAAGTTAATATTGGATCTGAAACCAATGTTAATGTCGATATCGGTATAAAAGGGACAACCACCGGAGCACTGGCACTTTCGAACTGGAAATATAGCACAACATTTGCCGGAACGCCGGCATCGTTAACCGGGTCATATGTAGCTGTATACACTAACTCAGCAGCTGGCTCTGGCAATGCTTTCTATCATTGGATAGATCTACCTGCAGGAACGCCTGCTGGTACTTATAACTGCACCACCTATTATAAGGCCGTAAAGACTAGCTCAGGTTTTTAGTGGACAATCCAGCTAGGGTGTGCGGGACGAAAGACCGCGGGTAAGAGAACGACTATAGGACAGAAAATATGAAAATATTCTTATCGATTGTAGTACTATTAGCCGTGCTGCTAATTCAAGCGGCACCGGTGATGGCCGACGAAGCCAGGTATAATTTCGCCAGTGCTCAGGGAGACAAACAGATACGCGTTACACCCGGAGGTGAGAGTAAAGGCGTAATATATTTTTACAATATTGATGGCAATCGTATCACGCATGTAAGCCTCCAGGCGAGTGGTATGCCGGCAGACTGGCAGGTTGAAATACAGCCACCGCAGCATGAGATAGAAGTTGTAGTCAATGACTTGCCAGTGAAAGTGTCCGAAAACCTCAACGTTGAACCGTCGAGCGTATCGGCTGAAGAGCCAGTGACTGTTCCTGAAGGCATGGTCAGTATCAGTGTCCCTAGCCGGGGTTACGCCCTGGCTTGCCCCGCATATATTGTAGTTAAAGCACCTGCCTCGGCACAGATTGGATCTACGACTGACATAACCATTAATGCTGTGGCTGAATGGCTAGGGCAAAGCGGTGCGGCTGCTATGAAGCAAGCACGAGACTTTACCTTCTCCGTCGCCGTGGTCTCGGCGTCAAACCAGTACACTGAAAAAATTGTCGAGCCAGGTGAGGCTCCTGCGACACCTGCGAAGACAGTACCGACAATAACGCCACCTGCCCAAAGTGAATCGCCAGGCTCTTCCCTAAATACTGAGAAAAATATCGGGCAAGGTGAGACTCAAGCGGCACCTTCTGGAACGCCGCCAGCCAAAACGACGGCTGCCGAAAGCGCGTCACCCGGCTTCTCGTTAATGAGTTGGATGCCGGCAATTGCCGCCGCAGTAGTCGTTATTCTGGGAGTAATTGTGGTTACCTTGCTTGTCCGACGAAGGAGGTGAAAACAAAGGTGATTTTTTCAGTTGGTAGTAACCCCGGTATGCGGGTAGACATTCACTACCTGCAGACAAAGCTGCTTACGCCAACTTCCCCTCCAAAGATGTAATGAGAAACAAAATCGCATCTCATTATGGCGGCGGGGCTACTACCAACTAATATTTTAGGACTTTATTCATATCCAGTAAAGGGTAATACTTAATAAATCAGAAAGGAAAGCAGAGTGAAAAAGAACTTTTGGGGTATCATTATAACAATAGCTCTTATTGTAGGGCTGGCATCCGGGATTTTCTCACCATTGCCGGCACTTGCGACTTCGCCGACAACTTCAATAACGGTTACCAAATATGACGCCTATGGCAATCCAGGTACACCAGTGACGTTGAGCCTTAGCGACCTGATGGGCATGCCAATTCAGGGCGATGGCTCCACCCATTACTACAATCAATCGATTACCTCTGTCCCCACTAACCTCTGGGACCCGGCCGAAACACTGAACCTGAAAGACAAGGGAGCCGTCAGGGGAACCGATATCAAGGACATCTGTGAAATGGTGGGCGGCGCCTCCGCTGGTGACCAAATCCAGGTCAAAGCCTCCGATGGTTTCGGCGAAATCTTTGCCTACGACAATGTGTATAATCCTTCAGATGCTCAGGGCAAGATGGTAGCCTGCTGGGAGAGCAACGGACAACAGGTCCCGACTTTCAACAAAGGTATACAACTTAACTTCTTTGCGCGGACCACCAATGCCGCCGGACAGCACGTGTTTGGCAACTGGGATATGCATGAGACCATGCCCCCGGCAAATTGGCATCATTCTGATTCCGGCGGTATACATTATCCCTCTTGCGACGGGCTATCAATAAAGTATATCAATGAGATAAACATATACACAGGTGGCGCACATGAGTGGACGCTGCAGTTGAGGGGTTACGATAACTACGATATGAGGCAGACCGAGTTCGAAAATGGGTTAGCGCACCAGCATGCCGTTAGCTGGACCGATGGCGGCGGTCATGTCTGGGAAGGAATGCCACTATATTTGCTCGTGGGCTGGGTTGACGACAATCTTCAGCACGGCGTCGGGGCTTTCAATGATGATCTGGCGCTCGCTGGCTATTCCGTCAACGTCACCAGCTCGGATGGAACGAGTTATGTCTTCTCCAGCGCTACAGTAGCCCGCAATAACACCATTATTGTCGCCAACACCATGGACATCCAAACGTTATCACAGGATGAGTACCCGCTTATGCTGGTTGGCCCTGGCCTGACTGGTGACCAGATGATCAAGAAGATTGTTAAGATAACGCTGGCCGGCCTGCCTGGTTCTGCTTCGGGTGAAAAGTATATCGGTGCCACACTCTTCATTAATCAGGTGCTAAGCATCACTCTGGTTGATGCCGGCGCTGCAGGAATAAACTTCGGCGCCGTGACCCCGCCAGCGGAACCGGGAGACGCCGACCAGACCGCGAGTACCCCTGCGGTGGCCATCAATGTGGGGGCAGAGACCAATATCAATGTTGACATCGGCATCAAAGGAATTACTACTGGTGCACTAACCATTGGCAACTGGGAATACGCTACTTCCTACGTTGGTGCCAAGACTCCCTTGACCAACACTTATGTGACGGTCTATCCAGACGTTGGCTCGAGCAGCTCTAATGGCTTCTGGCACTGGGTGAATGTCCCGGCTGGCACTACTGGCGGTAGCAGCTTTAGCTGCACCGTCTTCTATAAGGCAGTCTCAACTGGTTCAGGTTACTAGGCGAAAAAACGTACCAGATAAAGATGGAGTATGATGAGCCCTCCTGGTAACTCTGGAGGGCCATCATAGTTGTTTAAAGAATCACATATAATTCAGGCACTAAAAAGGGTAACTTTATGACATGGCGGATTTTGGGGTTTGCTTTGAGTATAGGGCTGGTGTTCTCGCTTCTTTTTGGCGTGTTATCTCCCGTTCCTGCCCTAGCCCAAACAACATCAATAACTATCACCAAATATGCCTCTGATAACACCACGATACTGGAACAAACTACCATCGATTACACTAACATGGAAACGAGTTTACCTGTACAGGGTGATGGCATCGCCCACCAGTACCTCCAGGGGCCTGTATTCACCGGGGACCCGTGGGACCCCGGTGAAACGGTAAATATTAAGGACTGGGGCGCTAACAAGGGTACCGACCTTAAAGACCTGTGCGACCTCGTTGGCGGTATGTCTCCCGGGGACACGGTGGAGATAAAGGCTGAAGATGGCCTGGCCAAGACATATGACTACCCCAACGTATACACTCCGGACCCCAGACAGGGCAAGATGGTAATTTGCTGGTGGAATAACGGAAAATATGTACCTTCTTGGTCAGATGGCATGCGTTTGGTTTTTTTTGCAGAAACTGCGAATCCCGTCACAGGTAAACATGTATTTGGCAACTGGGATCAGCACGAATGCTTCCCACAAAATAGATGGTATTTTTACAACAATAGTGGTGTACAATATCCAACCACTACAGGGCACTCTGTTAAATACGTAAATCAGATAAACATATATAGCAATCAGACAATAGGCCATAATCCTGATATCTTGAATCTCACTATCTTAGTTAGCGGCAGCGGCACGACCACACCATCGGCCGGTGCCCATTCCTACCCTCAGGGTACTGTCGTCAATATAAGCGCTACCCCGGCCAGCGGCTGTCAGTTCATTGGCTGGACGGGTGATGTGGAGGATCCCAATTCAGCCACCACGACAACGACCTTGAATGAAGATAAGACTGTTACAGCCAGTTTTACCCAAACAACTATCAATCAAAATTATATCCTGACCATGGCGGTTAGTGGCAACGGCACGACCACACCAAAAATCGGTGTTCATTTCTATGCCCCGGGTATTACGCTTCATATCACTGCTAAACCGGCCAGCGGCTGGCAGTTCGTTAACTGGACCGGTAGCGTCGCTAACCCCGGCTCGGTCAACACTACTTTAATCATTGACAGTGATAAGACTATTAGGGTTAATTTCGCACGGATTTACTTTCTGACCATGGCAGTCAGCGGCAACGGGACGACTACCCCACATGCCGATATTCATACCTATACACAGGACACTACCGTTAACATTACCGCTACCCCGGCCAGCGGCTGGCAATTCGTTAACTGGACAGGAGCTGTGGCTGACCCTGCTTCGTCAACCACCAACGTAACTATGGACGGTGATAAGATAATTAAGGCCAGTTTTACCCAGATAATCCAGAGTTATAACCTGACCATGGCAGTCAGCGGCAACGGGACGACCACGCCACCAGCCGGTATTCATACATATACACAGGACACTACGGTAAACATCAACGCTACCCCGGCCAGCGGCTGGCGGTTTGACAGCTGGACGGGAGCTCTATCTGACCCGGCATTGGCAAACACCACCGTAACTATGTATGGAGATAAGACCATTACCGCTAGCTTTACCCAGATAACCCAG
>Ga0187886_1003298_pt1 | contig 12166 bp, 7 predicted proteins | sample June2016WEW_20_1_FD_133001 | JGI IMG/M metagenome (GOLD analysis project Ga0187886, IMG submission 133001) | Peatland microbial communities from SPRUCE experiment site at the Marcell Experimental Forest, Minnesota, USA - June2016WEW_20_150 | ecosystem: Environmental > Terrestrial > Soil >...
ATGTATTTTTCCGGTACAACAGATGGCACAAATATATCGCGACAGATACAAAACACCATGTCCCGAATTCAGGGTTGAGTATGAAATTAAATTTATATGAGTGCATCGGCATATTGATAATCAGGCATCCGATGCTTAAGAACATCACTATAATTCCACCGGCCTGTATTAGTATGCTACCGTAACGCAGCCCAATTAACGCCAGTATAACCGCCTCAGAAGCCCATGTGATTGTCGTTGGATTCAATTTCAGATAAAGAGGTACGGCAAGAGTAACAAAGAAAACTCCTATCGCCTGCAAAACCATCTGAAGATTAATATCCTCTTTGCATCGGCGATTTACAATCGCTGAAACTGCAAAATGCACTAAAGACAAAACAACCGCCGACAGAGCAAGATAAGTCCTGTATGAATCAAAAAGAATAACATATAAATAATATAAAGTTATTGCTGCATTGGCCAGTATCAGCAATACATCTTCTTTATCGGATTTGACTTTATTCACCAATCCATAGATTATCGGCAAAACCAGATAAACAATGAAAAATGCGCCAAGCCAACTTAATACAAATGATATCTGATTAATATCAAGAGTTTTGCCGGCGCAAAGTATGGATTTATATTCTGAGCCGTTGAACCAAATCGTATAAAGTATAAATGTTCCTATAAATGAAAGAAAATTTACCGCTCTCCATCCTCGATAATACGCGCAAAGCATCGCGCCGGCACCGAGAATCAGGATATAAACAAACAACGGGTTTGGAGAAGTTATTTTTGACAGCACAATGATAGGTGCTGAAAATCCGCCAAGCAAACTCAAGAAGGCAATTAATATCTCGTCCAATATCACAGCATAAAGCATAGCTGATACGGTAATCAGCGTTGCCAGGACAAAAGAGGGTATATAACCGATTAAACCGTAAATCTGATATGCCGCAAAAACCGCAGCGTATAATATGGCAAATCCTAACGCCGTTACGCCTTTGGCAACTATGCCGTAACCTCTTCGCCTTGTTATTTCACCAACTAAAAGAGCTATAAAACCAAAGACCGTAACCGCAGTTATCTTGCCGAGCGGACCTATTGAAAAATTGTCATAGGCATATTTGAGAAAGAATCCAACACCGGCAAAAATAGTTATTATGCCGGCCACAAGTATCCATCTTGTGCCTATTTTCTGCTCAAGAGCGACGATTTCTCTGCCATCCTTTTCTTTTTCCTGAATGATATATGAATCAACCTTTTCTTGTGGCACTGGCGGCGGCAACTGTTGTTCAATTTTCGGCGGTTTAATTACAGGCTTTTGAACAGTTTCATAACGTTCGGAAACAGCTTTAATTTCCTTTTGATTCTCAGGAGATTTCTTACTCGTTCTGCTTAGGGCAATAAGCGAGATTATAAGTGCAGTCGGCCCTGTCAAAACACAAAAGACGGCCAATAAAATTAATACGACATAGATATCATGCATTTTACTACTCCTCAGGTCTTATGGCCTGTTTTTCCAGATAATCCTTTATTTGTGAAAAAACCATTGTTCTAATTTCTTCAGATTCATTAAACAATTCATGTCTGCATTTTTCAACTAATTTCACCTGGGTATTGCTGAATTTAGATTGAATAAACCTGATATTGTGCCGCCAATTGATAATGTTGTCTTTCAATCCCTGAATAACAAATACCGGCCGGTTAGAAATTTTCGCATCGGCAATCCTCTGGTCCCATTTGAACATAGCAGCGACCCATTTAAGCGAAATCTTTTTGGCCTGCAGAGGATCTTTGTATTTTATAAATCTCAAAAAATCCTTATCCGATGAAACTTTGCGAAAAACTCTGGGCACAAAACTGCTAAACAAGCGGCTTATCGAAAACCCGATTTTTTCCAATAACCACCAGTCGGTTCGTTCTAATGGAGCGGCTAAAATTACTTTATCGAAATCACTTCGACTTCGCTCAGTGCAGGCGAGCAGATATTCCAATATTACCGCGGCGCCGGTGCTGTGGCCGATGATGTGATACTGGCCGTTTAGTTTCGGTCTGATTATTTTCATAAAATCGTTTAGCGAATCGCTGTATTGTGAAAAATCATCAATCGCAGTCGGCTCGCCGGAAGATAAGCCGTGGCCGGGCAGGTCGAAAACGGCAACGGCAAAACCGGCTTCAACCAGATATTTGATAAGTTTACTAAGCAGGCCGCAATGATTCAAATAGCCGTGAATTAAAATAACCGTCGCTCTGTATTCCTTTGGTCTTAATCCCGTTAGAGACAAGGCATCATTGACGCCTGTCGGTCGTTGCGAACGGCCTGTCTCTAACGGGATAAATATATGCCCTGCCAATTCAAAGCCGTTTGATTTAAACTGGACAAATTCGTGCGCAGCAGCGGCGATGTTGAGGCCGTAAAACTTTAGATAGTTTTCAATCGTATCGAAACGGCTGTTAAGCATTTTTAGCCTTGTTTTTCGCTTCAGATACACGGACGACTACATAAGCAACAAGCGCAAAAACAAAGAAAACCAGAAGCATCCACGCAATACCCTGAAGCGTTCCGATTGTAGCCCGATAAGCCTCAAATACCCAGCGATCCGTAGTCAATTGGACAATCTCGGCATCTTTATAAACCTGCGATTTTGTAACATATTTTTCGAGGTCCCAAATCCTTACGCCGCTGGAGATGCCGGTTACGTATATGGCGAACTTAAGATATTTCGACCATGCTTTGCTAATCTGGTCAGAGATGATTCGGTCGAGAATGTTATCCAGCGGCTTGCTGAAAAACAAAACTACAATCGTCGAGACAGCAAACGCAATTATAAACGTCGCGGCTAAAAGTGTAATAAACATTTTTTTCTCCCTTCAAAAAATCGTTAATTATTATTGTATCATACAATATTTTTCTCTGGAACTTGTTTCTTATTCCATAGTAATTTGCGTAACAGATAGTCAATTGCAATATAAATCGCTAAAGTTATCATTAAGCTAATTATAGCGAACCATGGAGGCTTGATGCGGGAGAAGCCATCACTAGTAACGAAAAAGCTGGTAAAAAAGGGTATCTCACTTGGCCAACTTATATACTTACTGATATAATAAAGAAAATAAAACCCATATCCCTGCCAGTGGTAACTTACTTCATAGCCACACCCAAGCAATACACCCAAAAAATCCAATATAATTACTAATAACCAAATAGAAGTGAATACATTTCGCCCAATTAATCGTCCTATTTTCATAATCCAACGCATCGGTTACGCTCCTTTTTAAAAATTTCCAGATATGAGAGTCACAATACTCCCCAGCATACCGATAATGAACAAAACGGGGCAGACGATAATAGCCAAAATGAAAAAAACGGGTTCATCTCCGCCTTTTCCCCAAAATTCTTTACCGAAAAGAAGAATAAGCAGGCCGTAAACCAGATTATGCAGAATGACACAAACTGGAATAGCCGCGGCTGAGGCGCCGGTCAATAAGAAAAATATTCTTCGTATGAGCGGCTCTTTTAGTTTCACGGTCAGCACTAATAGTGCTATTGCAAGAGCGAAAAAGACAACCGCGATAACAACCAAAAGAAGCCTCTTATACTCCCACCGGCTCCCCAAGCCAGGGTGGGCGACCAGGGCGGCAAAAATTACAACCAGCGCCCAGAAAATAACGTTTCTTATTTGAGTTGTTTTAGTTTCCATTTTTTTCTCCTATACCGTTAATGAAAATTCCAAAATACTCGATGTCATTTCGACCGAAGTGGAGAAATCTTTTTTAATAGATTCCTCAACTGCGCTTCGCTCCGCTCGGAATGACGGAAAAATTGTTAATATATTAACTTTTAATTGAAATTTTTTATTCTTTTCCGCTGATATTGGTTCTGACATTTTCGAGAACTGATATTATTTTTTTCAGTTCATCTTTGTTAAAGCCGGCCATTGCCTGTTTAATCATCCTGTCATACAATGGTTCGGCTTTTTCAAACGCTTTTTTGCCTTTGGCGGTCAGTTTAATTATGTTTGTCCGCCTGTCGTCGGAAACGGATGTGCGTGTAACAAGCGATGCCTTCTCCATTCTGTCTATAAGCGTTGTGATATTGGCGCGGTTGACAAGCATCATTTCGCTAAGCTGCACCTGGCTAAGGCCGCCGTGGCTGCCGCTTTGAAAGGCGAGAAGCATTAAAACGTTAAACTGGACATCTGTCAGGTCCAGCGTTTTAAAAAACTCATCGGCACTTTTCTTCAGGCCTGTTGCCGTATAGTAGATATTCAGCAGTGCCTCGTGCTCGAGCATCTCGAAACCTTTTTTCAATTTTAATTCTTCTTTAAGTGCCATAGTTATTTTCTCATTATTATATTGTTCATATATAAACTATATATATACTAACAAATTGTCAATAAAAATTTTTAGTTTTTTTAAATAATTTTTAATTTGAGCTATTGTTTGCCTCTTGAAATATGCGGCAAATCCATATAGAATAAAAACTTATCGAAAATGGACTAAAAAATCGGAAATAAGTATGCCGGCTGAAAAAAATCGATTTATTCTTGCATCCGCATCGCCGCGAAGAAAAGACCTGCTGGCAAAGGCAGGTTACATATTCGATATCGTCGTTTCGAGTGTGGACGAATCCACCCTGCCGTTAAAAGGTGTATCGCCCGCGGAATTTGCGTGTAATGCCGCTATCGCCAAGGCAAATGACGTAGCCAAAAGATTCAAAGACTGGCTTATCGTCGCATCAGATACGGTAGTGGATTATAACGGCGAAATTATCGGCAAAGCCGAAGACGCCCTGCACGCAGAAGAAATAACAAGAAAGCTATTCAGCGGGCCGCACAGGGTTATAACCGCAATTGCGATGGTTAAAAAAGATATCGGTCTTGAAAAAGTTGAATACGATTCTACAACTGTTTATCCTACAGGAATGAGTGAAAAGCAAATCGAGGAACATATCGCATCGGACGTCTGGAAAGGCAAGGCTGGCGCGTATGGAATACAGGAAGGCGGCGATAAATTTATAGACCATATTGAGGGCAGCGAAACCAATGTTATGGGCTTTAGTATGGAATTATTCGAAAAAATGGCAAAAAAGTATTTTAATTCCAACTTGTAACTTTAAGCCAGTCCTCCACGAATAAAGCAAATATCCTCAAAATTTTGTTGCTCATTGGAAATGTGAGCTTAACCAGATAGTTATTATTCATTATTGACTGAGCCATTCTTGAGCAAAAATTGCCAAATCTCCCATATCCACTTTGCCATCTCGGTTAATATCTTCTGCAATCAGAAAACCTTCTTGTTGCCACTTGGCCGCTAACAACGCAAAGTCAAGAAAATCGACTGTATCATTAATGTCATTATCAAAATTCGATATCTTGCCAATATCAGAAGTAGACATGCTTGCCTGGGGTGTATTGCCATAAGCTCCCATATTTATGCGTTTGCCATGTGGCCAAAGTTCAGATGTCCAATCTGAGTTTGGGTCTCCGGCGTCAATGCACGGACTGGTATTTGCATCTGAAACCCATCTATGGCTGTTCGGGTCCCAGCGGCCTGATGCTGATGTTAAATGAAAATCTCCATTATTAGAATCTATAAATAATGGATCTGAAGAAATATTACCTTTAACGCCGGTTTGGTCCGGCATCGATAAATACATACTAAAGTAGTCACCATAAGAATGACCGTAAACATCGTTATAGCTAAAATAGTTCGGGTCAAAGCCGCCAAAATCAGCTACTCCAGGAACTCCATAATTAAACGCTATTATGTTATTGCTGATTATCGGTGACAGCGAACTTGATGCTATACCTAAACCCGATGAATCATATACCGCTGCATTACCTGCTATCGTGTTGTTCACTATTCTTGGCTGACCATCAATGCAAACGACGCCGGAATCATAATCCGCATTGTTATCGACTATCAGATTGTTCTGCAAAACAGCAAAGCTGATCTCAAAACTAACCCCGCCTGCAAAAGCAGAGTAATTGTTGCTGATTTTATTATATCGTATCGTTGCAGAACCTCCCTGGCAGTAAATTCCGCCGCCTTCGCTGTTCGCGTTGTTGCCCGTAATTATATTTTTCTCAATAATTGGCGATGCGTCATAGATATATATTCCACCGCCTAATTCTGTGCTGCCGCCAGTAATTGTAAAGCCGGCAAGAACACTATTAGCGTCTTCGCCGGAATTAAATACAACAACGCTCCCTGAACCGTTGGCATCGATGACTGTATGAGCAACAACATTGGCATCATCGGGATTATTGCTTCTTACGGTAACCTTTTTGCCGCCGAAATTGATATTCTCATAGTAAGTACCCGGTAAAACTATTACCGTTCCATTGCCTTCGACCGTATTTATGCCTTTTTGAATTGTCTCAAAAGGATTTTCAATTGTACCCGCACCTGTAATATCATTGCCATAGTTTGCGACATACCCTAATTTTGTTAATACATCAATCGATATTGATTTTACCGCCTGTAACTGACCATCTGAGACAGTAACACTAAACGCATAAGAACCCAGACCCCAAAACAATACATCCGTTACTGCTGCATTAGGGTCTGCAATAGTACACGTATTCGGGCCTGAAACTTTTTGCCAGTGATAGGTTAAAGTTCCGGGAAGATTCGGTAAACCATCATCTGCTGACGAAGCAGCATTAAGCGTTACAGAGTTTGTTTCATTCAGGACTACTACGTTTGATGTTGCGTTTATATCAGCAATCGGATGTGAGTTGAAATTTGCGGTTACTGTTGTGTTATCTGATATTGTAACCGTCGTCGATGGATTGTTGGAGTTGCCAAAAACCGCATTCTCTGCCGGAATAGCTGACCACGATATAAAGCCATAACCTGTATTTGCCTGAGCTTCAATCGGTATTGCCAAACCAGGTGCGATAGATGAAGTTCCTATAGACGGTGTTGTCGTGCCTGCATTAGGAGGCGATACTGCCATTGTCAGGTTCACAAGCGGCGCAAAATTTGCCGTTATTATTGCGTTACCAGAAAGGGTAGCCGTTGTTGATAGGGCATTAGCATTTCCAAAAACAACTTTCTCTGCTGGAATAGCTATCCACGACACAAAATAATAACCTGAATTCGGTTCGGCACTTAACAACTTTATATCACCTGGAATTACATCGAAAGTGCCTGCCGGTGTTATCGAGCCTGCCTCAGGAGGCGATACTGCCATCGTTACATTTATTACCATTGTGGCAGTTACATCAGCAGGAGCAATGCTAATTGCACTGACACGGATTATGGTCGTCTTATTCAAGTAATTACCATCTTCGGCTGCTGCCAAGGTTACTGGCTGCGGGATATCATAATTGTTTGAATCAAAGTATAATGTTGAACCGTATAAAACAGAGATCTCAGTATCACCTGAATGGTAAGCAACTGTAACTTCAACCGGACCGTTTGGATCAAGAGCCAGTGAGATATAAAATTGCTTAATACCTCCCTCGTGGATTGTTACAGGAGCGCCTCCAATAACAAAAACCTGTGTCGGTCCTTCATAGGCGCCCATATCCACGATGCCGTTTTGAATTCGCGGCTTGCCGTCAAGGTCGGTAGGCGGCAGCGGCGGAGTTGTAGTGTTCACCCCGGCATCAAGGCACGGTGAGCCCGGTCTAAGTCTCAGGTTATCGTCTTGGGTGCCGACGATATTATCCGGCCCATCAGCATCAACAAACAGTGGATCAGCATTTATGTTACCTTCACCAGACAAGCCACCCTGTACATCACTGTAGGTAATCGCAATATTTGAATTATCGTCGTTCCAAACTTCGCCGCCTTTGTCCCAAAGAATGCAATTGGTAACTTTAGGGCTGCTGCTTAGGTTATACATACAATTGCCCCGGTGGTACGCCGAGTTGCTGCTGAATGTGCAGCCTATAAATTCTGAGTTGCTTCCGTAGGCACATAAGATGCCACCGCCATATTCGTCGGCTGAATTGTTATTTATAGTGCAGTTTTGAATTGTTAGATTACATTGTGTATTACAACTAATAGCGCCGCCATCGTGAGCATGATTACTGTTGATATTGCAGTTTCTGATAATCGGACTACTCATATAGTTAAGAATTGCGCCTCCATCGGTTCCGGCTGTATTGCCGCTAAAATTACAGGAAGTTATCGTTAAAGTATTGTCACGATTGCCATTGTTGATTGCTCCGCCGGATAGAACAGAAGTATTGCCGTTGAAAGAACACTTAGTTAGTGTCTGATTGCCGCTGCCATTCACCATTGCGCCGCCGTATCTGCCTGCCTGGTTCTCATTGAATGTGCAGTTTTGCAGTATTGTGTTACAGATGGAACTATTGTATATTCCGCCGCCACTAATAATCGCGACATTGCTGACAAAATTACAATCATCAATAACCGGATTGCTTTTATTGTTGTACATACCGCCGCCATCGCTGTTTGCTGTGTTTGAAGTAAATGAACAATTGTTCAGGCTTGGGCTGCTTTGATAATTGCTTATCCCACCGCCCCAGCCTGAGGAATTATTACTGAATGTGCAGTCTGTCAGCATAGGATTACTGTTGTCATTAGCAATTCCGCCGCCGCTGCCACCATTAATTGCCGCATTGCTGATAAAATTACAATCCTCAATAATGGGACTACTTGCGCCGCAGTTCAATATTGCCCCGCCATATGAACTATTGTTGCCATTAAAAATACAAGCCGTTATCGAAGGATTACTGATATTATTGTGGATTGCGCCGCCATTAGAAATAGAAGTATTACCGGTAAATGAACACAAATTTATCTTTGGATTAGTATTATAGTCACATATAGCGCCGCCGACGCTACCGGCCGAATTGTTATTGAACGTGCAATTGGCAATATTAGGGTCACTGTTATTGTAATTATTTATTCCGCCGCCATCGTGGGAAGCGGTATTATTGATAAATATACAATTGGTTAATCCCGGATTGCTATTCTCGCCATTAATAATTCCCCCGCCCCATCCTGCAGAATTATTAATAAATGAGCAATTCGTAAGCACAGGGCTGCTATTATCGTTTTTTATTCCGCCGCCAGCGCCGTTAGTTGCGGCATTGCTGGTAAAATCGCAATTCTCAATAACCGGATTGCTTTTAATGCCGTTGTATATTCCGCCGCCGTCGTTGCCGGCTGTGTTGCCGGTAAAATCACAGTAAATTATCTCGGGACTGCTGTTATTGTCGTGGATTGCGCCGCCGGTGTAAACAGAAGTATTGCCGTTGAATGTACAAATAATCAGTATCGGATTGGCATTGTAGTTTAGTATTGCTCCACCGTCGGATACTGCCCGGTTATCGGTGAACGAACAGTTTGCCATTTCTGCGTTGCTGTTACTGTTTTGTATCCCACCTCCCCCGTTTGCCCGGTTCTGGTTAAAGCTGCAATCTGTCAGAACCGGCCTGCTGTTGTTGGCATTTTCTATTCCTCCGCCACTGTTTACTGCGAAATTACCTGTAAATGCGCACCCCGTTATAGTGGGATTGCTGCTATTATGATTTATCATTCCTCCGCCGTAACTGGCGCTGTTACTGTTAAAAGTACAATTAACTAACCTCAGACTGCTGTTGAATTCGTTGAACATTCCGGCGCCGTGGTCAGTAGGCCATGAACCTGAATTTGCGTTGCCGCCGGTGATTATGAAGCCGTCGAGGATAGTCGCAGAATTAGTCCCGCTGCCTGTTACTACATGGTAGCTGTTCTCGGCTCTTGTTGGTTCGGCAAGTAATTCACACGGGTCGCTGACAGCCGCATCATTACCGGCCAAATCGCCACTGAGAATAGTCGGATATGTATTTGGGGCGCGAACATTAGGATCTGGTGCGCCGAACCCGGCGTATCCGCCATAAATAGTTACGCCGTTGATAAGTCCGAAGGTTGCTGTTCTGCTGCCAGTATGCGTTTTGGTTGCAGCATCGTAGTCCGGCAGATAAGTACCATCAGCTACTCGTATCTGGTCTCCGTATATAGCGGTATGCAATGCCGACTGCAATTCAGCGTAAGCCTTGCTCCAGCTCGTTCCATTATTGCTGTCGGGAGTACTGGCATCAACATAAATGGTCTTTCCAGCAACCCAACTATTGCAGATTCCAATAGTTAATAGTGATATTATCCCCCAAAGCCTTAAATTTCTCTCATTCTTCATTTTACTCTTCCTCCTGTAGGCTACAATTTAAGACAAAAAATAACGGTAAATATTATAACAAATTATGGCGATTTTGCAACCTTTATTCTGTCAATTTGATTTGAACCTCAAAATAGAGGACTTATTACCTAAATAAATAGCTTGAACAGCATTGCATTATTCGTATTATTATGCTAATATAGGTAACCTAAAGTTTTACTAATATTTTTTCATTCAGGAATCTAAAATGGCCGGAATGTTTTACACATTGCAGGAAGTCATCGAAAAGCTCGGCAAGACCGAAGCTGAAATTAAAATCTTTGTCAGAGAAGGCAGGCTTCGCGAATTTCGCGACGGAGCAAAACAGCTTTACAAGACTGAAGACGTCGACGCACTGTTGGGCTCTGCAAAGCACGATACAGCGATACTCGGCGACTCGCTTCAGATTTCCATAGATGAAACCGGAGACGTATCTCTTGCGCCCGAAGAGCTTGATGCTCTTATGAATCAGGACACATCCAAAAATAAGGCACAGGAAACTAAAGCCCAGCTTGATGAGACCGGAGAGCTTCTGGCTGAAGAGACACTGGGCGGTACACCGAAAAAACCTTCTAAAGATAAAACTCGCAAACCGAAAGCGGACGATGAAATTGAGCTTATGCCCGCCGAAGGCACAAAGGCAGGAACAAAAGCTTCGTCAAAAGCCGCTTCGGACAGCATTTCACTTGTTGACTCCAAGCAGGGCGCGGACGTATCAAACGAAGATACAAAAATTTCGCCCGGCGGCGACAGCATAAACGTGTTAAGCGAAAGCGAGAACGATTTCAAAATCTCCGACGATACAAGCAGCAAAACAAAAGTGATGCAGCAAAAACCGAAAGCTCTTGACCAAAAAGGCGGCGGCGGGAGACTTGATGACGACGTTAATATCGATGCAGGCGGAAGCGGCTCAGGACTTCTGGACCTTTCGCTGCAAGCCGACGATACTTCGCTGGGCGCTGTGCTCGATGATATTTATCCTGAAAGTGCCGGCACACCGGCCGCAGAGCAAACTCCGGCCGCTGGAGTCGCGGTAGAAGCCGAAGCGGAAAAAATTCTCGAACAGCCGGAATCTGCCGAAATTCCCCAAGGCACTACTCCGCAGGAGGCCGCAGTTTTATCCGGCGCAGCATTTGCAGCCGTTGAACCACTGGCGGACACCTCAAGTAACATTTTTGGCATTATCCTGTTTGTGCCTCTTATCGTTCTTACATATACTACCATAGTTGTAATCTCCGGCTATAAACCCATATTAAATCTCCAAATATCATCCTCTATTGAGCCTATAATCTGGTATTTTGCCGCAGGTATCGGTGCATTAGTGATTTTAGTCGCTCTTATCGGCTCTTTTTCCGGCAAAGGCGGCCCTAAAAAGCCTAAAGCTCCAAAAGAGCCCAAAGTCAAAAAAGTCAAACCTCCGAAGGAAAAGAAAGGTAAAAAAGGCGCCGAGCAACCCCCTGCCGTCGAAGCCAAATAGTTAATCTGCCTGAAGTTAACGAGGATATTTTTTCGCTAAATTTTTCTCTGGCATTTCTACGGGCTTGTGATAGATTTTATTTCCTATTTAGTTTAATTAATAAAAAGGGATTTACTGGTTTTTGTCAGGAAAGGACAAATAAAATGCAAACTAAAAACATAATATGCCTTCTGGTTGTATCATTCACCATCGCCCTGCTGGCAGGCGGCTGCAATTCTCAGCAACAATACGATGACGTGAAGTTACGAAATCAAAGTCAACAACAGAGAATTGACGAACTCGAAAGTCAGCTTAATGTAACAAAATTAAAACTTACGCAAACCGAGAAACAACTCGCTGAGCTGCAGGCGTCCTCTGCTGCGGATATCGATGCACTGAACAAAAAAGTCGCTGCGTTGCAGGACGATATCGCAAAGAAAGAAGAATTGATTAAGAAACTGCAGGCTTCGCTTGGCGGTTCTGTCCTTCCGCCGGAACTCTCGAGCGAACTGATGAAGTTTGCCGCTGAAAACCCGGATATGGTTACC
>Ga0187886_1003299_pt1 | contig 12165 bp, 13 predicted proteins | sample June2016WEW_20_1_FD_133001 | JGI IMG/M metagenome (GOLD analysis project Ga0187886, IMG submission 133001) | Peatland microbial communities from SPRUCE experiment site at the Marcell Experimental Forest, Minnesota, USA - June2016WEW_20_150 | ecosystem: Environmental > Terrestrial > Soil >...
CGGTTCAAAAACTTTTTCCTGTACGTCCAAAGGAATTCCCGTCCCAGTATCCGCAACAGTAAGCATAACATATTGGCCTGGATGGGCATCAAGGATCAAGTGAGCATAACTTTCGTCCATGTACATATCTTCAGCCGTCACAGTCAGACGTCCGCCATCGGGCATAGCATCTCGTGCATTGATGCAAAGATTCATCAGGACTTGATTCAATTGGGTTGCATCACCTAACACTAATGAAAGGTCTTTTGAAACCCCGGTGCGAAGTTGGATATTCTTTGGGAATGTCTGTTTAATAATGGCTTCGATTTCCGAAATAATATACCGTAATTGTTGAGGCGCAAAATCTTTTTCAGTGCCCCGCGCAAAGGTCAGTACTTGTTTTATAATATCGCTGCCTCGCTTTGTGCTGGTTTCCAGTGCTGCGATGAGCTTTCTAAGATTTGGATCGATAATTTTCGTATTCAATATTTGGACGGACATAAGAATCGGTGCCAGCACATTATTGAGATCATGTGCAATACCGCCTGCCAGTGTTCCCAAACTTTCCATACGTTGCGCACGGCGAAGCTGAGCTTCAAGATTCCGCTGTTGTGTAATATCACGAGTAATGATGAGTCGGCCATAGGGATTTCCATCTCTGTTTCGCGCAATGGACCATCGGGAATGCGTTATAATTGTCCGTCCGTTTTTTGTTCTTTGGCGCAGTTCGATCGCACATTCTCCTTTTTCAGCAAATTCCTTTTTACCCCGCTCGTACTTTGAATGGTCTTCTGTTGCAATCAATTGTTGAATGGACAATGACTTTGCTTCCTCGAATGTCCAACCGTACAAACGCTCTGCTCCTTTGTTCCAGAAAACAAGTGCATCATTGACATCTCGCAAGAGAATAGGATCAAGCGCGGAATCTAAGAGAAGCGCCTGCTCATATATGATATCTGCCTCTGTACGTTCTCTACGAGCTTTGTCTGTAGGCGTTGTCATTGTAGTATCTCCGATAATTGTTTGATGGCTGACAGATTTGTAAAGAATAGAAAGCGCAGAATGATCTTTCCATATAAGTTCAAATATGTTTTAAACTGCATCGTGATCAATCTCCAAAACTGACCCCTAAATCACGCGCAGTCAGAATAATGTCGCAATCGATAGGTACGGTTTTCATCCGATGGGTTGCGTCGGCAAGCGGTACGTACCGTACTGTTGGTGGATCGAGAGCGACCATGACACCGTTTTGTCCTTCGGCAAGAGCGCGCACCGCTGCAGCACCAAACCGAAGTGAAATAAGACGATCGAATGTTGTCGGTGTTCCACCACGCAGCAAATGACCGAGCACAACGCAGCGAGTTTCTTTACCCGTGATATCATAAATTTCTTTTGCTACACGTTCACCAGCGCCGCCAAGCTTTTCAGCCCGCCCGATTTCTTTCGATATCACGGAAAGTGATCCACCTTTTGGTTTAGCTCCTTCTGCAACTACAATAATGGCAAAATGTGCTCCGCCTTTCCAGCGCTCTTCAATTTTTTGGGCAACCTTATGAATATCATAAGGGATTTCTGGAATGAGAATCGCGTCGGCTGTTCCTGATACGCCGCTCTCCAGCGCTATCCAACCTGCATATCGCCCCATCACCTCTACGACCATCACACGCTGATGTGCCTCTGCTGTGGAATGCAGTCGGTCAATACATGAAGTCGCAAATGATACGGCCGTATCAAACCCAAATGTAATGACTGTTTTATCAAGATCATTATCAATGGTCTTTGGTACACCCACCACACACAATCCCTTTTGTGCTAGAACATTTGCTATGCCTAGAGAACCATCACCACCGATAGCAACAAGTGCATCGATCTTGTTTTTTCTAAATGCCTTCAGCAGTTCGTCGGTGCGATCGGTTTCATGAAGCTTGCCGTCTTTTCCTTTCATCGGCCATTGTAACGGATTGCCTTTGTTGGTAGTACCAAGAATTGTTCCACCAAGATGTGTAATGCCTCGTACTTTCGATTTGGGCAAAGGAATAAGTCCGCCTTCGAGATATTTTTTAGGTTCTAATAGTCCATTGTAACCTTCGCGAATGCCGTAACATTCCCACCCGCGATTGACTGCGGAAACCACCACCGCCCGGATAACTGCATTGAGTCCTGGAGCGTCGCCGCCACCTGTATTGATGGCAATTCGTTTGATAGTGAGGCGCTTCATCGCAGAATTCCTTTATTCTCTTCAAGAAAAACACTTGAAGAATATTCTTTTTGGATTTAATCTTCCGATGACATTCTACGAAGAAATTAACCATTGGCTACAGCAATAGCAACCCCCCCTGTTTTTTTCTTCCATCAATTTCAGGCACACTTATCTGTCATATAGTTCGGGATGATTTGACAGCTGTGGTAAAAGGGGAACTTATTCGTATGCTTATTATAAAAAGGTAAGAGATGGAGCCCGCACACAACGTGGTATAGGCGGACTCCATCATTTTGAGGCGAGGGCACTACTTGTTCAATTCTAAGTTCAGGGTAATTGTCACATCTTGCCCAACCATAAGACCGCCGGTCTCGATGGTTTTATTCCATTTGAGATTATAATCAAACCTGTTAATCGTCGTTGTCGCTTTCCATGCCGAGAGCAAACCTTTATCTGTTTTGAGCGTTCCATTCAAGACTGCATCAAATGTTACTTTCTTTGTCACATCGCGCATCGTGAGATCGCCTGTGATTTTATATTTGTTATCGTCAAGTTTTTCAAATTTTGTGCTCTTGAATTTGATTTCCGGATATTTTTCGGCATTGAAAAAATCATCCGATTTCAAATGCTTATCCCGATAATTGTTGTCTGTGCTGATGCTCGCAACTTGAATAGTGCCTTCCACAGTCGCATCTGAGAAATCTTCTTTCTCGGATTTCAGAACAACCGAAAAATCTTTAAAGTTACCTGACACATTGGAAATGACCATATGTTTCACGCTAAACGTGACACTGGAATGGACTTTGTCAAACTTCCATTCTGATTGTGCTGTTACGAATGCGGTCACAGCAACGATGGCAAAAAAAACAACTGCTAATCTTTTCATGGCAGAACCTCAATATGAAGTGAATGTTTAGATTGAAATACCTTTTATGGTATTGTGAATAGTTAGTTCATAGAAAAATGCATTGGTGTAAAGACTGGATTATTATGGAACATCAACTCGACAATTTCGTAATGCATAAATTTATATAACGGCATCATCTTGAGAGTTGTCTCAACAGCTTCCGACGATGATGCGATGAGTGTTATCCATAATGTTTTTCGATCCAAGGACAGACTATAACTTGTCAGAATCCCTTTATCCATTAACCTGCTCACTTCGTCTCGCTGGCTTGGAATAAGAGATACAAACTCTTCGTTAAACAATGCGAGAAATTTTATAATGATCATGTATTCATTCATAGGCAACTGTCATTTTTACGGTTGTACCTGTCATGCTCTACCTTAACAAACCTTTATGCAAGTGTATACGCAAGAAGAATCAATACTGCACCGGCCAAAGCAAAATTTTTCATGAAATTTATCATCTCATTCATTTTTATCTGAGGATCCTCAACTTTCCACGGTGCATGCATGATTAATATAACAGGGACAAGAAAGAAAATGAGTGAAATAAATCCAAGTGCTGGAAATATATTAAGAAGCACGCTTACACCGCCTATCAATAAGAGCAGTCCTGAAAAAGCGACAGATAACTTTGGAGATGGAGCACCTTTTGATTTTGCATAGCCAGACATCATCTCAAGCTTTGTAAAGTGATTCATGCCCCCAAAAATGAAATAACCCCCGAATATTATCCTCCCAATGTATAAAAGTACCGTTTTCATGGTGAACCTCCTTTTTATTTGTTTAGTACATTTATCTTGTTTTCTTTTTTACGTTGAGCAAGTTTGAGAGTTTCCTGAATCAATATGTGCAGCTGTTTCATGAGTTTCGAATCAACCAGCGAACCATCCGGTAGAAAAGCTTCGTCTGCAGAACGTATGAATACCTGAGGCTGAGGAACCAACTCGACGTTTAATGCCGTCAAAACCTGCCGAAGATGAAGCTGAGACCTCAACGTTCCGAAAAGTCCTGTTGACGCGCCGAAAATAGCTGCCGCTTTTCCTGCGAAAGGATTCGTTTTATCAGAAGCCCAATCAATGGCATTTTTTAATGGACCAGGTATCGAATGATTATATTCAGGAGTAGCGATTAGGAGAACATCTGCCGCTTCAATTGCCTGTTTAAGTGTAATAACAGATTCAGGAAATCCGTGTATTCTCAGATCTTCATCAAATACTGGCAATGCAAGTGTTCTTAAATCTATCTCTCGAACATCCGCGCCCTGTTCAGATGTCATCTTTTTAGCAATCTGAAGCACTTTCCGATTGAATGACTCGGTTCGTAAGCTGCCTGAAATTGCGAGAATATGTAATGGTTGAATTGCCATTCTGTTGTTCTCTGTTCATTATTATGTAGAACACAGATTGAAATTTAAAAGTTTCAAATTTCAAACAATAGTTTAAAAACTAGTTGACAGTCCTTAATTCTGTGCCGAGTTTTTTCAAGAGAGACCCAAGTTCCGCTTGTTCAGTTTCTGTGAGCACGGATACCAATTTTGCCACATATTCCGCATGTTGGATAAAAATGTGGTTAAACAAACGCTTGCCTTTCGATGTCAATCGCACATAGAACGCGCGGCGGTCTTCTTTGCTGACAGATCGTTCAACAATTCCTTCTTTTTCTAAATTGTCCACTACGACGGTCATATTACCGCCGCTAACAAGGTGCTTCTTGGTCAGATCTCCGATAAGCATAGGGCCAAGGTGTCCCAAACATTCGACGACACCAAATTGTGCTGATGTTAATCCGACTGTACGAATATTTGCTCCGGTTAAATGGCTGAATGTGTCATGTGCCCTCGCTAATTTCACCCACAGAGAAAGTGCAAGATCGATTTTCTTTCCGTATTGTTTTGTTGTTTTCATGGTTTCTCCTTTGAATTTAAAATGTTCAACAGCAAGATAGAAAGGAAAGTTCCCGATGGCAAGGAATGCATAGACAATCAGTTGCTCGTCGGAAATCCAATAAAAAGAAGCGAGGGAAGCCCCGCTCCTTATCTTTTATCAAAGGAATGAAATCTTTATACTTTATTTGTGGCAAAAACACGAACCGGCAAAACCATACAATTCAATGCCGCAAATTGCAAGCGGCGCTGAATTGCATATGCTGTTTCATTGTGAAGAATCCGTTGGTACCAATGTTCACGTTCAAACACCAGCTTGCCAGCGAAGAAAATAGAACGCGGGAATTCTTTCGCAACCTGCGCCGATAATTTTTCCATTTCTTCTATAACGTCGGTTCCTTCGGCAATTCGGTAATCAGAGTTGTACCCCAATTGATTTGCAAACTTGACGTATTTTTCTAGATGCTTCTTCTGTTCTTCTAACATCTCATCCAATTCATTCTTTCCCTTCAAAGTGCTTGCATCAACATTAACGACTGAAATAAAAATCATATTTTTGAAATAATTCGGGAAAAGGCGCTGGATGGAAAGAAACGAATGAATTCCCAATCCGCCATATTCCTTCACCATTAAGACAGCCGTATTTTCATTTGGGATAGTTTTTTTCCGAACCCAACCTTCCATTGTTGGGATATCCGTAAGAACATCATCAAGTCGTTTAAGGTGTTCTCCGACTTTTTTATAATGGCGCTTGACTCTGAGACAGATCAAAATAAGGAGGGTTGTAATGACTAATGTTACCCACCCGCCGACTGCGAACTTTTCAAAAATGCTCACGGTCAAGATAGAGAGACATAATACCAGACCGATTAAGTGAATTATTATATGTTTAAACCAATCTGGATACTGTTCGCGATTCTTTACCCAATATCTAACCATTCCCATTTCTGAAAGTGAAAACGTGAGGAATACATTAATAGAGTACATCAAAACCAATGTAGATATTTGACCTTTTGTTATCATAAGAATCAGAAGGGCCGCTATAGCAATAAGTATAACACCATTTTGCATTGTGAGGCGTTCGGAAAGTGATGCAAACCTACGCGGTAACCATGAATCTGTCGCCATATTTCCCATGACGCGCGGGCCATCGATAAATCCGGTTTGCGCGGCAACAAATAATAATGCCGCTTCAGATGCCAGCGTAATAACAACGAACCACCATCCAATGGGAATATTTCCAATGGCCCAGCTGCCTGCGAAACGATCTAATAAAACTGCATTCATTGTTTTACCGGCTTCCGGTTGAACGTGGAAAAGGAGATAGCAAGTCAAAATGCCTCCTGCAGTAATTGCAAGTGAAACCGCTATATAGACCATCGTCCTTTTTGCCGTTTCGATCTTCGGTTCGCGCATAATTTGAATACCGTTAGATACCGCTTCGATTCCGGTATATGTTCCTGCACCCATTGAATACGCGCGTGCAAAAATTCCCGCCATCCCTATGAAGCCTAATGTTTTCAGTCCGTTCGAGAAGTCGTTGTGCATATCACTAGCAACTTGATGCACTTCAGTCAGATGAGAGCCTATTCCACCGAAGATAAGAATAACATGAGCAACAAGGAAAAGAAGAAAAATTGGCATAAGTATCGTAACCGATTCTTTAATACCGCGTAGATTTAATATCATCAACAATAAAATTACAGTAGCTACTAGCATAAGTTTATATTGTTGCCAACGCGGTGGAAGAATGCTGAATATTTGATCCACACCACTTGCAACAGATACTGAAATAGTCAAGACATAATCGACTAACAATGCCGATCCGGAAACTACGCCGAAATGTTTGCCGAGCAGTCGGCTTGCGACCACATACCCACCGCCGCCGTATGGAAAGTGTTCGATAATACGGGAATAAGCATACGAAATGATAAATACTGTAAATGCTGTTGCTAGCGCCAGTGCAATACAAAGGTATGCATGACCTTCTAGTGCGCGGAATGATTCATCCGGTCCATAAGACGAAGAAGAAATCCCGTCAGCACCTAAGCCTACCCAAGCAAGAAATGCAATGAGGGAAATACGATGAAAAACTCCGGGATCTTTGATGCTGCGGGGTGCACCGAGAATAGCGCGTCTTACTTTAGTAGAAAAACTTTTTTCTAAATCATCTCCTATAGATGAAAGTTCACCATCTGAAGAACTACCGGTACTGCTTTGTTCCATGTTCCTTCCAAGTTGTCCGACATACATGAATTAATCTTACTATAAAGTACTGACTAATTAGTAAAAATAATAAAAGTTACAGATAAAAGAGCTGACATTATGAATTCAGAAACCTTCGTTTATGCGCAAAAAACGCCACTGTATCTTTACTTCTTCCTCATCCTTCCCTGTTTTTCCATCCTCATGTCATAGAACTTCTATGAAAAGATCATTACAGGATTAGCATCTTTATATTTATTTTATATCTCAAGTATCTCTTTTTAGACCTTCCTAATTGCTTCTCTCTCCAAAGCCTTACATGTTGAAATGATAAATAGCATTAGTCTTCATTTATTATTGAAGAAAAAATATTATGCCATTACTACTCGTGACATTCGACTCAAACAAACCCGGACAAGACTATTCAGATTTGCAGAACGAAATAGGAAATTATTCCAATGTTCGACTCTCAAAATCTTCTTATGCTATCATAATAGATAAAACACCAGTTGTAGTATGCGAAGAAATGAAAAAACATATAGGTACAGGTGACAATATTTATATTATCAACCTTAAGCGCCCGTATAAAGCATTTGGTTCAGATCTGGTAACCGATTGATTGAAAAAGGAATTGAGAGACTAACATCAGCCCACATGCAGTATCCTTGGATACATTTTTATTTTTATTCGGGCTCATCGATCTTCACTCCCAATGCCTGATAGAGGATACTCTATTCGTATTTTATTTTATTTCGCATTAACTCAATAGAAATAGTTCTACAAAATTCGCCATTTTTGATAATTCTTTTATACTTCCAGCCTCTCTTTTTAGACCATGCTGATTGCTTTTGTATCTCATCTCTTGCCATATTAGAACCGCAACAAGCAAAAGGATACATATGATATCAAGACTTATCATCAACCCGCCTCTATTTGAAGAGGCGGTTTTAAAAACTCAAAAAGATAATTGGAGGAATCCACAATGATGTTGCTTAAACATCTTCGCACATCAATCATCGCTATCATCGTGTTCACCGCCCTCACAGGAATATTGTACCCGCTTGCTGTAACCGGTCTTGCACAGTTGATTTTCCCTAAGAAGGCAAATGGAAGCATAATAGTAAAGGACGGAAAAACTTTCGGCTCCGAGTTGATCGGGCAGCCGTTCAGCGACCCGAAATACTTCTGGAGCCGGTTATCCGCTACAGGTCCGTTTGCTTATAACGCATCAGCGTCTTCAGGATCAAACTACGGGCCTATCAATCAGGCATATCTTGATGGAGTGAAGAAAAGAATCCAGGACCTGAAAGCTGTCGACTCCTCGAACACTCAGCCTGTTCCGGTGGATCTTGTGACAGCTTCAGGAAGCGGACTCGATCCTCACATCAGTATTGCAGCCGCCCTCTATCAGCTTCCCCGAGTAGCCCGCATTCGAAATCTGAACCAGGATCAGGTTCGTTCGCTGGTGGCTCAATGCACCGAAGGAAGGCAATTAGGTTTTCTTGGAGAACCTCGTGTGAATGTGCTTCAACTGAATCTGGCTCTGGATGAACAACAAAATACATCAGGAGGAAAATAACCATGGACGACATTATCTATATAAGCGTCGCCGTTGTATTTTTTATTCTCACCTGGGGATTTCTGAAGATATGTGAAGTCCTTCAGCCTGGAGCCGATAAACATGTCGATGAAAAATCAGGAGGCATTGTATGAGCTTACTCTATATCATTTCAGGAATTATCTCTGTCGGTCTCTTGATCTATTTATTCATTGCATTACTTAAGCCGGAGATCTTCGAATGACACTCAATGGGATTTTACAAATCGCGTTCTACCTCGCAATGCTGACCCTGCTTGCAAAACCGCTTGGAGCATTTATGGCGCGCGTGTACGAGCGAAAAAAAACATTTCTCGATCCTGTTTTTGGACCGATCGAACGTCTCATTTACCATCTGACTAAAATCAGACCTGACGAGGAGATGGATTGGAAAGCCAACGCAGTAGCCCTGCTCGTCTTTAATTTTGTTGGACTGCTTGTCGTCTATCTTATACAGCGTGTTCAACAATTTCTGCCTTTGAATCCGCAAGGTTTCGGAGCTGTAACACCCGATTCATCGTTCAACACTGCGGTCAGTTTTGCCTCGAACACAAATTGGCAGGGCTACGGCGGGGAAACAACGATGAGCTACTTGACACAGATGCTCGCCCTAACTGTGCAGAATTTTATTTCTGCAGCATCAGGGATGGCTGTGCTCGCACTTTTTATCCGCGGGATTGCCCGCCACTCGGCAAAGACACTTGGAAATTTTTGGGTCGATATGACACGCAGTACACTGTATATACTCCTTCCTCTTGCTATTGTCTTATCGCTTGTGCTTGTTTCGCAAGGAGTCATACAGAATAATTCTGCATACGTCTCCGTACCTTTTCTCCAAGCGACAGCCGACACTGGCGGCGTGAAAGTAACAGATCAAGTTCTGGCAATGGGGCCTGCGGCATCGCAGATTGCCATCAAACAATTAGGAACAAACGGCGGAGGTTTCTTCAACATCAATTCAGCGCATCCGTATGAGAACCCTACGCCATTTGCAGATTTTTTGGAAATGCTAACGATATTACTTATCCCTGCAGCACTGTGCTACACATTTGGAAAAATGGTGAAAGACACGCGCCAGGGGTGGGCGATCTTTGGTGCTATGATGCTGATACTTGTCGCAGCAGTATTTTGGATGTATAGTCTTGAAAGTTCAGGCAATCCTAAACTAACCGCACTTGGTGTAGATCAACAATCAAGTTCAATCAATCCGGGCGGAAACATGGAGGGAAAAGAAGTCCGGTTCGGCATTCCCAATTCTGCTGTTTGGGCAACTGTCACGACTGCCGCCTCAAACGGTTCTGTGAATTCCATGCACGATTCCTACACTCCACTTGGCGGCATGGTAGCACTCATCATGATGCATCTTGGAGAAGTTGTCTTTGGCGGGGTTGGGTCAGGACTTTACGGAATGCTGATCTTTGTGGTTGTAGCTGTATTCGTAGCGGGATTGCTCGTCGGACGGACGCCGGAATATCTTGGGCACAAGATTGAAGCTTATGAAATGAAAATGGCATCCCTCTTGATTCTTATTATGCCGATCACTGTTCTCGTTCTTACAGCGATTGCTGTGGTCACTGCTGCCGGAAAAGCAGGGATTATGAATCCGGGTCCTCATGGATTTAGCGAGATCTTGTATGTATTCACTTCGCAAGCGAATAATAACGGAAGTGCTTTTGCCGGGGCAAGCGTTAACACTCCGTTCTACAATCTTACAGGCGGATTGGCAATGCTCATCGGCCGGTATTGGCTTGCTGTTCCGACACTAGCGCTTGCGGGCTCTCTTGTTAAAAAGAAATTGGTTCCGGTAAGTGAAGGAACACTGCCAACGCATACGCCGCTGTTTATTTTTTGGCTTATTGCGGTCGTTCTTATTGTTGGTGCACTGAATTTTTTACCTGCGCTTGCATTGGGGCCAATTGTAGAACATTTTATGATGGTGCAATAACGTACTTACGAGAAAGAAGGAAGATAATAGAATGGTAACGCAATCTGCACAGCAACTCAGGAAACCTTTAGGACTTACCGGCGAAATGTTTCGTCGTGCTTTATTTGATTCATTTGTCAAATTGAATCCATGGTATATGGCGCGGAATCCGGTTATGTTTGTCGTGGAAGTGGGAAGTGTGCTCACGTTCGCGTTATGGATTCAAGCTCTGCTCGGCACCGGAGAAGCGCCGGCATGGTATATAGGTTTCGTATCACTCTGGTTGTGGTTCACAGTTCTCTTCGCAAATTTTTCTGAAGCGTTGGCTGAAGGGCGAGGAAAAGCGCAAGCAGAAGCACTGCGTCGTTCGCGCCGGGAGACAACAGCAAAGCGATTACACAGTCCCAAGCGAAGTTCAACCTTTGATATCGTCACTTCGCCGCAATTACAAAAAGGCGATATGTTCCTTGCAGAAGCTGGAGATATCATCTCTGCCGACGGTGAAGTTATTGAAGGTATTGCTTCTGTGGATGAAAGTGCAATTACAGGCGAAAGTGCTCCGGTGATTCGTGAATCCGGTGGTGACCGGAGTGCCGTAACCGGCGGCACGCGCGTGCTTTCTGACTGGCTGATCATTCGAGTGACGGCAGAACCCGGCGGAGGATTTCTGGATAGGATGATTCACTTGATTGAAGGCGCCAAGCGGCAGAAAACTCCTAATGAAATTGCACTCAATATATTGCTTGCAGCATTCACCATTATATTTCTCATCGTGTGTGTAACTCTTCTTCCGTTCTCGCTCTTCAGTGTGGAGGTTGCTGGTCATGGGTCACCTGTCACTGTAACGGTGCTCGTTGCTCTTCTTGTGTGTTTGATTCCGACGACAATAGGCGGACTACTTTCTGCAATCGGTATTGCAGGAATGGACCGGATGATCCGGCATAATGTGATAGCGACATCGGGCCGTGCCATCGAAGCGGCAGGAGATGTCGATGTGCTTCTCCTTGATAAAACTGGTACTATCACGCTGGGAAACCGCATGGCGACAGAATTCTCTCCCGCACCGGGAATATCAAAGGAACGATTGGCTGATGCAGCGCAGCTCGCTTCGCTTGCCGATGAAACTCCGGAAGGAAGATCGATCGTCATACTTGCCAAAGAGAAGTATGGGTTGCGCGGCCGTGATATTCGTGAGATTGCAGCACATTTTGTTCCATTCAGTGCACAGACGCGCATGAGCGGAGCCGACATTCAGTCCGAAGGGAAAAATGTAAAAAGAATCATACGCAAAGGTGCATCGGACGCAATGAAAGCATACATCGAACAACAGGGCGGCGTGTTTCCTGCGGCCGTGCAACAATCGGTACAAGAAATCAGCCGGGCCGGTGCCACTCCTCTCGTCGTCGCGGAAAACAAAGAAGTTCTCGGTGTCATTCATTTGAAAGATATTGTCAAAGGCGGAATTAAGGA
>Ga0187886_1003300_pt1 | contig 12164 bp, 8 predicted proteins | sample June2016WEW_20_1_FD_133001 | JGI IMG/M metagenome (GOLD analysis project Ga0187886, IMG submission 133001) | Peatland microbial communities from SPRUCE experiment site at the Marcell Experimental Forest, Minnesota, USA - June2016WEW_20_150 | ecosystem: Environmental > Terrestrial > Soil >...
AAAGCACCTGGCGAATATGGGCCCGCGTACCAGTTTTATGAGGGACTTCGGTACGGCAGGCCTCTTTACTATGTCCTGCGAGGGCGATGACGCCCCCTGCAAGAACTGGGGTGGCACGGCAGTCATCGACTACCCGAATTTTAAAAACCTCAGCGGTGAAAAGGTCCTGGAAAAAAGACAGAGGGGATACGGGTGCTGGCACTGCCCCGTCTCCTGCGGCGGTATCATGAAACCGGGCACCGGAGAGTATAAATTCGATGCCAATGCACACAAGCCGGAGTACGAGACGCTGGCCATGTTCGGCAGCAACCTTCTCAACGACAATCTTGATTCCATCATCAAGCTCAACGATATCTGCAACCGCTACGGGCTGGACACCATCTCAGCCGGAGCCTGTATCGCCTTCGCGATTGAGTGCTATGAAAACGGCATTATCACTAAGAAAGATACAGGCGGCCTGGAAATGAAGTGGGGCGACCATAAAGCCATCGTGGCGATGACGGAGAAACTGGGCAAGCGTGAGGGCTTCGGCGACATCCTTGCCGATGGCGTCAAGATAGCCGCGAAGAAAATCGGCAAGGGCTCCGAGAAATACGCCATGCACATTGGCGGGCAGGAAGTCCCGGCCCACGACTCGAGGGGCGGACCGGCATTTGCGATTGCCTATGGCGGAGATCCGGCACCTGCCCATCATACCCAGGGCGGTGAAGGCCCGCTGCCCGAGGGCGCTTTGCCGGAGTTTAACCGAGAGTCCCTCAAAGGGCGTGGCAAGCCACATAAGGAAGGCGCCTCCATATGCCAGGCATATAATGCTGCCGGCATTTGCATGATAGTGCTCGGAGACGGGTATGGCCATTTTGACCAGTTCATGGAAGCCCTCAGAGTCATCACCGGCTGGGATATCTCCAGAGAAGAGATGCTCAAGACCGGCGAGCGTATCATTTCTATGAGGCAGGCGTTCAATGTCCGCGAAGGGATAAAAACGCCGTGGAAGTTCCCGGACAGGATGCTGGGCAAACCGCCCAAGACAGTCGGGCCTCGCAAGGGTATAACATTAAACGAGGACGAACACTTCAACGAATACTACAAAGCTCTGGACTGGGACGTTAAGACGGGCAAGCCGAGCCAGCAGAGGTTGCAGGAACTCGGCCTGAATGATGTCGCCAAGGTGCTCTGGCCTTAAATACTATAAGAACCGAAAATCATGGTACGGGACCCCCGCAGAGACGAGGGTCCCGTTATTTTTAGGGTATGACATTAATATTTTTTAGGGAAATAAATCGAGCGTGGGCAGCTTCGGGATTTGTTTTTAGAGTTATGTTAAATAAAAGTGCCCGCCTATGCTAAAGCTACGGCGGGCAAGCGCGAACCTTCCCCGAGATTCTTCGTCAGCTCGTTCCTCAGAATGACAAAGGAAGCATTGAGATTGCTTCGTCGTCCCGACTGCATCGGGACTCCTCGCAATGACAACCGGGGGTTTGTAAACCTTGCATATCTAGGTATATAATGGCAAGGTATTTTCAGTTTTTTATTCGAGGAAAGCGGGGGTAAGACCATGCCTGAGGAATTTATGGTCGTTAAGGACCTTCACAAGAGCTTCAAAGAGCTGAATGCGGTCAATGGCGTTTCATTTTCCATCCATAAAGGTGAAATATTCGGCCTCCTGGGTCCCAACGGCGCCGGCAAGACGACAACAATCCGGATAATGTCTACGGTCCTCGAAGCGGATAGCGGTGATATCACGATAGGAGGTCATTCCATAAGTCATGAAGCCGAGGCCGTCCGCAGTATCATCGGGGTCTGTCCCCAGGAACTGGCGCTTTACGAAGACCTTTCCGCCCTCGACAATATGGTCTTTTTCGGGCGGATGGCTGGACTGGAGGGCACGGAAGCCAAAGCCCAGGCCATGACCAACCTGGAGTTGATGGGACTGGTGGAAAGGGCTAAGGGGAGAGTGGCCAAGTTCTCCGGGGGTATGAAGCGGCGTATCAATCTGGCCATCGCCCTTATGGGACATCCTCAGCTTCTCTTCCTGGATGAGCCTACGGTGGGCATCGACCCGCAGTCCCGTAACCATATATATGAAAATATCCTGGGCCTTCAGAAAAAAGGCATGACCATTCTCTACACGACGCACTATATGGAGGAGGCCGACCGCCTCTGTAACCGCGTCGCTATCATGGACGGCGGGCAGATAATTACCATGGATACGCCGTATCAACTAAAGTCGCAGATAGGGCCGCCGGAAAAGGTCACGCTGGAAGACGTCTTCCTGAAACTCACCGGACGCAGCCTGCGCGATTAGCCTGGGGATATGAAAAGAGCACTGTTCATTACACTGAATGAAGTCCGCATGTATTTGCAGGACAAGGCTGACCTTGCCTTCGGCCTTCTCCTGCCCATTATTACCTTTGCCCTGATGTATGGTGCCTTCGGAGGACAGACCATGTTCAAGGCTACTGCCCCCGTGGTAAATGAAGATGGAGGCACCTATTCTGCACAGTTGATAGAGCAACTGGATAAAGTCAGCGGCATTAAGGTTGAGTTGTTAAAAGCCAGCGAGGCCGACATCAAGCTGGAAAGGTCGGATTTATTACTGGTCCTGTTCATACCTTCAGGCTTCTCGGAAACGCTGAAATCCGGGGGTAAAGCGGAGCTGGTCTTTAAACAGAGGGGCAACGGGGGGCAGGAGGGACAGATTCTTTCCAGTATCATCCGCGGTGTGGTAGAGGATATGAACCAGGGATTCCAGGTACGCCACCAGGTTGAAAGCAACCTGCAGGGTAAGGGTATCCCTGAAAATAGCATTGAGGTTACTGTCCAGAATCTACTGGATAAAGAACATCAGCAGCCTGCGGTGGGCGTTACCGAAGAGGTCGTGGGCGGCAGCCCCGACTTCATCAGCTTGTATTTGCCCGGTATCATTACCATGTATGTCCTGTTCTCCCTGACCATGAGCGCCAGAACAATAGTGGAAGAGCGCAGAAGGGGCACATTGGAGCGGTTGCTCACTACCCGGCTCAATACGGGTGAGCTTTTTATCGGCAAGTTTCTCTCCACCGTCGCCCGGGGCTTCGTGCAGACATTGATATTACTGGTATTATCATATGCCGTTTTGCGAATCTTTACCCCGATCTCTTTTCTGGCGTCTGTGGTTATTGCCCTTGTTTTCGTAGCGGCCGCCGCGGCTCTAGGGATGATAATTGCCTCCATCGCCCGGAGCGAGGAAGCAGCCAACTGGATTGCCGTCGTCTTCACGATGTTTATGGTGATGATGGGGGGCACTTTCTTTCAGGTATCCGAAGGCTCGGTACTCGCTACCATCGGTAAAATTTCTCTCAACACCTATGCCAACGAAGCCTTACGCACGGTAATCACCGAGGGAGGTTCTCTGGGTGATACCTTGCAACCGCTGGCGGTAATGGCCGGAGTTGTCATCGTGGGACTCGTCGTCAGCCGGCTTATTTTCAAAGCCGTACCGGGGAGTAAATAAGAAGCCATGAAACACCTGAAGCATGTATGGTTTATGGCCTTGAAGGATTTGAAAATATTTTTCAGGGACCGCGCCGCGGTGTTCTTTTTTATAGTTTTTCCCTTCATGTTCATCATTTTATTCAACTTTCTCATGAGGGGAGTGGGGGGAGAAGACCAGAGGCTGGAACTACACCTGGTCACACGTGAGGCGACCGGCGGCATGAGCCAGCAGATAATCGGCGCCATGGAGACCAGGGATGAGTCTCGTCTCGGCCCCGGGGAACCCAAGATAGTCTGGGACAAGGATTATAATGAGGATCGCCAGGCCGTCGATGACAAGAAACTCGCCGGTTTTATCGCCTTCCCGCCTGATTTTACCGAGGCTTTGACGACGGGTTCAGGTACGAATCTCGAAGTTATTGCCAATGCCAGCGACGTCAACACCAGGGCGGCCCTTAACGGCTTGGCCGGGGCTATCTCGTCGCAAATTGGTACGGACCAGGTCATCATACAGGCCAGTATAAAGCTGCTGGTCGAGAATGGTGTCATTCCCAACGATAAAGACAGTATCAATAATGTCGTTCAGCAGATGACGAATAAGATTCTTTCGGGTGGTACCGCCGGGGCAGAAGCACCTTACCTGACATTCAGGACGGATAAGGTGGGGGAGGTGCAGGCAGAAAACCCGTCTAACTGGGTTATTCCCGGATATCTCGTGATGTTCGTCTTTTTTGCCGCGGCGCTGACGGCGGAATCAATCGTCCGCGAACGTCAGAACCACACTCTGGAGAGGTTGCTGGCCAGTTCCGTAAAGAGAGAGTCAATCCTGGGGGGCATCTTTACCGGCACGGCCATCAGGGGGCTGATTCAAATTATCATATTCTGGACGTTCGGTATCCTGGTGTTCCATGTGGACCTCGGATTGTCCCCGCTCGCCGTTATCATTCTCTCCGTTCTGATGGTGCTTATGTCCGCCACCTTTGCTTTGATGCTGGCAACTCTGGCCAGGACGGCGCGCAGTGCGGCCTCTCTCGCGGTCATTACTTCACTGACGCTGGCGCCCCTCGGTGGATGCTGGTGGCCTTCCTTTCTCTACCCGGAATGGCTCCAGAACGTCGCCAGGATAACACCTCATGCCTGGGCGACCAGCGGGTTCAATAAATTAATGGTATCTGGCGCCAGTTTCGGTGACGTTGTGCCGTCGATGCTGGCTCTCCTGGGTTTTGCCGTTGTCTTCGGCATGATAGCCGTCTGGCGGTTCCGAACCAGCGCGGTGTAAAGAGGAGAAAGTATGACGCTTAAGTTGCCGCTCGAAGAAGCCAAACGTAAAGCCCTGGAGTATATGCGCCTGGGCTATCATTGAGGGCCATCCGTCCTGCAAGTTATGTGGGAAGCGTACGGACTGAAGAATAAGGACTTTCTCTGGGCAGGCGTCGCCTTCAGGGGCGGCATCGCCGGTCAGCAGCAGGCTACCTGCGGCGCGGTAGCGGCATCAGCATTAGCTCTGGGGCTCAGGCGCCGCCGCTCGCTCGCTGATAAGGAGAAGGCCGAAAAGTCACGGAACGCCGCCAACGAAGATGCCGGCGAACTCGTCAGGAGCTTTATCCGGGAGTTCGGCGCGGTCACCTGTTTCGGACTTCTCGGGTTCGACTTCTCGGACGAGGAGGCAAATAAGCGGGCCAGGGAATCAGGGGTTTTCGAGCAGAAGTGCCACAAGCAAATAGAGTTTATTATCGAGAAGCTCTACGAACTTGATGAGAAGCCAGGCTCGCCAGGGAACCCTGGAAAGCCTTAGCCGCCATATATGACATAGTGCCCGGTGCCGCCGGTGACGGTCTTGCTTTTTACGGAGATAATCAAGTATATCGTGTTAAAGTTGTCAATATAGGTGTACAAATCCAGGTGCAGCTTGTTATCGCCGGGCTTCAGCAACTGGCTCGCCCAGTTAATCTCAAAGGTGTCGATATCCACTCCATCTTGGCTCATCCCGACGGACTGCGAGTTCCAGACATTATCAGGCTCGCTGGAATTGTTTGGCTTACCCGGGTCGCCCCCGCCGGTAGTGGTCGCTGCCAGCGTGATGCCGTCAAAGAGCTTGTACTGGTTGGGGATATCGGCAGGATCGTCTCGATAATCTTCAGGGGCATTAAGGGCGATAAAATCACCCGAATAGCACCAGTCACCCTCGCCGACAAAGGCGGTCAGGTGGGCGCACACAGGGTCCTGGATAACGCCGAACCTGTCCTTGAGCGGCTCGGGAATGACGAAGCCGGTAACATCTCCCCCTCCAATACCATCGTTATCAAAGTCCAGGTCCTGATGTCCGGAGGTATAAGAGAAGATATCGCGGAGGTACAGGTAATGCCCTGCGGTCTCTGGGCTGGAATATACGATGATGATAGACCAGCCGGCATATGATAGTTCATTGCCCGTATCGGCCTGCACGCCGCCGACGGTGTATTTGTAGTTGCCGGTGTGGTGCGGCTTGCCATCCTCCGGATACTTTTGCACCAGCGCGGTAACGTTGCGGTGACAGGCGTAGGAATAGCCGCTAGAGTTCACGATTACCGATGACAGGCTGGCGGTTAGCTCGCCGCCGGCCTGCGGGGTGCCATCAGCAGATAAAGAATACTGGACGTCGTTTATCTTAAAGGTAATTGAGTTATCGGGCGGCCTCACGATTATTGTTATATTATCAATATTGCAGTATTTCCCGGCGCCGCTCATGCCGACCAGGTAAAACTGGAGCTTGAAGTTGGCGTTCAGGTACTGCGTGTCGGTGGTCCTGTAGGTGTAGGTCACCAATGAGCTACCGATGTCGCCCCGGAAAGCTTGAAAATTGTTCCAGCTGGTACCATTGTACAGGGCAAAGTTGAGGCCATCCGCCTCGGTGTAGGTAGGGGTGACGGAAATTGCAATGTTATCAAGATAGCAGTATTGATTGGCGCCGCTCATACCGACCAGGTAAAACCTGAGTTTAAATTTGACGTTTGTCAAGTCCTGACTGGGTATTGGGTAGCTATAAGGACTGGACGGACTATTGGGACCGCGGAAGGCTGTAATATTATTGCTCCAGGTGCTGCCGTTATCGGTGGAGTAGGCATAGTCGAGCCCATCATTAATGCCTATAGTGCCGCTTTTAGATTGAGTCCAGGAAACAGTAATCGTTCCATTGCCGTAGGCGCTTAGATTCTGGCAATATCTCATGGTGAGATATCTGGTAGAATTATCGGCCCCGGTGTGATTCCCTTTATAAAATTTGGTACCGCTATTATCATACGTCCAATCACTGCCGCTCTGCTGCCATGAATTAGTAAGGTTACTACTATTACAGGTGTCTTGAAACACTGTTGTAGATGTTAAGGAAGCCAAGGACTGGCTCCAGGAAACTTCAATCATTGTTCCTGATGGGTAAGAGCTTAGATTCTGGCCAGTGTGGAGGGTAAGGGTTCTGGCCGGGTCACCCCCGCTGCTATAATGACCTTGAAAATGGTTGGATGAAACACTCCAGGCGGTAGGGCTTCCGACATCCCAGTTGCCTAGGCCGGTGCATGTGTCTGAGAATGCCGTTGTATCACTCCGGTAGCCTGACCAGTAGAGATAAGCGTTCAGCACGTCGCCATCGGTGGGAATGGTGGAAACCGTGGCATCGCTCGAAGAAAGCAGGTGGTCGCGCACGCCATGGTCCGGCGGCGGTGTGTGGCTACTATCAATCATCAGGGAATTGCCAACGGCGACATAGTCGCCGGAGGCGGCGTCGCCCATGTTGCGTATCTCGTTTTTCGATGAGTAGGCTTCTATATCCGTATTGCCGGCTGCCGAGGTGATTTTATAAATCCGAGTGTCCGTATCCCAGGAGATGGGGACATCATTAACGGTGCCGCTGCCTAAACCCGTGGTTACCCAGGCAATAGCTGCCGGCATTTTGGTAGGGTCTTCCCCCAGCGAGTTGTAGCCAAAATAAATGGTGGTGGTCAGAGTTCCGTTATCGGAGACGAAGTTAGGGAAAGAAGTGAATAGGGGTTGGGGGGAGTTATAGCTCCAGACAATGGCCTGGCCGCCACAGTGAGGTGAAACAGTTACGGAATCCGGGTAGTAGTCGGCAGCGGGATTGTCTTCCAGGCTGCTGTTGCCGCTGATATAGGTAAAGCCCTGCGGCAGCCAGACGCCTAACGATACAATTGTTAAATTATCGCTGGCAGTAGGGTCTACTTTTATAGCCGGATTGAAGTCTATCTTTATACGGTAGGGTTCGCCGGGGACAGCGCCCGCGGTGCCGGACACTACCAGCCTATCTGATTCTATCATTGTCCTTGCAGACTGCGCATTTAAGTCGAAATCATCCAGCGTAACATTACTCGGAACCCAGATGTTCCGGACAGTTTCGTCAGCCGTCATCCGATTGACGTTATCGGTCTGATACGACCAGTTTGTGGTGAAGTCATAGATGTCATAAGAAGGACCCAGTACATTATATTGTATCCGCCATAACCCGTCTTCAATCCCGGCATCAGCGGAGTTCAGCATGTCGGCTTTATTCTCATAAACTATACCGGTCTTCAGTGTGGTACCGATATGTGCCAGGGCCGGGGGAAGTATGAGACTGCCCAGGAGAAGAAATACGAGGACCAGAATGAGGGCCTGCCCGGCTTCATCGGCTAGGTACCTGCCTGATATGAATTTCACACTTTTTTTCATGGTAATATCCCTGTTTTTATAGTTCGGGCCTCAAGACTGTTTCCCGTACCCTTTTCGCATCAACTACTCTGGAACCTTCGCCCACGCTGCTGGTAATCGTCACGGTAAGCACCCCGTTATCAGACGAGCAAAAGGTACTATTCACATCAGGATTGATATATTCGGCTACCAGGGTTCGCGTTACCTGGCTATCATCTGAATAAATACGAAAGAGACTGCCATTTTCCAGGGAGTAATTAGCCGTATGCGTCGTGTTATCCCACTCTACCCAGGAAAGGGAAAGTGTTCCATTTTGAGGAAAATCGTCGACCCCATTCATTGTTTGTGCCATCATGGCATCCCGGCTTATCCAGTGGAGGGCATTCATGGCGTTTCGGTTGGCGGTAACGTAGTCCGAATTTTTGGAGGTCTGGGTAAGCACCTGAAAAGTGGATATGGTGGCGCCAAGGCCGATTAGACCCGTAATCACCATGGCCGCCATCAGCTCGATTAAGGTATAACCTGCCTGTTCCTTACAAAATGATATTATATGGGATTTCATCGGTTCGTCTTATAGTTCTCCAGCGTTAATACGGTATGGTTACGGTGCTCGACGGCAATGGTCAACTTCTGAATATTATTCATATTTGTTACCGTGCAAGTAGCGGAATATCCGGTGAATTCATTTGGTATTATGATGTCATCGTCATAAGAGGCAGCGTAAGGTAGTTTTTTAACGGTATCCATCAGGCTTTCAGCCAGGATTTTCGCGGAAGCTCTCTCGTCGGCGGTAACGCGGGCTGTAGAAGTTGTCGCTACACCACCGAGAAAAGACGCGCTGATAAGGCCCAGGAGTGCCAGGGCTACAATGACCTCAATTAGTGAATTCCCCTTTTCGCATTTCATTGTTTTAACTCATGCCTGCCAGCGTGCCGAGGATGGCCACCCACGGGCTTAGAATTAATTAATATGCAAAGAACCTGCTCTAAGCACAGGTTCTCTACAAGTATTATTCTCTGGCAGACAGCTTGTGTATATGGTAGTTTAGTCATGTTTACCTGATTACTTATGTCACTTTCTTAGCGCCGGCTGACATCTAGGCCTTGAGAGAGTCTACTATGGGTGTCTTCAGGAAGGCCTGGACAACAACGGGGTCAAACTGTGTACCGGCGCATCGTTCAATCTCTTCGATTGCCTTGCTGGATGACAGTGCGGCCCTGTAGGGACGGTCTGAGGTCATCGCGTCAAACGAGTCGGCCACGGCCAGGATTCTGGAATCGAGAGGTATACCTTCACCGGTTGCTTTCTGGTTGAGGCCGGTTCCATCATAACTATCGTGGTGGTGTTTAATGGCCTCGATTATTGTGTCATTTACCAGTGGTTGTACGATGCCAGGGCCTATACTGCAATGTGTCAGGATATAATTGTACTCTGTAGGTGTCAATGTGCCCGGCTTATTCTGGATACTCGAGTCAATCCCGATCTTTCCGATATCGTGCAGAAGTGCTGCCCAGCGTAAGTTTTCCAATTCCCCGTTTGTCAGTCCCAGGGCTTTTCCTATATCCGTGGATATTTTAGTCACCCTCCGTGAATGACCTGCCGTGTATTTGTCCTTGGCTTCCAGAGCGCCCACTAGCGACTCCACGGCATCGATAAAGACCTTCTGGAGCTCTTTGGACTGTTCTTCTACCTTGCCTTCGAGGACCTGCCTTTTCACTTTGAGGTTCAGTTCCAGTTTTCTCTTTTCCAGTACCATCTGCACGTTATTAATTAGATGATTGACATCGAACGGCTTGGTAATGTAGTCGTAGGCGCCATTTCTCATGCACTTAACGATGGTGTCAGGCTCAACGACGGCAGTAGCCATGATAACCGCTGTATCGGGGAAGGACTCTTTAAGCTGGGGCAGTAATTCGGTCCCTGATGTACCCGGCATCATGATATCCAGTATCACCAGGTCTGCCGGCTGATGATGAAGGTAAGCCAGCGCTTCATCGGCGTTACTGGCTTCTTCGCAGGAGAAACCGTTCATGGATAAACACTTATTAAGGCTTCTCCTTACGGTTTTTTCATCGTCGACAATAAGGATTTTTTCCCTGGGGGCTGTTGCTGTGACCATTTAAATTCTCCTCTTGCTGTTACCTTTTTACGTTACAACCGGTATTTTGATGGTGAATGTGGAGCCTTCGTTTACCTGGCTCTTGACGCTTATTTTGCCGCCGTGTTTCACAACGATGCTGTAGCAAATGCTCAGGCCGAGGCCGGTGCCTTTTCCGATATCTTTGGTGGTAAAGAATGGGTCGAATATCCTGGGCATAATATGCTTTTTGATGCCGCAACCATTATCTTTGAACATAATGTTGACGTGGTTGTTGACCCTTTCCGTCGCGACCGTTAATATACCCGGCCTGTTGGTTTCCTTGATAGCCGCTTCGGCGTTTAAGATGATATTCAGGAAGACCTGTTGCAATTGATATTTATCTATGGTGATATCGGGCAGCTTATCTTCCAGATTGGTAACTACCTGGATATTGCTGACCTTTTCCTCGTGTTCGCGCAACCTCAATACGTCTCTAACGACCTCGTTGACGGACGCCTGGCCATTCTCATAAGTATTATTGCGGGCAAAAAGGAGAACGTTTTTCACGATACTGGCAGCACGTTTAGCTTCACTATAAATACTCTCCAGGTCCTCTTTACATTCTCCGGATATGTCACTATCGACGAGTAGCTGGGATAGGGCCATGATTCCGGTTAAAGGATTATTGAGTTCATGTGCCAGACCGGCCGCCATTTCTCCGATTGAAGCCAGGCGGTCCGTGAGGTAAAGTTTTTCTTCCTCTTCTCTTTCCCTGGAGATATCGATAAAAGTGAGCAGGGTACACTCCCCTTCCATTTTGACAACAACGCAGTTAATTATCTTTTCGAGGTTCTGTACCCGGTATCTGAATTCCAGCGTGTTATCATCATATTTTCCACGTTTCACTGCCTGGTACAGGTTGACCAATTGGTCTATGTGTATTGTTTCACTGAGCAATTTGTTTACCGTGGCTCTCTTGCTGTGGTGGAAAATCTTATAGAAAGCTTCATTGGCCAGTATTATCCGGTCATTCCCATCGATAACGAGCACTCCCTCCGGCATGGCAGCCAGGATGCTCTCAATCAGTTGTTTGTGTTCCTGTAATTTTACTTCCATCTCTTTCTGTTCGGTGATATCACGCTGTACATCTATAAATGAAGAAACCTGACCTTTTTCGTCGTAGAGAGGCGACACCCTGGACTCGCAAGCGATAATAGTGCCGTCTTTCCGTTTTTTGGGTACCGTTGCGCTCCAGACTTTCCCGGAGGCGACGGTCTGGAAAATGTCCCGGATAACCTTCTTGGGTACAGGTCCGGCATTAAATAGGTCCAGCCCTTTGCCCAGCGCCTCTTCTATGGAATAACCAAGTAAATCCTGGGCCGCTTGGTTCATATAGGTAATTTTGAAATTGCGGTCGGTAACTATTGTGGAATCGGATATCTGCTGCGTGACAGAACCGAGTAATCGCAATCGCTCTTCCGCCAGCTTTTGCTCGGTTATATCATTGTTCAGGACTAGCATGCACGGTTCATTGCCGATGCTGATTATATCTGCCGATACTAATCCTGTACGAACATAGCCTTCCTTGGTACGGAACTTGACCTGCTCGTTGCAAATCCGTCCCCCCTCCTTCAGTATTTTCATTATTCTTTTGCCGTCGTCCGGGTTTGCCCAGATTTCGAATTCTTTGGAGCTGCGTCCGATTATCTCTTTTCGGGTATAGCCCTTATCACGGAGGAAGCTTTCATTAACTTCGATGAATTTACCATCCCCAAGTCTACTGATGGAAATAGAGCCGGGGCTGGCATTAAAGGCTTTGGAGAACTTTTCCTCGGACTCTTTCAGGGCCTCCTCCGCCCGCTTACGTTCCGTGATGTCACGGCACACACAGAAGATAAGCTTCTGACCCGCGAACGTTGCCCCATTTGTACTT
>Ga0187886_1003303_pt1 | contig 12155 bp, 10 predicted proteins | sample June2016WEW_20_1_FD_133001 | JGI IMG/M metagenome (GOLD analysis project Ga0187886, IMG submission 133001) | Peatland microbial communities from SPRUCE experiment site at the Marcell Experimental Forest, Minnesota, USA - June2016WEW_20_150 | ecosystem: Environmental > Terrestrial > Soil >...
GCGCCAGGCCGGCCTGTTCGGCTGCATGCTCTCGCGGAAATACGGCGGGCTCAACCTGCCGGAATCGATCTACCAGATGATGGTGGAAATCGTCTCGCGCGCGGAAAGCGGGCTGATGACCATCTTCGGGCTGCAGGAGATTGCTTCCTCGATCGAAGAGTTCGGCGGCGAGGAGGCCAAGCAGCGCGTGCTGCCGAAGTTCGCCCGCGGCGAAGTGAGCGGGGCGATGATCCTCACCGAGGCCGACGCGGGCTCGGATTTGGGGGCGGTGCAGACCCGGGCCGTCTACGACGAGGCGGCGAAGATCTGGCGCCTGACCGGGGTCAAGCGGTTTATCACCAACGGCAACGCCGACGTTTCCCTGGTGCTGGCGCGCAGCGAGGAAGGCTCCAGCGACGGGCGCGGGCTGTCGCTCTTTCTGGTGGAACGGGACGACACGGTGAAGATCCGCCGGCTGGAAAACAAGATGGGGCTGCACGCCTCGCCGACGTGCGAACTGCAATACAACGGCACCCCGGCGGAGCTCATCGGCAAGCGGCGCTTTGGGCTGCTGCGCTACTCCATGGCGCTGATGAACGGCGCGCGCCTCGCGGTGGCGGCCCAGGCGCTGGGCATCGCCGAGGCGGCCTACCGGGAGGCGGATAAATATTCCCGCCAGCGGATCCAATTCGGGAAGCCGATTCGGGAACTCGCGCCCGTGGCGCGGATGCTGATCTCCATGCGCTGCGAACTGGAAGCCGCGCGCGCGCTCCTCGCCGAAACCGGCACCTGGGTGGATCTGCTGAAGGTATACGAACGCGCCTCGGCCGAGGGTGAAAAAACGGTGGCCGACGACTTCTCGCGCATCCGCCAGAAACAGGCGTCCATCCTGTCTGAAACGCTCACCCCGATCGCGAAGTATTACTGCACCGAGATGGGCAATCGCGTCTGTTACCTATCCATGCAGGTCCACGGCGGGGTCGGGTACATGCGCGAATTTAATATCGAGCGCCTTGTGCGCGACGTGCGGGTGACTAACATCTACGAGGGCACCAGCCAGCTGCAGATCGTGGCCGCGATCGGCAAATTGCTCGGCCACTCGCTCGATCCGCTCCTTGCGGAGTGGAAATTGATGAAGATTCCTCAGGATCTAGCTGGCGAGGCTGCGCAATTGGCGGAAGCAACCGAGCTTTACAAGAAAGCCGTCGACCATCTGAAAAGCCAGGACCGGCCGGTCATCGACTATTACGCCAGCGACCTGGTCGACATGGCGGCGTGGATCATCTGCTCGTGGCTCCTCCTGCGGGATGCCGGCATCCTCGAACGGAAGAAGGATTTGTTCCGCGCTTATTTGGCGGATCAACTCCCGAAGATCCGGGTGGCGGGGGCGGTCGTATTGGAAAGCAGCCCGGCCAAGCTGGAGACGAAAAACTCGCTGATGGCCTGAGAACATTCCCGCAGGAAATATCCTGCGGGAAATTTTTTCCCGGAGAAGAATCGCATGGGATTGCTTTCCGGCAAGACGGCTCTCCTTTTCGGCGTCGCCAACGATCACAGCATCGCCTGGGGCATCGCCCGGGCGTTTGCGCGGGAAGGCGCGCGGTTGGGGTTTTCCTACGCCGGGCCGAAACTTGAAAAACGCGTGCGACCCCTGGCGGATTCCCTTCGTTCGCGCTTCGTCGAGGAGTGTGATGTATCCAACGACGTGCAGATCGCCACGGTGATGCAAAAGGCGGGCGAAGCGTTTGGCGGGATCGACATCCTCGTCCATTCGATCGGGTTTGCGCGCAAAGAGGAACTGGCCGGCCCGTATTACAACACCAGCCGCGAGGGCTTCCGGGTCGCGATGGATATCAGCGTTTATTCCTTTACCGCGCTGGCTCACGCCGCGCTTCCCTTTCTGAAGCCGGGCGGTTCGCTGCTCACACTGACCTACTACGGGGCTGAGAAGGTGACCGCTAATTACAACGTCATGGGCGTGGCCAAGGCCGCGCTGGAAGCCTCCGTACGGTATCTGGCCAACGACCTCGGACCACGCCGCATCCGGGTGAACGCCATCAGCGCCGGGCCGATTCGCACGCTGGCCGCGGCGGGCGTGACCGGCTTCAAGACCATGCGATCGCATTTTCGGGAGGCGGCCCCGCTGCGCCGTCACGTCACCATCGACGACGTCGGAAACACCGCCGTATTCCTGTGTTCGGACATGGCCGATGCGATCACCGGAGAAGTGGTTTTTGTCGATGCCGGCTTCAATATCCTCGGCGTGGCCGCGCCCGAAGAATCGGAATAGCCTTCCGCCGGTTCCGTTTATAATTCCAAAGTACATGAAACCTTCCGATCCTTCCGATTCGCCCGTTTCCCCCCGCCGAGACCGGATTCTCTTTTTACTCCTTCTCCTCCTCGCGCTCGTCCTGCGGGTCGCCGCCCTCTCCGGCCGGGAATTGTGGTACGACGAACTGCAATCGATGACTTTCAGCCGGCTCTCGATCGGTGACATGCTGCAAAGCGTGATCGTATTCGATCCCCACCCGCCCTTGTATTATCTGCAATTGCACTTTTGGATCCTCGTCAGCAGCTCCGAAACATGGGCAAAATTAAATTCCGTCTTCTGGTCGGTTCTGGCCGTGGCCGGTTTGTATATTCTTTGCCGCAGACTGGTGAACGCCCGGTTCGCTTTTTATGCCGGTTTGGTGTTTGCCGTCCTGCCGATCGGGATCTGGTATGGGCAGGAAGTGCGGATGTATTCGATGTTGATGGCGCTCGCCATCGGAAGTTTCTATTTCGCCCACGAGTATCTGAACTTTCGCCGGGGAGCGGTCGAAAGCCTCGGAGTGTTCGGTTTTACGGCCGCGTTCCTCTATACCCATGGCTCCGGCTTCATGCTTCTGATCTCCCTCGTCGCCTACGCCGCTTTGGCATGGGCGAAGGATCGAAAGATCGACCGGAAAATCTTTTTTCGGTTCCTCCTCCTGCTGGGCATCCCGGCAAGTTTGTACGTGCTCTGGATGGTCAAGGGACTTTTCTTTTCCATGGAGCAACTGCAGCGCCCCGGCCTTCCAGAGGTAATCGACTCGCTGGCCGCGCTGGTTCTCGGCCTGCTTACCTATCCCGTCTGGCTGCGATGGCTGGCGGTCGTCCTGGTGCTTACGGTTGTGGCGTATATCATCCTCCGCGACAGGGAGTGGAACATGCGCTCGATCGCAATTTCATTTTTCCTCCTGCCGATCGCAGTCTGTCTCCTTCTCAGTTACTTGATCAAACCCATGTGGCATTACCGGACGCTGCTGTATACCGTGCCGTTTCTGTGCATGCTGATCGCCTGGATCCTGTTCCGCTTCTCCGCGTGGCTGGCAGGCAGGGGAATGCGCGCCGCCTGGATCCGGCACGGCGCTGTCGGATTGCTCGCCGTCCTTCTCGCGGGCGCCTCACTCGCGCAACAACAAGGATTTTCCTACACTTGGGACATGCGGGGAGCAGCGCAATATCTCCAAGCCAATACGCACCGCGGCGACATCGTCTACATCATCCATCCGCGGGTATTCTGGGGCATCGACTGGTATTGGCTTGGTCCCGGGAACGGCTTCAATCCATTGGGGCTTGAATATTTCCAGACTGCGCCCAACGGCGCCTACCTTCTCTATCCGGTGGACACGGAGGACGTCGATCCGGGAGCGACCTATTGGATCGTCTACCGCGACGTCGACAGCCTCGATCCGATTTCCCCGGACCGGTTGGAATCCGTCGTCGCGTTCGATCACCTGTTCGTCGCCCGATTGAGGATGCCTTAACCTCCATGCGTGCACAGCTTCTCGCCGCTCCGGCACCCGTCGAACAGTCTCCACTCCGGTTTGTGGAAGTTCCCGATCCGGACCCCAAACCCGGTCCGGGCCAGATTCTGATCCGCGTCTCGGCTTGCGGCGTGTGTCATACCGACCTTCACATCGTGGAGGGAGAACTTCGTCCGCCGCGCTTCCCGATCGTCCCCGGGCACCAGGTGGTGGGAAGGGTCGCCGGTGTGGGATCGAACGCCGGCGATTGGTCGATCGGCGAGCGGGCCGGCGTCTTCTGGCTGCACCGCTCCTGCGGAGTGTGCGAGTTCTGCCGGCGCGGCGAGGAGAATCTCTGCCAACGCGCGGAGTACACCGGCTTCCATCGCGACGGCGGGTATGCGGAATACCTTACCGCCGATGCGGGTTTTGCGCTCCGGCTTCCGGACGCTTTCGACGACGTGCACGCCGCTCCGCTTTTATGCGCGGGCATCATCGGATATCGCTCACTGCGTAAGGCGGATCTGCAGCCGGGCGAGACGCTCGGCCTGTTCGGGTACGGGGCAAGCGCACACCTGGCCTTGCAACTGGCGAAGCACTGGGGCTGCCGGGTCTTCGCCTTTACGCGCAGTGCGGAACACCGCAAGCACGCGCTCTCACTCGGCGCGGAATGGGCCGGTGGGGCTTCCGATCCGCCGCCCGCGCCGCTCGACCGCGCCGTGATCTTCGCACCTTCCGGTGCGCTCGTCCCGGAGGCGCTGGAGCGCCTTCGGCCCGGCGGAACCCTGGCGATCAACGCCATCTTCATGTCGAATCTGCCGGAGATGCAATACCCGTTGCTTTACGGCGAGCGAACGGTGCGCAGCGTAACCAATGCCACGCGCCGGGACGCAGCGGAGTTCCTCCGCTTGGCGGCCGAAATTCCAATCCGCGTTACGGCCAATCCGTATCCTCTGAAGGACGCCAACCGCGTGCTGCAGATGCTCAAGGATGCCAAAATTGACGGTGCCGCAGTGCTGGTGCCGTTGTAGAGCATCAAAGGAAATCACCCTGCCGTCGGATGGAAAGCGATTTATAGTTGTATATCTCGTTATTTGCTGATGCTCAGTCTGAAAAAAACCAGTACGCGGATTTCCCCGATCGTGCTGCGCACTCTCGGGGCAGCCCGCCCCGGCTTCGCCGTGCGGGCCGGGGGCACGGAAAAAACGGATTACGCGGAAAGAAGAAACCATCACCAGAATATTTTTAGCAAGTAAACATCCGCGAAATCCGTCAAATCCGCCGCATCCGCGTACAATGGTTTGTGAACATGGGAGCCGCCGAGGAACCGCTCCGGGAGAAAAGAATTGATCCGCATCGGCACATCCGGTTTTTCCTATAAGGATTGGGTCGGCCCGGTGTATCCGCTGAAGATGCCGGAGAAGGAATGGCTCTCCTTCTATGCGTCGCAATTTTCGACGGTGGAACTGAACGTCACATTTTACCGGCTGCCCACATCGCGCAATATCGACGCCTGGTTGCGCAAGACCCCCGAAGATTTCCGTTTCGCCGTCAAGGCCTACCGCGGGTTAACCCACGAACGCGAACAACCGGATTTCGACGCCTTTTCCAAATCGATTAGCCCGCTCGCGGACGGGGGAAAGCTCGGCTGCGTGCTGGCCCAGTTCCCCAATTCGTTTCATCCCATTCCGGAGAATAAGGAATATCTGAAAAAGTTCCGCGCTGAACTCGCGGATTTTCATCTGGTCGCCGAATTCCGCCATTCGGCCTGGGCCGGGGCCGAAACCCTGCAGCTGCTGCGCGATCTCTCGATGGGGTTTTGCTGCGTCGACGAACCGCAACTCTCAGGACTGATGCCGCCTTCGGCCGTCGCCACCTCTCCGATCGGATACATCCGCTTCCACGGGCGCAACGCGGCGCACTGGTATGACCATGTTGATCCAGCGGAGCGCTACGACTACGAATATAAAGCGGAGGAGCTCGCGGAATGGGTGCCGAAGATCCGCGAGGTGGAAGACGAGGCGGAGGAAACGTACGTCTACTTCAATAACCACCCGCATGGGCACGGTGTGGCCGGCGCGCGGGTGCTGGGAAAACTGCTGCACATCGAGCATCGAGAAGAATGATCATCCCCCTTCTTACGAAAAAGAGTCCACGGATTACACCGAGGAAACCCGAAGGCACCGAAGACTCCTTTAAACTACAAAAAAATTGGAATACCTTTTTAATTCTTCTTCGGTGCAATCCGTGATTTTTTCGGTGGATTCCGTGTATACCCGTCCGCCAATTGAAAACTCATGAGGGTTTCAGAAGAATATTACATCTCCAGTATACAAAAATGGATGTACACCGATGGAAAACTTGAAAGTCGGGGGATTTATCCCCCAACGGACGGACTTTTTTTCAAGGGTCCTATTTTGAATTTATGTCGGATAGCCTTTCGTGACAACTCCCCCTTGAAACAGTACAATCAGCCCATGGCCAAGCGGATCATCGTCGCGATTACCGGCGCTTCCGGCGCCATCTACGGCATCCGGACGCTGGAAATCCTGCGTTCGCTCGGTGCGGAAACGCATCTGATCATCAGCGATGCCGCCCGGCGCACCATGGAGCAGGAAACCGGCCGCACGCCCGGCGAGATAGCGACGCGCGCCGAATATTCATACGACCCCGGTGAGATCGGCGCTCCCATCGCCTCGGGTTCCTTCCCCTCCGACGGGATGCTGGTCGCCCCCTGCTCGATTAAAACGCTTTCCGCTATCGCCAACTCTTACGCCGCCGACCTGATCGTCCGCGCCGCTGACGTATGTTTGAAAGAAGGCCGCCCGCTGATTCTGTTGGTGCGGGAATCGCCGCTTCACATCGGCCACCTGCGGTTGATGACTCAAGCCGCGGAAGCCGGCGCCGTCATCTGCCCTCCCATTCCCGTATTCTATGGACGCCCGCAGACCGTTGCCGAGATCGTCGACGCCTCGGTCGGCCGGGCCCTGGTCCGGATGGGAATAGACAATGACGCCTACCCCCGTTGGACGGGGATCGATGATCCGGGCGGGGAAAAATCCTCCAAAGGCTGATCGATGTCATTGCGAGAGCACATTCATTCCCTCCAGCGCAACGACAAGCTGGCCGTCATCCGTGAGCCGGTCTCCACGCGGTATGAAATGGCTGGCATCCTGAAAAAGCTCGAGCCACGGCCGGTGCTGTTCGAGCACGTCAAGGAATCGTCCTTCCGGGTGATGGGAAATCTATTTTGCGGCAAGGGACCATTCGCAGATTATTTTCACATCCCGCCCGCGCGGATCATCGCCACGCTGTCGGGTGCGATCGCCAACCCTTCCCGCCCGGAGGAGTGGAAAGGCGGCGTCGCGCCCTGCCAGGAAGTGGTGAACCTCGCACCCGATCTTGACGAGCTTCCCTTGTTGCTGCACTGCGAAGGGGACGGCGGCAGCTACATCAGCTCGGGCGTGTTCCTGGCACGCCATCCACTCCACGGGCAAAACGCCGACTTCCACCGGGCGATGCAATTCTCGAAGACCGAAATGGCCATCCGCGTGGTCAAAGGCCGGCACTTTGACATTTTTCTGCAGGACCGGAAGACGCTGGACGTGGCGGTGTGCATCGGACTGCCACCGAACATCCTGGCCGCGGCGGCCACCTCGGTGGCGATCGGTTTCGACGAGCTGACGATTGCGAACACGCTCGAACCATTTGCGGTCGTCCCGGCCAAAACCGTCGACGCGCTCGTCCCGGCCGAGGCGGAATTCGTTTTGGAAGGCACGGTCTATCTCGAGAGGCGGCATACCGAAGGGCCGTTCGTCGACCTGACGGAAACGCAGGACATCATCCGCAATGAGCCGGTTTTCGAAGTGAAGGCGGTCACCCACCGGCGCGACGCGCTCTGGCACGCATTGCTCCCCGGCGCGCTCGAGCATAAATTGCTGATGGGCATGCCGCGCGAACCGACCATCTTCCAATCGGTGAACCGCGTCGTACGCTGCCTCGACGTGCACGTCAACCCCGGCGGCTGTTCGTGGCTGCACGCCATCGTGCAGATCGAGAAGCAGCATGACGATGACGGCAAGCAAGCGATCGAAGCCGCCTTCGCGGGGCACCGATCCTGCAAGCACGTCTTTATCGTCGATGGCGACGTGGACATTTACGATCCGCTCGCGGTCGAATGGGCGATGGCCACCCGCTTCCAAGGCGACCGCGATCTGGTAATCAAACCGCGCGCGCCGGGTTCGTCGCTCGATCCAAGCAGCGAACCGGAAACGTACAACACCTGCCGTTTGGGCTTCGACCTTACTAAACCGCTCGAAGCCGCGGGGAAAAAATTCGAAAAGACTCCGTTTCCGGACGTGGATTTGAGCCGCTACCAACTTTGACATCCCAAACGATTCCTCCCTTCCCGCGAGCGATCCCTTTATGGAATTGACCCTCGAAGAACAATCGATGTTGGCGGGGGATTGCGGACGCGCCGTGCAAACCGCGATGCGGATCCTGACCGCATTGGGCAGGATCTATCACGCCGCGCGCATGATCCCGGTCCGCTCGGCGCAGATCGCGGGCGTGAGTTACGACAATCTCGGCGAAGCCGGCCTGGCGTGGCTCTCGGAAATGGCCGACGGCGATGGGCATGTTTGCATCCCGACCACGCTCAACCCGGCCGGGATGGATTTGGAGAACTGGCGGCTCTTGGGCATCCCGGCCGATTTTGCCGAAAAGCAATTCCGGGTAATCGACGCCTTCAACCGCATGGGTGTGACGCCCACGTGCACCTGCACGCCGTACCTGGCGGGGAACGAACCATCCGTAGGCGAGTCGATCGCCTGGGCGGAAAGCAGCGCCGTGTGTTATGCCAATTCGGTGATCGGCGCGCGCACCAACCGCGAGGGCGGCCCGAGTGCGCTGGCTGCCGCGCTCACCGGCCGCACGGCGGAATACGGAATGCACCTTTCGGAAAACCGCCGGCCCGGCATAACGGTCGAGGTGCAGGCGCATCCATCCGGCACGGCGGATTTCGGGGCGCTGGGGAAGGCGATCGGCGAGCGGGTGGAAACGCTCGGGGGTAAGCCAATTCCATGGATCACCGGTGTGGAATCCGCGTCGATCGAAGAACTGAAATCCATCTGCGCCAGCCTCGCCACGTACGGCGGGTTGGCGATGTTCCACATGCAAGGGATTACACCGGAAGCGGGCGATTATCCACCGCACGCGGATCAGACCACTGTTACGGAGGACGACCTGCAGGCGGCGAGGCGGTCGCTCACAGACGCCGCCGGCGACGCGGACTTCGTTTCGCTCGGGTGTCCGCATCTGACGCTGGAAGAAGTGGCGCGCATCGCGAAACTCCTGCGCGGAAAACGGGTGACAAAGGAATTCTGGATTACCACCTCGCGGGCGGTCAAGGTAGTCTCCGACCGGCAAGGGTATACGGAGAGTATCGAGGCGAGCGGAGCCAAGTTCGCGGTGGACACCTGCTGCGTGGTGGCACCGATCCGCGGCCGCTTCCGCATCCTCGCGACCGACAGCGCCAAAGCCTGCTACTATGCTCGCGCCAAGAATCAATTCCAAACCCGGCTAATGGATTTCGACCGCGTGGTGGAATCCTCGATGGTGCATCCAGAGGATTCTTCCCTGAACACCCAAGGATCCCGGTGACCAAGATACCCGATTCGGTTTCGTCCGCAAACCCGAAAGCTCCCAACCCCGAAATATTCTCGGGGCGGCCGATCGCGCCGGGCATTGCCGAAGGCGAAGCGCTGATCACAACGGAGAACATTTCATTCTATGGCGGCGTGGAACCCGAAAGCGGAACAATAGCCGAAAGCGGGCACGAGCTGGAGGGGCAGATAGTGGCCGGAAAAATTCTCGTCTTCCCCGCCGGCAAGGGATCGACCGTGGGATCCTATACGCTCTACCGGCTGGCCAAAGCCGGCAAGGCGCCGGCCGCGATCCTCAACGCCGAATGCGAGCCGATCGTCGCGGTGGGTTGCATCCTGGGTGGGATCCCCTGCGTCGACCATGTGCCGATCGATCGGATCTCCACTGGTGACCGGCTGCGGGTGGACGGCGCCAGCGGGCGCGTTGAACTTTGGCGAGATAAATAAAATATCGGACCGATAATAACAGATCGGAACAATCCATCGACCGGCTGAATCCAGGAGAATTCATGGAATCGGAAAATCAAATCCAGACCGTAGGATCACCCTCGCGGTGGGCGCGGCTTTGGCGGCTGTACGGCCGGACTTCCATGCTCGTCCTGGCGATCATCGCCGGCGCGCTTTTCCCGGAGGCAAAGGCTGCCTCCGGTTGGATCCCCTATTTGCTGATGGGGATGCTGTTCTTTGCGTTTCTGGATATTTCCATCCGCCGCGAATCCTTCCACTGGAGTCTGCTTGGAATCTTCCTGGCCAACATCCTTCTGCCATTTGCGATCTTTTTCCTGCTGCGGGCGGTTGATCCGGATCTGGCGCTGGTCGGATACCTGACCGCGGTCACCCCCACCGCCACCGCGGCACCGGTGGTCGTCGGTTTCCTGCGCGGGAAAGTGGACTACGTGGTAACCGCGGTGCTCCTGACCAACGTCGGGATCGCCCTTCTACTGCCATTCACCCTGCCCCTGGTTGCGGGTTCCTCGGTCCACATCTCCACCATGGACCTCCTTCCTTCGGTGCTGGAGGTAATGTTTGTCCCGCTCGGGCTGGCATTGCTCTCCCGTTTGTTGCCGGCCTCCGCGCGGAACATCATCCGCCAGGGAAAGCCGCTGGCTTTTCCGCTGTGGCTGCTGGTACTCTTCCTCGTGACGTCGCAAGCGTCGGCTTTTATACAAAACAATCGGTCCTTTTCCGTCTGGTTGCTGCTGAGCATTGCGCTGATCTCGCTCGCGATCTGCGCGGTGAATTTTGCGCTGGGCGGATGGATCGGCGGCCGCGCCTTCCGCCGCGAAGCCAGCCAGGCGCTCGGGCAGAAAAACAACTCCTTTACCATCTGGGTCGCCCTCGCGTATCTCACCCCTCTGACGGCATTGGGGCCGACCTGCTACGTGATCTACCACAATCTCTATAACGGATACCAACTGTACGAACAGGAGCGGAGCGAAGAACGAGCGGCCCGCGGGGAAAAAGCGGATTAACATTTAACATTTAGTGGTATTACCGGAAGGGGTTTCTTTTCAGGTTCATTTTTTCGGTTCCGATCCTTTTCCCACCTCTCCGGGTTTTCCTGGATGTATCGCCGAATCCGATCAAGGTCGTCATTATCGCGGATAATATGATCGTAAAACCGCGATTGCCATATGAAACCACAATACCCCGCCGCCCGGATGCGTTTGGTTGTTTTTGATTTGAATTGCCCGATAATCGATCCCAACGAATTGGGTTTCCAAGAATATGCGGCGGCGTTTGGCGTAGAGACGCCCCGGCGGGGCGTCTCTACGTTTTTCCAACGGGGTGTTTCAACATTATCGCTCCGGGGTGTCTCCTCGTTATCCCGGCAGGGCGTCTCTACGATTTCCCGCCGAGGCGCCTCCAATTTCAAATTATCTGGATGGACGATTCCAATGATTCCGTGCACATGGTCCGGCATAATTACCCATGCGTCCAATTTCACCTTCTTCCGAATTTCCGCGGTTTTTTCCCATTCCTCGGCGATTATTTCTCCTATTGGTGATAGAAGAACGTCACCATCAATAATCTTTGCAAGGGAGGTGAGACGATCCTTAACGCAAATTGTGACAAAATAATATCCTTCTGATGCATAATCCCAACCGCGTAAGCGCGTGGACGGAATTCGAAAGCGATTGCGAAAATTGATTTCCGTTATACGTTCGGGCCGCTGATGTTGTGACATTGCTCCCCCTGTTTCTTCAAGGCATACCGCTATGGACCACGGGTGGCGTGTGTTTATTCCTATTGCCAATGAGTAGAGACACCCCGCCGGTGTGTCTCTACCTTCCCCGGTTTATGGTTCCTGGATCACCCTCGCATCGCTTCTTCCAATTCCCGCTCCCGGAAAGACACAACCCCGGGGACGGGATAGGCTTCCTCGAACGGGCCGGCCTGCCACCAATCCAACCGCGGCGGCATCCCCGGCAGTTCCTCCTGCCCCACGCCCTCGAGCAGCGCCACGATCCCTGCGCGATCCAAACCGGCCGGCACGGCCAGGCTCTCGAGCATGCGCAGGAAGAGCTCGCGGTAGCGCACGGCGTCCACGCAATCGGTTGGGCACCAGGCGTCGTAAGGACGCGCGCCGCCCCCCAGCGTGAGCACATACTCGACCGCTTCCCCCGGCGCGAGGTGCACCCCGCGCGCGGCCAGCTCCCGCGCCGCCAGCGCCACCGGCAAGTTCGTGCGGTACTCCTCCGGCGGATGCGAGAGCCGGTGGCAGATGGCGAGCATCCGCGGCGGA
>Ga0187886_1003304_pt1 | contig 12153 bp, 11 predicted proteins | sample June2016WEW_20_1_FD_133001 | JGI IMG/M metagenome (GOLD analysis project Ga0187886, IMG submission 133001) | Peatland microbial communities from SPRUCE experiment site at the Marcell Experimental Forest, Minnesota, USA - June2016WEW_20_150 | ecosystem: Environmental > Terrestrial > Soil >...
AGAGCAGAAACAGGCTGCTGCAGCTTACGGAAAGAAGCTTAAGGACGAAATGTATTATCCCCGTGGGACAACGGATTTTAGTGCAGTAGCTACCAGGGCAAAAAGTTCCAATCCGGACATGGTATTTTTTATAAGCACAGATGGTGAGACAGAACTCGGGTTACAGTTAAAAGCACTATACGAAGCGGGTTATAGGGGGTTGCGGTATCCCCTGCTATTCCATAAAGATGTAGTTAAGAAGGTGGCCACCAATGAGCAAATGGAGGGTGTAGTAGCTCCATTTTTGCCTTCAGATTTGCCCTCTGAAAAACGTAATAAGAATTCTATGCTTGTTGAAAAGCTTTACAGGGAAAAATATAGAACTTTTTCGCCTTTTGGAGTTATCTGTCTAAAACCTCTTTACGGTTTTCTAGCTGCGTTAAAAAAGGCTGATAGTCTGGACATAGATAAGATCATGGCTGCCTTTGCGGGTCTTGAGTTTATCGACGCAGGGGGAGACAATATGTTGGTTAAGCGGCCGGATCTAGGGGTTGACAGGTACATTGACACAGTACAGAGTGATAACATTGGGGTGGTTCGGAATGGAGAATTGGTATACGATGAGTCTTTGTCAGCCCATGAGATCTTAGAGGCGTGTCAGAAGATATTTGGGGGAAACTGGAGGTAATTAAAAAGTTTATCAAGACTGGAAGTGGAAAACATTTCGATTTCTGATCCTGAACCGAGCCGGTAGAATCGGCTGGGAACAGGGGACTGAAGTCCTTTATTTGCGGTGGCGGTTTGCTAACTCAGAAGAATATATTCTGTATTGTATTTTAAAGGTAGTAAGTGGCAGAATGAACGAAGAAGGGGCTTGTCTGCACCGCAATATCTAATCCTAATCAGAAACTATCAGGATTGAATGACATTAGAATTGTTTTTCCAGTTACTTTTGAACGGCCTGATTGTAGGAATGCTTTATGTCCTTATTGTCCTTGGACTGGATATAATCATAAGGGTATGTAATATATACAACTTTGCTCACGGCTATATCTATGCGCTGGGAGCTTATCTCTTTTGGTTCTCATATGTTAGTCTTGGTCTGCATCCTTTATTTGCGCTATTGTTAAGCCTCTCATTGATGGCCTTATTTGGCATCATTACCTATCTTGGTGTTTTTAACGCTTTGCAGAGCCGTTTTACACCAGATGTACCTTTTTCACACCGATTATTACTGAGTGCGATGCTGTCTGTGGGCTTGATGATGGTCGTTGGGAGAGGAATTCTTGTAACTTTTGGGACAGAAGATAGAGGTGCACACTCTATCTTCCCTCAAATGATCAATATTTTAAATGTAAGACTGCCGGTCGAAAAATTAATAATAGTTATGGCTTCTTTTGTGTCAATGGCTGGACTGTTTTTCTTTATTTCCAAGACCAAAATAGGCAGGGCACTTCGAGCTATCAGTTCCGATAGAGAAATGAGTTCTTTGTTGGGAGTAAATACTACTTGGATAAGTTTGGTAGGGTATACACTTGCTGTCGTTCTCGCAGGGTTTGCAGGAGCCCTGGTAGTACCTGTTTATGCAGTTTCGGCAGAGATGGGCAAGACCATGTTCTTTATATCTATGGTAGTGATGATGATAGGAGGAATTGGGAGCTACAAAGGCACGATTTTAGGTGGCATTATAGTGGGGCAGATGATGAGCTTTGGCTTTCAGTTTATTGGTGGTCTTAGCTATTTGGCTATTTGGATCCTTTTTATGATTGTTATTATTTTTAAACCCGGAGGTCTTCTTGGTGAAGTTCGTGACTAACTGGCGTGCGAGTAGGACGGCTATTATCATCGTTGTACTGGTGATTACAGTATTACTCCCGCTAATTGTTAGGAACTCTTATTGGCATCATCTTTTTATTATGGGGTTTATCAATAGCCTTCTTGGAATGACCTTTAGTGTAATATTTTGCTGTGCAGGGATGGTGAATTTAGGGACTGGTGCCTTTTTTGGTATAGGAGCTTATGCCTCTACTATGTTAGTAATGATTGGGGGTTGGCCTTTTTGGTTTGCCTTACCAACGTCTATTGGAATAACTGGGATTATTGCCACAGCCTTCGGACTTATCAGTATAAGAAACCCTGGGGTACCATTCGTTCTTCTAACTATGATATTTGCCGAAATTATCAGTCAAATCGCAGGTCAAATCCAGTTCTTTGGAGGATGGGGTGGATTTATTATGGTTCCTCGGCCTAATCCTATCGGCGGAATAGAATTTAATACCAAAGTCCCTTATTACTACCTGATTTTGTGTCTATTTCTGCTGGTAGTAGTCGTTTTTAAAGCTCTTTATGCTTCTCGGATTGGCAGGGTATGGAAAGCGGTCAGCCTGAGTCCTCGGTTAGCGGAAACGCTGGGTATAAATGTCTATCGTTACAGAGTATTAGCATTTGTGATCGCTTCTTCCGCCGCAGGTTTAGCTGGTAGTTTCTATGCTCACTACACGCAGACAATCGCTCCGCAGACCTTTGGTGGCTTTTTCTCAATCCTTGTTCAGCTTTATCCTATTTTAGGCGGAATCGATTTCTATGTTTTTGGTCCAATACTTGGAGCCGCTATTATGACGTTTATCCCTGAGTATCTTCGTATTACTAAGGAAATAGAACCTATAATTACCGGGCTATTGTTGCTTACAATCGTTATTTTCTTTCCTCGAGGCATAATAGGAAGCCTGTCCAATTTTCCGCACGTAAGATTGGCAAGGATATCAGATCGGGTGAAAGAAATTACTAATTGGCTGTCTGGTATGGGGCCTAGGTAATCAGCTATGCAAGTTACGGCAATACTCGAGGTTAGAAAAGTAAGCAAATTTTTCGGCGGTCTTGCCGCAATTAATAACTTGAACCTTGATATTTTTGATTCAGAAATACTCGGTTTGATAGGTCCAAATGGCGCTGGCAAGACCACCTTATTTAATATAATTAGTGGCTTCTATCCTTTAATGAGCGGAAATATTATATTTAAAAAAGAGGACATAACAGGTCTACGGGCAGACCAAATTGCTAAAAAAGGGATTTCGAGGACCTTTCAAATATCAACCTTATTCATGAGGGCAACAGTCTTTGAAAATGTGTTTATTGGGTTTCATTTGCATTATAAGGAACCGGGATGGAAGGCATTTTTTCACACTCCGGCAGTTAAGAGAGAGGAATGGGTCATTAAACAAAAAGTTGAAGAGTTGCTCGATGAGATGGGTTTAACACCATTGAAAGATGAACTGGCGATTAATTTACCTCATGGGCACCAACGGATTCTGGGAGTTTGTATAGCTCTGGCCTGCAACCCTAAGTTACTGTTGTTAGACGAACCGCTGACTGGTATGAACCCCACAGAGAAATTTGCAATGATTGCCCTTATTCGGAAAATACGGGATCGGGGGATAACTATTGTGGTGGTAGAGCATGATGTGAAGGCAGTTATGAGGGCCTGTGGAAGGATTGTTGTGCTAAACCATGGAGAGAAAATTGCTGAAGGTTCGCCTGGAGAAATAATGAATAATAAGAAAGTAATTGAAGCTTATATCGGGAGAGAAGAAGAAGGATAGGCGGATGTGGTTCGAAGCTAAAAACTTACAGGTGCATTATTCAAAAGTCGAGGCATTAAAGAGCATTTCACTGGGACTAGAGGACGGGATGATCGTTACTCTAATAGGTTCCAATGGGGCTGGGAAAAGTACCACTTTAAGGGCTATATCTGGACTGGTAAGAATGACTTCAGGGGAAATATGGTTTCAAGGTAAAAGAATAGATAGAATGTCGCCATACAAGATTGCTCGGTTGGGAATTTCCCATGTTCCAGAAGACAAAAGACTTTTCGCCTCTATGTCTGTAATAGACAACCTATTGATGGGCGCCTACTTGATAAAGAATGGGAGAGAAGTAGCAAAGGTTCTAGAGAAGATATACGGACATTTTCCAATCTTGAAGGAAAGGCATCTACAATTGGCTGGAAGTCTGAGTGGCGGTGAACAGCAGATGTTGGCAACAGCCCGTGCCCTCATGGGAAACCCCAAGTTATTAATTATGGATGAGCCTAGCCTTGGATTATCACCAGTATTAGTACAGGAAGTGGCAAATATGATCAAAGATATTAACCGAAATGGTATAGGTATTATGCTGGTTGAGCAAAACGCACGTATGGCTCTCAGGCTCGCTCACAGAGCATATGTCCTTGAGGCAGGTAAAATAGTTTTTGAAGGAGATGCCAAAGAACTAGCTAATGATGAACATGTGAAGAAAGCATATCTAGGTGGTTAAAGTTTGAGAGTTAACGTGTTCAAAAAGTGGGGGAAGCTTAAATTGTTGTCTTAATCCTGTAAGAAAACAGATTGCAAACGTGAAGATGACGAGGTTTGGAAAGATATCAGATCTCCAATATACGAATAAGATTTCAAGTAGGAATCCGTATCAAAAGTGCTTTGCAGATGAATATTATGAAACTTAATCAACTAAGGGAATAAAACGACCCTCCGTGCTAGAAAATATTTTAGGAAATAGGTAACTCGGAAATAGCGTGCAGCTATAAGACATGCGAGAGTATTAGAGGTAGATTCTTACACTTTAGATCTGAGAATTCTCTTCTAACATTTTTGGCAGTTATTTAAAAAACATGTCACCCTGGGCTTGTTTCAGGGTCTTGCAAGTGTTGGTTTTATGAGATGCTGAACCGAGTTCAGCATGACAGTTCTGGTGCTTGAATTCATCGAAACTTCAAATATTTTTGGCTAGGAGTTAATTTTGGAATTTCAGAAAGAATCTACCAGTCAGGGAAAGGTAGTGATGAGTGGTTGTGCGCACCACTGTGGGGGGATCTGTCTTTGGAAGGTACATGTCAAGAATGACACTATTACCAGATTGGAGGCCGATGATGGGCCGGAACCTCAGCTTAGGGGGTGTGCCAAAGGGCATGCCCTGCGCCAGCAAATATATGCTCCTGACCGCCTTAAATATCCGATAAAAAGGGTGGGGCAGCGTGGTCCCGGGGAATTTCAGAGAATATCTTGGGATGAAGCTTTAGACACTGTCGCTTCGCAGCTTAAAAGGGTTAAGGATACCTATGGGCCCTCGGCAATACTTTTTAGTTATGGTGGTGGCAACGTAAGTTTGTTGCACGGAATGGGAAGGATAATAAGCAGGTTGCTTGCCATGTTTGGCGGCTACACTGGAACTTGGAGTGCTCCTTCTTGGGAGGCAGCTCTTTTTGCATCTATGGTAACTTATGGTACAACTGCTGTGGCTAACACCAGAGACGACATCCTCAACTCAAAGTTAATAATCCTATGGGGTGTGGACCCAGCCATAACGATACATAGCACCAACTTCACTTGGTTTCTCATACAGGCAAAAGAAAAAGGGACTAAAATCATTTCCATAGATCCCAGATACACCGAATCGGCTGCAACCTTTGCTCACCAATGGATACCCATAAAACCAAGCACCGATACTGCAATGCTGTTAGCCATGGCTTATGTCATCATCAATGAGAATCTCCAAGATCAAGCATTTCTTGATCGCTATACTGTTGGATTTGACAAATTTAAGGATTACGTGCTTGGCATAGAGGATGGCATACCTAAAACACCGAGCTGGGCTGAGCCGATTACCAGTGTACCGGCTACTGTCATTGTGGAACTCGCCAGAGAATATTCTACGATAAAACCTGCAGCATTAATTAGCGGTATTGCCCCGGGGCGGACCGCTTTTGGAGAGCAGTTTCATCGGGCTACAATGACCTTGGCATCGATGACCGGCAATGTCGGTAAGCACGGGGGAGAGGCTGCGGGTCGGTCACTGGGAGATCAATACCCTTTTCATACTTATCCCTTCAAAGTTGGTCCACAGATGCCCTATGGGGATAATCCAGTGGATAAAGAAGCACCCATCCGTAACATTACCCTCAAACGTTACAAGGTACCCAGAAGCTATGTTAGGGTCCATTTTGCTAAACAAGCCGATGCCATACTTAAGGGTAAAGCGGGCGGCTATCATGCAGATTACAAATTATTCTTTGTCTTTAATGGAAATCCTGTAAACCAGCATGCCTATGCTAAGAAATGGGTTGAAGCCCTGCATCAATTAGAATTCATGGTGGTTATGGAACAATTTATGACATCAACAGCTAAATATGCAGACATTGTATTGCCAACATGCACTCTATGGGAAAGGAACGATATCATAGCAGGGGGAACAACACCGCACTATGTTTATTTGAAAAAGGTCATTGAACCGATGTACGAATCCAAATCTCCACTTCAAATCGCGTTTGAATTAGCGGATAGACTGGGGATTTCAGAGTATAAAGATAAATCAGAGGATGAATGGTTGAGAATGCTTATAGAGGGGAGCGAGGTTCCTGATTACGACGACTTCAAAGAAAAAAGTATCTATAGAGTGAAACTGTCAGAGCCATATGTTGCTTTTAAGGATAATATTGAAGATCCAGGGAACCACCCATTTGAGACAGATTCGGGAAAAATAGAGATCTACTCGCAGGAATTGGCCGATAAAAAAATTCCATTACTGCCTCCTATTCCCAAGTATTTTGATCCGCCTGAAGGTCCTAACGATCCACTTACTTCTAAATATCCGCTGCAGCTTATTACCTGCCGCACTAAGAGACGAGCGCATACTCAGTTTGAAACCCTTCCTTGGCTTAGGGAGCTCGAAGATAATAGGGTTATGATCAATAATAGTGATGCCAAAGCAAGAAGGATCCAAAATAATGACTTAGTCAGTGTATTTAATGACAGAGGGAAAATAGTTATTCCAGCCATGGTGACAGAGAGAATAATGCCGGGTGTTATTAATGTTCCCCAGGGCGCGTGGTTTTCCCCTGATGAAAAAGGAATAGATCGAGGAGGATGTCCTAATGTACTTACTAATGATGAATATTCGCCATGTGGTGCTCTTATTTTCAATACCGGCTTGGTACAGGTTGAAAAGGCATAGGAAAACTTTTTTTTCTAAATCTCTTTGAGGGTTCTTTATCAAGAGGCTATAAAAAGATGGATTCCGAGATGAAAATCAAACTGCAGTTGGGGTTATATTTTGACCAAACTCGCTGCACTGGATGCTATGCCTGCATTGTAGCTTGTAAGGACTGGCATAATATACCTGCGGGGCCAGCAAGTTGGTTGAGGGTTCACAGCATTGAGAAGGGTATCTATCCCAACCCATATTTAGGTTTTTTTGTTGTGCTCTGTTATCAATGCATAGATCCCCCATGTATAACTGTTTGCCACGAAAATGCTATTTTCAAACGAGAAGATGACGGAATCGTTGTCGTTGACAGGAAGAGATGTTTAGGACGCGACGTCTGCGGAGGTAAATGCAGTGATATATGTCCATACAATGTCCCCCAATATGATGCTGAAGATAATCCCAAAATGCAAAAGTGTAACTTCTGTTTGGAGAGATGGTCCGAAGGTAAAAAACCAATATGCGTTTGTTCTTGCCCAACGAGAGCATTAGATGCCGGCCCTCTTATGGAGCTTCAGGTTAAATACGGAGATGGGAAGAAGGGGGAAGGATTCAATTATTCGGAGAGGTGCAAGCCTTCGATCATAATCCATCCAAAGCTGTATTTAGCCACGTAAAGGGACGAAATGCCGGGTCATGAAGAGTGGAGAGTTGATCGATAGTTCAAAAAGAACAAGGGAACGTATATAGAATACGATGGGTGTGATCAACACGATGTAGTCAAGGAGGATAAAAATATGCCCGAATGGAAAATTGAGGTTCTATATTATGGCTGGAGTACGGCACCTGCGAAGATGTTGCATCCAGGTCTGGGAGAGGGCGAATTTACTATTCCATACCTTGGGTTTTTATTACGACTTGGCAACCGCTGTGTGTTAGTGGACTGCGGAATCAGTGAGAGGTTTATTGTCGATGGCAAAGCCTGGGGCGGCTTTCCGGCAAGGGGGGGAGCCTCATATGTTGTGCAATCTCTTTTGAAAAGCGGAGTCACACCAGAGGGGGTGGAAATGGTTATTTACACACACCTTCATAATGATCATGCCGGTAATTGTGACCTTTTTCCCAAAGCAAAACATATCTTTCAGAAAGACGAATGGCTCAATCTCTTGGATCCTCTGCCGATCCAAAGAACAAGAAGGGATTATGACCTTGATATCTTACCTCTGCTGGCCAAACTTAATATCATCAAGATCAACGGAGACATTGAGATTCTCCCAGGAGTGAAACTTTATAAAGCACCTGGCCATAGCCTCGGAAGTCAATTGGTGACTGTTGAGACCTCAAAGGGGGTTATTATGGTTATTCTGGGTGATCTTTGTTCGACCTATTGTCGCCTCTTCCCCGAAATTGACGAAATGGTCGATCTTGAGGGCAGAAGGCACAAGGTCAAAATCGACGTGGAGCTTTATGGTCCTGCGATACCCTCCACGATCATATACAATTACTTTGACTGGTACGATAGTGTTTACAAGGCGAAAGCCCTGGCACAGTTCAGCCCTGAGTTTGTTTTGCCAGGGCACGAGGCTTCTCTTGTGACAGAGTTCAAAAAGGATTGAAAGGGCTTTAGCTAGAAAAGGAGTGAAAATAAGTGAATGCCGGCCAGATAATAGCTCGAACATTGAAGTTGTATGATATTAAGTATTTTTTTGCCTTTACTGGTGGAGATATCGAGATATGGCAAGGTCTACGTGATGCAGGAATAAGGTATGTCCTTCCCCATAGTGAACGCTCAGGTGTTGCAATGGCGGACGCTTATTCACGGATAACGGGCAAGCCGTCATTTACTTATGGACAAGCAGGTCCAGGAGCAGCAATCTGTGTCTCAGGAATGGCAGATGCTTATTGGGGACATAGTCCGGTGATATGTATAACAAGCGATATCAATTCTAAGAACCTTTACAAGTATGCCTATCAGGGGATTGATGATCAACAGAGTCTTTTTGCGCCCATCACTAAGTGGAATGCCCGTGTGCCAAGTCTCTTCAGATTGCCTGACATACTTAGGACTGGGATTAGGATAGCCGTGAGTGGTGTACCAGGCCCTGTCCATATCGATATTCCCTCTGAATTGACCTTGTTATCTAAGGAAGATCTTGCGGATGTCCATCTATATGCTGAACCCGAATGTAAAAAATTTCCAGCTTATAGGGTTACCCCTTCACCTCAGGATGTGGAGAGGGCTATAGCAATTATAGCTCAAGCACAGCGACCCCTGATTTTAGCGGGAGGAGGGGTCATGTCATCGGAGGCATGGGAGGAATTGACTGAGTTCGCAGAAACCTTGTCGATTCCCGTAGTTACTACAGCGGCCGCTAAATCAGCTTTGGCTACGTCACATCCGTTGGCCGTGGGAGTCTCTGGAAAGTACTCGAGAAAGGTTGCTAATGATGTTGTCGGGAGATGCGATACTTACATAGTCATAGGCTCGAATCTCGGGGACATGACGACAAAGAACTGGCAGCTGCCGGCGCCTGCTGCCAAGGTAGTTCATGTAGATCTGAATCCGTTCGTTTTGGGTGCTAATTTTAAAGAAGAGATTTCTGTTATCGCTGATGCAAAGTTGGCGCTTAAGGCCATGATCGATGCAGCAAAGGCTTTTGGGCTCACAAAGAAGGCTTGTCCTTGGATAGACTGGGTCAAGGAGGTTAAATCCATGGTAGCCTCGTGGAAAACAGCTTTTCAAGAATTAGCGAAGCATGGCGGTCCGGCCGGGGCCCTCAACCCTTATTTTGTTATATCCAGTTTGAATAAGATGATCTCTGCTGAAGACGTCATTGTGGGAGATACCGGTTATATGGGGGCTTATATGGCTGCCCTGATTGAAGTAAGGGGATCTGGGAGGAAATGCGTTCGTACAGCTGGCTCCTTAGGATGGGGATTTCCTGCGTCACTGGGAGTGCAATTGGCTATTAAAGATAGAGGTCGAGCAATATGTATTACAGGAGATGGAGGAATGGGGTACCATGTCGCCGATATAGAAACAGCGGTAAGATGGCATCTCCCAGTCTTGGTAGTGGTAATGAATAATAGCTCGCTCGCTTTTGAGTATCACCTGCAAAAATTCCTTTATAAGGATGTCGTACCCGAGGTAAACGATTTCTTGGACATTGATTATGCGGCGGTAGCCAAGGACTTCGGCGCTTATGGAGAGAAAGTGAGCAGGGCTGAGGATGTAGAAGGAGCTTTGAAAAGAGCTTTGGATTCGGGTAGAACGGCAGTAATTGACTTTGCCATTGATAAGGAAATTTATGCCCCAGTTACGTCATATGAGTCATTGATCGAACGGCGCGTATAGCTTGTTGTCGGTTTCTCAACCAGTACACCGCGATTACCCTGTTAATAAATAGTAAAAATGAGATAGGGTGAGTTAATTGAAGGAGGTGATTAGCCAATGGTATTCGAAAAACTATTTGAATCGCTTAGAATAGGTCCGGTAGAAATTAGCAATAGATATGGGATGGCACCTATCAATTCTATCTTTAATGATTGGACTGGATTGGTAAGTGATGAGGATATTGCATTTTGGGTAGCCAGAGCCAAAGGTGGTGTCGGTCTTATCATTGTTGGTTCAGTTCTGGTTACGACATTAGGGAGGAGACTTGCCTCTCACCAGTGGATTTATATGACTGGCATTGAGCACGTACCTCGTCTGGCGCTGTTAGCCGAAAACATTCATTTGTGTGGGGCAAAGGCCTTTATACAGATATTGCCTTCTACCGGAAGTCGCGCCAGACCTATATCTGGCGAGAGCCCAATAGCACCATCAGCCAACGTGGCATATGGATATGCAGACGAGAAGGCGCATCAGATAGCAGACACGATTTTGACAAAGTGTCTCACCGGTAGATGGTTAAGAAAAATGCGAATCACTGGACAGATGTTTAACGTGGGAATTACAATGCTGATATTTGCAATATATATCGGCAAGGTTCAAATTACACCCCAATACTATCCACTTTTCTTGAGAAGCATCAAAACAGCGTTTACCTTTTTTTCGGTTCCTAGCTTTGGGGGAGTACTTGCATCGTTTGCAAGAGGCAAGGTGCGTTGAAAATATATGGCGGTTGAAAATAATTTGCACACTTTTAAATTCTTCACTCAAGGGCTTTCAATCCTCAATGCAGCCTATCTGGCAGCCAAGGCTGTAAAGAAGTTGAACGAGGATTTAAAGATCTCTTCATGGAGAGGATTAGGAATGGATGAGAAGAAGTTTAATTCAGTTGTGGAACAGATAGCTACGGACGCCGTTGCGAGTGGAAGTCCAGGAAACCATCGGAGAAAATCAACCAAGGAAGAGATTGTGGAATTATGCCAGAAAGCCTTTTAGAGAGTTCTTCACATAGGAGCCTGTCGGAGTACCTCTCGATTCGTGTAGTGATTATGGTATACTATGATTCATGAAAACAAAAACGACATTTCGTCCATACAGTCCTGATCAGTTGTTGCTGTTGCCTCCTGACATGGCCCGATGGTTGCCCGAAGACCACCTGGTTTATTTCATCCGGGATGTGGTGAGGCCGCTGGATCTCTCGGCCATCTACGCGAGTTACGATGGTTCGAAGGGAGGGTATCCAGCGTATGATCCTGAGATGATGGTGACCCTTCTGATCTATGCGTATTGTGTTGGGGTACCCAATTCGCGTAAGATCGAAAAAGCCACCCATGAATCCATTCCCTTTCGAGTGCTCACCGTGGATCAACATCCCGACCATGACACGATTGCCGAGTTTCGTCGTCGCCATCTGGAGGCGTTGGCGGCCCTGTTTGTTCAGGTGTTACATCTGTGCCGAAAGGCGGGACTTGTGAAGATTGGCCATGTATCGTTAGACGGAACAAAGGTTCAGGCCAATGCCCCGAAGCATAAGGCCATGAGCTACGCTCGGATGGAGAAGAGCGTGGTGGAACTGGAGGCCGAGGTGAAGCGATTGCGAGCGATAGTCCGGGAAATAATCCTCGTCAGGCCACCAAGGAAGAGATCGTAGAACTTTATAAAATAGCCTATTCTCAGTAATAATAGAAAAGGAGGAAATCAAATATGGCGATCTTAGAGGAACCGATAAAAGAGGTATTGGAGCTGAAGAATTATATTAATGGAGAATGGGTGGAGTCTAAATCGAAGGAGGCTTGGGATGTTAAGAATCC